>JGI24159J19872_10000499_pt1 | contig 35239 bp, 29 predicted proteins | sample Ectturendosymbi4_FD_19872 | JGI IMG/M metagenome (IMG submission 19872) | reverse complement strand
CAATGGTCAATGGTTTATTGTTTCATATGACTCAGCCAACAAGCAGAAGCATCATAAAAGCCATCGTATGCAGTAAGCCAACCATTATCGACTATTTGACAACAGCCCTTATCGACTATTTGATCATCAACAAAGCAAAATTAATCTTGTTTGCAGTAGTAGCACGTAAACGCATCACTCACCTTCATTTACATCCAACAGTTTAAATTTGAACGGGCCGCCATTTTCGCTGCTGTCGGCGTCAGTGGCATTCAGATGTGCCAAGCCGTGAACAACGGAATCACTGGAGCTTTCATGCACGTGCACAGTGCAATTAGCGCCATCTGCTGTGCACTGAACTGAGTTCGCGCTTCCGCCAAGTGGCGCTGTTACACGAAATACGGGGCGGTTGTCGTTGACGTCTTCGACGGACACGTACGCGCCGTTTTCAGTTCTTTTCTGAGGTGTTCCATCATCTGAGGCCACGATGCGCACGAAATAACTATTTCTCAACTCATAATCAACGCCAGGTGGCGCTAAAACAAGCGTGCCGGTGATTGGATGGACACGAAAGGGAAGTTCTTGGGAGTCACCAGCCAAAGCGTAAGTCACGTTGCCTGCCTTGCCGCTGTCTCTGTCTGTCGCAGTAAAGCGATAGATGACTCGACCGTCTTCTGCGTCTTCTGCTATGGAAAGCTTCAGAAATAAAGAGAGGCTTATTAATGGTTGCTGTTTTTTTAGTGGAAGATAGAAAACGACGCGCTGATTGGTCATACCTGAGGTGACGGATCGGCAAATTCTGGGGAATTGTCGTTTACGTCAGCGATGGCGACACTGACGGTACATGAGCTGGTGAGAGGCATCTCGCTACGATCCGATGCGGAGACAGTAAGCACGTAACTTTGCACGCTTTCGAAGTCGACTTCCGCGATCAAGTTAACCTCGCCTGCAACAAGAACAAGGATTTCGATCAGTTTCGGCCTGAAGTTGGTTTGTTTAAGTCAGCTATGTCCAACCCAACTGGCTTACTGAGCCAAAAATTATGTCACCATCTTAACCAAGGCCGTACATTTGATGACATATTAGTGAGGGCCGCACACTGAATGACTTACTTTGATCTTAGCAAACTAAATTTAGCTTAAGCTAATGTACTGAAAGCGTTCGAATCCTAACTCTAATGGTAACAGACGTCATAAAGTGGCACTGAGGATCACCTGCATCAAAGGGTCAAATTCAAGATAATCAAAATAAGGACGGGTTGTCAATATGTAGGATACTTCTACTACAGCGAAAACCTAAACTGGGCCGCACAAAACCTTCGCCTGGGCCGCGGGTTGGACATAGCTGGTTTAAGTGAAGCGACTGTTTCGGCGTGTTTCATTTGAAAAATTTCGATATTTCGCTTTTCGCTTCAGAGCCACAGCAACACCACAAGCAAAACTTAAATCTCGCAAACCTCTAACAAGTTTATCTTTGAAACTAAACGAGATCGGCCACCTGTGTCTTCGTTGATGGCGAACTTCCCGTGCTCGTTGCCCGCGCTGATTGTGTAGCGAAGTTTCGCGTTAGCGCCGCTGTCCAAGCTTTTCGCGCGCACCTGCACGACCAGGCTGCCAGGTCTCGAGTCCTCTGGGACGGTGGCTTCATACTGGCAAAAGAGAAGTGGAGCGTTTGGGACGAGGTTTAAAAGAGTACCTACTTCATTTTGCAACTGTCCGCTCTGACCACCGCAGCAGCGAACGAAAAGTGGTCTCGGAACACAAAACCACAGTGTCTAGTGCCTCATCACTCTAATCTTAATTTTTGTTAATTTTATTGATGTATTTTCTTTTCACTGCAAAAACGCTACCTGCGTTCTGTCGAATTTCGGAGGGTTGTCGTTGACGTCCAGCACTTGAAAATGCAAAGTGGCCGTGGATGACATGCGATGTTCAAGTCCGTTATCCATAGCCTGCGGTCAAAGATAAAGAGCGTCTTGTTTTCGGGACTACAACCAAATAGCGAAAGGCAGCAAATACTGGGAAAAACGCGCAAATGATAAACAAACATCCAGTACACTCGGTACCACCCAGCAACCTTCAAAGGTAATTCCAATTAAATACGACTACAACTGCGTCCGTCGAAACCAAAATAACGATTATTATTTTTACGTTTTAAAATTATACTGCGTAGCTGAACCGTCACCAAATGCGAACGAGAATGGTCAAGCAAAACTGGTTTCTCAAGCATGTTGTTCTTACCACCACTTCTAGTTCGTATGATGGCACTGTCTCCCTGTCCAGTTGTTTTTGCAGAATCAACACTCCAGTGTTCGGTTCGACGTAGAATAGTCCGTTAATGTCATCGCGCAGCACAAAACGGATAGTGCCGTTTCGACCTGTTGTTAAACAGTGACACGAAAATATGAGCTAACTTTCCCAAACCAAAATCAAATAGAACAAAAAATAAAACAAACAATAACGTAAGAACAACAGTGAGCACGTATTTTTTGAAAACGGTCTTCGTACGCTGCGCCTAAGTTCACTCCACCCCGGTGTCACAGCTGTAGTACTCAAGTGTGGCGTGAGACAGATGACGACTTAAAACGCGCATGTGATGACAACATACATTCGGTTGAGGCTGATGAGTCACATACGCTTTAATCGAAAAGACATAAAACCATTTTGGTTCGGTTTACCTTCATCAGGGTCATGCGCGATGACTCGGTGCAAAAGCGAGTTGACTGGCGTGTTTTCGCGCGCAGCTGTTCTCAGGGACGAGTTTTCGAACGTGGGCGCGTTGTCGTTGACGTCACTTACGATGACGTGGATCTGAAGCAAGCAAACAACGCAATACCACAGTGAAAAACTTTCTTTATTGGTCGAAAAATGCAAGTTTTAAAACAAACTATGATGTCGGCAAAAACCATTGTAAAATACCGCAAAACAATGTCGCAGCTGCAATCAGCCTGAAAGAAGAAACGAAATCACTCACTTTGCTCGAGCAGTGCTTTCCACCACTGTCAGCTACGGAAGCTGTCAAAAAGTATTCTGAAGTCGATTCACGGTCCAGAGCTGCAGCAGTAGAAATTTGGCCTGAACAAGAAATAGCAATGAATAGATTGCTAAAAGAATTTGTGTATCGCAATCAGATTTGTACGCCGAACTGACCATGCTTTGTTTCTTGTACGACGAGTATCACTTGCCGCGTATCACCAGCACATTCAGAACACGTTAAATTCAGGTCCTTGATTTTCTACATCAGTGCAAACGAATTGCAGAGTCAGACGGGCAGAGCGCTAAGAAAACGTTTTACCTGTTTGCGAATTAACCATGAACTTCTCCGAACTGTCACCAGACAAAGTGTACTGCAAAACAGCATGTTCTCCAGCGTCCGCGTCTGATGCTTCCACTTGGACAACGTGGGAATTCACTGGAGCATCCTCTCGAATCGTTGTGCGGTAAGTGAGCTGTGAGCCACAGTCAAGTGTTACAGAAGAGCTAATTCCCAATTTGAGGTCATTCACAGATGGCGGCTAAGCGCAGGCTTACGCATTCAAACATCAGGAACGAAATATTCACCTGTGCGCACTGTGGTGCGTTGTCATTAACGTCATCGATCTGAACAGTCACGTGAGTCATGTTGCTATGGCGTCCGTCAGTAATAACGATGGTGAGCTCATACCGAGCCGTTGCTTCCCGATCCAACTGCTTAATGACCTGACACAAATTTATTAAAACCATTTACTTCGCAAGTTATGCTTTTCAAATAATAATACAAAAAAATAAATGCAATTTATCGCGCAGAAAATAACTCAAGCAGCAGCAAAAGTTCACAGCGTCACTAACGCAATCATCGTCTAAAAGAGCTTGCGGTCGAACTTCGTGACACATTCTGCCAGCAAAGCCACGCGGCTGCCTCTCATACGCCGAGCCGCTTAACACACGGTGCTGGACCTCACACAGCCAAACACTAAACCTAAATTTAATAATTACCTAACGTTGATTGTTGACCCGAGTACACGACACCCACTCCAAACGACGAGCACTTACTTCCAATCCTGCTTTGATGTTATCGCCACTCTTAGAGCGACTCCACACCACTTTGAACTGATGATCAGGATCTCCGTCGGTTATGTACATGCCGAGATTGGCAGAAGAGCCGACGGTGTCAGCGTCGTTTGCCAGTAAGACGCTGGGTGTGACGAAACCCACTTCGACGCTGTGGCCGTAAATAAAAGACACACGAACTGAGAGTGTGCAGCAAAAAAGCACAGACGGCGGCGCGGCAATGAATTTACTTCAGCCGGTCACAAGAAGCCGCCCATACAGCAGGGAAAAGCAAAAACGAAAATAACAGTTCGGCTCGATGCTATCTTTTGATCTCAGCAAGCAACTTATTACGTAAGCAAGAGAGAACTCACTCTTCGGAAATGGACAGCGTGTAATGCGACTCGCTGAACCCTGGTGGACTGTCGTTGACGTCGATCACGTGAACAGTCACGTGGCACTTGGAGGAGCGCTCCTCCTTTCCACCGCCGTCGACAGCAAGTATCGTGAGATGGTGAGTTATCTGCTGCTCCCGGTCGAGTGGTGCCAGGGTGGTGATGACGCCAGTGCTGTTGTCCAGAGCAAACAGAGCCGGAGTTTGCGCATCGTTGTCAAGCAACCTTCGAATAAAGCAAGCAGTTAAGTCGACAGTTCGTTTTGTTGGCAATGACACATTTCTTACAAATGTTTTGCGTTTAGCTGCACCACTCATCTGAGTCAATGGAACGCATAGAAGTTGCCTTTAAATAGTATTAGTGTCTTGTCAAACCAATATTGAAAGTAGCGGCATTATATTTAGAAGTCTGAGAAGTAAATAGCGGCCAGGGGTAACTTTCTAAGTGAATCGAAAATGGCGTCACAGCATGGTGATCCGCATATAGTACAAAAATCAGGCGTAGACAAATAAAAAACATCCTGTAAACGCACGAATACCAGTGATTCGCTTCGCCTCAACTTATCAACGAATCATTGCAGTTGATGATTGCACTGTATCGTATGTATACGCGACCAAACGTTCTGAAGAATTGGTCAAGGATCTCATTGGCAAAAATGTGGATTTGCAATGCCGTACCAAACGGTCGTCAATACATACATTAAAGAAAATTGTCTCACAACTCCTTATTTCTTACTTGTAGGTCACTTGTCCATATGCGCCCAGGTCCGGGTCACGAGCGGTCACGCGCAGCACTTCTGTCCCAGCGGGAGAGTTCTCCACGATAGAAGCGCGATACTCGATTGTTGAAAAATCGGGTGCGTTGTCGTTTCTATCAAGTACGGTGACAAAAATCTGAAAGCACAAAATAAACATCATATTCATGTGGCAACTGTCTGTGCATAGTGCGTTGCGAAGAAAACTCACTCTAAACGAAAAATAATGCATTGTCTGATTGTGCGCATAAATCAATCCTTAAAAACGTGAAGGAAATCCATTGTGGAGTGCATACTGCGGTGTTACAAGCATTGAACTACCTTCCCCAACAAACTGCTTGACAAATATTAACTCAAGTACATTGACTATCACAAAACAACTGGACCTTGCCTCACTGACATTTTATGACGTTTTACTCAATTTTTTGGATAGATCTTGCTAAAAAATAGAGTGCCAGCCACGTTGTCTTTTAGTTGCTTTATGTTCCGATGCTTGCCACCGCAGCCTCGTTAAATCGTTTAGCAGCAAGTATTTCGTGGCATAGCTTAAATTCTAAAGACTATCATTTGCTTGCATTATAGCCTAACTGCATTGCAACGCAGTCGATCCACCTGTGATGACGTCACAAGTTCAGGGGTCGTGCTGGTGACGTAAGCGATCACGGTGAGGTTGACTGTTGGGTTTGTCTCTCTGTCAATCGGTTGCTGAAGCGAAACCACACCGGTTCGCGGGTCGATACTGAAGTAATGACGAGCTTGGTCCGAATCCGTTTCTACAGTATAACAATTACTGACGGTAATTGGTAGCTCTCTATAACGTACAAAATTTGTTTTTTGAAAATGCAGCAAACAAGTTTTTGTTGAAAATTCCAAAAAAGTTCCACACTTTTGACGAGATTTTTTACGCTGATCCAAGCAAAAACACCATGTTCCTCAAGCAAACGGTTGTTATTACCCGAGGCACCCAGCCCTTCGAGATCGTTCTCTGACCCGATGTACGGACTTGAAAGAGCGTACGTGACTTTGGCGCCGTTGGCGTCACCTTTAACTCTGATTACCTGTGAAAACATACATTTTGCTGGAAAATATCACGCGAAGAGTCCTTCAAATCTGGTCAGCACATGTATTAAACATAAGGAATCGAGCGTATTGAGGTAGTAGACGATGGAAATGCACGGAAAGCAAACCACTGTCTATAAACTGATACCTGAAATCGTAAGCGACAAAACTCAGTAAAGCAAGCGACAAAACTCAGTAAAGCAAGCGACAAAACTCAGTAATGAAAGCGACGTAAGCGACAAAACTCAGTAAAACTAGTGAGGCCGTCTTTACAACACAGCCTATTTCTTTAGGCTAATGGCAAAAATACCTGTTGGTCAAAACGCTACTCACCTCCGTCCCCACACGGGCTGCTTCTGATACAGAAGCTGTCCACATGCGGCGCTCGAACGTAGGAACAGTGTCACGGTCGGTGACGAGATACACAGTCACGCCGACGACGCTGCTTTTCGGTTCTGGGCCGTGGTCGGTCGCACGGATGTAAAAACTAAGCACCGGTACCCCTGCGTAGTGAAGAGGTTCATGAGAGACTAAAAGGCAAAATGCATGCACTTTTAGAAGAACGTAGCACCGCGAATTAGGCAGTTAAAAGTCAGCAGCCGAGTGGATATGCGAAGAAAGGTCAAGGATATGCTTAACTGAAATATGTACTTGCCAGTCTGAAAACAGGCATCACACAGTCATAAGAGAAGGGAACCCTGGCAAGCAAAGCTTCTGACCAAGGACTGCCATAGATATCAATATTACTTTTTCAGATCAAATCCGCCACAGCATCGCTACTGACGCCCCTAAGCGTTCGTGGCTTGTTTACGCTTTTTGTGGCTGTGCACGTTTATACAATTACAACAAAATTGTATGCAAGTTTATAAAATTTCATGGCTATACAATACACAAGTTTACGTAAACGACTTCCTTGGCTTGTACCATGGAATGTTCGAGATCGCATGCCAGTAATTCGGTTGCGCAGTTTAGTTTAAAAGTGGCAAACATTCTCAAAATTGCGATGCTACTGCTTTCGAAATATGCTTCGCGATCTAACGCTGCCAACGCAGGCTCAACACCCAGTACGTTGAAAACTTAACATTTTAAAACATATATTAGGTACAGACTCGGTTAAAAAAATTGAACAGCCACGAACATTTCAGCTTGAAAATTCTGCCTTGGCAAACATGAAAATTGGAGGTACACCAAAAATGACGCAATTGGTTTTTAAACTGCAGCAAGAAATACACTGCTCTATCAATACGTTGCAATGCTGAAGCAAGACAATAATTTTATATGCCATGCCGAAGTGAAACTTGTCAAATACGCAATTCTGTTTTTTTCCTTCATCACAAAACACAGGCTTGGTGCACGTACAGTACTAGGCTGTATTTGCTCATTGGACTTAGATTGAAACTTATAGCACTTGCAAGTACGGGTGGAAAAATTACGTTATGGAAAAATGGTCTACTTGTTTCGCTGATGCCAACTGTCCAGGTCAGAGAACATGAAGAACATACAAGACAGTGCAACATTAAATAGAGTTAATCGGATCTAAAGCTTCCATAACAAAGCAAACCTGTACAGGCAACTCAAAACATTCCATGGCGAGAAACCTTTTCAAGCTCGCTGTTATGCCGCTACATTAAAGTTTGCGTGCGTACAGCAGCTGCACACAAAGGCATATTACAGCTGCAGGCCGACCGTCATTTGCGATGGCAAAGATTCAAAGTCACAGCGCGTAAAAATTCGTTTGTCTCGATTGAATCAATGAACAGCGCACTGTTATTGCCAGTTAGGACCGGAATTCCGACGCCAGCAGCGAAAATAATGGCGTCCGCATCGCCAATCATGCGGTCAGAGCGCGGTCGAACATTTTGCTGGCAACCTGCACGGCCGATCGTGTGAAGTAAGGCTAAGCTGACTTCGGTCCACCAACACATCAAGTCGTCCTGACCGAAGGATTAACAAGAAACTTCACTGCTTTACTCAGTGTAAGAATTTGTGATGAACCTTTCTGAACGAAAACCGATTAGCAGATATTCATTACCCGAAAATTTCCTGCAGGCTAAACGCACTAATGTTTTCGGCCAACACGACAGCGACATACGGTCACAAAGAAGAAGTACTGACATTGCAGACATTTAAGCTTTCAAATACGATTAGATCCGAGCTCACCTTTCAGTCCGATACGTTCTCTGACAGCGATGGTCCCGGTGTCGGGATCAAGGCTGAAGTACCGCTTCGCGTTCGACGCGTCCTCGTCCCAAGCGAAGGTCACCCGACCGTTCTCACCGCTGTCCGCATCTGTGGCAGCGACCTGCGAACATAATGCCAGTCGGGATAAGAAAAGCTTTTCGTTTCAACTTTGTTCAGTCTTATGCCAAAGCACAGACACTTTGACGTTGTTTCTGCTTTGAATATAACATTTGCGACAACTGGAGTGTTCGAGGCGTCAGAAAATTTGCTCAGTATTTTATGACATCCACCCAAAAATGCATGGAGCACGCATCGAGGACGTTCTCGTCTTCGCAACATCAAGCAAGAATTGCAGGAGTGTTGTTTCCTTTCAGTGCCTGGGTTAAATTGCGCATGCCAGCCGCCATTGCGTTTCGGAGTTTAGGGCCGAAAATTCCTTGCTGTAATAGTAACTGTTCCGGCGAGTCGAGGGAAGTCGCACGTGCGTGATTTTGTTCGATTTTACAAGATTTTCCTTCGGCCTGGGAAGATACCAGTCCCATAAACTCCTCTAACTCGACGCTTCCCATCGCTGTTGTCAGCAGAGTAAGCTCACCGTGACGACATGATCCCCGATTCGAGCTTGTCTTGCAGGCAGTGCAGCAGCGAAGCGGTCTTGGGTGAAAACGGGGGAGTGATCATTGACGTCGTTTACGCGGACGTGCACTGTGCAGCGTGATATCCAGCCTGGTGGAATAACAAGGCATTACGAAAAGTACTTGGCAATTACGACAGATTCAATGCGTCCGGAAAAAAACAGTCCGACCCAATCCTGTCAAGTCAATTCAGTTAAGAACTTCCATCCATATGAAAGGCTTCAACACGCGCGAGACAAATATAACATTGAACAATCGAAATTGCGCCCACTTAGGGCTGAAATTGAAAAAATGTTCAAAGCTGAACAGTTAAAGCACATTTTCGTACTGTCACCACTCATTTCTGAGAATAAGTTTCGCCATTTGCTGACCTTTCTCATCCACGGCCTCAACGGCAAAAACCACAACGGAGTCGTGGCTCAGCACTAGTTCCCGATCGATACTCGATTCGCTGTGAATTGCGCCGGTTGAGGCATCGATTTGGAAAAGGCGCGCGGTGTCGTCATCGGTCGCGATCGCGTAAGTCACTGCGGTTTCGGCGCGAGCATGCACCTGCAAACATCAGGGACGTTTACGTGCATTTTATCAATTTGACAGAGGAAGCGGTAATGGACATTTGCGGCTCTTGGATACGGGAAAGATCAACATTCGGCGACTCTGATTGTCGCATTGCGCGCAGCGTTTACTCCAGACTGCTCGCGCTCACAAGAAAGGTGTTGACCTGGAGCTGAATTGGATNAAAAGTTGAAAGCATACCTGTCAAGAACCTAACTCTCTTCGCGAAATGAGATGCACGAAAATGGGAATAATCTCTTTATGCAAACGAGATCACATGGAGTCGAAGTTCTGCGTTTCACGTCTCACTAGGCACCAACTTCAATACACAGAAGAACGAGAATCGTGTTGCTGTCATATAAATTGTGGTTTCAAGGACTTTCTTTTATGTGCTGCATTAACTATGACTCGAGTGCTTAGTGGTCAGCGTGGTCCTCCATTGCGGAAAAAATTGCCGTGCTTACCATTTACTGTTAAATTTACGAAACGCACCAAACTCATTCGGCTCCAAACAAGCGAGCCGACAGACGCGAACATCAGAGGCAAAGCCAGTCTGCGCCAAGACGTACCCTTCCGACTCTGGCATTGGGTGCGTCGTTTTCCTGAATAGTGAAGTTGTACTGAGTCTGGTCGAAGCTGACTGGAATTGGGAGAGTGTCAATCGTTGTGAGGTGCAGAAGCAGAGACGACGTGGCAGTGAAAAGTCCATCGGTCACGGACACTTCAGCGTTAATTCGGTTAGACGTTGTCATTGCCACGGGTTGCGCCAGCGCCAGTACGCCTAAAAATCATAACTTTTTGTTGAGGACGACCACTTTGACTGGAATGTAAATTCAATTTACTGCTGGCAGTCACAAAAGAACACCTGCTTCAAAGATATGCTGTGACGGGCGGTAATTTCATGATTAGATAACGCTGAAAAGCCTAAAAGCAACGGTGATAAATTACATCGAAAATTACGCGAGCATTGTCGGAAGCGCGGACATTTCCGCCGGCTGCAGTAATTGGCATGAGAGCCGAACTCCCACATACCGGTTTCCGGATCCATGTGTAGGGCAAGAGACCCAGTTTTTTGCCGCACGGAGTAAGATAGGCTGTTTTGATTGGTGACGTCCGCGTCCCAAGCGCTGACTTTTCCAACAAACTGTCCGGACTGACCAGGGACGCTAACGGACATCTCGTAAGTTTCCTGAAACATTTTGGCATCACGGTCAAAAGATACTGGGCATGTTAACCATACAAGCACAGTTTTCAGTGAGGAATTCAACGCTAGCACGATTAACTTTTAATGCCCTTGTTCGACTAGCACGTTTTCAGACTTTTTTTTATAATTGAAGCGAATGCAAGTTGTTGCTGCAAGCTTTACATTTTATCAAAGAACCATCCGCAGTTTCACCCGCCATTTAAATATGACCTTAAACTGACGTTCAAGCGCAGTCGTCGCAACAAAACAATTTGTGGAGTCAAAATTAAGACGTGGATGAACCAAAATATTTTTTGTTTAAAAACATCGCGAAAATGTGCGAAAAAAATTGTTTCAAACCTTACCATGCCAAACACAGGTGAATTGTCATTGATGTCGTCAACGGTGACCGTAACCGTCACGTCAGAGTGACGTGCCGGCAGCCCGCCGTCGGTTGCGCGCACTGTGAAGCTGATCTCCGCAAGCACTTCGCGATCGAGATGTTTCGCAGTCCAAATCGTACCAGAGTCACGGTCAATAAGAAAATAGCGACCCTGCTGCATATCGTTGGCGACGATGGAGTAAGCCACGCGGCCGTTCGCACCGGAATCTTTGTCTGTAGCATGAACCTTGAAAAAAAAAACTTTTACTATGTCTGCACGCCACAGACCAAAGTTGTCATTTACGGTTTAATCCCGAAGAAATTACTGAAACCCGTGAACCTAAAAGTCACACCAACTTTCAGAAACACAACCATGGCCATTTCAGCTTTCAACACGGTTTGTGCTTGGCCAAGCTTCTTCAGACATGATGGGAATGTTACAGGTTCGGTTTGCAATGCTGTGATCGGATTACGGAAAAGCTCGACCTTTTTCCAGTTCGCTGAAGACTGCGCTTTCCTTACGCGTTGCCAAAGCAGACAAATGCAACAAAATAATCCCTTTTGCTTCTCAAATAAGCAAATTGCATGAGTGGCTTCACCCACGCTTGATCTCCACTCAATACATCACGTTGCAAGCAAGGCAACTACAGTTTCAAACTGCACCTCAACAATTTGATGACCAACGCTGGTGGTCTCAAGCAAGTTCACGCTGTAGCTTGGTTGGGTGAAAACCGGCGAGTTGTCGTTGACGTCAGTGACACGTATTTCGACCTCGACGTCAGCGTGAGCGCGCGACAAGCCGTTTCTTGCTCGAATACGCAAGCGATAAATGTGCTGGCGCTCGTAGTCCAACTTGCCAACGGTGACGATGGTGCCTGCGCAAAGTGCGACGCGTGATATCTCAGCAACGGAAAACTGAGCACATACCGAAAAAAACTTGACGATTCCGAATCGAAGGTAAACCTCGCGCGAAGTCACGCATTCACTGCAGTCTAAAGCAGTAAGGCTTGAATAAGGGGATGGGCAGAACAGAGTTAAATCCCAGAAATCACTATGACAATACAACAGGATGTAATTTCAACTCAAATCAACACAAAAAGTTCTTTAATACTAATCACTGATGCCACCAAACGGGACAGTGCATCCTTATAGAAGATGTGGCAGTTAATCCATGATAAAAATTTTATCCAGCACCACCCTTTCCTGAGTGGGTGGGCATGTAAGTAGTTGAAGCTTTCAATCAATTGCATACGCAAAAATATCTGGGTAACAAAAGCAAGTATCTAAGCCCATGTTGAGGCTGGCATTAAGGCTAATTAAAATATTCTCGAGCACCTTTCTACCCGGTGCCTTGAGCAGTGTCAGATTGCCTATCGAAAAAACAAAGTCAACAGGTTACCTTGTCGAAAATCTATGTCGAATTCTTGCAGCGGATCTCCGTCCTCGATGGTGTAATAAACTTCTGACGCGTCAGGGCTGGATGCGCTCACCGATGACGTCACAACCGTGTGAGGTTGAGCGTCCTCGCTGACGAGCAGGTTGCCGTAAAAGGGCGATGTGAAAACGGGTGTGGCTCTGTCGACTACCGAGACCCGAAGGAGAGCTGCGCCCGACAGTGACGGGGTTCCTGACAACAAACAAAACAAGGAACTGTGAACTTGACCAGATGCTGCTCCGGAAATATTCTTGTGGTTAAGTTTTGCATTCCCATTCAGAACCAATTTCCCTAGTCCAGTATGCAGACAACCGACTGCAACTGTCAACGTTTTACTGTAATTCTGAACTGCCCAGCACGATATGAAAAATTTGGAGCAGTCTTGCACCCTGAAACAACTTCCAATTACGTTTCGCAAGCTTATAGCGAAACCTCAGCGCTGCCCTTGCCCGTTCTTCACATAACAAGGTCACAACTGCAGACCATTGCGTACAGCAAGTCACAATCACGATGACGTACCTGCGTCCGAGGCGACGACGGAAAGGTTAAATTTGACGTTTGTTCCCGCGAACGTCTCAGACAAGGAACGCTTCACGCTTATAATTCCAGTGTGGGCGTCGACGCGGAAAAGATTGGAATATCTTCCCTTCAGCCGGTAAGTGACGTCACCATTGATCCCCTCGTCGTCGTCAACAGCCACCACCTCGACGACCGGGGTTCCGACTCGCGAGTCGACTTGAACGGATGCGAAGTAAGGAAGACCGAGGAACTGGGGGGCATTGTCATTGACGTCAGTGATGACGACATACACTACGCACCGGTTGCGCTTCAGGCGATCTGCTTTCGTATTCGGATCGACTTCGGCCGCTTCGACAAGGAGCTTGGTAAAGAAATCGGTGTTGATTAAAGCGGTAGAATTAAATGAGGAAAAAGGGCATTGATAGCTAATCGCAGAACACTGCGAGTCAATCGGATTCTGCTTTAAGCATAAGCATATAACACAAGAAGCAATTTAACGGAGTTACCATAAAGCTGTTTTAAACGCTCGAACACTGCGTCGCTCAGTCAATGAACATGAAAAGAAATTAGCGACAAGATAGCAGCGCGCTTGAAAGCTCGCCCTTTGAAGTTTATGAATGCCTGAAGACTTTTTCAAAACGTGCATGCTTGAGAGATTTTATGTTTGTACCTCAAATGATTCCTTAGATTCGCGATCGACAGGCAGACCGCTGGTCGACACCACCCCAGAAGTTGATCCGATTTTGAAAGCAGGGTGCGGATTCAGAATAGCGTATCTGATGTTTGTCTGCAGCTCCGTGCCAAGTACTTTAACAACTGCAATGGACCGGATCTGAAAACAGAAAAAAAAACATATTTAAAAACACAAGACCAAAAATAAAAGAAATTCAAAGTTACTACAACTTTTGTCGTTACATCTCTTATCAAATTTCAATATCCAAGATCGTAAGCTTGAAGATCATACATGGAGGTTCTAACCACACAGCATCTACTAACAAGCGTACGCTGCAAGATTCGTAAGCTAAGAGGCAGTAGAGAATGGTGGTTAATTTGAATCACGACCGTAGTACCTCAGTGGAATTCTCGCGCGTGGTTGTCTGGTAGCGCTGCTGCGAGAAACGAAGAAGTAACTCCTCCCTGTCGCGTCGCATTTCCGTAACGGTCACCGCAGCAATGGCGGCGACCGATCTTTTACCATCCGAAGCTCTTAATCGCAGCGAAAAAACTTTCCCCTGCGCCAGTCCCGAAGACTGGTCAACTTTCAAAACGCCAGTGCTGGAATTGATCGCGAAAGCGCGACCGTCGTTACCGCCGGAAATAGAATACGTCAACGCTTGCCGGGTCCGGCTCATGGTTGTCGCATGGATCTTATCGCTGACGATCACTCCGCGGGCCGTGGGCAGCGTCAGCTCCAAGCTGTAATGTGATTTGCTGAAAACCGGCGGCAATTCGACGGAACTGGTCACGTGAATCGTTACACGGGGGTTGCGGTAGGCGGCGAGCGACGGAATCCCGGAATCGACCACTTTTACCTGAAACGGGATAAGGTGAAATTGCTCGAAGGCGGGGAGGGTAAGACGACTGCGAGCAGACATTTACACACGAGCTTTCCCTGATAGGATCGTCAGCAGTCAGAGAATAAGCGACCGCACATTTGCAGTTTCGTGTTCGGCGAGTGCTGCTATCTGCTAACACCGCAGTCGGCAACCTCTAGCTGCGACGAAGCGTTCTGCGTGTGAAACAGCAACGCGCAAAGCAGGGGGTCTTAGACGATTAACAGGTGGAAGAACAATCGAAGTTACGAAAAAGGGAAGTGCTAAATTATCAGTATAAATTATCAGTGAATTATCATTAATTTATCACCATCCTCCGTGATTTACAAAGGTAATGAATGATTTGTTTTTCCATCTCTGGCATAACGACTGCATAACCACAGTCTTAGACCATCGCAAAGTCGCGAAAGAAACCAAGAAAGCAGGGCTGTTTTAAAATGCCAAAGCAGTGTGGTGACTGCAGAGTCAGTGGTATTATTTCAATGTTAAAATATTGGTGAAAATGAGCAATGCCCGTTTATGAAAATGTTGCAAACCAAAAATAAGTGCTGGCCCGACCATCTCAATGATCACAATCTGTTTTCCCCGAGACGCTCGTACTTTTTCAGTTGGGTGTCAAAATTTTATGCTAATTGTGAGAGCCAGGAAATGCAACCAAGCTGTTTCCATATCTTGCAGGATTGAGCCAAGTCTTGGCGGCGCTTTTGATTTTTTCCTTACAGTTTTCAGTACGAACAAAACATGCTTCGTAGCCAAAAAATATTGCCATAAAACGATACTGCTTAAATCCACCACCGCACATTCGACAAGCACCTGGAAGGAGAAAAGAGCGTTGGCGTCTTTATCGAGCAGCAGCTCGCTGGCGGATATAGCACGAATCGCACCAGTGCTTGCGTCGATAGTAAAGCGAGATCTGATTGCTTCAGTCGGCTCATGCATGCTGTAGACGAGCCGGGAGTTGTACCCGACATCTGCGTCGGACGCCCGGACCACCAACGGTTTGTCAGTACTGGAATCGATCACTTGGCTGTTGCCGTCTGCTATTTTTCCGACGTATTCGAAGCGTTCAAATATTGGTCTGCGCGGAAGAACACCACGTCGACAGGAAGAAGTTTCAACAAAACTTTCTGGTTAACGAATGGGGTTGATTTATCACACTATGAGGCGAAGCGAATGAATCGGAGCGTTCTTTGCTATGAGACAACGGCCTCTCTAATGCTTAAATTTTTCACTTTAACCCGGGTTTGTTTGTCGACATCCTTCGCGAAATCTTCACTCGACTATCGCGTTTGTAAACCACGCCTTGCCACTTTTGGTTTGGAAAGATTTTAAGAAATTTTTAAGATATTCTACATAAACCGGTAATTTTGATTTGTTTTATTTGCTTCTGAGGCTAAGGTATATGAGTCAAGAAGACCAGCTTTCCTTACGCTTTAAGCATCGTAACGTTTTACCCATCCTATTACGACTTTCTCACTTATTCATACTGTAGTAAGCTGGGCTGTAGTGAATCCCTTCAAAATTTCTATCTTCATGACTCCATTTTTACCAGAAGGGGTTGTTTCTACTTGCGCTCGTTGGGTATTTTATAAAATTACACCAACTTACCGGTTATCGTTATAATCAAGCACGGTGATCACCACACTGGCGTCGGCGGTCTGCCCTTCAGCCGTTGTGGCAGTGACAGTGAGGTTGTACGAGGCAACCGTTTCCCGGTCCAGGCAGCTTGCCAAGGATACCACGCCCGAGTGAAAGTTCAGTGAAAACTTGTTACCGATGTTTCCGGAGGTGATTTCGTACGTTATCCCAGTGACAGACTTGGCAGCTACCATCACGATAAACCTAAGATCAAAGTTTACGCAATTAAAATACATGAAATCAACGAAGCTCGGGAACAATTGTATTAGCAAATGAAGGCCGACGAACCAATTAACTTGCACAGGATAAGATGCCTAACTGTGAAGATTAAACCCGAGCAAACGCACCAAGGCGATACAACAAATGAACTTCCATGCATCGTTAAGCAAATTGAAAATCAAAGAGCAGTTTCTCCAAAACTGCTCTTTCGATGTTCGGTTCAGCACGTTTCGCAAAGATAAAAGTTACCAAAAATAACAGTAGCCATCGAAAGAAATCCTTTGACAGCATAGAATCAGACAGTATTGATGTTTACAGAGTATATATTTTGCTTAATGAGCAGGCATCTTCAGGTCGTATTAAGCCAGAATAAGAAAATCTAAAAGACTATTCCAAACATTCGACAGCACAGCGACAAGGCGCGCTTTTAGTTCACTCCCCATACCTGCCGAGAGGAATGTTTTCAGCCACTTCGACCGTGTAAAGGTCCATCTCAAACAACGGCGGAGCGTCTTGCGACGTCGCAATCTCGATCACGACTTGAGCGCTGTCGCTACGAGGCGCCCGAGCGCAATCCGTTGCTTGGACAGTGAGCGTGGAGCTCATCAAGGCACGGCCATCCTCCCCCACCACACGCCTTGTGGCCGATATCTCACCGGTGCTCGGGTTCATCTTCCACAACCCATTGTCGTTGCCTAAAATTGGCAAGCACAGGTTACATTCCGCAAAAGCCTTCGTTCATTCTGAAGATGTGCCGCGCATAATGCGTGCAAGAGCTCGAAAGCCGATGCTTCTAAGATTCGGCCTCACAACACCTATATCTCGGGTGAAAAACTGACCACGCAAGCCTGAGAACTTATTTAGCCTTTGGGACTACACGAGCTGGCGATCCAACTGCGGCCCGCTTTCGATAGCGCTTCCACTGGGGCAGTGGGAACTTCCACTGGGGCAGTGGGGTTCCCAAAGTTTTTCTGTTCGCGTACTATTTTTGGGTCCCGTACTGTGACCACGTGCTACCTTGTTCAAGGAAAACCCTATTTACCAAACATCATACGATCAAAAGTTTGGAAAACCAGAATTGAGACAAATGCGACATGAACAAAATGGCCGTGAGAAATTATTCTGGCCATTTTTAGAAAACTGCAAGGGAAGTACAAAAACTCAGGAAATTACTAACAGAACGCGGTAAGTAAAAACTTTTGTGAAAAACAGAAAGAAAGTTAATATATACTTTTTGTGAAGAAAAACAGAAAGTACGCCTACTCGCGTACCACCTTGAAGACCTTCGTGTACCACAGTTTGGGAACCACTGCACTAGGGCTAAGCAACAAACTGAACGCCGCAGCGGTAGATCCCAAAAGCCTATACATACGTAGTGATATAAACAAGCAGTATAATACATAAGGTGCGCCGTTCAATACTAAGTAGATATTGAATTTTTCGTTTGTTCTAGCTTTAGAACCTTCACGGCATGCGGAGAGCATGATTTTCCGCATGAAGGCTTTGCTAGGTGCGGGCGCTAAGTCGTGCAATGAAAATAATTCGAGCAAAACTTTAAGGACAATATCTGTGGTCTTGGGGGATGCTGGCCGGGCGCACAAAGCGACGACAAACTATGCAAGGCATTTTTGTCTGTCACAGACGGCCGGAGAGTTTCACGTGCCTAATCACCTATGACGACCCGCGACAAATTCGCTTTCCCGAAGTGGCAGCAATGAAACCGCCCTGACCTCGCGACGACAGTCTGAGATCGCTGAACAAAGACCGATCCTGCGAATAGAACCGCCGTGGCGCACGCGATGCGGCCCCGCACATAAACAACCCCAACGGACCGAGTGTTGCAGTGTACACAGAAGCGATGGAAGGGGGAGGATTCCGACCTCAAACAACTGCTGGCGCGGAAGAGCTTGCTTGCACGATCGTCCCCAAGCGGCACTTCTGGCGACAGCGAGACAACTTCATCGCAGATTTCGCTGTAACTGTCCGATACTCCCTAAATCTGCATTTGCCTCGCTTCGGTCCAAATGGCGATGTAAAAGAAGAAAAGGAGAAAAATAAGTTTTCTTTTGCTCTTTCATGGTGAAACTCCCGCTGCTGGTTCTTCTTCAGGTAAACGTGTGTGCGAAGGTAAAAACATTCGTGTCCGCAACTATCTACAGTTACATTGTGACGTTTTCGTAATCGATCTTGATTAATTGCTACAAGCACCAGGCAACTACCACACTAGACCCATATACTGAACCCATGATGCGAAAACTTGTGATTTGAGTTCAGTTCTCAGGCCGTCTCTGTTTAAGCCATTTCAGCACCGCCTTTTCATACGCATATGATCCCGACTACCTACGGTTTAACAAAGCAACAAACAATCTTGATCACTGCGTTGATATTTCTGAAACAACACCAAATAAGAACGTGGACAACTCGTAGATATACCTTCATCGGCATATTTGGTCGACTTCAACCAAGGCGTCAATCATATGCGTTATGACACTAGCGTCGGAGCAAACTGTTTGTCAGCGGCATAGCTTCAGCGGTGGTCGTGTCATCGCTCATATGGACCGAGTGTCTTCTACAAGCCTTGCACAGAGCGATTCATCGTGACGTTAAACTTCTACCTCGATCAACTGTGTATCAACTCGAGAAGCACAAAAGGGAACAAGTTGTTGTAGTATACCAAGCTAACAGCAGTGCTATGATTGACGCATTGCAGGCTTGTAAGGGGAAGCTCGGGGCAATTAGCAAAACTGGTAGGTCTTGTTTGCCTGACGGAAATGCAGGAAGTCAGATAAATTATCTTTCACAGCAGTTTTGAGATAAACGGCTTATGCCATATAACAAATGCAACATGTTGTGACGTTTGCTGCTAATTCTTTATTGTTTACACGCTGAAAGCGTTTTTGAAACTTGTTTGAGCGTAGCTTTAGTCAACGTTACTCGAGATAACGCGAAGCTACGGAGAAACATGCACCGCCACTTCATTACAAGCGCAAATAGCGGGTAGTAGTTGATCATAAACTACCGAAACAGCTTAGCGTCGCATTATGCAGCGAACCACGTGACCGGTTATCGAAAAAGACAAATGTGCGGGATTTGTCAATATTTAATGCTGCGGCACTGCCACCCCTTGAAGAGCTAGGCCAACACTGCTTGCTGTGCCGATGGGAGGTCGCTGTTGTGTGTGCCGAGTCGCTGATCCGACTGCTTGTTTACCTTTCCTGAGGACACTGTGCGAAAGAAGTCAATTGCTCAATCTGCCAACGGTTTGGGGTCAACCGCTGCTAAGCTGTGTCTCCCCCATACAGTAGATATTCACTGCACTGGATGCAGACACTTTATTTGGGAACCGGAGTCAGGTTATACACAAGTTGACCCTCTGGTGTCGTGCCAACATCCATCAGCTCAGCAATTAGACAAAAATAGTTAGCTGACTTGTTTGAGGAATGGCAATGCGTTTAAATGAAATGCTTCCGCAGGCAACGCGTTCCGTCGCAGTACATTTGATAGTTTTACACACGTGAAAAAATTTTGTTATCGTTTTTTTTTTCGGATAAAAGCAGGTCTTGCAATATCCCCTGAATAATAATCAACGACGTTGCAAGAAAATGTCTTTCTGGAGACAAAAAACACATGAAACCGTCATGGTATCACACTTCACTCAAACGGCACGCTGACTAGCACTGGTAGCCTTGCGAGCTTGGTTGCCGTGTTACGCAGGCAATGCCCACAACAAGAGCGGTCAAGTGGGTGTCACACCCCACGTCGTGAAAATATAAGGCAAAGGTGCGCCGTTCAGTCAATTAAAGGCCAAATATTTGAAGCGGAAAAGTGATCAAGAAGTGTCAACAAAAACTGTTTTAGCAAAACCACTAACGCAGTCCTTCGTTTTTCATTGAGCATGTAATGCAGTAGCCATCTTCCTGTCAAAAGTGAGTCAACCGTCGTTTGCATGAGGTGAACCGCGAAGGACGCACTCCACCTTGAATGCCGACCGCCCATGCGCCGAACCGTGACAAAACACGAACGAGGTCGCTTTGCAGGCAACTTGCGGGGCGTTTGCGAGCGCCGGCTTCGTTGCAAGGCGCCACTGAAAGGCCGCTTTCCTGAAAGCAGCCGTTCGGCATTCGAGTGTTCCATTTCAGTTAGTTTGAAAAGCTGACATTAGAGGGACACTCAGGCAGCGCGATTAGGTGAAAACGATCTTTAGTGAAGACTTGCGGCGCTCGGCAAGACTTCATATACCGTAAAACCTCTATTTGAACGCCACTATAAAGGAAGGGTTGAAAAATAGAGCGCCACCCTCTAATTGAACGCCAATTTGATGAATGCTTCTACTAATTCGGAAATAGTTACGGCTGAAATCTCGTTTCTACCGTGTTTCTCCAAAAATACGACCTACCCTAAAAATAAGACCTACCCTGAATTTCCACAAGTATTTTAATGTAAGCCCTACCTTTAAAATAAGACCTAGTCGATAGCGCTAAAGTGCAATGCTAATTATGTAAATATGTTAGATGTTTTATCTTTTCATTAATAAATTTTATCTCAAAATTATGACTAGCTGGTCGAAAAATAGAGCGCCACCCTCTAATAGAACGCCACTATAAAGGAAGGGTTGAAAAACAGAGCGCCATGGCGGTGAAATAGATGTTTTACGGTATTCCAGTCACGCACGGAGCAACGAGTAAAAGGCTGCAAACTTTTTATGGCATATAACAATTCTTTCAGGGGATGAAACGCACGATTGTCCCGAAAATTTTGACTTTATTACATCCTATGGTTTACAGATATTGCGCAGCTTTCTTTTCATTCGATATGTCAGCAGCAATGAAGTATCAGAAGACCTACATTCTACAAATCTCTGCATTTGCATACTAACGGTGAAGATATTTTCGAAAACCTTGACAACTTCAGCGAACATTCAATTCTTTGGGGGAAATGTTCTGGGTTTCGCGCCGATGATGCAGCAGCATGCACTGGTAACAAATCGGAAATTCAGTCCAAGACAAAATCATCCAATTCACAGTGGACGCATTGTTTGCTCCACAGAGAAGTACAGGCAGCAACAAGATTATCAGAAAGCTGCATGACACACTACGTTATTTTATAATATGTGTGAAATTTATCAAAGCAAGGCCGCTGTTGAAGTGCCCTGGTTGTCTGGCGGTCAGTCCTAAATTATGTTTGTGAGGTAAGAGATGAAAATGTTATTTTCCTGAATAAAAAAGAAACATGTGTTCTTAGCTGAAAACCTCAGTCAGGAAAGTGTATTGTAAATGTTGCTCACCTAGCTGATGTATTTGACTCTCTGAACTGTGTGAATCGATTTATGCAAGGTCTTGGTTTTAGAGTGTTTGATTGCGCTGCAAAAATCATGTCTTGCCACAAAAAAACTCATTTTGTGGGAAAGTTACGTTAATCGAGATGAGTATGACATGTTCACTGAATTAAAAAACTGTACTTCCGTCAATAAAGTGGACGCCCAAGAATCCATAACTGGCCACATTGAGCTGCTTATCAAAAAGTTTGAGGGTTGTTATGGTGATACATGACATTCTGACACCTACAAAAGAAAAATATTGGTCGATCTATTTGCAGTCACGTATCTGCCTGGTGAACCTCTCCATGCTGCAGAAGAATTTCTGGATACGATGGCTGAAACAGCAAATCCCATTACTTTCGCGTCTTTCAAAGAAAACTACCCAAACGTTTCAGCAAATATGAACTTTGGTGTTTCTATGTATTCTGCTTATCCGACCGTATCCAAGTATGTCATTCAACGGCTGATTCCATTTGCGGCAACTTGGCATTGTGAATCAGGATTCAGTGCAATGAGTGGACTGAAAGCGAAGTATTTTAATCGGATGGGCGTAGACGCTGTGATTTCAAATGTTTGTAGACAATATGCAAGGGTATGATTCATTGAAACATGTTTATGAATAACTTTTTATTGCAGACTCTTTGCTTCTCATGATTTAATGTTTGTTTTACAGAAGATTATGTATACATACCTTCTGGCTCAGGTTTTGTGTACGTTTGGCTCGTGAGGACTTACAGAAGGTGATATTTTCAAATTTGGGTCGCTTCAAAAAACATTCAGGAAGCACTGCTCTATGCTATGTGTAGACGGTACGTTCGCACGCAGTGTTTCCCAACCTTTTACCTTGCGTGGCATAAATGGCTTTTGAATGAAAAGGACATAGTCCATTACTTGGTTAGCTTGGCAAGGTCTCCTGACTCGTTTCACGCCAGTTACAAGGCAAACACACATTGCTTTAAAGTCACACTTCATTAAAAAATACCAATATCTGTGACATGTTTTGACAGTAATAGCTTTGCAGTCGACGTACTATTGATTTTGAAAACGCTTTTTTTTTCGAATAGTTCCGTCCGCCGCCTTGAAACCACCACATGGTCCGTTGGTTGGAACACCCTGGTTTAAATCCAAAAACAAAACTAAGACATTTCAGACGATGTATACCTGATCTATCCCGCTGACAGAAGTGATGTGATGACAACTAACAAATTTCGTTAACGCTTCACAAGAAAACAGAAATCTACAGGCCTAAAGAGCGTTGTTCTTCGTGGCTGGTTTTTGCGAAAAGCAGTTGGCGAGAAGGAAGCCGCGCGGTGTTAGCAGTGAAGTTCGTTTCAAAAGGAAGCACAGGAACAAACTTTTACTGCATTCTAGAGCGGATCAAACGGACGCTCCCCGACAAGATGTTAACGAGACGAATGCCTGACGTCATTTTCGGACACAGCCAATTGCTAAGCACACCTACGCGTCACGTTACTGGGGTGAAGAAAGCGCGCATGTAGCTACGTTTCGGCTGATTACTCTCGAATCGGACTTGAGTGCCACACTGAGCATTAAGCCGAAGGATTCGCGCACGACAATAGGCGGTGCTATTCGGTCGCAAACGCTCGGATCTCGTTAAAAGCCGCTGTGGTCAGCCCAGCACGAAAATGTAACACCAACAGCGCCAATCGCTGGGAGAACATCAAACGAAGAGACAAGTTTTCACGACTACGTGGGTGAGGCGATCGATAAGAATGTTCCTTTTTACCAATTCCAAACCGTTCTCAAAATAGAAGCAGGTTGAACGTCTCTAGATCTTCAGCACGGAAAAAACCAGGTGACAACATGTACTGCCTAACGATGGACAATACAAAAGCAACTGACCGAAAATAAAACAAGGCACCTTCTCCAATGATCAACAGGTAGCTGGAACCAGAGCACAGCAAACATACGTTTGAAAAGAATGGCGAAAAACTCGGGAATCTCCGGCGGTATTTTAATAGCTCGTTTGAAAATGCAGAAAAAAATGTGGTTGAGCAAAGAGAATGGTTGAACAATTATCAGCCAACGTCGAATGGGTCAACCAACTATCACAAAGCAAAGTCCATGTTGCTCTGAAGGTTGAAACAAAGTTTTGAGGAAATTTTTTAACTATTTTCAATCCTTATGCTTCACAAAAAGGACGTCTCAGACGAGCGTGTGGCGACTAAATGCCTTCGAACTACAGTTATCCACACGCTGCTTTGAACGCACACCCGTGGCCGTCACGTGCGCAAGCAAACCTCGTCCTACCGTTCGCAAGTTAACTTGCCGCCAGTTCTGCGCCACAGCAGGGCGATCTAACTCAATCTAATGGACTTCGCTGGCGTTTGCAACCGATCTCACCTTTGCTCCCCTAGCAAGGAGCAGTGGAAACCGATGCACACGCAAAGCAGGGAAACCTAAGCGTTCTCCTGGGAACGGGAGGTCAATGACAGCGTACAGTCGAAGCTGCCATAAACAGCAGCGCCTGGTAGATGAAACGAATTCCACAGGCGTTCGCCGACTCCGGCGACGCGCGCAAACGAAGTTGAATCTTTTGGAACTTTGTTAATGGAAAACTTTTGCTGTCGTTAGGAAGCAAAAGATGATGAAGAACCACGACAAAACTGCGCGAAGAAGGCGATGACAGCGATTTTGATGGGGGCCACCATTTACCTACGCTGTAAACGCCAAAACTAATGTCTCTCGAAATAAGGTAGGAGTAGCTAAGTCGATGTTACGACACCCAGTGATGAAAAGACATACGGTGGTTTTCGCACGCGAACGCCTGAAGCACATTTTAAGTTCAAGTGGTCAGATCGTTGCGAAACAATCAGCAAGCAATTGTCGTGTCTCTAGAGACGGCCAGCTATTCTACGAATGGTCGATGCGTCACAATTTTGGTAATGGTCGTCACGCTAAGTATCGATCGCATCACGAGTTTTACTTTTCGAAACTGCACATGTACGATGCTGTTGATCCATGACGCATTTCGACCGTTTCCGTATTTCCGCGTCGGCATCTAACGTCGTGATAGCGACTTAACGGCACCACAGCTTGTAAAAAGAAATTTAATAAACGCAAAAGGTTTCTGATAGCGGTCATCAACAACAGATGGAATAGAGAAAAGGCACAAGGGAAAGAAAAACGTCTTATCGGGTTTTTGAAGCGAAAATTGCTCGAGCACGTTTTGTTTCGAGTCATCGAGATTTCAACCGTTATTTCTACAACTCAGGCTTACTGCTAGACCGCATTAAGGTTCTTTGCAGCGTTCAGACTTGCGCAGTCCGAATGGTTTGTCAGTCGGCAAACCGAAGCGGCAAAAGTTACGCTGGTCAAGTCGTACCTGACGAAATGGAGTAGACCACTCGCGCGTTGTCACCTTCGTCTTGGTCGGTTGCGCTGACGCGTGCGACCACGGCACCCACGGTCTCGTCGACCCCCACTTGAGCATCGGACCAGCCCGACGTCACTTTTGCCATGTACACAGGTGACGTAAAACGAGGCGGATGGTCGTTTACGTCGTCGATGGTAATAATCACGCGGCAATAGTTCTAAAATAGAAGTGCTGTCTTCAGTGGTGGACACTGCAGTAGCAGCAGCAAAAAACAAACAACGGTTTATCATAGCATATTCGTTCGGACAAAATGCTCATTGCCAGCAGAAAACGTGCTTTTGAAAGGTTACAGCAAGCAATCTATCAAGCGATGAACATTTGTAGTCACTAAAAAAGTAAGCGGTCAGTTTATTAAACAACAGGCTGTGTACTTTTTCGAAGCCATTTAAGTCCTCAGCGACGTCACCTGTCGACTTGAGAAGTACTGCGACAGAACTGTGTATCTTTCGCCAGGGTAGCTTGGTACTGAGCCGTTGTTAATAGTGGACTTAAAAACGCTTTGTTTGCTTATGGCCGAAGTGCTTACCTTCAGTGTCATGGGAGAGCCTTGGTCACTGACTTCAACCGTGAGAACGTGAGTCTGTTGTGTTTCGCGATCTAAAGGCGCGTTGGTCAAGAGCACACCTACAGCAGAGCAAACACTACGTTACGCTTCAGCCCGGTTCAGTCCGGTATAAACATGATCAGAACAAATCTAGCTACGAGCTTACGGATCGATTTACTGTGAGCACAAAAGCCATTCACAAGCGCTCTGCATACGCCGCTTCAAACACAGCAGTCGTTTGCGCAATCGCAGGCTCAGCTTTTTCATACAGTCCAAACGGATTGTGTGATTAAGCGCGTCGCGCAAGCTGAAGTGGCATACCGCCAGACGTTATTCTGAACTTGGCCAGGCTGCCCGATCCATCAGATCCGCGGATTCGATAAAGTAGGTTTCGGTTTCTTTCGCTGTCATCTTGATCAGTAGCCTTGAGGGTTGTGATGCGTGTGTTGGGCGGTGTGTCTTCTGCAAGCGAGAAGTTGTAGGTGGTATGGGAAAATGTTGGTCGGTGGTCGTTGACATCTTCGATGGCTACAGCAACCTGGGAAGGTAGTCGAACGTTGATGGTTATCTGTAGCGGATCACTACAAGAACATGCGCAACCAACCCCACGAAGTGGATGTTGTTTCAATCTCAGGCGTAAACATCACTGCGCAATGTATTTATTGGAAACACTTCCGCTGTAACCCTAATCGAGTGTTTTTGTTTGTGAAGAAGAACTGTTGATTTCAACCAAGAACAAAGCACATTGACGCCTTTGCACAGTACACACGCATTTTATTAGCCTCGCAATCTGCAGAAAGCAAATTCTAACCGCTTGGATTCTGAGCGAGTAATCGCGTAAATAAAATTTAATAAAATAAATAAGATTTCAAAAAATAATACAAAAGACTTCAAACAAACAACATACTTTATTAAATTAAAAGTTTTTTTTGGCAAATTTTGAAATCTGTCATTGAAGTGGTTGCTCAAAAATTGCGTGAATAAAACATTTATCAGAGTGTAAGAACAAAGACACCACGACCACGTTAGGAATTATTATCAATGCCATGTCCGCAGCCCTTATACGCTAAGTTTGTTTTGCAACCACTTCATCGACACGACTTCAAACGCTTGAGAAGCACTCACCTGAGTAAACGCTGAGTTTATTCCATCAGTTAGTTTCAGAGTCAAATTGTAAAAGTTCTGTCGCTCCGCGTCCGGTTCACCAACAACCAGCAACGCACCGTTGTGTGAGTTGACGTGAAACATCAGATCGTCATTACCACCTGCGTTGAAACAACAATTTCTGAACCTTTTGTGGACCAGTTGGAAGTGGCTGAATCGCCGTCTTACTTCATTGCTTGAGAGACTGATTGGCCACGTTCTTAGTATCTTCCACAGGACTGTTATGTTAAGTTTAGTGAAGACGTTGTAGTTGTGGCAGCGTGGCAGATGAGACGGACCGATACGATGGGGCCCAGGCCCAAGCCGCTCCACGCCGATCTCCCGCTTTACTCACACCGACCTCAAGTTTCTTATCGACTTGCCGCGTTTGCTTTGACCGCGTTTGGACACTGCACCGCTGCTTGCACCTGTCAGTCAGCCATTAGCCGATAATGAAACGCTGCCACTTGTCTGCCAAACTACCACGAAGTCGATTAGCGACCACTTGCGGTAGCAGGAGGAAAAACCTGCAGTTACCGAAGTTCGGTGAATGTTCGTTTTTGCAGCAGCTCAAACACTCAACTCGCCGCTGCAAGACGACAACGACACTTGAAAAATGACTTCTTTGACAGGTGAACTCCTAGTCTGCACACTAATTGACAGCAAGATGCGACGCGGTGTCGTCGAAAATCGGCTTAATTTGACGCATCTCGCTGACAGCAAACATCCCGATTTGCGACGAGCAAGACTGTTATCCGGTTAAGCGCCATTCAGCTGCAGCACGTCAGCGTGAGCAGCTCTGCTACTGAAAGAGATTAAGCTTCGTCGCGCCCACGGCCCCTCAGAAATCCGGAATAAGACACTTTCCGACCGTTTCAGTCATCTGTAATTGGTTTACTGTGACGAAATTCAAGAAACGAGATACGAGAATTACTTCGATTTTGATCTGGCAGCGCGCTACATTGCTGAACCGTTGGTTTTGCTGGTATCTTTCGCGCACTCGTCTGCGCCGAAATAAGCGCGAACGGATGCGACGAGTGCAACGGATGCGTTGCTCAGCGGTATTTGGGGACGATCGGCGTGTTGGTTTTATGTGGCGACAATCGGACAATGAATTTAGCAGCTATCGCGATGCATATCAAATATACGGCGAGTACTTTATCGGAAATCAATACGTCGATTTGATTGCCTTTTTTGAAAAATACTTTTCTTTTGACTTGGTCTAGACTACGTTGAAAATCTGCGGTCATAAAAGCAGCGACTGAAAAACAAACTTTTGTTCTGTAGACCGCCATAATCGCTGAAGTCAAACGTTTTTAAGAAAATAGCTGCAGCTCCAAACGAAGCAAAGAGAACGACTACTTGTTCAAAAATTGAAATTTACGTCGTACATCTGGAAGCCGCTGTGCAAAGCACCGCTGCTACTTTAATGAACAGACAGTGATAGCCTTAAATTTTTTGGGAAAGGCAAAGTTCTACGGGGGCTCACTTGGGAAATCGCAATCCATTTATAATGTTATCGCTAGTTTCAATTATCTTCATCTATACAGACTACAGCATACTAACGTAATATGAAATGCTAAAGTTATGCATGATACAAAAATGAACTAAAATTTTAATAATTGGAAATAAAAAGTGACAATGCAAAAATCACTTAAAAATTAAGCTACATTTTTTGGCTTTTTGTTCGGAAAATTCATCTATTACCATTTGCATCTTTCATTCTTTGTTTTTACTTATTTAATCTGTCGTCTTTCGCTTTATCTGTTTGATCACTAACCAGTTACAATTATCACAGCTGTTTCAATATAATAGCATTGATTTGTAACTGTACAGTTTTTATTGCAGTGTTTTTTTTTCTTCTACACAATGCACCATAACTACGTATACCATTGAAACACGTTCAGTAGAAGCTAGAAAGGATCAGAGAGATATCTGGCAAAATTCTTGCAAAATCATCCAAGTTCATGCAAAAAAATTCAAATTTTTCTGATATCACCTGATCTGGCCTACATGCAGTGAGGCGAAAACGCTTGTGTTGTAATAAAGTATGACCATAATTAGTTTGCTAGCTCTTGCTTGTCTCTGGCTACAAAAAGTTACCTCCCTTCTAAAATTGAAAGTTACTTTGCTCCGAGTGGAAAATATGAGATTTCACGCCCATCTGAAGATGAAAACTTACTCCAAAACCAGTCCAATTTATGAAAGTGGACAGACGTCAGCCAGAGTGGATGGTGCCTGAAATCCACGACCGAAACACGAACAACTCCTGACTCGCAATGTTTCAGTCAAACTTCTGATTTCTTGTTGATAAAACTAGTACGTGTAAAATGCCCTAATGACCAAGGCCAGCCAATGGTTTGAGGAAAGGTAAGTTAACTAAAAAACTGGTTGCTTGCCGCATTTGTTAGACTGCAAACTGCAGCTTCTGTTGCTTTTTCATCATTTTGTTCAGCTTGCAATCAAGGGCGGCTTGAATGAATTTTGAACACCATGTCATGCGGTTTGCAATCGAACAATTATAAAACAAGTTGAAAGTGCCGTTTATTGCAACTTCATTCTACAGAGCAACAGTCTTATTACTAGAATAATTTGAAAAAAAATGGAAAAGTGCTACAACTGACAAGGGGTCCACAAAGTGGGGTCCGCCGGTGACTGCGTCATACTCTTCTAGCTGTGAACGGGTCATATCCTTCATAAAGATCACACTGTTTTTATTGCCATTTCAACAGTTGGCGCATGTCACGCCAGTGGTGTAACTAGGGGGGGAACAAGAGAAGACGTATGCCCCGGGCACAGCATCTGGGTTCGCCAAATTGAGTTCGGCGAAATGTCAAATGCCAGAGGGTGCCAATAATTACTATTCACGAAATGTCATAGGCCAGCGGCTGCAACCCAGTTGCGAAATCTCGTCAAGATCACCAAGGTTCGCAAGGCGAGCAGTATCGAACCTTAGTGACGTTTTAGGGCGGAGCTTCTGTACTCCACAGCAATCAGCTCCCACCCGTGGTTTGACTCATTGCTCCGTCACAATGCTTTCCGATAGCAGGGTTGCGAACTTATCGACGTTGGTGTCATTCCATAGTTGCGTCACAATAGGACGGCATCCAGCGTTCACAGTGCATGCCGCATCCTACTGCGCGTGCTATTAGAGCAGCGACGAAACCTACAATGTGTTGTTACAACAACGGATCTGATTTTCAGGAAAACTTTTGAGCTGTGATGGTTCGACAAATTTCATATTGAATGGATTTGATGTGGTTCCGAATTTTGCTACAATCCGAATTTTGCTACGATGATTTTAATTTGAGGGATATTTAATTAACAGTTGATTACTTTTGCAAGACTCTAATTCAGGGGTCTCGAACTCAAATTGCTCCGAGGGTCAACTTAGGAAGTATAAAGTAACCCGAGGGCCGAATTATGACTACCCGAGGACCGAACTATAACGCTGACATAACAATGGCGGTACCTGAGATTTACTAGAGACAGCTTGTACATTATATTTCTTGCGAAAGATATCGTAAGTTACAGGTAAATCATTTCTAGGAGTCTGTAACTTCGTTTGAAAGGAACTTGTTCACTCGCCAGCAAAGCACTTTTAAACACCGGTAAATCGACTACTTGACTGAAATATTAATTATTTGAAAATTCCCAAAAACCATCGCGGGCCGCACAAAATGCCCTCGCGGGCCACATGAGGCCCGCGGGCCGCGTGTTTGAGACACTTTCTTTAATTACATCTGTGCAACAGCGTAGAGTTTATTAGCGATAATTGTCAACTATTCAGCTACGGTTGCATGGTTGGTTCGACCTGCAAGCTAAGCACCTCAACGGATATGATCGACATTCAGGTCGCTCCGGACAGCGAGGCTTGATACCACGACCAGCAGCTGTCTACGGAGACGTCGCGGAGTTGTCATCAAGCAGGGTCTACAAATGGATTTTCTTCATGGCAAAGATAAAGTTTTACCAAATCAGATAGGCCCCTGTTCTGCGACTCTTGTTTCATGTTATTAGTTCGGTCTTGGTGTTTCCCGTCCATCTTTGCAGCTCTTTCATACTTCCTGCACGGAGTTTGATTTCGTGGTTTTCCAAGTGCGAGATTCTAACGCGCTCACTGTAATTGAACTGAATTGCTCTAACTGTTGTGATGGCAGTTTGATATGCTTTCCATTGGGTGCACTGGCTTTGCGCACTGTATAGCTTTCTTGCAATGAATCAGCCCGATCAGAAAAAAGGTAAAAGGTCCCAAGGTCAAATGATGGTACAGTGAAGCCTCATTGCGCAATCGCCGGATCCTATCAAACGCCATTGCGAGAAAAGTGGAGTCGGGTTGTATCGATACTACAAATGAGGTCAGTCAGTTGTTTCAGACTGAGCGGATAAGCACGCTTGCGTTGCTTTGTTTTGTTTTCATCGGTACTGCTCACAAACTGCTGCTAGAAAACGTCGTCGGTAAAGTTTCACAAAGGGAGTTTATTCTTTGTTTTCTTTTCATTGATGTTGCTTATAACCAGGGCTGGGATGTTGCCAGTTTTTGGTTGGTGTCAGTGTTTGAAAAAAATTTGCCGCCGGTGTTGGTATCGACATCGGCAAGTCTTGAAACAACAACGTGAAACCTTAAAGAGATCACATGATAACCATAAAAATTTCAGTATCTAATTCAAAGATTTGTTTCAGAGGGACAATGGGCCGAATTACAGTGCGGTGGAAGAATTGTCGGCATCACAGAGGGGTAATAACCCTATTTGTGAATGTCCACTATGATTAATCTGAATAATTTATATTGAAACCACTTTTTCCCTCTTATAGGGCTTTGCTCCCTATTTTAGGTCTTCGCCCCCTAATCTGTTCTGACGGCGTATCGTTGAAAATGTTGCATTGCGTATCTCACCTGGTGTCGGTAAAAATTTACCAACACACCAGCCCTGCTGTGTTTACAACCCCATGGTCTCAATTTCCACGATTTTTGCGATCATTTTTGCGGTCAATCGAGTTACCCTGGCAAGTCCGAATTCGCGTTATATCGGGGCGCGTCACAACGAAGTTCCACTCCAGTCAAATTTGTACTACTTTCGGCTATTTGGGAGTTGGTCTTTAGGTCTTACTGAGAGGGGCCCGAATCAGCTTTCGACACCCATACTCCCAACTCACTCTTCGCATCTATGCTGCCATTAACGGGCTGGGTAGGGGGCAAAACTGACTTTGTCCCCGGGCGTGGGAAACCTTTGGTACTCCACTGTGTTAAGCTGCGAGCGAACACACCATGAAGTATTCCCTAAGCAGTCGCATATAAGAAATAAAATCTGAATTAAAATGAGAGGGCGAGTTAAGGCGACATACTTGTAATGGAAAACCAGCGACGATCGGGGTCGTCCACAGTTGTTTCAAGCAGAGTGATTAGCCTCGAGCCGGTTACTGGGGCAAAGTCAGTGTGCTCAAAGTACTTATGCACTTCTACGCTTTCATCCAGAAAAGTGGGAGGAAATGACGCGCTTGTTGCGGCGGGCAGCCAACGTAGCTGAACATGATGAACTTGTGAACGTCGTCGACGCTTTCCTCGGTCAATCGCGATGACCTGTGACGAAAGGTCAACAGCGTTGTCACCGACATTTAAAAAGGGATTAATAAGACAAAGACACGATGGATGTGGTCTTGGTGAACACGAAGAGACACGTTGCCTTCAGGAACCGTTAGTTCGGCAAATAACATAGACCTGATTTTTGGCGACAGATCGTCACTACTGTCAATACGAAGCATTTCTGACTGACGTCGGTTTAACAATATATCACGTGTTCGTTGCGCTGGCAACATAGCAGTGCAACGCAGACACGTTCACCTTGAACAGTAATGATTGCTATTTTCTTTTTTTTTTGAAAAAAGATTGTATCACCAGTAATCAAACCTGGTTGAAACACATCGAACACTACGTTCATTAGGAAACTAGTAACTGATCAACTAAAGTGAAGGCAGAAACACCGCCTACCTTAAGCGACTGTTCATCGCCAGCACGAAACGCGGCTTTGGTGGTGATCATGCCTGTGGTGGGGTGAATTACGAACATGTCTCCGTACTCGGAAGGGTCATTCCACCTGTATTCTACTTCTGCGTTCCTTCCACTGTCATCGTCCAGCGCGACGACTCGCGTGCTGTCATACAAAAATCAGTTATGAGGACTTTTATGTTTTCACTATGGGCGCACGACTCGCGTGCTGTCATACAAGAATCAGTTATGAGGACTTTTATGTTTTCACTATGGGCGCAAACTGCATTAACGCTGTGGCACATTGAGCTCTACACAAAAAAACTCACCCATGCTGAAGCAACTACTTCAACAACTCGACTTTTAAATGTGATTACGCCAAACACTGTACTCGAGGTTCAGTGCCAACTAAGTTACATTCGCCAAATTATGAGTTTGGATTTGAACCCGCAAATGAGTGTGTTCATAGGCAGCAGCGGTGTATCACAACATTCGCCTCGGTAACGTTTCAGTATTCACAAGATTATAAGTTTTACTATTGAATGTGCTGAACTGCTAATTTGTTGCAAATCAGTTGTGCACTCAGCATCGGACCTAAACACTTTGACTTCACACATAAATGCTACCTAAAAACACTGACAAAGGACAATTTTCACCGCATTTCGTGGTGCAGGCTTTCAGTTTTTCAGGACGATTTGCGGGAAGGAGCCAAAACGAAAAAACCTGCCAATCCAAATCAGTGAGAAGTAGGCTGAATACGGAGCTTTCTGTCATGCACTTGAACACAAAGGCATGACGCCGACAGTAGGAAAGGACCCTTGTAACACAATATGTTTGAAGGCTCCGTGAACGTCAACGCGTAAATCTCAATAAGATTCGTTCCAGTCAATGTCTCCACATCAACGCTCGCCTTACACGGTTGCATCTTTGCGCAACGCAACACTTATTTGTAAAAAGGAAGAGATTCTGCAACCTAGGCGTGTAAAAACCGTTTTTTCGGATTTAAATAATGCGCTCACAATGCTGGTGAGTATAATACGTGCATTCTACTATCACAAAATGAAAATGGAGACAGAGGATCATGCTAAGTGAGCTTGAAAGCACACATGATTGATACTGTTTTAAATGTTGAAAACCACATAATTTCGAAGAAAGCTGTAAATTGTATGCGAACTTAGATTTCACCCCTCCCCCATTTGGACACAAATACACATTGCAAAGCATATACAATTCATTACGCAAAGGGAGCGTTGAAGCAAAGAGATAAACGCTGCTGCCTACCCACTGCAACTGAACCATGCAATATAATGCACGACAAAGCAAGTTTGTGTCGCAGCATAAACGCTTCAAGCCTACACTTCGCCAGAAAGCTCAACGAAAAACTTACACATTAAACCAACTTGCAGACTTTTTGCGCTCCGTTAGCGCGATTGACTTCTCCATCTCTTTGAGAAAATAAGGATCGTTGTTGTTGATATCAGATACGTTTACGATTACAGTCACTAACGACGACCGAGAAGGGGTTCCAGAATCGCTGATTTCCACCTGCGAAAAATATCATTTTCGATATAATTGTTTTTTTGCTTGAAGAAACAAGAGAAGGTAGCTCAAATTTGACGCAAATTTTTTCCAAATTTACACTTCTCAGCCACTTATCTCTGGCATGATGGGAGTCAAATGGAGCTGGTTAATTATCTGTAAAGAACGCAGAAAAGCTTTACACACGTGTAATAACAGCGTTTAGTGCACTGTTTTGGTGCACGGTCAAACTGCACCGAAGCTGCTTTATTAAATGCACATTCCGTAACTGCACCATGAAGAGCAATGGAATATATCGAGCGTGCTGCCTAACGATCTATCGAAGTAACGCACGCAGTCCTTGCAGGGCTGTTTCAACAACTCATCGTCACGTTCGGAAAACCTTGATCGATAAAAGTGCGAACTGACAGGCGGCGAACTAACTATCCCAACAATGACAAAACTGTAGTCATTTCAATTAACGCTTCAGAAGGCGGTCAGCGGCTTGAAGGCTTTGCTCGACACATAGCGAAGCGTTTTATCGAGGCCGCCGTAAAGACATTACGGCGGCTTCGGTTTCATCCGCTCGCTGGTGCACACCGGCAGCAGCCAAATGACGTACACGCATTGCGTTAGCGCAGCTCTAGCGCGAGCGAAGCGTGGGCGTCACAGATCGCACTGCGAGGCCGTTGTAACAAGCCTTGGTTGCGATGGCTTTCTTCTTCTTCTATTTGAATAAGGACTGAGGATGCGTAATTTTACGTGAAATCGATTTCCTATTAAAAATTTGCTGATCGATTCCTTGCTTACACCCATCGT
>JGI24159J19872_10000498_pt1 | contig 35255 bp, 28 predicted proteins | sample Ectturendosymbi4_FD_19872 | JGI IMG/M metagenome (IMG submission 19872) | reverse complement strand
AATCAAGGTTTTGTGATGTCATAAAAGTAGTATAATCTTGCAGCACAGAAACGTAACGCACTATCAGACATTTTCAGAGCACTGTAAGCTGACTACTTTGGTGAGGTTTCTTAGGAATGCTGGTTTTGCAACGAAGGTTTCTAGAAATACGTAAGCGAAAAACGTTTTCCGTGACGATTACAATAAGGCGAGAATACGACACTGCTAAAGCAAGTGATTCCTGGAGACAAATAGGCAAACATATGATCTGACGTTAGTCGTGCAAACAGAAACAATTGTTTTCTTTTTGGTTAATAAAATCACATTTTCCTCAACCGTCCTTATTTTTGGTTCTGGATCGATGGTAGCCCTGTGCATTGTTATGCCCAGCGCTTCCAGCGAAATCAATAAGATTTTTTGCTCGAAAAACTGTTTGGTAGAAAATATTCAAGATATTGCAGACGTATAAAAAAAAACAGAAATTTTTATTTAATAGGTCTGGATCAGAAACCACAGTAATTGTTTACTAATGGCTGTTTAAACTGCTCTTTGCATGAGGCAAAGCTGAGTTGATCCTGATGAGAGAAGATCAAGCATAAATTTGAGAAAAAAATTTTTGAAGCAAAATACGTTTGACCAATTTTAAGTTTATGAGACTGCGCTTTTTTCAAAGAAATGTCAACCAGTATTTCCATCAGCACGAACTTATCCACTGCGTTGTACCCTACGATCGTTTCATCATCAGTCGTTACAACGAGAAGCCAGCACTTTACGCAAGCCAATACGACTTCTTTCAACAGCACAAGTCAGTACATAACGCAAGCCAAGACGACTTCTTTCAACAGCATAGATCATCAGACCACCAGCGTAGTCACGAAAGCAGCAACAACGCCTGGACCCATTTTTCCCACGGAATATCTGGTGTACATTCTGATTGGTGTGGCCGCGCTTGGTTGGGTTTTGTTGGCAATTAACTGTGTTTGCACCGCACAGCAACGACGCAAGCGTCGAGAACAAGCCATGATGCGGCGCGCTGAAGACAGCATCCGGCGCCGCGGCTACAGGAGGAGCTACCAGAGCAGACCGGCTTCTGGGTTTGGTCAAAAGCGCGACACGATCATCGATTTGACAGGGCACGACGCCAGCGTAACAACTTTCCACAAATTGCCGTCACCAGTGCAAGAAGACGAGTTTGATTCGGCGAAGAGATCAGTGGAATAAAAGCAGTGTGCTGAATAACTTATCCTGTACAAGTTACAAGAGATTCACGTTGTGGATAGTCGATTTTTAAACGTAGGTCGTGGGACGCAAGCACCCACAGCGGTCCTGTAGCACTCATTACATGGATGCTGTAAGGAAAAGTGGAAACGGTTTTTAGAAATGACGTCACAGTCAAACTCCACCTCTCTGCACTAACATAATGAACTTCTCAATTTCTTGGTATGGTTGCTTATATTTGGCGAAAAGTTTGTCATACTACATGCATCACCAAACAAATTACTGTCTTCATCCTACGTATCAAAACGGAATGATTGGAAAAATGAAACTGTATAACCTTGCTTTGTAGCTTCCTGTATTTCAACAGAACTGAAGAATTTAAGAGCAATTAACTGTCCGTTTTGTTGGTAAATTCTTGTTATTTATTGTCCGTGTCGCAATACATGATAATCTTGTTTTTGACGCATTGTACCGGGCAAAATCAATCCCTGTCCTTTCTCATATGACATTTCTTCATTTGCATTCAAAAAGTGGTTTAAGGATAAGCTTGTTTTTGTATATGCTGATTGACTGCATGATGCTGTGGGGTGGCTGGGACTGGGGTTGTACAACATTCATTTGCTTTGCCTATTTCTGCCTGTATGCATTGTATCTTCAGTTATCTTTTGTCATGTACTCTATGCATATTTTGTAGACAACAGAGTATTCTATCTGCAATGAATCGAATATTTTTCGTTCTTCTTTCTTGCTGCCGTGGTTTTTTTTGTAGAAGCCTTGCGCCAGGTGGCCTGCTCCATCATGTCATTATTTAAAGTAGGCCGATGTCCACTGAAGATTTCTGCAACGCCGTTGGTCTCTCGCTGGCGGATGCTAGCAGCTGCGCCACGACCTATTAACAGCGGTGCACTACGTTGTCCCACACCTGAAAGGCTGGCCTACGGAAATGGAAACAACTTGTTCGCTCGTTTTTTTTTCGGTGTCCCAGTGCTTTGAGCCTTACTTGCATGAATCTGTTTGGCATTTGCACCAGCAAACTCAATCTCAAAAAAAGGACATTACAAAACTTCAAGCTTAAACGTAACAGTTAATAGTGGTCTTGTTGCAACTGAAGCTTAAAACGTAGACCTTTTGTTAAGGAAAGCACCAACTAACACGCTGCTTACGTATCACGTTGTGGCGCAACATACCACAACATCAGCCACAGCGTGTAGCTTCCTCCAAAAGTTTATTCGTAAAGTCATCACGCAAGCAGCAAGCATCAGAAAGCTTTGCGTCAACGTACTATAGTTACTACCAGGAAGGTGATGCAGTTTAGAGTTTTCTTGCTAGGTTCTCGATTTAAAATCAACTTGGGAAATAAGTGGGCACGCAGAAGAAAATAAACTGTTTGCTTCGTTTATTTTAGGCTTGATTTGCTTTTTCAAAGTGGTTATTTTCAGTAAAAGTTCAAAACCGGTTTATTCTTCACAATTTGATTAATGATTTCGATGATGATGCTTTATGAAAACTGCCAAAAGAAATGTTTGCTGGAATTGTTGATAATCTTGCTATACGTTTTTCCAAGTGAGCCTTGCAGATCCTCTACGAGCAAACCCACGGATACTGCAGCTACTGTTGCAAGTCCAAGATGCACACTGATTTCAGATAATGTTACGGCACCATGTAAAATATTAAATTTAACAGATCTTGGCTACAATCAAACCGTCCCCGAGGCCTTAGAATTTCTGAGAATTCAGACAGACAAGTGGCTTCCTTACAAGTTGTGTAACGTGTCAAAAGATCTTCCTGTTGGAAGTTGCAACTGTTCGAAAAAACTGGTGGAATTGGCATGGAGGTTATATTTGCCCGAGTGCGTAAACATATACGAGAAAACCACGCCTTGCAACAGTTACTGCATGGAGTTAATCAACAGGTAAATGATGAGTTGCATTTTTCTATGATATCTGCATATTCATATAATTGGCGGAATTGACACATAGTCCACGTGACATGAGCGATTGAAAATCATCCTGAAACTCAGTCAGTCAAAAGCGACCTTTCATTCGCTTGGCAAATGTTTGGGCCCATGTGCTTCGTGTGGGTTTTGTTTCTCGCACCCATGTTAGGGGGTGGTGATATTTCTGGCCGACCTTTGCTGGTGTGGAACTGAAGCTGGCGTTGAGGTTTAAGGGATGAAGCCCGTCCATAAAAAAGATAATTTGACTCTTTTTCACAAAAACTGAGCGATGAAACACGGTCTGTCATCATTTTTATTAGTGCGTATCAGCTTCAATTACTTTCTCTCATTAGAACATGATTAAGAAACAAGCAGGCGGTAAAGACGTGTGACGCCTGAACCAGGTCAATAAAAATGTCTGAAAGCTCTTGTTATTGCAACGCACATTAAAGATACATGCGCGCCTACAAATCTCACCAAAAAGTGATGGATTAGTGACGACCAGTGCAAAGGTTTTCTATAAAATGTAAACGAAAATAGCTAGGTTTACATTTTGTTAAATTTACAACGCAGCTGTGGACCACGCATAACGAAAAGGATAGAAGCACAAATATTGAAAGACACAAACGTCAGCAGTCTTAGCGAAACCTGCTCTAACTTAAACGATACTGGTTGCTGGGGAAACTCATCGGACATTGTTGGTAAGTGAAAAAACGACTAACAATAACAGAAAGATTTGGTTATTTTTAATGTACACATGCAAACAAAAATTCAGGATATAGACATCAACTTCGATTGAACAACTAAATACGAAATTAAAGTTTATGGGGCCTGGGGCCTTGAACAGTTTATACAAGTGAAATAGACGTTTCGAGCAAGAGCTATTACAGGACTATATCTGTTCATTATTAATCAAACACTTTTTAAATTAAGAAACTACAGCAATTCCGTTTCAGCTGAAAGATTTGTGACTGAAACCCAGTTAATTAACGTGTTCCTGCTGAAAGTGAAAATTTGTTTGATCTGATGGCAACACTTAAACATTTCATTTATAAAATGTTTGGAGCACCTAATGTTATAAAATATATTTTTACGTTTTATCCTAAAATCTATTGGCCAACGAAGTGCGTACAGTCAAACAACCACGTTTATTTGGAAATAACATACATTGTTCATGCGCTGCAAGAAAAACATAAGAAAAGAAATGTGCAGAAAGAAATCGAAACTGCTTCATCTTCCGTAAATGAAAATTATATTACTGAGTTAATATGGCAGGTTATTCACATCAACTGTTGAAAACTAAAGTATCCAATGTAAAGATGCACAGGTGTATGGGAACATTGTCGTGTTCGCACGTTAAAGTACAAGTTTGCAGTTAAACAAAAATTACTTATTCAGTCTCAATGTTTGTACCTTTGATGTCGTGTAAAAAATTCCGGTGAAGACGATACTGGCATGGTTTGAAATTATATGATATTCCTATTCATGAAAAAAGTTATTCCGACGTCTTTGTCCTCCTTATCAAACGGCACGGGGGCCATACGATTCATTCAAGTTTCTTTATTGTGTTAATCCCTATTTCATCAAGTTAGGCATTTACTAAAATACAAGTTAAGTCCATCCCTGCATATATATATTTAATGACCAAGCTTCCAAAGGAAAGCAACATGTGTTGCAATCATATGGTAAAAAACACTTTTTATCTTTAAATAAAAGCAAATCCTAAACTTGTTACATTTTGATTTCAACAAAATCATGCACAGGCGATGTTTTGTGTAGGCTTCCCTTTGACAGAAAATTTATATTCTGTGTATAATCTTTCCTGCCAGCCAGGTAAGTTTTTCAACCTTGCGTTGACAATGCGTTGTTCTGCACAGTAGCAAGCGTTTATAAATTCCCACCTTTAAAAACTTACCTTGTTTCATGGGGTTTGGACATACTTGCAAAATATATTTGTATTGTTTATTTGTTATTTCTTTGAATTATTTATACTTCACAATCTCCTAAATTTTAAACACAAAAGAGTAATAGAATGTAAACTTTCATTATTTTTATAAAACAGTTACCAGTGCTTATTTCAACCAAGACCGATAGCTTCAAGCATAATTTACAGGTCACTTTTCAATAGCAGAAACTAAGGTGGAATTCTTGAAACCTGAAAGCAGAAAACATTCTCATTCAGGAATTGAATTATCATGTCTTAGACGTTTGACTTAAGTTTAAGTCATTCCAATGTAATATATTTAATTAGGGTTTCAACGAAAAACAACTTCAATTTATTTACATTTTTTAAAATGTCAATGCAATTGGATTTGTAATTTGCTTGACTAATTTTGTGAAAAGCAAAATCAAAAATTTTTTGAAGTTCGAAGTTCATACAACTATTAGCGATTATGATTTGAAAGCCTTTTGACCAAAAGGTAGGATTGAAGAAATTTGGGGTTGACAATGTTCCATGGCTCAAACCTGTACAACGTGAGCTTGTCTGAGCGGTTCAGCGCAACACGGAAGAAATGCATTGCAACGGATACTTTTCATAGAGTTGACTCAACACACGATTGCTGCGCAAAAGATGTTTACGATAACGATGTGATAAAGTGTTTTACAGTCACCTCAGGTAATGAATAGCCTATCAATGTTGTTAAGAGATCCCGTGAGAGATCTAAGCTCTGCTGTTCGGAAATGTGTCTGTTACTTTATGTAACAATAACTTGTATGACAAATCAAGTGCTCATACAGATACTTGCGCAAGCGGAAAAAAGAACATTTTCAAATTGAAAACAAAACTATTTTATTGAACGTTCGACGTCAACATCAGTTTTATTTATGTCGTGATTACTGTTGGCTGCAACCGTATACCGAAGTCGAAAGGATAATATTAGAAAAAAAACAAGACGTGCATGCCTGTATGTGTGCTGTAATTAAAACTTTTAGATTCGCGTCAGTATTTAATGTTTATCAAGCATTCTCATTTCAATTGGAATCGATTTTTACACGAGCAATTCCTTCAAATTTTCACAAGTGTCCAGTTGGTGTCGAGCCTTTTCGATTTTTCTTTCATTCCAAAAATTTAAAGCCCAAGTTTATTTTCAACGTGGTCAGTAAACACAAGTTTTTGAAACATAGCCGGGACCACAAAGGCAGCACCTTGAGTTCGAAGTTGAATAAAGTGCATTTGTCATTGCTCAACACAAGATGTTTTACATATAACGTAATGTGTTATGCCTTCAAATCCAAGTTTACCATGAGTATTTTAAAGACAACGGATTTCGATCTTTACATTTGTATCTGTTGACGAAGGTTGCACTTTTCCTACCATTGGACATCCAGAAACAAACTCTGTTTGTACAGGATGTACTTTTCCTACCAGCATACATACGGGAATAATTTCTTCAACGGCTGGTTCAGGAACCAGCAAGTTACTGATGATTGTGTGCATCGTTGCTGGCGTGCTGGTATTCTTGTTGTCTGCTTTCCTATGCATAGCGTGCATCTTGCGACGCAAACGCCAACAATGCACTGAAAACAATCAGCGGAGCGAACACTACGGTACCGTTGACAATTTTATGTATCAAGACCGTTCTGCTGGTATGGGAATCGGGATCGTGCCAGATGTCTTGTATGACTCAGTGTCCGCGAACGGCCACCACCAAGTCGGTGTTCATTCATCGCACCAAGTAAAGAAAGCTGATGATTGCAAAGTGAAAGGTGGTGGAAACGATGTGTACGCGCAAGTGCGTAAAAACAATGGACACGCAGAAACGAACCAGTGAGGATTCGGTGAACAAGAATAAAATACTACTTTGCTTGGCTGCGTTCCCGCTGTCTAAAAATCGAACGTGGGTCAAGCGTGGTTCTAAATTGTTTCGCAGTACCGTAGATACTTCTACTAAGCGTAAGTAGACTGACTTTGCCCTTTACTTTCCGCTAAGTTTGTACATAGGCGTGACATTAAGTTTTCTTAAAATTTGTGCGTCATTCAATCAAATTGGTTTTCACTGTTTTTTAATAGGACAATGGATACCAGTTTTATCCGCCTTTCTTTGAAAACCGCACGTTAACAACGATAATGAAAATTGAAACGCTAGCCATTCATATAATACGTAGAGCCTAGCTTCTATTTTAGTACCAATGGCAATGTTTTAAAACTACCTCAAGTCGCATGCAAAGCGACAAAAGCTTTTTTCATTCCTGGTGATAAAAATCTTAAGCACGACTAGAAGGCGCTCCAAGAGTCAGTTACTGGACTCCTGTGTTCCTTGTTTAAAAGCATGGAAAGAATACGAATCTGCGTACCTTTCAGTAATATTCAAAATGAAGCGTTTGTACAAGTTACACTTCACGATAGCTTCAGCAAACTGCTCTCTCATTTTTGCTAACCATAAAAATAGACTTTTCTTGCGTACGCCACATTTTTTCATATAATTGTTAAGCAATCGCATGTGATCAGAAACAGCCGAGCACAGCATTATATTTTTGCTGAATGGAGTGCAAGAGACCACTGCGCATCAAGAGTATCACGTTTGTTCTTCCAATGAATAAAGTGTTGGACATTTTCTGTTGAAACAGTACTTTTTCGTTTATCAAACTCTTGCTATTTTACGTTTTCACTGGGATGCTGCAAAATACTCTTTTGGTAGATCAAATATTTTGAGACTTTAAAACCACTGGACAGATGTGCAGTCCGTTTACTGCGATGAAAAATACACAAAAACAAAGAAGAGAATGGATTCAGTGTCGTTCAAACAGAAAGTAGCAATCAATAATTCTGGGGAAAAAGATTCCAAGGCTAGAATGTATCTGATGGGCAATAACCTGTCAATATCCTTATTGTTTGCCCAATCAATCCAGTTATCGCTTGCCATGACTAGAATACGCGCTTTGTTTGTTGGATAAATTTTAATATGCACCAATCGAGCATGACTTTCGCTTTACCTCAGTTTTTAGAAAGCTTCTGAAACAGAAATCACGTTATTAAAAGCTTTCATTGGGCAGGTAGTTAAAAACAGAAAGAGAAGACTCGATGTTATGCAAAAAACCTTGGCAAGCAAAAAAGCGAAGTAAAAGAGAAAAAAAGTTAATAGCATACACAGCAACTCTTTAGTACAATCTATACACTCACACAAGAATACCAAACTTTGACAAGACAAGACATGGTAGAGTTACCGCTAGTTATTGCAGCAAGTATGCTCTTGTTCGGGCCCTGCGATGGCCAGGATTGCTATTGTCTCACGCCTTGTCCAGCGCCGTCAACGAGAATGGAACCTTTGTTTTATACAATGGCGATGGAGACAATAAAGGAAATTTTTTCTGGGGAAACCGAAGAGTCCCCGCATGAAGGCACGAACAACAGTTACCCTTGCAACCCAGACAATTCTGATAGCGACACAAGGAACTGTTCTGTGCTCGGAAGGTAAGTGAATGGAGCAAAGTTGTTTTATTGTTGAATGATCTGAAGTTGTTTAATTGTTTCAAAAATAGCTGTGATGCAAGTTTAATGTTAAGGATTAAAGTTGCCTTCTAAACAAACATGCCACATGACAGTCTGTATGACAAAAAAAACTTTTCCAAACAATGTCGCGCTAAACTTCGTAATGGTCAAACGTCTTTACGTGCATTTCCCTGTAAGTTGTGAATTAATGAATCTGCAGCAGTGATTAGAACTTCCCGTCGCGATTTTGCGGTTCAGTTAATCGACTTAGCATCGATGCACTTCCCTTACGAAAGCAAAGCGTTGCTTTCACCCAGTTTTAGGAAGCAGAAGGTCCGAATCAGATGATGATGATGCAGGGCTTGAATACACGTTTAAATATAAATCAACAACTGTCAAGTTCACGTTCTGTACCATTTGACGAAGACGAAAACCTTAAGTTTTGAAAATTAACTAGCATTTATGACATTGCATTACACTGCATGGATGAGTAGTGAATGATGAAAGCACAAGCTGCCAAAAAACTGAATTTTGCTCAAGTTGTAACTATGGGCGTCGGGAGGGGTTGGCAGGGTGCCTTGCCCTTCCTAGATTTTGATATTTTACATTTTCGTATTACATTTTTAGAAAAAGAGGTTGTTTTCTTAGTTTTTAATGGTTAGAATGAAATTTCACCACTTTTGGCACCCCTAGAAAAAAAATTTTTGCAAACCCTGGAAAAATTTCTATTGACAGCCCCTGAAGAAAATCTTTCCGATGCCCATGCTTAAAACCATACGTGCGAAATTCTACCAGCGGTAATATCTCCCAAAATGCACAAACTAAACGCATCAGTTTAAACTCCTAACAACTGGTCCAAACCTGAGAAGATATCTGTCAGAAATTGAAGCCTGATCTGAGTTCGTAGGTCGGGTGGAACTTCAGACCGAGACCAAGTCAAATCAAATAGCTTTAGAGTTACGCCCAAACCCACGAATCCTGCATTTCAATGGAAGTCTATGTAGACTCATAATTTTGTTTTTGTCTAGCACTTAACACTGCTAATAACATTTATGTTGAATGTGCCTCCCTTCAATAACTTCCGAATCGTAAACATAGTATTCGGAAATATTTATGTTTGAGGGTGTGATTTGCTCAATGAGTGCTAAAGCAAAAATGGTCATGAGCCACCTCAGTGTAAGATCACTAAAAGTTTGTGCGATGGCAAAATGGGAATATGTTTTGTCACTAAACAACGATTTAACTCAAGTAGGAAAACGCAAAGGCAGATTTCCGGAAGAGATAATAATTGATAAAAACGAACTGATAGACGGAGCAAATTCATCCATTCATTTTAATTCTTGCGCTACCTGCTTAGGATTACTTGCATCGACACCATAAAAGAAATAAATTATATCAGGTTTACAAAATAAAAAAGCTTGAATATTCCTAACTTTATTTTTTGTGATATGCTGATGTTCTACAACGAAGGCGCCAAGCGGTATCAGAAATAAGTGTTTCTCTGTTTAGTACAGCAATTTTCCATTCAAAAGTTTGTTACATATTACAAATTTTGTTATACAGGTGTGACGAACTGCAACTACAAAAGTGTCCCTCAAACGGAATAAACTGGACTCACATTTCTATCACAACAGTAGTGACATTCTTAGTCACCTCCACTGTGGCAGTTCTGCTTATTATTTTCTGCGACCGCAATCAAACTAAGCAATGCCTTTGTCCACAGCAAAAATCAACCTCAGTTGTGGACAACAATGAAATGCATGTGGGTCAATACTCTACCTATCGCAGCAGAAACGACACACCAAACAGGAATAATGATTGGAATTCCAACCAAGAAAGCTATTCTTCAGAAGACCTGCTTGAAAACAAGAATGGAGGGGAAGATAAAAGCAATATTATGGGACAAATTAACTTGAATACCCAAACAGCCCGTTCGTCCAGTGATGATTTACCTAATTCTTCCAGCACAAGGGAAGAACGGCTTAGATACAATCGATTTTATCATTATCGCACAGATCTTATTGAGAATGAACGCGATAATTCGCAGAGTTCAACCTATGGTGCAGGAAAGCATGAAAACAATCCAACCTGTGCCTCTGTTTTTTTGGATGTTGCGGGAAGCACTAAGACGACATATTTGAAAGACAACAACGAAATCGTCAAGGAAGAGGTTAACAATTGCTTGTACGGCTCTTTTAGTATTGAGTTATCAAAAGCACTGGAGAACAAACACAAAATATTATCCTGCTCGACTGATGATGAAACAGCAACCTATAGAAACAACCCTGTTTATGTAACAAGCAGTTCCCTTGCGCCCAAGCAGCAAGTTCCGGACTCCTTATCTGAAAATAACGCCGCGAGGTTTGTTAACCAACCTCAACTCAAGAAACAAGAATCGAAACCGGGCTCAGAAACGGTACACAACTAGTGGAGAATCCTCTTTATTGTAGGTATTTCGAGTCAGCCCATGAAGAGAACAACGGAAATTCCCGTTGCAATGCAACATACGGCTTTGCTGTCGATTGTGTCGACAACTCGCTTTACTCCACAGTTAAAAAAGAAAGAGGAACAAATTTCAATGCATAAAAGTTTCATCTCAGCACAATTTGCATCATTTCACTTTAAAACTGACCAAATCGATGGCAAGTATAGGTCCAACTTTTATAAGCAAACAAACATCATGCAGAATAAATTCGCCTGCTGTAGTCAAATCAAAACAAGAAACAACTACTGTATGGCTAATAATAGACTTTGTTGGAAATCAGCATTGGTCGTTCCTACAATGTTTTTTATTCTTCGACATCAGTCTAAAATTTGTGTATGCAAAAAAACTGTTTCGAAAGTGGGTGAGCTGAAACTTCTTTTCAATCATTCTGGTTACTCCCACGCAACTTCGCGTATTTGAAACAGGGTGCTTATCGTTATAATTTTTCTTTCGAAAAACTCAAGTAATGTTTTTGGTGTGAACTTTTGATGATGTGAAGAAACGTCACCGGTCGTAAATCATTGTACAAAGTGACTCGTTATGGCGCTGCGCACGCCTGGTATGTGCAAGCGCAATTGCAGAAGACCTAGCAGTACGCTTAAGTCTACAAGAACAACACACAGGAATAAGACAGTATTTCGACTCCAGAGACTTTGTTTAAGGTGGTGCATAGGTTGCCTATGCCTCTGGCACATGTACTTCGCCCACTAAGAGAAGGACTATAACACTTAGTCCGATGGCATGAAATTTTCTCATCTTTCTCTACGTCCCAATACTACTGTACTTTTTACGTCTCTATTATGAAATGGCTAAGCGTCGAACTCCATACCTGTGGTATTAAACGCTAGTTCCGTTGATGCTGGCTGGTCATACACCGGATCGCATTCTCTAATGCTGATCCCATGGCTACAGCAGAGAAAGTAAACAGAAGTAAGAATTGTGACAAGGAGAAAGAGCAGAGATTGTTTTGATATGCCGGAGTATTCTGACGTCGAAATACTGAGGAAACTGAGGAAAAAGTATCAGTACCTAACACCCAGGCAACTTGAACTCAATACTATAGACTTGGGTTGCATTTATTTTGATTACCCTTCAGTCATCAAACTCTCCGTCGCTGAGTTTTCGAAATTGTAATGAGTAAGTCGAGCATGGTTCAATGTAAGAACTTGGAACAAGAGATAATAACCTTTTGTGATATAGGTCTAACGTCACCTGTTGCTCTAAAGCAAAGTCTGAATCTCTGATTGAAGAGTTGTTGCCAGATCAGTGCATAATAATTTAAGGATTCTCAGTTTTGTGCAACAGATTACTGTAAGTTAAAACTAAAAAGTGCTTAAAACTTACCCCATCCGCCGTAGGGCAAGAATCTTATGGCATGTTGCAACGAAGACAGAGTTTGAAACCTTCCGAGAGGTATTTCGGCTCTCCTGTCTACGTCACGATTGTACCGGATAACGCCAACTTGCGTTCCATCAGTACCGATGCGGAAATTTGCAATGAGCTATAAAATTAATAAAAAAGTTCTGAAACACACAGGTCAGAGAAAGTACGAATAGAAAAAACCAACGCAGAGACTATTTGGTCTTCATGTTTCAGAGGACAGTTATTTGAAAAACTCTGCGGGTGATGATTGTTTTTTAAATATTATCTCACTGCCGATACTTTCGCCTGACGGAGCAGTTCAGTAATGCGCTCTGCAGTTTATGCGCAACGCCCTTTTTGTTCAAAGAGGCTTGCGGAGTCGGAGTAGCAAGGAGTCGGAGGTTTTTGGGTGGAGTCGGAATCGGTGTCGGAGTCGGGATTTTTTGTCCGACTCTGGAAGTCCAATTGGATCATTTTTTACATCACACTCCTAAGTTGGGAATTCCTGTTGAAATGGTACAATTTCCTTTGAAAGTTTTGTTGAAACAGAGAATTCTTGCCGTGTACCACAACTTCCATTGATTGCAAGCTAGTTGCTACAAAATTGTTGATAATCAAACTGCATTCACTTTACAGTATGTTAAGGAGTCGGTGTCGGAGTCGGAAATTTTGAAAACGTCGGAGTTGGAGTCGGAGTGGCACATTTTACCTCCGAATCCGCAACCCTTGTTCTAAAGTAACTATCAAATCGTCTCCATTGCATTCGCAAACACGCAACCAAACATCAGGTCAGCGCAAAAGAGAAATTGTCGAAAAAGACTAACCTGGTTCACGAACTCCAGAATTTTCGTCCAGTTCTTGAATCCAACGGTTTCGCTGCTGTCAAGGACGAAGTACAAATCAATCTTTGCACTATAAGGGCATGGTCCTGCATAAACAGGGATGGAATGATTTGGACATGATATTGACGTAGTTTCGAGACACCCATGTCATCTTTTTTTTCAGATTAGGCATGCCGGTTAACCAACATTCATAGTAGCAACTTATTTGTAACTGCATTTTTCTTCAAAACTCAGTAGCGGCTTTTAAACGAATTTGCAAGATGCACGCCTGTCTGACAAACATGCACACAGGTTCCAAATTTACAAATACAACTTGTAGACTTACGAGCGCAGCACGGGGGATAACTGTCCCATTTTCCATTAGTTTGACAAGTGACAATGGGTGATCCGTGAAGACGTAAGGGATCATCAGTAAGAGAATTGCACCAAAACCTGTATGAGAAATGTTGTCATGTGATGTAATGCCTCCATCAAATAAAACCCAGTTCAAGGATATAACCATCAACTACGCCGAGCAGTGAGACGGGACATTGCTTTCGTAGATCATATTCCGTAACAGGAACACTCACTCCGAACGTTTCATTTTTTCAAACCAAAACGTTTATACGCTTAAAATTAAACACAGTACATGTCGTAGTTATTCAGTATAAAAGTTGCTCTTTGTTATTCCAAGAGCAACTTTTAATCCAAGACAAGTTTAGATTTCAACTGAAGCACTAAAACGGCACCTGCACTGCGACCGATGATAATGGCTGTTTGTGCAGCTCACTCCTCCGTTTGTGATGCTGTCGAAACGAACATGGCAATGTCCTGTTCGAAGGCGTAGGTTAATATCACAAAGTCAAATCAGATTACATTATCGGGACATATGCGCTTCGCTAACTGCGCAGCAAGCTATTGAAAAAGAAACACGACAGAAAAAACAGGTAAGAACTGCACTTCCTGAATTTACAACGGTGTCCCCCAAATGCGCACACGATCGATTTGTGGCAGGGTATTGAACTGGCAGCAATATCGGTTATGGTTTTCCCTAACAATGCCAGCCGGTGCTATTTGACCAAAAATGGTGCACAGCTGTGAATGGCAGAAACAAGAGGTTAAAATATTGAGAAAAACGATCGTTTACCAATTTTGCGCTAACAGTTCTTTTTTTCAAATGATGCTTGGAGTAATATTCTTACGATCTTGTGTTTTCACCTCAGACAATTTATTTAAAAGAAAACAAATTGCGTAAGCAATTGATAAAGATGAGCTGGTCGAAAACAAGCTGGATATTTTGATCAGGACCACGCATTCTTAAATTCGGTGTCAATTGTTGTGAAATCACATTGCTTGCAATCTACAAATATTCAGTCTGGCCTGGCAGGTTATGTTCTGCTGTGGCTAGCGACACTTTGCTTTAGCAAAATTAACAGACGGGCTTGTTCCAAGACAGTGGAGCGCTCTCTATGTTGGATGTCGATCGTTTTCATTCCATCGAACGTTTTTGCCAGCAAATTGTTGCTGCTTTTCATAATCACCCTTATTGCAATAAAGGTAACCAAAAAAGGAACAGAAATAAGTGTGTGACGTCACAAACAGTTCGAACAGAATAGGGCCGCTTTGATTCGAAGTTCAGCAAAGTTAGGAATGATGTTTGGGTAAATCGCATTTACGCGGCAAACATTCTCGTGCAGAAGTTAGTTTACTTTGTATTGCTCATTAGTTGTGAAATATACTGCAAAATCATCGGTTTTACATGAACCAGAAAGAACAAAACCGGTAACCACTGATTTTTGAAAGCGGATTTGCCCCCGTTAGGGTTTTTTAAGCCTAAACAAAGAACGAAAATCGGTTACGGTTCAACAAAAACCGCACGGAAACCCGTTTTTCGGCCATGGTTACGGCTCGGTTTGACTCCCTGCACTGCAGTCCCTGGTTCTAAAGTTGTCGACTGTGTCAGCAATTGCAACATATCAAAAATGTTTGTAAACATTTCCTCTTTAGTGTTCTCATAGTTTGGAACAAGAAAAGAAACGAGGACAAGAACAAAACTGACCTTTGCATTGCGGTGGCGGGTGCGACCAAGTCGCATTAGGTAAGCACAGTGAACTAGCGGTGTTTCCTTGCAACTCGTACGATTTGTCGCAGCGGAATGTACAAACAGATCCTTGCTCGTTGTGTTTGCTTCCAGTGCATTCCATTTGTCCATTGGTGATACGAACAGGTGGGCAGGATGAGACTGTGAGCGAAATAAAGAAAAAAATATTCACCAAACGAAACGATAGTAATCTAAACTACTCTCTTGAAGGGGTAAAATATCCCTTAATATATTGTCATCACATATGTTAATAAGCCTTCAGATTGCAACCTTCGCAAAGTAACCCTGTCAGCATTTAAGCGCAGCATTTGAGGTAATGTTGCCGTATTTTAAATTGCTCTGACGGGATTAAACATAATTTGTAGATTTTTTTGCAATAACTGAAGTGGCAAGGCGTGCTAAACCAAAACTTTAGCTGCAATTTAGTAAAAAGAGCATTGTGATGAACTGTTTAATCAATTATACAAAAGACTCAAATACTTACGTTGACAAGAAGGCTTTGTTTTGCTCCACACTCCATTAGCCCTGCAGGTGGCGTTCACCGGGCCAAGCAAATCGTAACCACCAGAGCATGTATAAATGATTACAGATCTGCTCGCAACAAAAGCACAGAGCAATCTATTAGCAGGTGATACAAATACTCAAGGTAAAAACATTAAATTTATCGTTGCATGAGATTAAATCATCAACTGACACTAGGTTTTCAGTGTGTGATTTCTTTTATGAGAAAAGAAAGATAGATCCACTAAAAACGCGATGTTTCTTTGGGTCCATCAGTCCAAACAGCTCAGCTACTTACAACACGCAACTAATAAAGATTGGTAGGTTCTTCTTATAGTATGAGACTAGAATGTGGTGGTCAAGGAGGCCAAACCTGCTTAAGAGTCAAAACTTCTAACATTTCAAATTGCAGCAACAAAACCTTACAATAGAAAACTTACCCAACCCTGGCAGAGTCTGAAGCAGATACGCGACCATTGCTGATATCCAAGAAATCCATCGGACATGTCGTTTCTGCATAAAAGTCAAATCGTTGACATTCAGCAAACATCTTAAAAAATAAAATCAGAGGATCATAATAAATGCATAAAAAAGTCAAACAAAAACTGCACTACACAAGTCGTCTGAACTTGGTAAAATTAGTTAGTTTGAATGTGTAGTAGCGATAATATAAACCATTCTTACATAAAACGATTTTGAAAAGGATTAGTGATGAAGCAAATAAACCTCAAACCGAACTAACTTTCCTTATAACGTTCCTCGCAGAATGTATGTATTTCTATCCTGTCAAGTTGTTTCAAGAAAAAAGGTCCCAATGTGCATTTTCACAGGTAGACCTCCAGTGTAGCTCATAATGTAGCAAAGCAAGTAACACGTATCACAGCACAAAATTGCATGTTGAAGAACAACTTACCAACACACTGTGGGACATTTTCCGACCAGCGAGTGTCAGCGCGACATCTAGAGGTCATGCTGCCGACCAATCGGAATCTTTCATTGCACCTGAAGCGACAAGACGATCCGTAGTTGGTATTGTCGCTGCACACTGTAGTTCCTTGTGGTATGGGAGGCAAAGACGGACATTTCAGCTCTGAAAACGAATGTAAAAATCGTTAAAGAAATCTGCAGCACTAGAAACTAGTTGCAACTGTAAAACTAGTGACAATGATGCGAAAACCCACTGTGCAACGAAGTTTACACACGAAATAAAAAACAGTCGAAAGCACACATTTGCGCCAGTTAGAAAGTGCATAGTATACACTGTATACTACTTTTGAAGTAGCTATAGATTTTGAAGAAAGGCTTTCGATACTCGCTGATGTACGAATCACGGTTGCGTATTTTTAAATGTGGCACAACTGCTGTAGCCAAGACGAAATTAGGCACAGCGCAGCGACTGTATTGACACGAAAAGTTTCTAAGCTTTATTCAGGTTTTTTGTAGCAGGTCACTGAGCAGGATCTGAAAAAGTTCTTACTTCTGCATAAACCAATGGGAGGGTTCCACCGCACGATTCCTGGCACGCGATCGTTGCACATGCTTTCGCCAGCGCCAACCAACACCGTGCCGGGGCCGCACGAAAGCTGACACCGCTTGCCTTCGTTGCAATTCAAATTCCCGAACGGAAAGTACTGAAAAACAGGCGTCAAATGCTTTTCAAGCAAGAGGTCTGTCGTCACTGATCTGTGCGTGACGAAACACAAAAAAACAAGTTGTTTCAATGTACAGCCTTATGGTTTTACAGGCACTGCAGCGTGTCACTGACAACACACGAAGACACACTTTTTTCCAGCATGATTCGAGCAACTCACACTTCGCTGATCTTTACTGCAGAGAAACACTCCCTCTACTTACCGTTGAAGAACAGGACGTTCGTCGTGCGCACACAGGTTGAGGTCCGGTCCAGTTGCCTGTTTCCGTACATCGCGTTGACCAGCTGGCCAACGATGTCAAAACGTAGCCCTCAATGCAGTGGACATCGCAGGTGGAGCCCGAATTGCGGCCGTCAGTACAAATCACATTTCCGTTGGTCAGACTTAAACGATCTTCGGAACACTGAACCTCTACAGGAAGACAGTTTACAAACGTCATTTTAAAAAAGTTTTGTCCTTGCACAAAACCCGCCAGAGGATATTACAATTAAATAACACGATACTACGATTTCGAAAATCCAGTGCGTTCTTTTTTGATGGCACACAAAGGTATGGATGAGTGTGAAGGTTTTTTTTCTGATGCTTAGAATTTAAGAATTTAAAGGTTTGATTGAGCTCCATTTTTCATCAACTTACTTTTGCAAGCCGGTAAACTTCCCAACCACTCTCCGTTTCCAGCGCAAGTAATCAAGTCATCGTCTTCGGAAGACAAGACATAGCCAGGGTCGCAACCAGTTGACCGACATGTCGAATCGAACAGATAAGAATTGGAACATTCCACGTTTGTGTGATCGGGAACTCTGAGTTTCGGGCATTCGATCCCTGTACAAGAAAAAGGTATTCACCACCCGAAAGCAAAGAAGAATTTCTGAAAAACGTTTACCTCGCAAAGTCAGGAGGTCTACGTGTTCTGTAGCATTTGGTTATTCGCTGAAACCACAGCAATGCAGTGAGTACGATAACAACAATCAGCTCAATGATGCTGACAGCAAAGTCTTTCCAGTCATTGTATGAAATGTTAGTCACTTCAACAGTTCGACAACCCGACCAAAATAACCAACCAAACAACTAATCGCTTACGTTGGCAGTTGGACAACATTGGCCACCACGTTCCAGTCTTGCCACACACACTTTCGCTAGCTTCTCCATTCAAACGGTATCCGCATTCACATTTTAATGTGCAGAGTGAACCAAGCGATGATCCATTGGTGCAGTCGATTGTTCCGTTAGCCACCCTCTGCGCGACGTAAGAAAAATTGTCACAAGATTTTGATTAATTCGTTCGTTCGTGTTTCACAAATATCTTTGAGCAATAACAAAAATAAACACGCAAAACAAAAGACCTACCAACATTGTGGGAAAATAAGAAAAATTTGCATTAAGCTTGGAGTTTTTGAAACAAGTGAAAATTGTCGTTACAATTATCTTTTTTAAATTATCGTTAAAATAATTAAATTATCTTTAAAATACAATTATAATTTTTTTATACTTTAAAATTTTTAATCGTTAAAATTCCAATTATCGTTACAATATGAACAGTCAATCTTTTGAGTAATCGTTTCTGCAGTTTATCTCCCACCTGTCTCAGCTCTTGCACGGTCGGTGAACATTGAGAGGGAACACAGACCGGTGGTTCCATATCCCATGTACCATTGGCTGTGCAGTTAATTACTGCCATTGTGGAGTCGTGTAGGGCAGGGCGCTGCAATTCGTATCCAGCGTTGCAAATATACATACATCTTGTGCCAAATCTACGTTCGTCCGTGCACTGCACGCGGCCGTGTTCGATTTGTTGGTAGCCTGCTGCTGGGCAAGTTTTTTCTAGAAAACGGAAAGGCTTCATCAAACAAACTTCGTTCGCAGCAGTGATACTGGGTTGTGAAAGATTCTCTTTGGTGAAGCTTGGTGAACATTTGACGCTTTTTTTACTTTATTTTGATTGAAAAGAGGGAAAACGTCTGCGTTGCTCGGCGTTTTTAGCAAACAAAGCTCGATAACTAAATTCACTATATTTCCGTAAAATTTTGCAACATGGCATATGATCCACTATAGAATTTTATTGTATTTTTCGTAGCCATATGACGATTTCGCGGACAAACAAATAACGTAGCTTAAAACATGTAAAACGGTTGAGAATTAGCCGTTTTCCTAGCCGTGGCACAGCGAAAGATCTATAAAAAATGACCACATACTTCGACATTCAACACTTTGTCCAGCCCACTGTCCATCAGCCTCACATTTCTTGTCATGGGTGAGACCTTGTTTCTCATTTGGAACTACGCGATCATACCCTTTCTGACACTTGTAATAGCACAGGGACTGGTAAAGGAATTCATTGGAGCATTGTAGGGACGAGTGAGGAACGGGTTGTAACTGTTCGCAAGCAATACCTGAAATTGGACGATAAAAGTGTTTCAAGCACACGGGCAAATCTTTGTATGCTCAAAATCTGCTCAGCGGACATTTTATATAGCAAAACGCTTACGCTGGCAGAGTCCAAGACCGTTGCTCCAGTCGCCATCGTATAGGCATGTCGTTGTTGGCTCACCACTCATCTCGTATCCGTCGTAACACTTCAACAAGCACCGCGATCCAAATTTGTTTTCGTTTGTGCAAGTCACATCACCGTTCATGCGAGCCTAAAGCAGATATAAGACATGAACAACAGCTCATTTCTTATAAACAAGTGCTACGTGCTTATGAGATCAGAAACCCGGCTGACCACAGAGCTCACTGCAATTGCCACACTGGAAATGATAAGTGAGATACGAGTCATGGCAAGTTTAAACCACAGAGCAAGGCGAACCAAACTCGGCTCAACCCAATGCGTTGCAGAGTCATTGCCTAAGGTATGAAGCGGTTAATATAAAAGCAGTGAACCCAATAACTGATTGGCTCGCGTTCTACCATTCATTCCCAAGTCAAATTGAAACTGTGGAGACTTCTCGTCATACCTCTATCAGGCTTGTATCGTTAGCCGGACATCGGTTGTTCTCGCAGACAGGCGCATGATCGCTCCACCTCTTGTCAACACCACACGTTATTACTTCGGACTGGCCCTGAACCATGTGGTATCCCACGTCGCACGAGTAGCGGCACTCCGACATGTAGATGTTTGCATTCGTGCAGTTTACAGAGCCATGCTCGATGCTTGTCTTCGCCATCGGACATTTTATTTCTTTTAATGAAAAAAGTAGTTTGGTTGGTCAAATGTGCTTCTTGGTAATGTGTTGACTCTTATGGGTGACAGACTTAAACTACAGTAAACAAACGAACCACACGAACCAGTAAAACTGTTTGCTGACTACCGGAATGCAATTTTAAATACTAAATACAGATGCTCAGGTAACCTGCATCGACTTTAACGTTGTTACATAAGCGGCAGTCTTTATACGAGCGTGAACTTTGCGGTAGTACTGTGAACGCTTTTTAACAAAGCGGACAATACATCTGTCTGGTGCTGCAGTCAACGCAGCTCCAAGAAATTCATTTTCGATCTCGCAAAGATTCAACAACTGAGGTGAGTCAGTGACTGCAGCCATTTTTTCAACTTCGTCCCTGTAATGCGCTAACACCATGTTACACTTTGGAATAAACACATTATGTACAGAATCTGGAATTTCAAAATGCGCTTTCTGATACCATACCGCAGACATTGCATCGAAACCTACTCTTTCGAACATAATCTTATATTTGTTGCGTCCAACGTTTGGATTACGTCGATCAAAGGTAAACAAACTCTTACCTGTACATTGAGGGATATCCCCGCACCAGGAACCATCGCTGCGGCATGAAATTCCGTTTATTTCGTCATACTCGTCCTCGGGGTCAACAATCTCATAACCAGGGTCGCATGTAATAAAGCAGTGCGACTTGAATAGGAAGCTGTCGGTGCATTTTATAGAACCGTTCCGGGGGGCTTCTAATGCGACGCAGCTGTTCTCTATAAAGTAACACAGACTTTAAACTTTTCAACAAAATCAACTGAGAACGGACGAAAAAGCTTGGGGAGTCTTACTTTTGCATGACTCCAGCACGACGCTCCATTCCTTGTCGTTTTGACACTGAGTTGTGTTAAACTCCCCGGCCAAGTGATAACCTTTGTGGCAACGGAGTGTACACTCTGACAAATAGAATGAATCGTCCGTGCACGTTATCTCTCCGTGAGGGTGCGACTGCAGAACACGATTGCAGGTTTGTTAGGAATCAGCGTTTCTAAACCCGAAGCATGCAAAAAGTTCCTCTAGACATTGAGGATGGCGTGTCTTACAAATGCCGACACTTTGAAGTCAAACGCATTATCAAAAATTATTTCATAGCTCGATACCTGTTGCAGTTCAGTGACGTTTTGAAGGCACTTGACTTTTCTGCACAACGGAGGTTCAGCTAAGCTCCATTTTCCATCGCTAGTGCATGTAACCAGAACGGATGTGACGTCTATATTGTCCGCCGGCTGTATGACTTCATAACCGGGATCGCATTGGAACTTGCACTCGGAAGGGTAAACTATACCGTTGGTGCACGTTATCTGTCCATGTTGAAGGGTTGTCCATCCCGCAACAGGGCAGGGTTTCGCTGAAATATACTGAGTCATTATATTTGAGTAGACAAACCGACCTAAGTTCTACAGGTCAAAATGATTTATTTGTCAAAGTAAAATCGCAGTAGACTGTTGGTAAACAAATTAGAGCTTTTCACAATAAAATTGGTCCACGCAAGTTGCTGGTGTCGTTCTGAAAACAATAGAAATACAAATCAGTAATTGTTGGAACTTACGTTCACACTGAGGAACATGCATAACTGACCAAGACGCATCAGCTCGACAGTGCACCTTCACAGCTTGGATGTTTCTTGCATCACGTTCAACAATTAAACCCCTGGTCTCATTGGTAAACCGATAACCTTCTTGACAAGAGACATCGCAATGCGAGCTGAAATCATTGCCGTTTGAACAAGATAAGTCTCCATAGGAAGGCTCGTTCAGCAGCGGGCACTGATTAACTGAAATAAGGCCCAGATTCAACTCATGATAACAATAAAAATGTTTTTTTTAAGAAGTACCTTCGAAAACAATTGTTGTTTTCTTAAAAAGTGAACAGCGTTTTCGCCGTTTCAAAGGAAAGCAGCATAAACGGAGTAACTGAATCGTTTCATCACTGAATCACTATGACGAAAGTCCGAAGACCACTAATTGTGCGTAGATTACTTTCGCCGATAACCTAAACTAACCTTTAAACTGGAACAAAATCATTTTGTGTCCGCATACAAAGCATACGCATCATTAACAAATAAATTCGTGCTAGTTTAGTCGGAGTCCGTTACAAGTCAAATTCATTGGTTTAACATACCTACGCAATGACCTATAGTATCATTCCAGGATCCTGAAGATGTGCACTTGATTGACGTTTGGCCAACAACGGTGGAACCTTCATTGCACGAAAGTATGCATGTTGAGCCATACCTGTTACTCTCGGTGCAATTCACCACGCCAATTTCATGGGCCTGAAAACCGCAAGAAATTTTTATTGCACACTACCCATTTATTTTCACAGGAGAGACAAAATGTTTGTCATGATTTTTACTGGCGTGGCAACACAAATACGTTTGCAAAAAGACAAGTAAGATTAACTGCTTTGGAAGCGTTCGTTTAGAATTCGGTCCTTGTTCAGTTTGCCACTAAAAACGATTGACAGAGCGAGCAGCATTATCAAGAGAGTTGGAGCTCCTTTGCTTCTGTTCTGAGGGAACATTTTTATGAGCAAGTGACCAAAGAATGCGTTTCTGACAGTGTTTACTTCAGTTGTGTTCATGAATTGCTTCGGTTGAGTTTAAGAATACCAAGAAATAATTGTATGTTGGCTGCAGGTAATACATTTTGGAAGTATGTTTGGAACACATTCTAAAAGGTTAGTTTTATGCACAACAAATTTACAAATTTCAATTACAACTCATTTTAATCTGACGTTCGCAACCCATTGATGAACTATCACAAATACGTATTTTTAAAGCATTAATCAGCAAAACGGCATACCATAACAAAGGCCTCATCTTCATGAGAGCAAGTGACTTTTTCACAAATCGGAACTTGTTCGCTCCATTCCGCGTTAGACAAGCAAGTGGATGTCAGCACCTCTTCAGTGACGTAATCAACATCGAAAAAGCGATAACCGGTGTTGCACCGGTACGTGCACGTAGATTGAAACAGGTTTTCTTCGGAGCACGCGACAGTACCAAACTCAATCGAGAGATGGTCGCGGGTGCAATTGATTTCTGTATCGACGAAACAAACAGTGTCATTGAGATTCCCAAATGAAACGGCGTTTCAAAAGTTATGCAGTTGAACCATTTTTCTTTCTTGTTTTGTGAGCAGTTACAAGCATGTTGAACTGTCGCATGTTTCTTCTGCTGTCACGAGTGCGAAAACGTTTGTGGTTCTCACTAGTTCTTGAGAATAGCTAAAGTTATACGGAGGCCATTGAAAAAAGTACAGAAGGAGACGCTAACCTACCAAACATCTCAATTGTGTTGCAAGCTCAAGATACTGGGAGAAATAAATTCATTGTTAAAGACAAGAGCTAAAATATTACAGTTGTCAAAAGAATAAAAATTTGCTTCAAAATGTTGCAAAAACAAACTACTGCTGCATCAGTCAAGACGTACTTCTGCACTGAGGAACGCTTTCCGAATAAGTTCGGTCTGCTTCACAACGAGTCGAAGCAACTCCTTCCATATAGTATCCTTCGTGACAGATGAAATCGCAAACCGACTGATATCTGCTTCCATCTGTGCACTCCATGTCGCTGTTCGGTGGAACATCCAGAGTTCCGCAATCAATTTCTGAAAAGATGTTTTTGTCAAATGCTTGATGGTTTTGACTTCAGCATTTACCCGCAACTTTGCGCCGATAGAAATGTCGACATTGTTTAAGGATAAAAAGGTTCCTAATACGAAGAAATGAAAATTTTTTTATCGGTGCAATAGTTTGCAAATGTATGCAATCTCGCAAAACAGGAATTTTTGAATTGTTACGTTTTGACGGAGAACTGCGTCAGTTGCGTAACATTATAATTACTCTATGTTTCACAGTTTGCCAGCTAGATAACCGATGCTGCCTGCAGGCGTTGTAACTGAATTTTTGTCAATAAAAAGTAAACAAGTTTGTTTCAATAGCAAATATAATTTTCTTGCCACTGCTTCTTAATAGCTTACTGAATCGGTAAAAGTTTGAATGTCACAGGAGCTTCCTTTTGCGCACACCTTACAAAAGCTGTTGTCCCGGGCAACAGCATTTGGCTTTATGCTGCAGTAGTTATGTGGAAACCATGAGTGAACGCTTTCCGTGTAGCAAAGCACGCCTACTCACTTTGGCAAAAACCGATGATGTTGTCCCAGTTCTCCGTGTCTAAACACGTAATTTCGCTTTCTCCTCCAATCAACTCGTAGCCCACAGGGCAGGTGACGACGCAGACGGATTCGAACAAATTGTCTTCGGTGCACGTAACATTGCCAGTGCTCTGAGCCTATATTGCGAAAATATATACTGTTTACAAAATACGCTGAAAACAGCTGTGACAAAGCTGCGTGCAAATTTCTGTGCTTCAATTTTTGGTTTGTCGACAGCCCGAGGCTTGCTACAGTCATGCTAATTAATTTCATACAAAAGCGAACATCGGATTTTAAATCATTGTAAAAGTTAAAATTTTTCAAAAGCTTTTTGCAGGAAATTTAATCTTTGAAGTTTTTCACTTCTGAAGAGTTCTTTTACAAACGCTATGCACAACGACAACAGTGAGAGTTTAACAGCAGAGAAAAAACTCCCTATTTGTTTATTATTTGGTTACGCCAATCACTGCAGTCAAATGCCCGAAAGTATCTTGGCTTGCTTCAGGGGCGTAAAGAGGGGGCAAGGGGGGCACGATTCCCTGGGTTCCAAATCACTATGGGAGCGCCAAGTTACTGGGTAGCGAAAAGTCCCAACAATGTCGCAAGTACTTTCTTCAATACAGTACATTTGCTTCCGAAATACCTCAGGTTCGAACACGGGGCCGTCAAACTTGCTTCTTGCTCCGGGCGCCATCTAACTTCGTTACGCCCCTGACCTGCTTACAATTTAACAACCAAATAGTTCGCTTACCTTTACTAAACCTGGGTCGTTTAATGGACATTTTTTCTTCGAACACGTGGGTTTAGAGTGCGTCCATGTGCGGGACTGAGTGCACGTACTCGCTTCCGCGTCAGTGACTGACATCTCATAACCTCGATCGCATGTGTAATTGCACACTGATTCGTATTTGTTTGACAAAGTACAATTAGCCGCACCATTGTCGAGTAGCAAGTAATCATCTGGACAGCTCACTCCTGTTCGCAGAAACATTTAAAAATTAAGTCAACTGCTTGCTAGAATCGACTCGAATGAGAACCATATTCGAAGCAAACATAATCCATTGAAAACTTTTTCCCGTTTATACTGACAGTGACAGACAAACAAAAACACTACGTTTTACTGTAAACCCTTTCCTTATCTTTGCTGCAACTTACGGCTGCACGACGGCAGTGGAGTGGTCCACGTCCTGTTAGCCTGGCATACACTCGATGAGGATCCTTCCATTTCGTAACCCGCCGAGCAATCAAAGTCGCAAGATGATAGGTACAAGTTGGCTTCCGAGCAAACTGTCACACCGTTGCTCAGCACTTCAAACTGCGGGCATTCCTTTTCTGCGATTGGACGAAAAGACGTGCGCACCATAAATTACAAAACCCCGTTGTCAGGCATGGATTCTACTTTAAATAATCAGTTTACTTCATAATGCTTTTAAATAACTTGTTAAGTGCACGTGTAGAACGGAGCCTGTTAGGCTAAGCCCTGGAAAACTTTAAGTACAAGCAAATATTTAGGGTAGAGCTGTTTATGTCTATGCTTCATTCTTTCCACATGCAACTGCCGCAGTGAGACTTTCATAAAGAACTATATATTTCTAAACTTATGTCACCATAAATCTCCTTTACATGATGATGATGGTTTGAACGCTGGCTTTGGACAGAATTTCAATAGCTTGGTAAGCTAATCATAAAGGGTTTGGATCGGATGTTTCACCGATTGCAATCAATGAGTTTTCAAATTTCACGAAAGGTCAGAATTACAAGCTTTCTAGGAAGGAATCGTTCTGACATTCCAAGTATTTCGCATTTGTGTTTTTTAACCAGTGCAACTCCAATGCAATGAAAAGCTGTGAAATGTCACCGGGCAAGGAGTGACAATAAATAGCTTCTCTCACATTCAAAATTTATACATTTTTTTAGACCACTGTAAAGCTGCTAAACCGACCGCCCAGTTTTACTGATGCACTTACTGACGCAATGGCCAATCGCAGGTTCCCATTGGGCTTCTTCATTACATCGCGTTGAGATTGCTCCACCAGTAACAAGTTTATAACCGGTGTCGCAAACCACTGAGCAAATGGAGTTAAAGAGATGACCTTCAGTGCACGTAACTCTGCCGTGTAGTTCAGCCTGCCACAAAATTCAGTAAGTACTAAAAAAAGCGGAAGTTCTGCTCGCTACAGATAAGACTTAAAACTCATTCGTAGCAGAAAACAGTGAAGAATAACGTCGTAGTAAAATACCGAGTCGCAATGGAAACTTCAGTTATCGATCCACAAAACCTGAGCGAATCGCAGTAGAGCTGCGTGGACAACAGCTTCCTCAACCCACCCAGCATGAGGCAAGAGTTCAGGCTTCCGTATGCCTCTAATTGCCGCAATCCAAATAACAAAACACAAAACAAGAAAATAAGGTTTAGATTGACGAGCTTCAAAACAATTTATATTCACTCTTATAAGGTCTTTGCTGTTGCTGTCGCAGATCTTCTTTTCGCAAGTAGCTTCCGCTGCACTCCAGTCCTGATCGGCGCCGCAAGTTACTGACGCATTTCCACTTGTCAGTTCGTAGCCGGCAACGCATTGGTAGCTGCAGACCGACTCAAAGAGATTCGATTCCGTACAAGAAGTGTTGCCGTTTTCGATTGACAGATGGGTCTCCGCGCATGTTTTTTCTGACAAAAATGCAGGCAGTTGCTCATGCAGAAAACAGTCAGAGAACTCTTGATTTTTTTTTCCTGAAACAATCGTTTTGTTGCTGTTCCAGCAATAGTAGCGATTTTTCTTTAAATCGCGTTAGTCGTCTGTAACTGTTTGACTGACTCAACTGACCCAATTATCTTCAGCATTTCACGAAACACTGATAAAAGTTGAGTATACGTAAAGATACTTAAACCCATTACAAGCTTCTATCAGATTGGCACTAGCAATCAACCAATACACTTACTCCTGCAGCTTGGAAGAGGATTTGTGAATGTTTGATCGGCTTGACATCTTGATGAAGGTTCACCAACCAGTTCGTACCCAGCATTGCAAGTGAAAGAACAAAGCGAATCGAATTTGTTTTCTTCTGTGCACGACATCTGGCCATTTTCGAGCTCCGGGAAAGCAGTGCAACGTTTTTCTGCGGGAAAGAAACGTTTGAACTCGTGTTGAACCGAGAAAAAATAAATTTAGGACAAAAAATGTTTTTTATATTTTTCAATATTTTTTTCAAAAGCTTCTACATTGCTGTTTTTTAATGCAAGAGCTGTCTTTCACCTGAAGTAAAGAATTCAAGCAAATATTGCGAGGTGAATGCAATCTGAAAAAATCTATTTAGAACAAATTTGCAAAACTGCTGTTTTATTCATACCATTAGGGTATTTCGCAGCAGAACCAAGTTGACTGACTGATTGTCTTTTTCAAATCACTGTTTGTTTTCCAATCTTGAATACAAAAAAATTAGAGAAAAAATAACAAATTTTGCTGTTTTTGGCTACATACTGATGCAGAATCCAAAGCTATCTTCCCATTTCTGATTGGCTTTACATTGCGTGCTTCCAACACCTTCGGTCAAAACATAACCAGTGTTGCATGTTATGGTGCAAACGGACTGAAACCGGTCCGAGTCTGTGCAAGACATTGTTCCGTGCTCCAGAGCCTGCATTGCGTAAATGAATCCTTTAATGAATAGGGTTTGGACTGATGACTTAAACAACAAGATTTTTGAAAAAGAAGTTTTGGTTGCTGCAGTATGATACTATTATAAGTTGCAAGGGACCTCAAAAAATCTCTGAAACATATTTGTAACAAAAGAAAGACATTGTCACAATTGCAGAAGTAAAATTCTGTTACTCGTTTTAAAGAAAAACAAACGTTGCAAAGGACTAAAAGAAGACAAGTTTTACAGCGATATTTCTGTCGTGATTTGATTAATGCGTGGGAAAATTGCCAACAAATTGCAGCTACAAACTTTCACCTTCAACAGAATTGGATCCCCCTGAGAACATCGTTTCTTTTCGCAAGCAGGTTCTTGCTCTGCGTCCCACTTGTACGTCATCAAGCACGTGGCTTGCATGGCGCTTTGTGACGTCAGCTTATAACCGTCATCGCACACATACGTGCACACCGACGCATATCGGTTAGAGTCAGTGCACGTTGCTTGTCCATTGGTCAATGCAAGAAACGTTTCCGGACATATGATTTCTGCAAGGTAACGAAACGGAGTAAGAAGCTCAGTAACAGCACCATTTTCTGTTTTACTTCTGTTTTCTCTATGACGAATTTGTTTTTTAGGGATTCATTACAACCGTCGTTTATGCTCTAGCACTGTACATGAGTGTTTAGTTGCTCCTCAGTCTTTTCAATCAGCAACTACGGATCAAAAACCCTCTCGCAGTTTTTGAAAATCTTTTATCTTAAAATTGGAAGTATTCCTTAGAATCCGGTTTGGCAAGAAAGCAATTTCCGCCCAAGGCAAAATCAGTCTTTTCAATCCGCAACTACGGATCAGAAACGCTCTCGCAGTTTTTGAAAATCTTTTATCTTAAAATTGGAAATATTCCTTAGAATCCGGTTTGGCAAGAAAGCAATTTCCGCCCAAGGCAAAATCAGTCTTTTCGATCCGCAACTACGGATTAAAAACGCTCTCGCAGTTTTTGAAAATCTTTTATCTTAAAATTGGAAATATTCCTTAGAATCCGGTTTAGCAAGAAAGCAATTTCCGCCCAAGGCAATTTCGACTAAAACGCAGCTAGTATTGTTTGCGAGGCTAGAAGGTCGAAACTTGCACGTATGAACATTGATCAAAGTAAAATATCATGATCCACTTCAAAAATACGAATAACGTCCACGCGGACTCACCCTTACAGAAAGGCGAACTGTTGTCGTACGTTTTGTTAGCCTGGCACGTTGTTGAAACGCTGCCGATTAATTCGTAACCTCTGACGCACTCGAAAGTGCATACTGATTCAAAGCGGAAGGCATCGGTGCAAGTCATGACGCTGTTGGATGGAATAGGAATGACAGGACACTCAATTTCTGAAAGCAAAATACACACACACTGATAGCTAAACGAAAATATAAGAATTATAAAAAAAACATTCGCATCAACACTACAATACCGCTATGTAGTTCACAGCGGATAATATTGACACGAATTTAAAACAAAAAAGAGTCTGATGTCTTGAAGTAACTTGATTAAGAAAGTAAAACTGTACATTGCAGCAACCATTGAAATTGAAAATATACATTGCAACAACCACAGCACTCGTTTATTGTAAAATTCGTTTCTTCCAAATATCTATACAAAACAGCAATAAAAAATAATGTTTACTTTCGCAGTAGCCAATCGTAGGTGCCCAGTCTGCTGAAGCAGTGCAGCTCGTAGTTGCGGAACCAACCAATCGGTACCCTGCGTTACACGTGACTGTGCAGCTGGAACCAAACCACACAGATTCAGTGCATTCTACTCTTCCATTCAATTTTGCCTGAAAAATAACAAGGTGACAGCAATCCGTCTAGATGCTTGTGATAGGGCTTGCGTTTACTGACATGCAACCGAAATTTTTCATCACCATGTCCAGCAACCAAAAGCTAGAATCGTTCTTTTTCCGTGAAAAAGGTGCTTTACCTTGCTTAAGGCACCGTCGTGCTTAGAACATTGCTTTCTTCTACACTCGGGCAAACCTCCTTCCCAAGTGCGGTCAGCTCTGCACGTGATTACCACCACATCGCTGTCTTCACCACCGCCACTTATCATTTCATAACCAGGATTGCAAACGTACGAACAACGTGATTCGAATCTTGCCGCATCCGTGCAAGTTGCGTTGCCGTTTTCAAGAGCAAGATGCGTGGCGGGGCAGGTGACCTCTGCAGATTAGATCAAACACCGAATTTATTCTTTCTTCACCAAAGGCAACCNTTTCTCTGGTGATACAGACAAAATTGGCTGGGAAATGTCAAACACAGAATCCGCATAGAAAACTGTTTTCTGGTTGTGATGTTCCAAGCATGAAAAAACATCGTGTGCCATTTTTGAAAACAACATACTTTGACAAAAAGGTTGTACGTTGGTGAAGGTCCTATCTGCTTGGCAGGTGGAGCTTGCCTCTCCCACCAACTCATAACCTGCGTTGCAGGAGAAGTCGCACACTGATTCATACAAAAACGAATTGCTGCAGCTGATCACTCCGTTGTGGAAAGTGGTGAAAGGAGTGCATTTCACACCTGACAAAAAGACGTTCAAACAAAAGGTTAGTCAGGATATTCAGCACTGTAATGAGTTTCGTCTGCAAAACCACTACAAAACTATTTTCAAGTTTTCTGCAAGTCATATCACTAATACGGCCACAAATTGCTGTACCCAAGCCACTGCAATAAAACATGCAACAAAGCCTTGCAAAGGACACGAACTTTTCCGATAACTTTAAGCAGTTTTCTACCTGTTAATGGAATTGTCATAAAATGTCTTTTACTTTTTACTCGAGTTAGGTGCGTAGCGCTGGCAACACTCTGTTTACTTACGAGCACATCGTCCCAGCTGTGAAATCCACTGCCGCTCAGTTCCACACTGGGTTGATTCGGTTCCTGTCACGATTTCATAACCCACGTCGCATCGTATTGTGCATTCAGACAAATACCGCTCTCCGTCGGTGCAAGTTACCACTCCATTTGGACGCGACTGCAAGAACATTGCAGGTTTGCTGACCGACTGCCATTAAGTAAGTTTCTTTAAAAACCGCACCAAGTTCAGGCATCACGCGGAATCCTTGTTATTGTAGAAGCGTTCTCGTCCGCAATACCAACTGCGCATGAGCGCAGTTTGAAATGTGTGAAGCGTGATGGTCATTATCCCATTAAAAGCCGATTCTCAGAACCTTCACGATCGCTCACTTACCGTATCAAGAAATGCAGCAGGCGGTGCGCAGTTGTGCTTGACGCATACGGGCTTAGCTGTATCCCACTCCCCGCTGTCCAAGCAGCGGCTAGTGTGAACGTCGCCGCTGCCACCCTTGACAGCATTGTTCAGTCGGGCAACTTTGTTTTTCCTTGTGTTCTCCAAAACCGTTGCAGCATTAAACTCGTAACCGGCGTTGCATGACGTCAGGCACTGGGTGTTGTAAAAGTTTTCGTCGGTGCAGGTCACTTGGCCGTTTCGAGCAAAGAGTCTTGATTCGGCGCACGTCACACCTTCGCACCGAAAAGAAACGCGCAACACGTCAGTTAATACGCGGTGCGTTACAGAAATGCTATCAACATGCAGAAAGATACTGTGCAAATATGGTCGACAGCTGTTAAGTTTAAATTTAATCATCTTTCGTTTGGGAAAGAATAAAAACGCGCTTTTTGTTTCTTAAACAACACGTAAACAACAATTGTGACGAGCGTTTCTTACGTTGACAACGCGGTGCAGAACTGCTCCAGGTCCGGTCAGCTCGGCAGGTAGATGTGCTGGCTCCAATCAGATTATGTCCTATGGAGCAAGCAAAAGTACAGACAGACTCGAACAAGTTCTCCTCTGTGCATACTATCGATCCTGCTCTCAGGTCTGTGAAGCGGGGACACTGGATTTCTGTTGGATGCAAAACGGCAAGGCGTTAGATTGTTATCGCATTGATCACTCAATCATTTAGCTTCGAATGCTTTCACTTCCTCGAGTAGTACCTGATTTCGTTTCCTCAAGTAGCACCTTAACAAAAGGTTAAGGTAACATGACCTAATTTGTACATTGAACCAATTACAAAGGTAGTCAAGTTGCAATACGGTAGAAAAAGTCAGTTAGCACTTACTTCCGCAGTAACCGAGGGTATATGTCCAGGTTTGTTGTTCGGTGCAAGTGACTCGGCTGTGACCGAAGAGTCGGTAACCGGTCGGGCAACTAATGGCACAAGTTGACTCGTAACGATTGGCATCCGTGCACGCGATTACTCCGTTCGGGCGCAGCTAAAAGCGACATTGCCAGGTTTGTTGTTTACGTAAACAATGAGGCGGAAAGAGCAGAGAGGCTTCCACCAAACGCTTAGTGCAAGAGGATTTTCATGTTCGGGTGCAAATTGTGCTGAAGATTTTTAAGCAGTCAGCTCGCGGGAAAACTTATTCATGGCCAACTGCTTTATGAATACGACCCTAAGCATGGTGCAAACCAGGGCTCCATGTAGCTGATATTTCCGGGGACAAAATGGATGCAACTTGTTGTTGTACCCAACAACGAAACATGTTTTCAAAAATTTTGGGGAGTAATTTCCAGGTTGCACCCACCTGGTTGCGGGGTCTGGGGCAAACAAAAGAATAGTTGAAAAGTTGTTCGACGAATGGCAATTATGCAGCATATGGCAACACACAAATTCCACTCAAGCTTTCTTAAAACTTACTCGTTCTAAGTCCGTGACAGCTGGGGTGCAGAGTTTCTTTACGCAGGTAACTGCTGGCGAAGACCAGGTTCTGTTACTTAAACACCTGCCAGTTGGAAAACCAGATCGACCGGCAGTTGGCACCCTGCCTTCAAACTGATAACCGGCGTTGCAGAAATATCGACATTCAGACAAGTAGAAGTTGGAATCGGTGCAAACCGCTCTCCCGTGCGCAAGGGCGGTGCGATCTTCGCTGCACTGGATCTCTGTGCAATGAACAGGTTTTGGTAATTGGTCATGACATGATCAATCTTCATAACGATAACAAGTGAGGAACACGGTTTGCTTCGGAAGATTAATATTTATTTCTGAATCTTAGTCGAAATTAAATGGCATTCATCGAATCGCGAAGGGCTCTGTATAACCGTTATATTCTTAACAAGTTTTACATCCGAACGGGTAAAACTCTAGGGAGCCCTGACACAAACTATCCACACTAGTTTTTACAGTTGCAGCCAATTAACTTTCTGAAAAATATTGAGCAACCAGTTGCAGTTCAAAAATAATTATTGGATGTCTGAACACATTACGCAAACTTTTAAACAAAAAAAAATAATCGAAGTCCACTGTCAACCGAATGGACACTGCCACGTCCAAGAATCAGACACAGTGATCTTGTCTATGGAAAGAAATCCTTCCTCAGCAAAGAATCAGACACAATGATCTTATCAGACTGTATACTTTGCTCATCTTATAATCAGCTCTTATTCAAATAACCGCCCTAGTATTCGGTAACAGTTGCATGTGATGGCTTTTTGAACTGAATCTAATGAGGCCACGTCTGTTTGTTTGATGGCATGTTAAAATATCACACCAACGCACTGCTGCACTTGGGCTGAGAATTTGTCCAGAGTCTTCGAGATGTACACGTGATTTCTTCCGCACCGACCAGTTCATAGCCTTGATTGCAGGAGTGACTGCACATCGATTCGTACAGGTTCACGTTCGTGCACTCCATATCTCCATTAGAGGGCGCACGCAAAGAAGGGCACTTTATCCCTGCAATACGATACAGGGATCAGAGGAATTTTTCAACACTTTCCAAACGTTCAAGCAACTCAAAAGAGTGTCAAGACTCACTTTGACAGGTACCATGCACCTGATTCCACGTTCCATCGCGCCGACAAGTTACCTCAGCAGCCCCACCCACAGGTTCGTAACCCTCGACACAGGAAATCACGCAGGTCGATGCAATCCTTCGATCATTACTGCACTCCAGCACACGCAGTGGATCGTTGGAAAGAGGAGGACAAACGACAACTAAAAGAAGACGTCACGGGAGAATGAAAGCCGTGCTTCAGCACAAAGATTAAAACAAATTCGGTTTTGCTTAAAAACCGTTACTTACGACGACAAGTCCTTCCGTCAGGTTCAAGTTTATAGTTTTCTCGGCAGTGACACAAGAAGCTTCCCACGGTGTTTTCGCAGATTTGATCACAGCCACCGTTGTTAACGAGACACTCGTTAGTATCTGGTAAAAGTTCAGGTTTTAATCGCATACGAAGACCTGCGACGAGCTATTAATTTGAATGCACTGGTACAAATGGGATAATTTGAGTGCAATCCGGATTGCAGCATTCGCTGCTGGTTTAAACAAGGAACAGATAAATTTACAATTTTAAATCGTACGCAGAGCTGTTGATTTCCTCCTAAATTTCAGGTAAATTTCTGTAGTAGTTAACTTTTCTGAAGCTCACCAATGCAACTAATCGGTTGAGGAATGATCCATCTTTGGTCTTCTCCGCAGGTAGCGTTTTCAGGTCCTTTCAAAGTGTAGCCAGTTCTGCAATGATCACCATTAGGTTCAATAAAGGCATTTTTGAAAGAAATGGTTAACGAACGAATAAGTAGAGAGTTGAGTTGATTTTATTTGGCGATAATTAATATCCAGCTAGAAAAAACCCAAATCAGTGCAAGGACGCCAGGGCATTGAAGGAACCGGAAGGTTGTCGAGTCGATGCCCCTCAGCAGTTAAATTAGCTTTGTTACTGTCCAGTTTC
>JGI24159J19872_10000496_pt1 | contig 35330 bp, 17 predicted proteins | sample Ectturendosymbi4_FD_19872 | JGI IMG/M metagenome (IMG submission 19872) | reverse complement strand
CTTGTTCGCGCCACATAGATATATTTTTGTTCTTCGCGCACATCCCGTTCGTGGTGAATCACACAATCAACGCAACACCACCGGAGAGGTTGCAACAATAATAATTCGGAGCTGTCATGTGTGATAACTGAATATAATAAACCATACAATTATGTTTCTCAGCCAGTAGTGAAACATGTTGGTCCGGACGTTCTTCATGCAAAGTTAACTGACCTTCAACCAGGCACACTCTATGAGGTTACTGTCACGCCGATCCACGACAGTCTTTTTGGGGGCAGTGGAGAAAGTGAAGAAACGACAGGTATCACAATATGTGTTGGATTTGTGACCAGTGCTCGGTAATGCCACTAGTTAATTATTACCCTGGTCGTTTAGCGCCGTGTCAATGGTTTCATTAGGTTTCCGAAAAAAAATGCAAGAAAACTTTAATGGATGTAATAGTCTGTGCTGCTGCAATATGTAAGGCTGTGTTGCATTTTACTTAAATTAATCAGATTGCTGGAAATNTTCACATAAGTTATTGTTTTCTTAATAACGTGGCTGCTGCTAGACAACCCAATTGTGCTTCTTGAAAAGATTGTCAGGATTAAGGTGAAATTAATGGCCAAAGCAAAGTGCCGTCGGATCAACTTAATCTCGCGACAAAAGAATGGCTCTGAGGGACGAAGAACAAGTAATCACGATGCCTCATTGCCGATTTGACCACAAAGATGAGAGTAATTGAAACTGAAATTATGTCACGATTTCAGCAACTTAACTTGAGCCAAACTGTATCAGATCAATGCATGTGCAAGTTATAGCTTAGAGATTTATTTTCTTCTGGAAATGCAGTTGACGGTTTCGCAGAAGCATTTCCAAAACCTAAATCACTAGCTTTGTTGCATGTTGTTGTGAAGTTAACCGTGAAAATGAGGAAGTTAGGCCAGTATTTGAACTGGGTTATTGGCAAATTATTTGAAATCTTTTCTCATTTTAGCGTCTCCTGCACCTTCGCCATTCGATGTGCAAGTTTCTGATATAGCTCACACACATGCCCGAGTGAGTTGGAGAATCCAAGAGTCTGAAAGCGACCAGATCGATCACTACCTCGTATCGTATGTTCCATCTGATGGCAATGGGCCTGAAATCGTAACACGCGTATCAGGTTAGTTTTTGCTGTGGCTTCTGACCTGATCAGCTGCTCTGAATATGTGAGAGATGAAGTGCACAAACAGCTGGCCGTTGACCTTTTTCTTTCTTCTGTTTGACATCGCAGCTTCACCGCTATTTAAAACCAAAGTCTGCTGCTCTAGAATAATGGCGCGACTTCACTGCGTGACTTGTCAGTGGCGTGGTTCGCGACGTTTACTCACTGGATTGAAAATCACAGTTCTGATAATAGTGATGGTTTCGCAAGCCGACAGCTTTTGCGTTCACAAGATCACATTCTTCTCTGTTAATCATGTCGTACGTGTGCAACTCAGTTTTAGATTTTGATTTGTTAATGTCAAGTTTGGACAATACTAAATTATCAAGAGATCCATCTGCATCGGTATAACACAGAAAAGAAAACGACCTGGATACGCAAGAGCTTTTTGTCATTTCAAAAAACATAACACAACATTAAATGTTTTTGTTTCTTACTGTTTTTGTCCGTTTATCTCAACACATAATTTTCACCAGAGACTGTGTGTTTCTATTCAAATAGCTAATAAGATGTCACATTATTTTCTCTGCACTTTTTTCGCATCTTAAGCACACTGGTGAACTTGTCTCGTTAGCGCTAAAGGCAAATGAACCTGCCACGTAACGTTGCGCGTTATGTTTCCATCGGAATGATTTGTATTTATTCATGGTTGATCATCTGGAGAAAAGTTTACTGAAAAGAGCGCTGGTGGAATATGCAGTTATGACACGTTTTCAAGCGAACAAGCATACCACGTTTTATTCCGATGTCACTTGTACCCCATAATTTTCAATTTTAGAACTACGTATAAAAAAACAACGAGATATACAAATTATTAATCTTCTGACGGTACAGTGAGCCGCAGCGCAACGATGATAAAGCCGTACGCTGTGCTCTGGAACCTCAGGTTACCGACCCCTGGTATAAGTACAGGTGCATTATCATTAGCAAAAGCTCGACTGTTTCTTACGCGGCCAACCATGCACTTATCAAAGCTAATGATTTGCATCAACTGTATTTTCCTGCTGCGTGTCGCAGCAATTTTCGGTGACTCGCAGCAACTGATGAAAAATTCTTAACAACCTACTGGCGTGACATTATCGTCAGCTCACCGGTTTCTTTCCTTTCTTTACAGAAAACAAAACGGTGGTTGTATTCGATCTGGATCCTGGAAGGAATTACAACGTTTCCGTCGCATGTGTGACCATGCACGATACATCGCCTCCGGCAAAGGAAAGCTTCACAACATGTAAAATTCTTGCACTAAATCTGAACCAAAAAACAGAAAATGATGCACAATCTTAAAGTCGAAAAGAAAGAAGTTACAGTTAGATTTCTGCCCTGACGCACAAACAGGCTTATCCATGGGACACTCGTTTCTGTCCTATCCCATTTCAACTTGCGACTACCCATGGGATTGCCACGAAACCAGTAATACGAAGTACACCAACGCCTATCCTCTACACTACAAAACCGTGACTAAGGCATCCCAAAATCCACAAGTACCGGTCTCGGTTGTGAGACCGTTTATGAAAATAGGGTCACCTTTGTTTTACTTGCCACCTAAAATGGACTCAACAACCTTATTTTCGGGGACCTCGCGTCGCTACGCCATGTCATGTCACTGAGCCTCTTCGTCTAACGCTTGCTGTGAGCATATGCTCTAGTTATGGCATTCAACTTCAGACTAATTCTGTTATACGATAATACAATTAGTTCACGAAAACAGAACTTCAGTTGGTGCGAACTCCGCTGGAAAATTCCGGACGGTTATGAAACAGAGTGTGGCTAATTGATACAAGCCAGTGCGAAAATAATTTTTCCCGCTTCAGCGGGAACGGGTCGCAAAGCCAGTTGAGAACCGATGGTCTAAAAGAAAGCGTGATAGACTTTAGCTTTTCCGTTGCAAGGTTTATAACTGAATGTCCGATAATGACTAGCATGAATGAAACGCAGGCGTTTGATTCAACGCAACACAGACTATAGGTTTGCCAAAAGTCTTGAAAATAGACTTGCTGCTTCTATCTCTTCTGGTTAAGAGTATATTCGTATATGTGCAGTGGCCCTTGGTGGAACCTCTCTAACACTAAGTGATCCAACGCTCACCACCCTGGAAGCTGCGTGGACACCCGCTGGTGGTGATGGATTGACAGGTTACGAAATCAGGCATCAACCTAAACAAGAAGTCGGAACAGCCAACCAACCTGATGTAAGGAAAATGTTACACTGACAAGGTTTGAATGGAGAGTAGTAAAAGAATCAGATTCGATTGACTAATGGCCAAGTTGAAATGATTTTCTATTGTTTTGGGGATTAGTTTCAAACATGTTTTTTACTTTTCATGCAGCCGCTGACTCAAACGGTCGGTGCAGATGTTCTGAAGATAACTTTGGACAATTTGCAACCAAGTACAACTTACGTGGCACAAGTCATACCTTTGTATGCCGACCTGACCGGCAAAACCGGATTCGACGAAAAAGCAACAGGTACGAAACTGCTGTCAACTTTAATTACCCACAAAGACTTGTACGCAAACGATGCTCCCTAAAGCATGAAGAGAAAACAGTTGAAAGTTTGAGAGGAAACTGAAATAATTATTGAAACGTAGTCTTACACCACACATCAAATCTGTCAGTTTTTGAATAGGTCTGTTCCGATTCTCAACCATGATCATTCATGTCATGAATCTTGGTAATGACTGAAAGAGTGCTATCTCAAGTATTCGAGCAGCAGAGATGGAATTTTTGCGAAAAGTTCACAGCGCAACACTTTACGACAAAGTACGCAGCTGTGAAATTCGTGAAGCCTTGAATGTCAAGTTACTTTTCCTCCGAATAGAGAGATCTCAGCTGCAATGGTCCGGCAAAGTGGCCACAATGTCCCAAGCAAGATTGACGAGGCAAGCCCTACTGGTTAAACCCACGTGAAAGCGGTCAAGAGGTCGACCAAGGACCAGGTGGCATGATTACATCGCTTACCTGGCTTGGTCCGGTCTTGGTGTGGAGTGAGCGGAACTATCAGATATTGCCAAAAACCGTGAGGTATTTCAAGCTCTACTTTGGCTGCTGCCCCTCGACATTCCCGAGAGCAAAGGCGGGCATAAAAATGATGAATGAGTCTTAGACCACGTTGTAGTTCAGGACACTGAGTTTGTTCCATCCCGCTATATAGCTTAACCGGAAAACGGCGCATATGTACATGCTTATCTACTAGAACTTAACTGTTGCTGAGAATACGATTGTGTTGAGTTTTCTATGTCGTGAGGGAATTGACTGCATATATTCCAGCATCACCTGCTCCAATGCCTCGCGATTTACGATTTTCGCAAATAAAGTATACATCCGCTCGCGTGCACTGGAACATCGGCAACATTCCTGCCAAGGACGTCAATCACTACGTTCTGTCGTACACACGAGCTGATGGCGAGGGAAACCCGACTGTTATTATTGTTACTGGTGAGTGACCAACGACGAACTTTTGTTAAAGCGAAATGTTTATGTACGTGCCACGTACATTCCATCTCTCAACGAATGGGCAACTTTTTCTTGTCTATACAGGGAATAAAACAGCAACTCTTGTCGACCTTGACGCATCTGTAAAGTACAATGTTTCCGTGCAAGCCGTCACAAAATTTGACTCATCTTCGCCAGTGGAAGGAGCGTTCACGACACGTAACCTTAAAATCTTGTTTTGCTGTACACGTGTGCAGATGGTTGTTATTTTGCACGTGATTGTTGTTGGTCTTCTATCTTCTTAAAGATTATAGCTACGTCTATCACATAACGTAGTGACATTAAGTTATCTTGTCTTTAAGAACTTTTCAAGTTGTACGGTATGAACAAATATTTCTTACATCTTCCTTGAGTATTACACATCCTAAAAGAGAAGTTCTTATGTTTTGTCATTGTTCCAATACCTTACTAAAAGGTGTGTTCTGTTTTGTGTTATGGACGTATCGGTGAAATGCTATTTGCATTTTTCTGGAGAATGTTGCTTTCGATTTTATGTCATTCACGATCAGCATTGAAGAGCAATCAAACACTTCCGCACTTTTTAAACACTGAAGTCCAAATGCAACAAGCATGACGGTTATTTGCAGTGGCTCTCGGCGACACGGTTTTGACATTGAGCAACGCTACCATTGACAGCATGGAAGCGAATTGGGAACCTGCGGGAGGAGATGGACTAACTGGTTACGAAATCAGTTACGAGCCAGTCTCAGAAACCGAGGAAGAAACATCCCCAGATACGGTGGGTTTTGTTGCTGTTAAACCGAAGATGCGAAATCAAAGGTCAATAGCGGCAAACCGTAGGCCTACTTTTTACGTTATGAGCCAGATTTTCCAAAATCAAAGTATTTCTTTCTATGGTGCATAAGCCAAAATACAAAACATTGATTTGTTCAAAATTCTGATTTTCATGTTAGGTAACGACTTTCAAGGGCTAGCAGTGTGTCTGTGTTCACTGCACGCGACACAAAACCGCTAGTGGCTAAAGCACCGATTAAGCGTAACAGTTGTTTGGTCAGTAACGGAACCTGTGAGTGACTGACGAAGATCCTTCGCTGGCCAAACAAACTAGATCCCGGCTCGGACCGCATCAAATTGCGACAAACTTGACAACCGCACCTGTGTTACAATAACAAGAGAAACCTGTTGGGAAAACATTTTTGATGCTTTTCAAAAAGCCACTGCAGCAAACCAAATTTAAGAAAAATCAATTTACAGTGAAGTGTTTGTTGAAGTCTTCAGTATTTGAACACAACACAAAAGCAAATTCGCATTCATTTGTAGTGCAATTATCGTCTGAATGCCCAAAGGACGAGTTTCCAGTGGCCTTTCATCACCTGATATTCATTTACCAAACTTGTTCAAGCGTTTAGTTGTTTTTATGTTGTTCGGAAACATCAACGTAACTGCTTGAATTCCCCAATACTGACCTGGGCTGCCAATTCATGTTTTGCGTGTACTTTCAACAATGCCGATTTTTGCTGCTACTGTTACGTCGTGTTATAAAAGTTTCTGACAGTTTGTTGGGGTTGTAGAATCATGGATAGGTAGCAGAAAGTCAATGCAGGTGCATGACGTCTGGATTCACTTCCTTTCCAGTGAGATGAATTCGCCCTGATCTGGTCTTCACAGCTGTTTGCATATATAAATCAACTTAAACGAACGTTTGCAATATTATCCGGTTCGTATTACTGACTGACTGATGAATAAATTTAGAAAACACAGATTTAAAGCCTCACTCATTCATGGGTTAATTCATTCAGTTTCGCATCGACAGCCATAAATGCTATACTACGCTGTTCAGAACTGTACAATTAGATTCCCTAATGTTAGTTTGCCGATCAAAAAGGCATAATTTCAAATACTGTGTAGCCAAACTGGTTCATCACGTCGCGTTACTTTTCGCAGAAATTTGTTGCGACGAGCGATGTTTCTACATGCTCCCAAAAAACATGACCTGTACAGCGACGACGGTTGGTATCACGGGCGATGAATACTGTAATTAATTCTCGAAACTGACTGATTTGGTGAAAGTGGTTTAGGCAGTGTTGCTCTGCACGGAAAGAATTCAGCAAAAATCCATGTCACCATTGAACATGCATTTGGTTCTTAAACCCCTGAGCTCAGAAAATGGGTGTAAACTGAGGTGTACCAAGAGGAAAATGTTGCTAGCCGTTCGTAGAACCATAAAAATCTCGATGACGAAGCAAATAGTTCTTAAAACACGTTATGATAAATGAAAAACGCTGTTTGGTATGTTTGCCAAGATATCGTCTTAATCAGGGCCGCAACCAGCTGATATTTTCAGATTTTCGGGGGAGGGCAAAGTGATTGCCACTTGTTTCACGTTTTTGAATATTTCGTGGGGGGCAATTACCCGGTTGCGTCCCCTAATTGCGCGTCTGGGCTTAATCATCCACCTGGTGTGGTTTCAAAGTCGATCAGCATTTTACTTTTGAAGGTGGCTGGTGGTGTTATTTTGCTACTTCTCAACTGGGTGAAGTTATGAGGAAGATTAGATGCATTCAGCAATGTTTTACTCTACGAAGGGTTCTCAATTTTTTTTCTCTCGCTTACCACTTAGCAGCTTTCACAAATGAAATTTGCTCACTCTTTGTTTGCCACGTTACTGCTGTAGAGTAGCCTAATATAAAACTTGGGAATGGACAAAAATAATAACGAAATAGATGTCGAATTATAATTGTGCTTAAAGAAAACACAGAACGTAAATTTTTTTTGTTCATTAGTAACAAAACATCATCTCAAGTCAGGCAGTTAATCTGGAGACTTTTGGCTTCTATCTTACGCTCGATTTCTGAGATTCTTGGCATGATCGTTGAAAGAACAGCCCGCACGTCACTTCAGGCACCAGTAGAGATCGTATTTTTTGTTTTCATGTTCGTTACAAAGCCTCCAAGTGATGACATATCTTAATTAAAAAATCAGAAAAATCATAACTTGCTTACTGTACTTCCATTAATTTTCTACTTGACCAACTTTGGAAAATTTACATGATTTCCTTTCTGAAATCCCCTGCTCCACAAGTATAATTGTGCCTGAAAGCTCTCTGAATTTTATCATGTACATCAACAATGGTAACACTCTTCCCTTGGATTTGCACATTTAGCTGATTTAACTGCGAAAAATGTCGGTGAGGTAGTCTAATGCACCAATAAACTTCTTGTTGCTAAACTGCTTGCTTAAAGGGAATTTGTGTCCTCGAAGACAAATCTCGATTTCCTCATGCAATTCGAAAACTCGAGATAAAACGAGTCTTCTGGAAAGCCATCTCACTTCACTGCGAAAAATGGTAGCAATGTGATCTGATCCCATTTCATTAGACAACATTTGGAAAAAGCGATAATTAATTGCCCGCGATCTGATATAAAATGCAGATTGGTTTACTTGCTGCAAAACAACCTTCAGGTATTCTGGAAGGGTCTTACTGGTCACTGCATTCCGATGAAGGACACAATGAGAAGAAACAATATGTGGTGCAGGTTTTTATCACTGGCTTGACAAAGCCTGACAGCTCCGATCATGGCTGCGGAGCCCCGTCAGCGCAAAGCGATTCCACGCAATTCCACGAGAAATTATTCCATTTAAAGAAATCATCCGTTTGTTTCCGAATATCAGCTGCTTTTTTCGTCGTTTTCAAACTTTTGCACGTTCTTCTACCAGCATGTACATATCGCCAGTAAACCAACAACTGTGCACAGTTAGACACATCTGTTGGCTCACCCAGCTGTAGGCTGATTTTTGCGGGACTAGTTCAATTTCGCCTAGTACCTGATTTAAAATGTCCTGTGACGTAGAGAGACTGTAGAGTTTTCAGGAACGCATCCGCGAAGAGTTCGGGAAACATCACATTCGCGGTGTTTCAGCCAAGTTTAAAATAAACGAATGCCTCTTAAGAATTAACGTTACCCAACAAAAATTTTTTTTATAAANATCTATTCGTACTCTCTATTCGATGCACATTGTTTTATTCAACCCCATCNTAGTTTCTACGCCAAGCACTCGTTTTTGTCGAACAAACTTGCAGTGAATGTACCGTGCATTCTGAATAGATTACAATACGCGTTGAACCTGATGTTCACCACATCGTACTAAACAACTTGCAACCTGCTACCATCTACTCAGCGCGAGTCACTCCACTGTACGGCGAACTAACTGGGACCATGGGCGTTGACGAAGAAATGACAGGTGAGCAGTGTAACCCCCTGCTCAAATTCATCGTGCCTTTTCAATCTTCAGCTTATTATTCTTAACATTTAACCCAAAACATAAGGAACATTGCAATAAGTATGGAATGAAATATCACTAAAACATTTTTTCTACAAAATTGTTTTGATGAGATTTTTTTATGTAAAGCTTTCTTCACTACTAACGTTTGTTCGTTGCTCTGCATAGAACGTACCGTAGTTTACGAAACACTGCTTTTCTTCAACCCACAATTTCGTCTCATTACAGAAGCTTCTGCAAAATCCGCCAAAACATTTATTACTATGCACTGCCTATACGCAGCATTTTCAGCACCCATACCGAGTCGCTTGGAATTTTCGGACATAACGCACACTAGCATTCGCGTTTCCTGGAACATCACTGATTATCCAGATGAAGATTTTATTCGTTACATAGTAACATACAAGCTGTCGGATGGCAACGGCAAGGAAGAAGTCATTGAAGTTGTTGGTAAGTATAACATTACTTTTCAAAGAGAGAAAGTTTCGCAAAAAACAAACATGTAAACAACGTTTATACAGTAGTTGCTTTTCAGGTAATTGATAAAAAGAAACAGTACTTTCTTAGCCTGACTTTTTTGTTTTCGGAAGCTTTAATTTTATTTGTAATCAACGGAGGTCGATCTGAAAACTCCTGTTTCCTTCTGCAAGGTAAGAAAACTTGCGTGTTAACAAGATTGGATCATTCTGCGACCTACATCGTGTCTGTGTCTACTGTTGCGGAGTACGACACTTCCATACCGATTGAGGATAGTGCTTCAACATGTGAGTTGTTGAAGTTTGCCATAACTGTTGTGCTATTAAATAGTTTATTTGCGTCTGACTTGATTAGGGTGCCGCGGTACTTGTCTGCAGCGAACCAAACAACTGAGCTGCTTTTTTTCAATAAATTTTGGAAATGGCAGTGAACTTCGAATGATGAGTGACAACGCAGTTTACGTCTCATAAATTTATTTGCTTGCTTAGGTTTAAAAAATTATGTTTGACGTGTCAAGTGCGCTGTGACGTAAACCATATTACCGAGAGCAGTATTGAGTATAGATTATGTAATGAAAAAAGTTTTGTAAGCTGAGGGCAACGGTGTATTTGCTGCAGGAATTAGACACCTCATAATTTACAAGGAATTAGTATGGTGAATCAACACTGCCTAGGTCTGGTCGCTTCTTTCGACTGCAAAAATGCTGTTGTGACAGCAAAGTTTGAATGTTGTGGTTTCTGATAGCAAAAACCCCGAAAGTGATTTGATAGTTTTTAATTCAAACGTATGGTTCACAGATGCAGCACTAATCGACCCAGACAATGAGACAACGAGTGTAAATGTCTCATTTTTCTTGACCTACTTAACCTGTATTTTCATGATGAGCACATTTTATTTGTTTTCATTACAGTATCTATAAAAGTTTACTCCATTCTGCGAATGAACGTATTCAGTGCCACCACGCATTATCCACTTACCACCTTCAAATTTTTCAGTGTCTTTGGGACAAACAACCTTGAACCTGAGCAATCCCACTTTGACCTCTCTGCAAGCAGATTGGTTACCAGCTGGAGGAGATGGATTGACAGGTTATGAACTTGCTTACAAACCAAAGACAGAAAGTGATGCTGTTGTACCGGTAGGTAACCAGGTTTTCTCCAAAAACTTCCAAATATTTGGATGTGGTATTTGCGTAGTGTATAAATTCAAACATTTATCATAAAATTTGATACTGGACCTAAACTTCTATGGCTTGGGATTGCCACAGTCAGCGCGATCTTGTCCATGGCTAAACTTGGTTTTATGGTAGCCACTGTTAACCATCAACGGCTTGGGGTAGCCATTAGCAAGCTATGGCTTTGGGTATCCGATATCAACGCGATCTCATCACTCAGGAGTGAAAGCAGTCAGTGACAGGATTTAATAAAGGAGCGCAAATTCAACAACGACACACTTTTGACGAATTGCCATTTTCGTGAACGCACAGCAAGCAAAGTTTTAAAAAACTTTGTCAAGAATTTTAGGAAGCTTACAGATCGTAAACACCGGATTCAAAAGTAGTTCTGGGAACACCGTGATGACGTAGAGAATTGCAGAAAACTACTTTGTTCAACTCGAAAGTTGGAATGTCCAGGTCGTCAGGTCATCTTGGGTAGTACCAGACCCGCAACCAGCTTGGGACACCAGAGGGGGGAAGAGTTTTCGCAGAGAGACTCAAATTTTTTAAACTATGTCCAATAGTTCTGAACTACGTCCAACAAATGTTTCCAGGGGAGGCGAAAAGTTTTTAGGGAGAGCTTGGCCCCCTTGCTCCTTCCTAGTTACGGGCCTGGGTAGTACCGTTACATCTGTTCTTGAAACACATTCGTTGAACGCGAGACTAGTTTCCCTGTTAATAAACTGTGATCGATTTACTTGCCGCCATCTTTGTGGCTTATAACTATGAAAAATAGATTCACTTGCAAGTTTTAATAATCGCAGAAAAATGAAAGCAAAAAGCAGGCAGATTCCACAGAGGCTTGCGGCCAGTCTAGTTTTTTTGTTGTATATTCACAATAGATACGTTTTATTGCATCATTTCAGATAGTTTTTAAATTGGACTCATCAACGTAAAACAAGAGGAGTGGTTTAATCATTACCTAAGCGGTTTTAGGTGGTAAACAATTTTAACGTTTAGCTTTAAAGATGAAACAGAATGGTTACGCCTGCTTTTGCAAAGCCTTGCTGAAGGTTTTAAACGTAAGCATGGGTGGAGAAATGTTGCTGTGTATATTGCCATGGACATTACCGTTTTATATCAAATTTAACTGGTTACTGAAAAAACGCCAACAGACCAAAGCATATGGTTTTTCCATTCAATGTCGTTAGCACTTTTCTTAGCACTGCATTATGCACTTGATGACCACTTGAGTTTAATTTAATTACTGGAGCGTCACTACTTCATCATGCAGTCATTATGTCGAAGCTTTAACTGACTTGCCTTTTATTTTGTAAAAGGTAAACGTTTAATTATCACATGACGTTTGTCTTCAGATTTTCACAGTGGCAATTTTTATCTAATCTGTGTTGGTTCGGACTTCAGGGAAGCATTTCTGATCCTGCTTTTATGGAATACATGTTTTCCATCTGATTTGCCTGCAATATATTTTATCAATTTGTGATTACGCAAGGCTTAATTCATGAAAAACTTGCTTAATGCCACTCATATTCACCAGGCAACAATCATCACACTGGGTCCTAACGTGCTTAATTCAATCTTAACCAATCTCAAACCGGGTACAACATACGAAGTCACAGTCACTCCAATATATGGCGCACTTACAGGAGGAGTCGGCTCTGATGAAGAAGCTACTGGTTGGTGAACTTGTGATGCACTGCAATAGCTTTGTTGAAATGACTGAAGCCAGTATTAAAACACTGGTTTGTCAGAAATTATTACAAATTACTTGCAGCCTGCTGCAAGCTATCCGAAATTTTTGGTTGCCCTCTTTGAAATTTTAAAACAAATGTGTCCATGGATTATCACAAAAACAAATCGCAGAATGTTTATCATATTTTTCATATATTTGCTCAATTATTATATTGTGTGTTGAAAAAATTTCTCAAAAATTTGCTTTTGAAGAACTCGTGCGACAGCAATAGAGGAGCATGTAATTAATACTTACAGAAGCCTCTTTTCATGTACTTGTTTTATCAGCGCCACGAGCTCCTGTTCCGAGCGATCTCCGCATTTTTGAGGTCACCCATACAACCTCGAAGGTTAAATGGGAAATTGGCGATTTTGATGAGGAGAATATTGATGGTTATCTGGTTTCATATTTTATTGCTGACGGCAACGGGTCGCGGAACGAGATTTCGGTCGAGGGTAAGATTGTTTTTAGGGGTTTTTAAGTTACGTTACACATATTGTATGATAACCTCCGAAGAACAATGCGGACTTTGTTGCCGTTTACGAAATTTTCTCCGTAACGGAAACGTTAAAGCGTTAGAGTATTGATATTCTTACGTTTTCTGTAAGAGAGGCACGGATTTCGTAAGTCTTTTTGAGATAGACAAATGAGATACCGTTACATTAACAGAAATTGTGTTAGCCGAGAAAATATATTTGCAGTTGTTTAATAACATGGTAATTTTTTGCAAAATGCGACCTGCGAATCTTTCTACTTCGTTACAGGTGCACGGGTGACTGGCCTTGTTGGATTGGAACCTGCCACTGTCTACAATGTTACTGTTACCAGTGTAACCGAATTTGACACGTCTTCCACCGTCAGCGGAACATTTACTACGTGTAATATACATTTTCAGTATCTTTCATATCACGTTTCTCCTTTTTCAGATAGGTGCTGTGCCAGGTTCGGTTTTTGTTAATTGCATCACTTTCGTTCAGTTTATTGGTCCCTTTACCCACCCTGATTATCACCTTTGTATAACATCGTTGTCATCATAAATGTAAGTGTTTTGCTAATCTTGCTGGCAACGACCGAACCTGCATTTTACACTTAGTTTCAATGTTTTTATCCTTACCTTTTAATCTCATTCAAGAATAACAAAACCGAATACACACTGCGCAAAATGTTGGACAGAGATGTTGATTGTAAGACGTGTTTTGTATTTTATGCTGTGTCCAACTCCAATTCGTGCCCGTTGTATGAAATTGCCTTTGATTCCATCTGTCTCATCGTAGTGTCTCTTGGGAGTACGAGAGCCACCCTGAGCAACGCCACGTTAACGACGTTGACTCTAACCTGGGAGCCAGCAGGGGGCGATGGATTGACTGCGTATGAAATACGCTTTATGCCGAAGAATTTGCCTGGGTCCACCGTTGAAGACCCACTCTTCACGGTAAAACTTTCATTCTGTTATTACATTAAAGCAGGTTTGCGAACGTGTCGAACTCGATTCTTAACACAGCTATTGCCCAAGCAATAAAATCTCTGTTGTGACCAGAATGATTTTTGTCATCATTGCGCATTCCGAGCACATTTAAGTCATGGAACAATTGCCTTTTTCCAGTTTTCTCAAAAACGGGCTACACAACTTTCCATTAAAAATCTGTTGTAAAAGTTCACCTTTAATTTCACATTATGTCATACAGTGTTCAGTTTGCTTCGACCTGGAGTAAAATGAAGACTTCAATGAACTTTTCGATCATTTCAGCCTGTTCTGCAGCGAGTTGGGCCAAACATCCACCAACTACTGCTAAGGAACCTTCGTCCTGCAACGCTGTACACAGCGGAAGTGGTACCCATTTACGGAAAGCTTACAGGAAAAAGTGGGACTGCTGAAGAGACAACAGGTTATACGTTTAACTGTACATAAAAATAAAATATGATTTCTGCTTTCGTTTAAAACTGTTTAAAAAGATAAGAATGTATTGCGTTTTCCAAAGCTGTTTCTAAAGAATGAACACCATTGTTTCGCCTTTAGCCTGCATAAGATAATGCCCACTACCACAATTCAGAAAGTTGATATGCACTCTCACTACTTATGTGAACGTATTCACCAACCATATTCTAGCTACAATGCTATTAATGTACCTACGAAAGATTGTATTACATCTTCCAGTACAGTCATTTGCCTGAAGTTTTCATTTGCGATGCAGAAACTAATGCATTTTGTGAAAGAAAAAGATCGCGCAAAGGTTTTCATGTACAACCGAGGATTTTGCTTACGTAACCACCAGTGGAAGCACACATGTCCAACATGAAATTACAATCTTTTAATATTTAGGAGCCTTATTAACACCACGAATCAAACTACATATAAGCCTACTTATGTAAGCGTGTTTTAGTAAATGTCGATACCGAGCTTCTTTGTGCTTCCTGCCTCAGCATCACCGGCTCCGATCCCATCCGACCTCAGAGTAACCCAAATAAAGTACACAAGTGGTTTTGTTTCTTGGAACATTGGCATATTTCCTGAAGAGGATGTGAACTACTATGCACTGACGTACTGCCGAGTAGATCGATGTACAGATGAAGAAACCATTTTCATTGAAGGTAAACCTCTATAGTTGGGTGTTCAAGAATACTTGCATTAGGGATAAGCAGAAAAAGCAGTACAGTGCAAAACTAAAGGATCAGTAGAATCAAATGTAAAATGTTATCCTGTTTTCTTCACAATTTGCATATTTTATGTCAATCACCAACTTGCGAGTTGCGACGCAAGAATTTCAATCACCAACCATGTCAAACTGTAAAAGTTATGTCTTTATTGTCAAATAAGATTTGTTATTGATTTCACTATTCATGGATCCTTGCAGCAAAAGGATCGATAGGCTCTTTCCGAATAGGTAGAAATACCGATTGCGTTTTAAACTGGTTCTACTCGTTTTCAGCCATACCTACGGTCAGTAAATCCAGGACTGCAGATAAGCGTTGAACGATGGTTCATTTTGAAACGACGACAAGGAAAAGAGAATCATTTATCTTGCTTTTCGTTGACAGCCGCTGTGGTCACCGAATCGTCAATCCCGTAATGTTTTATCATTAGGCATCTCACTCCAAAGATTAGTGGTCCGTATAAATTTTTTCAAAAATTTTTTTTCCAAATTTTAAAAGCTGCTCACTTCAAATTTCTAAAGCTTTTCTTCTTTTTTGCATTGTTGGGGGTATTGACTGGATATGTCTTGGTTAAAGTGGTGTATAGACGGAGGAACATTAGTACAATTTCCTTGTTTGTGCTTCACAATGCGTTATACAGTACATAGCGCCCAATTGAAATATTTTAGAATAACTATTTTTAAACAGTTGAGAGATTTTGCCATAATTCAACGTTTAAATAGGTTCATTTAAGGCATTATAGCTTTATCAACCATTATTTAAAAGTATTCCAGTAGTCAGTGGAAACCCTTGCGTGTTGTTGCATGGTTTTCAGAAATTGGAAAAACAAGTTTTACAAATTTATGTCCGTCCTCTCTTTAAGAGCAATTTGTTTAAGTTTCCCGCCTTCAAGAGGAAGAATCTTTTCTGATAAATGGCACTGAAATGATATGCTGAAGAAACCTGAGTCAAATCCATCTTCTGAAACAACGCCGGTGACCAAACAAAGTGAAAGCAATCGGTCAAACACACCAAAAAAACTTTTTAACTCAAGTCTTGCCGTATAAGACTATTTAGAACTTGGCCCAACTTGACAAATGATACTAAATCCGCAAAGCTTGTCGAAACCCTGATTTCATTCATTGCACATGTGGTGCAAGATTAATGGCGCCACTGCCAACCTATTTTGTAAAAGCGAAGTATATCGCGTTTGCGGACTTTTAAGAGATAATTCGTTATGGTTGGTACAGGTGAGGAATTAACAACGAAACGTTGCACGAGGTCATCAAAACGATATAATTTCAGACAAAAAGGTAGAAATAAAAGTCTGAAAAGTCTTATCAGAAGTATTTTCTGATCATTATTAATCGTTAAACAGTTAGGTGGCATTCACGGATTTATTTCATCGTAATTTTTAATTGACAAGGGTCCCAAGGTTATGTTTTTTGAATGTTTAATGCATCGCAGCTGGTCGTCTTTATCGGTGATCAGTGAACCATGACCTGCAAAGGCCAAAACAATGGTTCTTGAATATTTTCTGAAAACATCCCGTGTACGTATCGCCGGTCAAAATGTTGTGCAGCTGCACTGAATTGTTTTCAGTACAGAAATTTAACAAAGAACTCATTCAAACTTTCGGGCCGTAACCAACACACAGCACAACGAAAATATTACCAAGAGCTTGTGATGATACAACAAATCCCTGAAAAGTGGCTCAGCAAGCTTCAGGCCGATATGATGATGATGATGATCTTTTTCAGCTGTTCGAAATAAGTATTTTTCAATGCAACACCAGACTGCAAACCCTCCATGTACAGAAGCGCTTTATTCCACAAAGGGCCCACTGAGAATTTTAAGAAATGTCATCTGAACACAGTAAGGTTGCCCATCGCTGTTAAGTTATAAAGTCATGTGCCACGTTTTGTAATACCCGACTCGGAAAACAATTGAGTTATAAAGGAACTTTCGAATACAAAAATGCATCAATGATACAGTTTTATGGTTTGAAAGAAAATATCAACGCAGAGAAAAGTTTTCGATTTTTTCATGAAGGTTAACGACTTACTGCGGTCAAAACATCCACCTTGCCATGCTGACCATCACTGGCGAAATAAATTTGGTGTTTGACTACTTACCTGGAAGAGCGCTAAAACTTTGCTTTGAAAGGGTTTCCTAAAGGCAGCAATGCCTGTGTAATCGCATTAAACGAAACTGGTCTGATTATATGTGCTCCAATAACTCTTTACGGCATCTTTATCCACAGGGAAAACATCAGTTGTCTTGAAGGGATTGGAACCGTCCGTTAAGTACAACGTTTCGGTCTCTTCGGTTACCGAGTTCGATTCTTCCCAACCGGTGAACGGGAGCTTTACTACTCGTAAGTTTGCGAAATGTGTCTGGAGATTTATCACTGCCAAGACCGACAAACCACAAATGCGGCATTATCATGCTATTGTTTTCGCAGCCTCTCTTGGGAGCACGACTCTGACATTGAGCAATGCGTCTACGACAACCATGGTTGCGACATGGACTCCAGCGCTGGGAGAAGGTTTGACCGATTACCAAATCAGCTATCAGCCAAAACGTTCACCAGGAGAGAAACCGTCTGATGCTGTACGTTTTGTTCTCTGAAGAAGTGTGGCGATTGTTTTGGTTTTTATGCCTGTTGCACATGGAATCCTGAGTTGTGTAACTGCATATGTGACTTGATTAAAGCTTCCTTCTAGAAAAAAAACAATGTTCGCTACATATTATACTGCGATGTTTTAATTTTATTTGCCCATAAATTTTAGTCTTATATAGGAGTATAGCCATAAACGTATTCTGNGCGTGGAGCTGGGGTGGTCAAAGGTGTTACTNGCGGTCAGNTATGTAATTAAAACGAAGTAAAGCAAAAATTCATCTAACGTCAAAAAGTGGCGTCACCAGATTTTCTAATTGTGGAGCCTAGACGGGGCTGATGGTACTATANATTCCGTAAGTTGTCATTCAAAAGAAAACTGNAGAAAAAAATTTTTCTCCAATTTTCCCNCTTCCAGTCAACGTCAAAAGCACTTCAACGTCTACGTTACTTTTATAAAATTTCACTATTCTTGAGACATTTTACTTCTATGTCCTTAATGTGGGTTCAACGGCCCATTGCTGACGGTTATGACGTCAACAGGGTTGTCAGATGCGTTTTGTAAAAATACCGGCCATTTTTTCAACAGTGTCGGATCTAGGCTGCATATTTAATGGCACTAGATTCCCGAATAAAATTTTTGAAAAGAGCGCTTTTTCGAGAATGCATTTATTTTTCATCTTATTTTCTTTACAGTTTCATGACACTGCCACAATGTTTAGTTCGAAAATGTTTCAAACAGTGTTTAAACGTACGCTTTATAAGCATAGTCTAAAGCCCTACGTTAAGCATTAGCAAACTAATCTACTTTAAATGAAAAACGATAACTGCAGTGTTTTAATGTGAACGGAGGCGTTTTCTTAAAGTCTAAAGAATGATACATTTAGTAAAATTCCAATTTTACAGCATATCAATTTCTGAAGNGAACAACATCTTCCGTACAATTTCATAGTAGGTCCCTGTTTTTGTTTTTCTACGGTATGCCTNATATTGCCTGTACGAACACCATAACACAAGTAATAATTTCTTGCCAGCTACATTCTCTTCAGTTTGCAACAAACANTTTCTAGTTCAGCTGAAACTCTAAAATTATCACTACTTTCTGGACAATTAGGACTGGGTGGGAGATGCCCTCCCGGTTGATTNACTGACCCTTGCTTGAGTTAGTTATAGTCAGCTGACGAAATAATGTGTCTGTTCAATGCAGCTCGCGTGATTGTGAAAGGTTCACAGGTCACTGCAATGTCACTGTCGTCCTGTCCATTTCTATAATTTTCCTGCATTCTGCCTGCAATAGCCTACGGTAGTAGTTCAGACAAAAACCGCACCTACCTGANCTACGCCAGTNACACGATTACTTGCCAAAAAGANATGGTCATACAGATCACGTTTGGGACGACGGAACGTGTTGACTNAACCAAGGAAGAAGGAAAACGGAGAGACACTGAATGTTATTAAGACGCAAGCAACAATTTGCCCTTATATGAATTTCCTCGAAGAAACTGTCCTGACAAGATTCGCTATGCCAGAGTCAGAGTCATGAGATTTCGAGAAGTTCTGCGTCAGCTATTTTCGCGGTTACTGCAAATTATTTATTTTCAAAATACCGGCTTCAGGCACTGGTTTTTAAAATACCGGCTTCTGCTACATTAGCAGCAAAATACCGGCCAGGCAGGTGAAATACCGGCCATCTTGCAGCCCTAGACGTCAGCCAAAAATTGGGGTAGCACACAGGGGATCAAGCTAATTTTGGAGGATCATGGCCTCTATGACACTGCCGAATCTCCGTTCATGGTTCTCCTACACTGCCGTTGATTGTAATACCTGCGGGTAATTTTATTTGCCTGTGATTTACCGCAATACCTGCCTCTTGCCAGTGCACAGCAATCAAACCAACATGCATACTGTTCTTCCGCAAAGAAATGTATTTTACCGTTTTTAATGGCAGCTTCAGTCCCAGTTTATTTGTTGTATTTATTTGTCGATAGTCGATACTGACATTCGCTTCAGATATAATCCTTTTTGCGAATGCCAAAATCACTGCAGAAGAGGCAGCACCCGCACATTGCCGGGCTGTGACGGTTTGCTGTGATGCTCGGTTCGTACTTTGAGACGAAGAAATCTCTGTCTGTAATTGAATAATGTCGAAAGTTGACAGGGAGTGATGCTACGCATCATGACTGAAGTAGCTAACTATTTTTCGTCGGTAGCGTTGTAAACACTTTTAGTGCCTGGGTGCGCAACCCGCGTTAAAGCATCGATCAACTTGAAAAAGGTTTACAGCGTTGTCAATTTCAGCTGTCAGGTGCAAGTTACAATCAGAGTCGATGTTATCTCGTGAGAAACTGATATTTCCCAGTTGAAAAATTTGCTTTGAGTGCGTAACAGCCCCCATATCTCTTACATATCTTTCTCAGGCAAATGTCATTGAACTGAGTTTCTGCATCATTTTTATGACGTAAGAAGTTTATCAAATCGTCGCATTTTCCTGATGTTTTCGTTCTAATGTGAAGGACCATGACGTTTCTTGGAATAGCCTGAAAACAATTTTTGGACAATTTGATTGTCTCAAAAACTTGATGGGTGTCATTGCAAGTATTTTCTGCCCACATGTGTATAACTAAGTCATGCTCAATGTACCGCGCTCTTGCGAAATGTGCGGCATGAATGATTTCCCTTCCATGTGTTGTCGGCGAGCGTGACTAAGAACGTATCGCTGGCATCTTAACTTTGTGTTTTGAAAACCGCAGATCTTCAGGTTAGTAAGCCCGAATGTAACTCAAACAACACTGATTGGCCTCGATCCTGGCACAGCGTACGTTGTTGAAGTTACGCCTTTATACGACACGCTGAGTGGAGGAAAAGGCATAGACGAAGAAATGACTGGTGAAAAAGTTGCCATTTGAGTATATTCAAATTTCGTTGAAAGATGAAAACCTTCAATTTCTATTTTTTAGCTCGCGTAGCTCCAATTCCAGAAGATCTGACGTTTTCCGACATATCGCACACTAGCGTTTGCCTGACGTGGAACGTCGGAGAGTATCCGAAGGAAACAATCGATTACTACCTGGTGATCTACGCCCCAGCAGATGGAAGCAAAGAGCCACTTGTAATCAAGAGCAGCCGTGAGTTGGAGAGCTATAACCGCTCTAGATGTTATATAACCGCTCTAGAGGTTGCTGGGCCTTCTGTCTTGAAGTTGCTGGTCCATATTCTGTGTTGCAAATTTTCTTATGTATTTTTTGTATTTGATACTTTTTGTATGTTTGATTTGTAAACCGCACGGGCATCAAGAAACGCATGCTTCAGGTGAGGAAACATGTGACATAAGAAATCTCAATTCGTCAACAACGTACGATGTATCTGTGACAGCAGTAACCGAGTTTGACACCTCTGAACCCGTTGAAGGAACTTTTGAAACATGTAAGTGTCTGTAGTAGATGTCAATCCAGTTGTTGAAAGTTCGATTTTCTTTTCGTTCTTTTTCTCATCAAGCCAGTATTGTAACATGCCCTTGCACCACTTTATGAATGACATTTCTAATATGCTTTATGAAAGAGAAAATGAGCTGATTAGAAGCAATCGTAACGACAAATTTGCATAACAAATAATTCTATAAATACAAAGGTGGTAGATAAGCGTAGGTCTCAATAACATATTTTGAGCGCACGTTTATGTGATGATGAACTACTGCTTACTGTGCTGGGTTAAATGCCAGTAAAACCTCCCATTTGATTCAACGTATCCTTCATCAGACTTGGTTCTAATCATTATTTGCAAATTAACTTTCAAAGTAGAGAAACGATTGATGCTTAAAGATTATAACATGTGAGCTGTGTCCTAGAAACAATACTCTGCAAAAATTTCATTACGCTTAGAATTCGAAAAAGCGATGAAGACATACTTTGTTCTTGCTTTAGTATCACTTGGCGGAACGAGTGTCACTCTAAGCGATCCCACGCTGACGTCGCTGACGGCAAACTGGAAACCAGCGGGAGGAGATGGTCTTACCGGGTACAGGATCGAGTACAGTGCAAAAAAACAGCTGGGATCGACGGTGAGAATCATCATTTGTATATAAGTCAATTTTGAATTTACATAAGTATTCGTGTGTTAGCTTCTGTAGATGCAATGCTAAGGAGAAGAATAAAAAATCTGTTTAATTAAACTGTTTGGTTGTCACACCAAATTGCATGGATTTGGAAGTCGTCTGTTACGCCTTCAATTAATGCTTCAGAGAGAGATGCATGCTGAAAGTCAGAAAATATTGGATACTGTTTCATTTTAGAGCTAGATAAATTTCAAAAATTGTTTCCATGTGCTCTCAGGTATGACGAGCTTTTCAGCGCCTTGTGTGTTTATCTGCAGCCTCTGGTTAAAGAATGTGAGCCAAACATCACACAAACTGTGCTGGACAACTTGCAGCCAGGAACGCAATATGTTGTTCATGTTATCCCACTCTACGGTGAGCTGGTTGGGAGAAAAGGTTCAGACGAAGCCACAACAGGTAACACATAGTGGTCTGTGCACAGTGGCGTATCCATGCAAAATGGCGCCCATTGCAAAAATTTTTACGAAAGTTAAACCATTAAGAAAATAAACGTTTTCAAATGGAAAATGTATGGGTTGATTTTTGCTTTGAACTTTTCAGCAAATAAAATATAATTTATCCATAAAGACCATACCATACTTCTAAACTCATTTATTTTTATTATGAAGAATATGAAACATCCAAATAATAACGTTATCATAATTTATAGGCTTACATAGGGTTACATGGCAAAATTGTATATCTTACAAAAATTGAAACAGCGTATTGCAACCGGAAACGACAATTTCTTTCAGAAAAAAACACGTTTGTTTTGAATTGTACAATAAATTTTTTTTGCAAATCATGTACCTTATTATGTTCCAAAAAAACGCAATCCCATCGAAACATTAATAAAGCCAACCTTTTCCGGTTAAAGTACACAAAATGTCCTTTCCTATACTCATCAAAGCTAGATCACACAATCTGCCCTGACTTATTCTTAGTCACTGAGGCTCAGGAGGTATGAAAGGACCAGTTTCACTTTGCTGAAAAGTCGCTCGCAGCTTGCTATAGGTACTGCCATTGTCAGCGTTTTTTGCAAAGCAATTCGAAGAATGTCAGGAGGACTTCAGGACGCGATAATTTTAAGTTGCATGGCTTGAAACCAGCATTTTGCAGTCTGGATATTCTCGTACAATTATTTCCCATCTACATATGAACTGTATACAGCTCCTAAATTGTCACACATAGATATTAGTTTTTCACAGTCAGGACCGTACAAAGGCCTTGGACATCGAACAGAAAGCCAAATTTGGACAGAAAAAGCTTGATCTAAACACGAGTAACAAATCACTTCTTTAATGAGTTAAAATTTTTTGCTCAACTGGTACGGTAACAATGATAAATGCTGATTTTTCGAGGACTAACTAATGTTCCCTACCTTAGTCTCTGGACTACTAATGTTTCCCTACCTTAGTCTCTGGACTGGGGCATTGTGTTCAGCCTACCGTGAGAAGGACGATGCCTTGTAGATGTGGCAAACGAGCGTTCTGTNNCAATNTGTCACAATGTCTGACCGTCGTGTTGTGTCACAATACCGCAGNTTTGTCATAATACTTGGCAGAGCTGACNCAGCACNCCCGACTTAATACGTTAGATNTGGGTGCGCCGAGNAGCTTCGCAGTTTATAGTTGTATGTGGCGCAACACAGAGGTTCAAGAAACTGTAAATAACATTTTTTATTTGTGCCAAGCAATTTTGTGCCCCNCTGAAAGTTGCGCCCATGGCACGTGCCATGCCTGCCATACCCTAGATACGCCACTGTCTATGTACCTAGCATTATTGAGATATTCTGTTGATCGATCTCTTATTCTGATGACCTTATATCGTTCAAAAATCTGAAACACTTTATAATTGAGATTCACTGCATCGTTGGCATCGTTGTTAAATTGAAAGGAACAGCACGTTGAGTAAAAATTTTACTCTGGTCATGATAGATTGTTTTGTCAGTAGTCTGGTCCTGGGCATTTGAACTTTGGTGCTGCTATGGAATTAAGCCCAGAATTATTGTATACGGTGTTTTTTAAGGCGTTTGGAAGGACTGATATTTTCGAAGGGTCTCTCAAAATACAGAAGAACCCCTCTGCATAACCACCTTAAAAATGACACAAAACCTCGCTTTATGACCATCTCGATATTCAGATGAAGTATTTGCGGTCTTTCAGAATGTCTCTACCAAAGTCCAGTAACAAACTTTAAGAAACCCTGATTGTATATAAATTAAAAAGATTTTTTAATCTCCAAAGCACAATTGCCTCGTAAAAAATGCTTCTAAATCTAAAAAGTATCTGCAGGTGTTTGAAACAATAACATACACGTTACGAAAATACAAACATGCACCATGCCATACTGTTTAACTACTCTGAATTTGGTAAATAAGCGTCTGATATGTTAGATAGGACACACTTCACAAAATATCTATCACAAAATGCAATCAAAGAGAAGCAACAGAAAAAATATTTGGTTTTCCAGGTACAGACGGACAAAATATGCTAAATCGCTAGTCAAAATTGCCAAATAGCTCCAATAAACATCAAGNAGGCTGAGAAGAATTTAAAAGTTTAAGGTCAAAGCAGACAAATTAAAAAAATTGCCAAACAACGTTTTTTTCATGCGANACAACTAGAGGCCAAAAACATGGCAAACCATGATGCGCATGCCAAACCACTTTTAAATAAGGTCGGATATTTGGATTTTGCTAAAACATGCTAACCTTGCAAATCCTGCTCGAATTCAGGCTAGAAGGCGACACAAAATCTTGCCTATATGAAAGAACATGTTCCTGTTTTTAAAGAAAGGTATGCAAGTTTTCATTCAATCAAATTCAGTGGGAAGTTTGATACCGTATGTTCTTGAGTAGCTTATCTAAACAAGGATAATTTTTGACAGAGCACATCTACGTCATCCTGTAGTCCAAACTTGAGGGTTATGTTTCTTGTCACACTTTGCGGGGTGTTGTCATTCTTCCAACTTGATCTCATGGCAATCGTGTTGGGTTACATCTTTCACCCGCCTGTCAACTTTATGAGAGAGAGAGAAACAAACTTAATATGAAAGCAATGGTCACATACAGAAGACCTACTAATTGGAAAAAAGCTAACAACTACAAGCACCTTGCTTCAGCCAAGACAAAAAAGCAAATGGAAAATGTGTGAAGGTCTTGCAAGCACTGTACACTTTGTGATTACCATGGAAAGCACAATTACAATAAATCCATGGTCCCATGTGTTTCACAAATAATGACAAAAATACATATTTCCCGCTGAACCAAAACCTGACATGTGCAAACCATGGTATTTACTGTATGTAGCGACTTTTTGAAATGCCATCAACAATATGATGGTCAAACAGTAAACAAATTTTCCACGGGATGGTCATCGCATCCAAGTAGTTGGAACAAACCAGATATCAGGGATGATAGTGAATAAATGGTTTTATCGCAGTATTATTCTTTGTTCCTTGACATCATAAATAAACCACCTATCACATGAAGCTTAACTGTTACTGTTTTATGACATCATAAAAAATTTGATCCATGACATCATAAATAAACCACCTATCACATGAAGCTTTAACTGTTACTTTTATAGAAATATCCAGTTTTCGCTTTCTTGATACCTGTGAAGATAATCGTTTTGATAATTGCAACGCACACATTAGAGCATGATCCTTCCTCGTGTGAAATAATTTATTGTTCTATTTGCGATGTTCAACGATTTTCCCATTCACTGTTACCGACTTGTTTTGACGTTTCCTAACATCCACATAGCAACCGATATTTATACTTCACAGTGTTTAAAATTTAATTTTGAAGAAGTTCGAAGCTTGAGGTTCTACATGCAACAGAAGTAAATTGGGTTGATACATGAAAATATGTTCTTTTCGAGGATATTTTGCACTTTTTAGCCACATAAGGTCCTTAAGGCGAAAATACCATATGATTTAGCTCAAAAATAAGTTTAAATGTTGCAGAATACCGGTGCCGCAGGGGCAGATCCAGGGGGTGATTCGGGCGATCTCCCCCCCTAAACCTACGAAAGTAACCTTATTCACCATCATTTCGTACAATTCGGAAAATAATATTTGTGGTGTAAGGCCATTTTGTCGTCCATTGTTTTGTCACCGCAGTGCTGTGAAGTAGGCTATACTTCATCCCTCTTACAGTAGCGAAACCCTTATGAGACTTGACAACCAAATATTACTGAATTCGCCCTCCTAATAATACTGGCTGGATCCGCCACTGACCGGTGCTACTATGCGCAATTGTCACACATGATCTGCCCATGCCTAAATTGGTCATATTTCCCTTTGTTACTCGGCAGGTAGCCATGGGCCGAGATGGGCATATATTCCTTTTGTTTCACGACAGTTACCCAAGACGAAATTGGCAAATCTTTTTGTTACACGTCAAGAAAGCAAGGCCAAATAGGCTATTTATCCCCTTTAACTTGAAAAATATGAAACTTGTGCGGTTTTAGGACTGCTCGACAGAGCGCATAAAAATACAGCAACTGAAAGAATCAGATTTAAACGGAAATTCTTAGTATTTCTAAAATTAAGTTAAAAATTGGTTTTAACCGATTAAGCCTCATGTACTTGTGAAGGGTTTTAACTTGGTTTTTGTTAAGGGGTCCACAGCTTCCAGCCAAATTGTCAAAAGGGTCCACGACACTGTAAGGTTGGGAACTCATGGGTCATGGGTTTACGTGCTGCTTCGCCAGAAGTCTGCGTGCAGATGGCGTGAAGCCGAACGCTTCTGAAAAGCAACTTTACGCAACTCTAGTTAAACCAGATTTTTAATCACAGTCGCAGAAAGACCAGTTTGCGTGCTCTGAACTCGTGAGAAAAATCACGATTTGTCAAAAATGTTCTTTAGCGCGATGGCAACAGGTCTTAGGAGAGCTAACACTTCATGACTGCAAGCAATAGCAAAGAAACTATTCCGCAGGGTTTAGATTTGTTTACTCAAACTTTGGACCACTGTGTTTAGGCTTACATGCCTTTATTAGTGGATCGCCGAGTTTTAGCCAGCTACTACACTTGTTCAGGTAGTTTCGAAGGTTATTTCCTGAGATTCCACTGTTTCTGACACTTGACACCAATCTTAATGACAAACTGAAGCATGATTATGAAGTTGCAAATCAATTACGTATTGGAGCATAAAATTGGGATAGACTTAACAGTTTCATCAACACTAAAAAAGCCTTCAAAAAACTATACATTTTTATTTTGAGACGTTTCGGATTATTCTTAATCCATCTAATATTCTTAAATCCACGTTTCGGATTATTCTTAATCCAGGCGCTTCGGATTATTCTTAATCCATTTTTTTGACTGAAGATGGATTAAGAATAATCCGAAACGTCTCAAAATAAAAATGTATAGTTTTTTGAAGGCTTTTTTAGTGTTGATGAAATTACGTATTGTAATACCTGTGTAATTTGGTGCCTGCACTTATGGTGCAACTTCCAGGTTAAGAATAGAGACGTGGCGTAGTTTACACGCAGTGGCGTACGCAGAAAATTCCCGAGGGGGGGGGCAAGTTTCGTCACAATCGTGTGAAGTCACAAATCAACTTTAGGACGACCATTCTAGGGGGTCCGGGGGCATGCCCCGGGAAAACTTTGCAAAATTACACCAAAAAATACGCAAATTACACCTAAAAATATGCATACTGTTTATAATTTTTTTTTATTTTTAGGGTCTGAGGGGGAGGCCATGGCACAGTGCCCCACCCTCCGTACGCTAGTGTTTACACGCATTAGAGATCAGCTTCCTTCTGAGATCATTCATGGTTTATAAAAAGCCTCACGCAAGCCAAGGATCATAGCCACTGGGGCGACGGTGGTACCCAACGCCCATTTCCAGTTGGTTCCCTTCAACGGAAATGGGCGATGAACCTTTTCATAATGTTTGGCTGAATGGGCCACTAGTTCTGTTGCGTACACCTCAGCAACCAAAACATGGTCACACGCGTGGCGCACCGTTTTCGACGATGTGGTTTTGAATGTATAGTGGGCTTACCATTGTTTTGTAATCTCGTAAGAGCTTCAAGTGCAAGCCGCAAGTCGATACTTTATAATTAACAGCCAGCGCAACACTCAAACGCAAACGCTCTTAAATCGCACAGAGTCACTACAGAAAGTATTTTTTCAAAGAGAACGTTGTGAGCAAAAAATAAAATTTTGAAAGTATTATAATAAATTCTTTAATTGCGGTTTGTTACCATGAGTAGCGCAACGTCAAACGTGCCAGAGGAGTAAATATAATGTTTGGTTTGTAACTTAGATTTTTTCTACTCAGTGCTCATGGGTATTTTATGCCCGATAAAGTTCCAACAAAGTGCTGCTGTGAATTTAAACACTCGTTCACTTGCAACGTTTCAGCTGCTCCGGCTCCCACGCCACAAAATCTGCGCTTTTCTCAAATCACTCACACGAGTGCCCGGGTTCACTGGAGTGTAGGAGATTTTCCTATGACCGATGTCGACCATTTCATTGTTTCCTACGTTCCAGCTGATGGCAGTGGAAAAAGGATCGTCATACGTGTGCGTGGTAAGATACAAACAAACATCGAATGCCTGAATATTAACGGACAAAATGTTGTTGAATAGCACCTCTTAACTATTTCGAATCGTTAAACCGCAGAACTCAGCACTAGCCGTTTAAAGTAAAACGCAAATTGATGCGAATATTAGAGGGATTCAAGCGCATGTTACTAGCACGATTGTTTCATGAATGATTATTACATTGCAAGCACAAGGAGGTAGTAACTATTGGACATGTGAGTGTGTGTTTGTGAGGCAGACTGATTTATTTTAATTAAGGTGCAAGCGGTTGGTCATTTGTAAGTACGAAACTTTTAACGGAGCATGTCAGTAATAACAAAAGTATACTTGGGAACTGCAAGCGTTTGCAATCTTAACAGGAAACAAAACATGTCTGCTACAAGATCTGGATCCATCTGTAAAATACAACGTTACGGTTGCCACCGTAACTAAATTTGACACATCTCCACCAGTGAGAGGAGCTTTCACAACACGTAAGTGTTTTGCACGTAAAGCTACCATTTGCATGTTGCATTCCGAAGTGACATTTCATTGTAGGATTTGGGTAACAAATACAAGCAGATGAAAATTGAAATGAAATAAATTTTAGCTTCTACGCACCCACCACCAAAGCTTATTTTGACAGTGCAGTCCGACTTATAATGTTGCGCCGAGGTCAAAGTTGTGACTAAAAGGAGAAATCATTTTCGTCACTTTGCGCAGATCCTTTAGTTCGGTGGTTCCCAAAGTATGGGTCGCGACCCAANCAAGGGTTGCTTAGTTGCGGCTGTTTAAACTCTGTTTTCGTACACCTTTAGGGGTGTCACTAATGGTCTGCGGGNCCCCGGCACCTCAACTTGCTTGCGCCGTGAGGCACGCGGCTGCTTTCTTTATGAATGCTGCGCTGATGGCGAGACAGTGGCAGCACGGCGCGTGAACCGTGCCGTTGCACTCGCCCATTAACGAAGCTGGACAACCTGCAAGTACCGTTCTTCACTTCTTCGGTATGACCCGACGGAATCGACCCCAGCCGGCCCCTGCCAGCTTTCTCAACCAACTGTATCACTTAGCCGGTGACAATGGCAATGTTAGTTTTTCAAATTTCCCACGTGCTTTTATTCCAATCCTTGCTTTTTGCGTTGTTGTTTCTAAAACTGAAATCCATCAACCATGTTTCAGTACATCTTGCACACCGTTCTCCAAAATTACGCAGTCCCAAGTAATGTTTTCAAACAATGCTGGTGTCGTGGTTGGCAAAAATTTCTGTCGAAAATTTTCTCAATTGTAACTTAGTCAAAGTAAATAATTTTTCGTTACGCTCTAACCTACCATGTATGCAAAATGTTTGGAATTTATATTGACATAGTTATATGTAACTATATATTTTAGAAAAAATGGTTATACCCTGATTTGGTACTGTGCAAGCGAATGCCTATAACCTAAGTGATATGTATATTACAAGAGAGTTAAAACTAATAAAATTTATAATCTATCAACTTACTGGGACAGCTGCAAAGTTGCCAAGTTATGAAGAGCGTCAAAAATAGTAGTTGTTACAATTGATAGGCACATCACTGAAACTCAGGGAGTCCCTTAACCTAGAAAAAAATTGTTTGCAGCTGTAAATGTCCGGGACTCCTGTTTTATTATACCATTTGTAATCAGCATAAATATAAACCAGAATTCATGCACGTGTGCAAATCTATGGATTCAAGTTTCTGTGCATGACGTTTCTAAGCACCCACATAGTTGCAATTGCTCACNATCAAGCTCGTATTCCACATACGATATATTTTTGCAATAAATGCGTATACCGAGGTCAAACAGGGTGAATACTTTCATAAATCATGNTGCAATAAGAACATATGCTTTCGCTTCAACTTAAAATCAGGCTTTTGGCTTTGAAAAACGATCGGGTTTGTCGAAACGAAGGGTGGAAAAAGAAGGGTTGGCGCAGATGAGTTGGGAAAAAATCTTGCCATCAATGCATCAATTTTCTAAATTGCAGTGTCTCTTGGTGATACCGTTTTAACTTTGAACAATCCAACGCTGACGACCTTAACGGCTGAGTGGAAGGCCGCAGGGGGACACGGTTTGACGGGCTACGAGCTGAGGTACGAAGCCAAAGAACCTACCGGATCTCGAGGAGTTAGACCACCCACAGAAGTAAGAAAAATATTACCTTTTAATATTACCAACGCAGTTAAAATGTATTTGTTGAACTGCTTTTCCAAAGACATCGAAACGTTCAGAATTCGTGGCATAACTGATTCCAAGATATAAAATTCAGTGGTGAGCACTGAAGGCTAACGACATTCAAAGTATCCTCGATCCTAAATTAACTACTGTAGAAGCTATTCAGTACCCTCTGGTCAGTTTGTCAAAAACATTTCTAGATTTTTACAAAAAACGTGCAAAGCACAAGTCGTCACGGTGCTGATCCTCACTTCTTACTGACTGTTCGGCAGACTGTCAAGTACTATGGTCCTGATGTCAACAGCGCAGTTTTGAACGATCTGGAACCAGGAACGCTTTACAAGGCAAGAGTGACACCTCTGCACGGGCATCTCTTTGGAACACACGGTTCTGACGAAGAAATGACTGGTGCGTGACCTTGAACCGTCGTGCAAAGACATGCTTACGTATACTTATTTTCAGCATGAAAGCAAGTAAGTCATAATCTGCCTGCGCAGAGGTTTTAACAAACAATTTGTTGGTCAGACGTTTTACAACCTCCGGTCGTGCGGATTTCAAACACGAGTTTGTCCACAATACATGCGTCGTGGGATGTAATCAATTATCCAGCAACAAGCTGGACCGCCGTCATTTATTCGGAAGACTCCGACACAGAAACGGTATATGCTCTGAGAGAATGACGTGATGAAAATCCGTGTTGTTCTTATTTCTGTCGTGACTCCATGACTAGTTCTTACATTATGAGTACAGAGACCCAACTGCCATTCTGGTGCAGGTGGTGGACGTTGCTGGAAAAGAAACGGAGAAAAAGTTTGTTAATTTGTTGCCTTCCACGAAATATATCGTGCAAGTCGAAGGTCACGTGACAGAAGATGGTCATGTGATTGATAGTCCCAAAGGTGCTGCCAACGCAAGTACAAGTAAGTTGCTAGCATCTGGAATATTCTTAATTCTGAACAATTTATTTGGCTAATAGCCTTCAAAATATTTAAGACTTGAATTTGATTCGTTGTTTAACCGGCTGAGATATAATTTTTAAGCTTTTCTCATGTTTGTGAGATGCTACGCAACAAATGTTCCATTTTGTTTTTTTCAGAAGCACTGGTCGCACCCAATGTCACTGTCATCGAAACAGATGAAACCGAAATAACTGTTTCTTGGGAAAACATCAATATTCCTGTTGATCAGTGGACAGTGAGAGTTTTTCCTGAAGGGAGAAATCAATACGTGGAGGTCAGCATAAAAAATTTGTGCGAGGACTTTTTTCACATCAGTTTAATCTAATTACTTATGCCCTTTTCAAATCGCCAATTACATCGGCTGATCAAGAGCTGTGGGTGCGCTTATGCAAATGCTCCCTAATTGCCAGTTCTATGAAGCGATCGCCCTTTTGCCNATCGTTAATCTGGCTGATAGGCACTGCGACTTCGGATGTGATTGCTTTTCACTGCTCTTTCGNTTTGACGTTGAGCGGATATCCGAATTTTTATTTCGCAGAGTGAAGACGTAGACGGTGACATTCACCAATTCACCTTCAGGCAACTACAACCGGCGACAGTATATCTAGCGGAAGTTATAGGGCACGTAATCGAAAATTATGATGTCTTTGACAGTCCTAAAGGAGAAGACAGCGGTGTGACAAGTATAATGAAAATTCTGTTTTAAACTCGTGCATTTGCCACCACAGTTCAAAATGGTAGGCAAAACTTTAGTATTTGTGATGATCGTAGTGGGGTCTTCAGACGACTGCCTGTTGGAAACTAGCAAACATTCACTGGAGAAGCAAATTATTGTTTGCAATGAATAACCTAACGCTTACAATTAACAGCAACATCAAGTTGTACAGATCTTTTTTCATGTTGAGTATTGTAAAGAAAAGTCCATCTCCGGGGAAGTTCGTTTGGCCGGGTCCACTTCAAATGCTGCAACTGAAAGAACTTTTGTATCAATTCTTTTTCTGGATAATACGTAGTTTCTATTTCAAAGACTAGGGCCGCTCCAATATGATGCTTACAAAATCGCGACTGCTTGACTATGAGTTTAAGAATCCTTCGCGAGATTNCCGGCGGTGTCAAAGGTCTGACACTTTTGAATAGCGAATGTGCTGCGAAACTGACAATGTTTGNGAAGAATAGCGTGTTTCTTGCACAAAAAAGGCACCAAAAACACATATACTTTATGAGGATAAGCCCCCTTTGAAATGACAAGCGAGCTTAATCTACATCTATGTACTGCATTTCTTCTACGCCATATCACACTGAATTTTAATTCNCACAGAAAACGTATTGAAATAATGNGTACGCACGATACTTTTCTTAGGTATTTATTTATTTGTAAAAAATCATTTGTGTCAGTGCTTACGCGTCGTCGGCCGGTCCGAACGCTACTTTACAACCATTTGGTCAAATTATGTTCGTTTCAAGAAATCATTTTCAACAGAACCCGCTCCTCCGAGTGACATTGTAGTGGTCGACAAAGGCTTAACTTTCCTTGAAGCGACTTTCGAGCCATCCCATAGTTCCACTGACGGGTATGAAGCAGACTGTGTGTCGAATAATGATGGCACTACAGTGAAGGGTACAGTATCTCAGGTCAGTTTCCATTTAATACCTTCTGGCGGTTGTTGCAATTGGTTACACGAACCTCGGAGCTTGAATTTTCAAATATTTGAACTTTCACTTGCAGACAGAGATCGGTTATTCAGTTGTATGCAGTGAGTTGACGCCAGCAACGCTTTACACAATCAACGTTCGCACTGTTTTCAGGTGGGCAATTTTGTTTCTGTGAGTTCGATCGTTCAGTTGCCTATCGAATTTGTTTCAACTTAGTCATTTTGCAGGTCCATTGTAAGTGATTCGATTTTCACAAGCGACACCACTTTGGTGCCTCCTCCAAAGCGTATAATGGTTACCCAGGTGAGTGCTTCAGCACACTGTAGGGAAACTGCTGCGAAAGTAGTTGCAAGATGGTCTAATTTAACACGCGTCTTCGAGCAAATAAGCATGTATAGCAAAGGCTCCCAACTTTTTTTACTCCTGTACCCCTACAAATTTTTTTCTGACCTCGCACCCCTACAATTTACAGTCAATAACCAGCTTTCAAACGTTTAGAAAGTCATTTGAACTTTTTGATATATAAAGAAAATCAAACATATGGACAAGAAGGATGACACAGATTTGAATATACTCTAAAAAAATAATCACCTTCTTGAAATATGTACCTAATAATAAAGTCAAAACGTTGACTTCCAAATATTAGCTAATGTATTCAGTTCAGTGTCTCTTTTGTTCCTGTTTCTTGTTTATCAGTTTTTCACAGTGTGGAACTATATTGCTGATAGCAACACGAATGTCTGTGTGTGCATTCAAGCGATTTCTAGATTTACAAAGAAAACAATAAAACGCAGGATAGTAATAAATAGATCAACTTCCTGTCTTTAAGACAGACGCTTCTCGTACCCACTGGAATGATGTCTCGCACCCCTGGTTGAGAATCACTGTCCTGTAGTATTGCAAATTTGTGAATTGGTAATTTGCGAACAACTGTAGAGTTTTTAATTTAATCCTGGTTAATCCTGACTATGCACACCTAACGTTTTGATTTCATTAGGAATGGACTGAGCAGCGATATAGCTAATATACCAAAAAGCGACAAGATTTCAGAACCATTTGCTAACAGGTTTCCAACTGGCAATACCAGCAATAAGTGGCGCTTATGAAAATCTGAATCATCCAACACGTTTATGCCTCGTCACTCAAGCGACATGATGGCAATGCTTATTGGCCTGGTTGTGCTTTCGCTCATTTTCATGTCGTCAAAACGAATTTAACACAATTTTACTTCATTCAATTTCTGTTGTTGTTTGAAAACTGCTTGAGTTGGAATTTACGTGAAAAATTCTGATTTTATGAAAAAAACTTATGACGTACGATTTGTCTTTTTCGATTTGTTTGTTCCATCGTTTTGCTTTATTTTCTCTTCGGTCTCCGGCCAATAGTCACAACCAAAGAACTAATCACATCTTTATACAGCGAACAAAATTTTTCCATCTTGATTTTTATGCAGCCAACCACGCACAGTTTGATGATTTCTTGGGAACCACCCAGTGAGTATGATGGACCAGTGGATTCCTACCAGCTGACGTACAACAGCACCTCGGGCTCAACAAGTCTTTCGGTACCTGGCGATCAACAGTGGTGCGTTTCTGTCCTGGCTACTTGTTTGTTGCAGCAAATGAACTCAGCAAACTTTCGAAAAACTCATTTACGTTACTTTTTGTTTAGAAAACGAAACGTTTTGTAAATTACGAGGTCAAAAGTCACTGACAGTTTTAGTCAGCAACACGTACCGAGTAAAAATTTCTCTTCGTTGTTGGAGGTCATAGCGACAATTCCTTTAGCCAGCTATGTCCAACCGAAATTCCTTATTGAGTTAAAAATTATGTCACTATCTTAATGCGTTCCGCACATTGAATGACTTAATTTGATCTTGGCAAATTAAAATTTAGCTTAAACTACTGTACTGGAAGCGTTCGAATCCTAACTGCAATGGTAAAGATTGTTTGTCACGTTTAACCACTCCGTAAGTGTGATTCCGTAGGCACGTTTAGTGCCAATGGAACAAAAAGGGTGAAAATCAGAAAAGTAGAAATAAGTTTTGAACCAAGGTATCAGTGAACACATGGGAATCTCCCGCTACGCAGTACAGACCTGATAAAGTGGCATTGAGAACTGCATCAAAAATGTCAAATTTAAGATTATCAAAATAACGACAGATTGTCCGTTTGTAATTATGCTACAGCGAAAACCTACTCTAAACCGCACAAAAAGTTTGACGGGTTCGCGGGTTGGACATAGCTACTTTAGACGTTGGTGGTTTAATCAAAGATCTCACCGAGGAAACCTATGGTGGGTTTTTCGACGACTGTTTCCTTTATCCTCT
>JGI24159J19872_10000495_pt1 | contig 35350 bp, 18 predicted proteins | sample Ectturendosymbi4_FD_19872 | JGI IMG/M metagenome (IMG submission 19872) | reverse complement strand
AAAACTCTCCATGCTTGAAAGATGCTCCAGAGGTCGTCGAACTGGTACTTTCAATTGTACTTTGAGTAACTGCTGGATACGTTTCGTTCTGATTTGGTCCACGACTCGTTATATTTGTTTCATGACTTGGTACGCTTGTTCCATTTGTTGTAAATCCATCGCTTATTGAGGTGGTATTTATGGTGCTTGCTGCCGTTAATACAAGAGTACCAGTGCTGGCAGTGGTTGTATTATCAGAAGCTCCAACGCAGTTAGTAATCAAGAATCCTGCACAAAAACGCAGTTTGTGTTTCAAACTTTATGATTGCTGATAAACGCGGTCATGCATCAAGGGTGACAAAAGCAAGGACAACTTAACATTTTTAACAATATTATACTCCTTTACTTTTTCGCTTTCATCAATGGAATGTTCATCAGCATTTAGACGAAGGACATTGAAACAATAATTTATTCGGCAATCGCAATTGCAATTCAAAAGACTGTTGTTTTTAGCAACAGTAAAATGTAAGTGTATAACGGCTCGAGAAAATGTGGCTCATTTTTCCACTGTTCCGTATTTATTGAAATTGTTATTTGTGAGTATGTTCGAAAAGAGCATTTTTTATTATATCGTTTCGCACAGTGATGTACAATCTTTCCCACGTAACAACATAGAAACAAGAAAGCAGAAGGCAGACTGAGAAAAAAACACAGCCTTAAAAGTTATATTATACCACTGCGATAAAAACCGTATCTATAGTCTTTCACAGCAAACAGGGAATTATAGTGTTTGGTTATTTCATTGACATTCCATTCACTCTTTTTGTCAAATGTAGCTATTCGGACCAATCAGTGCATTTCGATGATTGCTGACCAGCACGCTGAAAGTCTAAAGCTTGGTTCCGTTGTGTTTTTTCAGCTGTTTGTCTCACCCACAAAAAGGCAAAATCAACAAAATGATTCTAATTTAAATTTATGGGAAGGTGTTGATTAAACTTGCAATTAAAGCATGTCATGCAAAACAAATTTTATCAACAGGTGCTTTTTGTTTTTTAACGCACTTTAAACCTTCTAAGGAAAGCATGATGGTATGTTTTTTCAAATCAGGAACTTATTCTTTGTTTTCAGTGGTAAAGCATGTATAAATGATCACACGTATACAGTTAGTGCCCTTACCAACGACTTGTGCGCATAGACTATGGCATTGCGTATCTCGAAGTGCAAACAAAAGTGATACAATTTCAATTATGTGAAACAGCATGAAAACTGAGAGTCTTGCAAACTCGTTTGGTGGGCAACAACGTAAAGATAAATAATTTGAGGAAAAAACCTTTGGCGCTTCGAAAATCAACTTTGACAAACGCTTTTCTTGTCAACTTTGTGTTTGCAATAATTTAGGTGACGAAAGAAAAGGTTGCTTTTTGAAATGTCTGAGATTTTTACTTTTTTATCATCGGTTATTGCGTTATTTTTGCAAATGAAATACCCCAATCAAGTGAGTCTTCAGTAGAGCCATCAGAAAATATGCGTTTACGTTTGATGTGTATCTTCATTGTATGTAATTATTCAAAATTACTAGGAATGTGTTTCCAGTCGACTACAGAGCCTGAGTGCCAGCACGCAAATGATTTGAACTTGGGACATTCTGCACGTTCGAAAGGTTTACAAGGCTGAATTAGGTTTAAAATATATTGCAGGGTTTTGCTGTTTCAAAATTCCGAAAATGCCAGGCAGGTTTCTTACAACTACATGACAATTTGAACCTTGACTTTATCTTCCACTTTTTAATATTTCAATTTGTTTAAAAATGACAAGCATAAAGAAGTAATCAAGTTCCTTGTGATTGCGTATAGTATTTTATGGTAAACATTTCTACAGCCGGGTTTTACATTCAGCTGTTACAGTTACTCTGAAAATCATCCAAACAACTACAGTAGAAAAGTTTCGAATGCGGAGTTTAATAAACTCGTTACCTGCAGGGATTTATAATTCTGGTTAAAAGATCTCGTTTTAAAGAAATGAACGCAAAAATAAGGTAGGGGGTTTTGGAAGGACGAATAAATCAATTTGAATGGATTTTACAAGATTCCAAGCTTTATTTAGAACCTAAGTATTTATTCAGGGAAAGCGACAAATAAAACAACACGACTATTAATTTACGCGGTACAACCAATATCAAAAGCTAGTAATTTATGCGTCAAGTTTGAATTGACGTTATTGACTGTGTATTTCGAACCTGCATATTCCACTTAAAATAAACGTTTGTGCAATTTTTGTTTATTAAATTCCAAACAGTGTAAAAAAACGCTTACCTGTTATGAGACACAAAGCTGTTCTTGCCATTTTCGGTAGTAGTTCTGAGAATCCTTTTTAATCAACGGTATCTGTATTTTACGCTGACCCATTCACCAGGAAGAAAATATTTACAAATAAAGAAACGTATAGGTTTATAGGAAATACGCTTACAAATGCACAAGATTCCGTGTGCCCCGTATCACTACCACTTTCATAACTTTGATAATTTTATCTGATGCTTTGATTTGAAAATATCACAGAACTGAACCAGCTTGCTTATGTCCTTCTTTTTTTGGAAAAGTACTTCGCAATACAGAATTAAATTGGACGTCTCCTCATAATTAACCTTGTATATAAAAGGAACGGAGCCAAAATTTTTATGATTTGATTTCGAGGGTTATTTAAGCTTTCTCAACACTTTTACGCAGCTGCAGTAAGTGATTCTTGCAGGTACGATAGCAAAAATTACATGACACTAAATAAAGGAGTTGCTACACATATTAAGTTTTACAAGACCCTTGCAAAAAATGAAATTCATGTATCAACCATGAGAAGTGCACACATTGCAAGATTTGGAACTTTTGGGACATCAAGACTTGTGGCTGCTGATAGCATACTCATAAAATAGTTGTTTTTCCATAAAAATTGTAAAGTCATAATTTTAGACATGGATCAAATTTGGCTAAAACCTCACTATTGCGACAAAACATCAATTCCACTTTTAGCTCCAATAGTGCGCTAAAAATATTTTATTAAATATATGTGGTTGAATTAATATTAAAATAACCACGCGTCGCTCAAAGAAAAGATTAAAAACGATCAAACTGAACACAACATTTTTTTAACGGGTGAACGCCTCGTAGAACACTNCCCGGGCTCATGTTTGTCAAGTTGCAAATGCCAAGCAAATTTCCAGTCTTTTGACAAACAAGAGCTAGAAAAANTTTTTACATTGCATCGTCTAACTGTTCTTTTATCGGAAAGGTTTGTCTTTTTAAGTCCATGTCTTCTAAACTTAGTATCACTGGCCAACACATAACACTACCACTTTAAGAATATTTAAAGTATTTCTGACTAATAGGCACATCATCCACTTATATGGATGACGTATAAAGCTAATCTGACTAACACCTTGTAACTGTTTCTATAGTTTTCATCACTATTGATGTTAGGCAATCATTTGCAACATATTGTAAGGCGAAAACGTCCGAACGGCTTCTAACACTAAAAGTGACAAAATCTAATTTTTCTTCGTTTATGCGCTTCCAGCGATTCAAAAGATAGGAGTTGCCAAACATCCTTACAAGGTTTGGATGTTGTCAAAAATGCTTGTAGATCTGAAAGTTTTCGCACACTGAAAAAACTGCAAATTTTAAGGCCTAATATCCTCTAAACTATAAGCGTCTTTATTCTTAAAGTCACTTAAAGTTGATGAACAATAGTATTACCTTGTTTAGAAACAATGTGAAAAATACTTGGTCTCTGCAAGCAACCTTTCCATAATATGTTTTGACAAAATAGCCGAGTTTTCGTAAATGGTTTAACGCGAGCTATTTTAGATGATTTTATTCTATCAACAAAATCTACTCATTGGTTACATTTCTAAAANTATTTTTTCACTCCAGTTTGCTTTGCAGTTTGTNCTCAACCAGCAAGATATCAAGGTTTCCAAGGCAATTTCCTGAAAAATTTTTTGTNAGGCCCTTACATTCACATTTCCCTGAAAACTTTTTGCAGTTTTATACATGAAAAAAGGNAACAGAATAAAACCCAAAGCTGAAGAGAGGTTGTGAAAGTACACCATGTTTGCCCATTGCCCCGTTAGAAACATATCTTATCCCGCACTGTCTCTAGCTTCCTAACATTGAAAGATACCAGGATCGAGGTCAAGCAAAAAGCTATTTCGAGATGTCGCAATCCAAAACCTTTGACTGAGGCGGTTGTTTTGATGCTTTGGCTAGCAACCGATTTTCCTGTTGTATATCAGCAATGTGTTTAAAAACTAGAAGTTTCTGAATAATTCTTATACATTTCGTAGAAATGAGCAGAGACTTCCAGCTCTTCAAAACGTATCAAACAGTTTCTTGTTAACAGAAAGCTTCTTTCTGCCAAACGTTTACTTACATTGTAGTTTTTTGTTTCAAATTTTTCCAGGAAAGTAAGATTAAGAAAAACTAATTGTCCAAACGGAGAATCCATAGACATTTTTACGAAAAAGCATGACATGAAAGTTACAAAACACATTAGAAAATTAAGTATTAACTTCATTAGACTTTGCGATACAGGTACATTTGCTATTAATGTGTTTTAAGTAGGCACGTGTAAGTGGCGTAGACTTACCGAAAAACAAGGTTAGCTTGCATATCATGACTACGCAAAAACCAAAATCAAATGCGATGAATAGCCGGGAAATGTCTCTGAATTTCAACTAAAACAGTTTATTTTCCCTTTATCTCATTGAATAAAACGTGCCACTGGCAGCGCATCTCTTTCTTGTCTAACCCATTTTTTTTCAAATTCACGTTTAGGTTTCATTCTGAATTGGATGCTCCACCGCATGCTCAACATGTCAAAAGACTTTCATATCAAAACCTAAACTCTGTGTTACTGTTGATACTTGGTAATCCAACTCATAAATAGCATTTTTGTTGACATATGAAACAAACTTGAGACAACAGCCTAAACTCCAAATCAAACTATCATCCAACTTCATTGGATTGCAATTTGAAGGTTTGAAAAAATGAACTAATCTACTAGACTTTATAATTCTGATCACGAAATTCAAGTTAAATCACTGATACAATATTCCTGCTCCCGATCCGGTGGCGAAGTCAGTGGACGTTGCTGTTGAGCAGAGATTTTCAAATGAAACCTTGAAACACTTTTTTGTCTTGAGTGAAACCGCCCCTCCAACCGCGATATCCGGGAAACCAAACATACGTCATGGCAGTAAATAACAGATATCGCAATTGGTGTTCTCTATTTACAGACGGGCAGTTGCCTTGATTACACTGTGTCATATTTTATATGCTTTGTGACGTCAGGCATGCGTTAGGTACTGGTTTCCAAACGGTAACAAGCGACCTCGCAGAGCTTCAACAACAATCTGTTATTGCTAGGTCATAGGCTGCTTCTTTGAGTAAACACATAATCCCACAGATGTTAGCTCCAGATCAAACTTTCAAACTTTTGCGGGGGGGTCATCGGAATGTGAGCAAGTTTAAGACACGAAGTCACATTTTTGTGTGTGCGTTAGCACCTGATAGAAAAAAGATTTCCTGGACGTGAAAAAGACTTGAAATTGTTTTCGATTCAAACAGTTTTGGATACTCTGAAGGAAAATTAAAAATATCGTAGCTTCTCAAAATGTCTCTTTGTACCCCAGAGAGATTCTTAAAAGAAATCAATGTCCGCCACCAAAACTGGCCAGCTGTAACTGCTATCAATCCGGCAAGCCACACGTCGAAAACTAGACTTTATCAAAGCATATCCACAACATTTCCCCTGGAAGTTACATATCTTGTCGGTTTGTTTTACGTACCGATATTTAGACGTTTGGTTCCTCAACGAAGACGAATTAGCTTGAATTGTTTTCGAATAAGCTCCAATGTTGCAACATTTTCTTGGATTGTGAACAGGAGGAAAACCTATTCATTCGCAGCTTGTGGTTCATTTGCATCACTTATTTCTAATTATGATGCGTTTGAAAAGAGTTGCATTTATGTAGAATCCATAATACCATCAAATATCACATCACCTGACGTTTGGAATGTCGTTGCGCGACACTAAATACTTTTCTGCTACTGTACTTCCATAATTTCTTAGTTTGCTTTAGTATTTCACTTAAAAAAACTTTTTCTGTAGTTTTCTGTTGCGCCTTATATGCACTCAAAGTTTTTTGCGAACTAAGCGCTTTGCCAAATATGTTTAAGGTCTTTGGATCTTAGAAATTAGATTTCCAAAGAAGTGCTTCACCTAACAAATGCTCAGCACTGCTTTCCTCAAAACATTACTACAAGCAGATTTATGACAGAAATACTGTAGCCCTTATGCCACTCGAACATCAATTTCCATTTTTTCACTCTCTCTTCAGAACCCGTATTACAGAACAGGGACTAAAGCTTGCAGTAAAAAGGTAGACCATCAGTAAAGCACGGAAATCCTGCAATAACAACATATTGAACCACTTGCCTACAAAATAATTTTTAAGTGTGGAAGGTCAGAAATCGCTCAACAGGATAACAATTCGTTTGAAACAACGCAAAAGTTTCAGCATGTGAAAATTTAACAATCATTCAAATCTTTAAACAAAGCCGTAAAATTTTTCGTTTAAAGTTCTGATCCAAAAAATTATTGTGTATCAAAATTCCAAAGTCAGCCGTCAGAACACCAAAAACGATTTAGCTACATATCGATGAAAAATGATATCGGTACTTCCCTATCTACAAAGCATTCGTTTCGCTGTAAATATAAACTCAGCCAAACACAAAAAATTACGCGGAGTATGGGATGTTGAATATTTGCGTTTTTGAAATGTCACTTCGAGCCAGCCATTTGCATCCTCTTAAAGTTGTAAAATTGGGTTTATACTGTAGCAGGAAAATTGTAAAATTAGGTTTGAATCCTAAACATGTATGAAGCGTTTGATTTATATGAAACGAATCTGACTAAATAGAACATATCTACTTTTTCATCACTCACCATGACACCAGTGGCGTACGCAGAAAATTCCTGAGGGGGGGGCAAGTTTCGTCACAATCGTGTGACGTCACAAATCAACTTTAGGACGACCATTCTAGGGGGTCCGGGGGCATGCCCCCGGGAAAATTTTGCAAAATTACACCAAAAAATAAGCAAATTACACCTAAAAATACGCATTTGCACCTAAAAATACGCATACTGTTTACAAATTTTATTATTTTTAGGGTCTGAGGGAGGGGCTATGGCACAGTACCCCCCTCCGTACGCTAGTGCATGACACATAAAAGTCAGCTTGGCATCATCTATCATGAAGCGTCAACCATGTTTAATGGAAGCAGCACAACTTCAGCTTAGAGCTGTTTAACAGGAATGTGGTCCCACTCACTTGATTTCTTGGTAAAAGTTAACAATGGACAATTGCGGCATCATTCCCTTGCCTACTCTAGCCGTCAACAAACCAGATTTTGAGGTGCTCTGAAAATTCATACGTTGCCACGAAATTCTTTCTCATAAGCCTGAACTAGATCAAAACATCATGACTTAAACTTGTGTTTGCTTTCTTGCAAATGCAACCCTAAAGTGAAAGCAAGATTTCTCTGCTATTTGAAAACAGCAGGAAAATCTAATTGCATTCGTGCCTTTTGCAAATAACAAAGAAGCAACATAAGAAAGGAATGGCGCGGCGTCTGGTGTATGAACAGGCCCACTTACTTACAACTGGAAAGGAACTTTGTGCTTTTTTCGGCTTGCTGATGCGTTTGATTGTCAGTGTCTGGGTGTAAGTTCTTTAACATCGCAGACACTGCAGATCAAACCTCCACAACGTTTTTGGTTGGTTATGACTCAAGAAGCCTAGAACATAACTACATCTCAAAAAATGAGACGTGGGCGTATTTTCAAGGCATATGGCAAACAGGAACACGAAAAGCAGTGCCTTGAAAGAAATCACGTAGCACATTGCCATAAACAACCGTTTCAACGATTAAGAGTTTGTGAAAGTCGACTTACACATGTTCGGATTAATATCGCCTAATCTCCAATGGTATACAGCAAGCATACGTACAGTAAGCATTATCTTCAATGAAATAAGTATAAGCGTTATCTGTTATAAGAGTTGTTATTTTGGTGTGTGCGCTCAACACATTTAATCTCCCAAGCTCAATAGTCGCTTCAGGAACAACGCTGATCGCTGGAACTGTTTGAAGTCGCATACAAGTGGACTCGATTTGGCGATCAAATCTGTACGGATCAGACTCAATGCATGTTCATGAACAGGCTCATTAACAGACTTGGAAGATACATAAGCCCCAGACCAGGAAGAACATGAGCCCAGAAAACAACATCCTAAACATATTTTTGCTTCTGGTGAGCTATAACTTTAAGTGCCGCTGCTGATTTAAAAAAAGTTTGGTTGAATTAAACGCTTGGTTGAATTAAATTTGTTTCTGTTTTAAGAACGCCAAGTTGCGATAGTAATGTTTTTCAACGCCACTGCTTAGCAACTTCCTCAGCTATATGTGTGCAGCGCTGCCGGTGCGTTGTACGATCTAACAGTACGAAAACAGTCTTCGAATTTTGATGAAAATGAAGTAAGTTATTTTTCGAAGCGTTGATTTATTGTGTTAGCCGATTTGAGCAAACAACACAAACACCAGTTCGCAAGATCACTCAAATACCTTTTGTCGATCTAACAGTAAATACCTTGTGCTTTCGTCACTTCATTAAAACAGCACATATACTTTGACTCATCTTTTCTGCGCAAAACTTGCAACATGGTCGTGATGAAGGGAAATTTGTAACATGAAAACCATGCTGCGTAACATCTTTTAGAAGCTCTCTGGGCAAACCTTCGGTGTCATTTATGCCTGGACAGCACACCGGCAACAGTTTAAAGCTTCGAATGAAAGTTCGGCCATTATGAAGCGCTAACATGTCTAACCAGAACTTACGTCCGTCGTTCTAGTACCAGTAAATGGGTCATGAAACACAATACAAGTAACTTCTACTACAAGATGGTCCTCTTCTTTCCGGAAAAACACCTTTGTTGTGTTCACTGTAAAAATAATAAACCAGCTCATTTCTTAAGTCGATGTTTGTAAGAGCTTTCATTTGCCAGGAGTATCTGGCTGTTAAAATTTACCGTTAACTGCGGTAGCTTTTCCAAAACGTTATTTAGTTGTTTACTCAATACACGTAATTCTGAACTCAAATTAATTTCAGGAATTGCTCATATTCCTAAGCCATAGACCAGGGGTGGCCAAACTGCGGATCGCAAGCCGCATGCGTCATACATAGAGCAGGTTTGGCCACCCCTGGCATAGACTACATGAAGCTAATGTTGCAGTTTTTGCAAAAGCTTAAAAACAAAGATTCACAAAAGCCAACTGGCTAGCAACACTGAAATGCGAGGCTAACTGTATGTACCGACCACTATAAGTCCTGAGCATATTGGCAGTCCCAGGGAGAACAATCCATGAACCTAGCAAAAACCCAATGTATTACCCCTTTTGGGATTTTTCATCTAGAATCTAGTCCGATTTTTGTCCGAAATATAACCTTTTAAATATGCTGGTTATTGTAACGTTTTGATGTGAAACAATCATTTTTTTTATTTAATATTTTTATTATAAATATGACAGTTTTTGCAAAGCCAAAATTTTATGAATTCTGTTTGTTTCTCCCAAGGCAGATAGGTTTCAGAGTGAAGCATGGCGATCCGGTATATAGTTACCTAAAATTACAACTTATCTTGGGATGCAATCGTGATGTTGTGCACAAAGTTAACACATCCTAAATGAGGGAGTGACTTTGGTTCAAATGTCCAAAATAAATCATTTGGAGCTACAGTAGCCGAGCAGAAATATGGCATAATTCTAAACACCAACTGCTCCTGTGGTCAATTTCGTTCGCCATTCCGGCAATTCTTATGCAGAAGTGCTCACTCGAAAGTGTACGCGCGCACTATTTCAAGGTGGAGCCGAGATACCTGCGGTCGGCTGAAAGAAGTGAACAAGAATCGAAAGCTAAGGCTCGAGTCAGTGTCTTAACACCAACAGCAGCGCCGGAACGCCGCTTAGAAAGAAAAAAGAAAGGTTTCGTTACACGCGTTTTGTACCGTGGAGTGTCACGAGCGGTCTACGGCGCACCTCTCCCCTTACTGTGCGCCATGGGCCACGTGCCTACTTTCGCAAACCAATGAAAGCACGGCGCTTGAAGCATTTCACTTTAATTCATCCATTGCGGAGAACGAGGCGGCTGGACAGGCCGCAAGTTCCGTTTTTCAAGTCTTCGATGTGGCCTAACCGGGATTCGAAATTACTCCCCAAGAGTCTGTGGCACCCGCTATCCCTGAACTCGCAGCGAGAGGGTGACAAAGGTAAACATTCAACTAACTTTAGAGAAGAACCTTACAGAAAAATTTAGAAAAAGCAGAAGTTAATTTTGAAAAAATCCGTCGGGATTTTCCAGAATCTCTCTTCACTCTAAACAGGTATATACTAAAAAAATTGACAGAGCAGTTTCACTATTCTTTTTGGGCGGACCGCGTTCCGTTTGTAGTTAAGATTGCCATTTCGCTTTACAGGCTACTTCTCGTAAACCCAACGGCAAGTGTATCTTCAGTCCGTTCTCTGGACTCGAGTGTGTTAAAGGCATTTAATGGTATGACCGACCTTCTAAAGTGTGGCAACAAATAATCGTAATATTGATGACAATAGCACTTCAAAGGAATTTTATTTCAAGGCTGCAAAGACTAGATTATATAGCAACCTAACAAATTTTAGGGACGTAACTTCTTTAATATTTCTGAGTTACTATCTGCTCAAAAAGGCAAAGAATCGCTGCAACCGACTAGCAGTTATTTGGGTAACGCTCCATCTGTCAACAACAGGTGTTAATCTGCAAAACCAAGCCTGCTTGACTCAGTTCCAACAAGTTGTAGTTAACTAAATGTTTTCTGTGTTGTGAACACTTCGCTGTAAATTTATGTACAGCAGAGTAACAGTTGCAAACTTTGTGCCTTTATGGCAATTGTAAAGCTTCAACGGAGTTTCTGTAACTGCCATTTCAGTTATAATTTGCAACTAACTGACAGTTGCAAATTTCTTGAACAACCAGATTTCGTCTTCTGTTTAGTATATTGACTTATGCAAACAATAGGGCTGACTGAATATGTGACCCATGAGGTCTTTTGCCAACCGTTTGTGTCTCAATACTTTACATCAACAGAATTCGCAATTCGTTTTCATGTGTTTATCTCACTTGATTTTTAGCAATTTTCAAGTTTTTTTGACCTTTAGGCATTTTGTTCCTTTCCTTTGATAGCATTTTTGCTATTCGTGGATTGAGTCCCAAAAATCCATGAACAAACATATGTATTACCTACATTTGTGGATGTTGTTATCGCCTGATGTAGCAAGATTTTTTAATGCTATTGGAACTTCGTCTTGGAGCAACGTTTTGTGCGATTGGCAGCATGTGTTTTTGCGCTGAAATAATGCGTATTGAGAAACGTTGTGCACCATAATAAAAACATGCAAAATTAATGTTTTGCGTCATGCGGATTCTTTCAAACTGACAGACTCCAGCACATGTTGAAAGCATCCAAGAAACCTAGGCTGTCGACGGGCGTGAATTGAAGATCCATTTTTGACTCAGCTTCGGACGTTGCGATGAGAATGTGTACATGAATGTCGACATACGCATGCGGAACTTTGCTGGATGATTCATGTAATCGCAAAAAATTGCAATTAGTTTCCATCTTCGGTTGTTGCAGGTCCATAAGGATTTGTGCATGGCAAAGAAAGTGAAAACTCAGCTAAAATGAAAATCTGCCCAGGATCCTTAAACCGTTTCATACCCAAGCAGATTGTGTATATATTTTCAGCAATTTTGTAGCAAGCTACCGAAAAAATTCCTGATCGTCTGCGTCCGATACGTGGGTGAAGCAAGTTTCCAAGAAGTCCTGTTGAAACAGTCGAAACGTTGATTCCCCAAAAACGCGTGGGTCCAGCTTAACCGCCTCCGCACCGGTGTCGGACATTTCCGCTCCTGCTTACACAAATTGGACATGGCCCCTTCTGCGGCTTGTGAGTGTGGCGCAGAACAGACCTATGATCGTTCTCCAATCTCCAATCCATCGACATCCCCTTGTAGCGCATGGTCGGGCATTGTCGGACGGTTCTGGATGATGAGACAATCGAACGGCTGCTCAGCACCTGCTCCGAGACCCAGCAGTGGATAAGAACTTGCTCAAACGATAAGGAGGTGTTGCTAACTGGTATAAACTGTATGTATACCAATTTTTAAAATTTTTGTTATTTTCAAAGTTGCTTGGTATATAGTTTTGATTTGGTAATGTGAACAATTTCATATATATTTGATATAATTTTGGTGGGTTTAGTTGAGACTTTAAACCAAATTGTTTGTTATATTGCGAAACTTAAACAAAGAAATCGTAGTGGTATTAAAGCTACATAAAAAAATTGTGATTTTTCTTAACATGTGAGTAACCATGCACTTTGGTCAAGCGAAGAACGAGACTGGAAAAAACTTGATAAATTCTGAAAAAAAATGAAATTAACTCTAAGTACGCATTTTAAGTCAGCCAACGGCATCCAAAAGTGGGAAAACTGCGAATGAAGAAGTTGACACTGATCTGTGCCGGAAAACATACGAAAATGGAAGCCTCTGACTCATTACCAGGTTCTCAAACTTACCAGCAGTTTCTCAAAGAAACGTGCTTGGAAGCAAATACATTATTGCTGTAACCAGTTTTGTAATGATAGTTTATGACAAGTTACCAAAAACCGAACCGACGACATAAGCCCAGTTCTGCTGCACTAGTTCGTCTACAATGAAACGAAAATTGTTAAGGTCCTGAGTGCTCGTTGAAACAGTCTTACATAGGTGGAGAGAAGTCCCAAAATTCTGTTTGTGGATCAAACACCAGCAAAGGTCACCGTGTGTACTACTGAACTCCATTCATTTTCACACCCACTTTTCCTCTTAGGAGGCTCATTGGAGCAGCATCCCAGTGAGGACTCGAAATCCCTCACGGTTTTCAGCATGCCCGTAACTAGGGGGGGGTGAAAGGGGTAGTAGCCTCCTGCAAATTTTTTCTTCCCCTCTGGAAAAATGTGTTGGACATAGTTTAAAACTATTGGACATAGTTTACAAATTTTGGGCCTCTCTCAGAAAATTCTTCCCCCCACCTGGTGTCCCAAGCTGGTTACCGGCTTGGTTTTCGGTAATCCCAGATAGCTTTGCTAGCTTCACAACAAGATGGGACGAAGCCAGGTCGGAAATGTGACCGTGCACTTGGTCCTTAGACGACCACTGAGCTGCTTTCCCTTTGGTGGAGTCAATAGGCCTGCCTCGCCAATCTTCCCTGGGAAACGCTGGACACATGGCTGAATCAACGTATCATGAGATCTCTCTATTCAAAACTTTCGCATGTGTTTTCAACATGCTTGTAGCTGCGTTTCAGACGCATTTGTCGTTGCTGCGTAAAGAGACAGATGTGTTTTGTTATAGGTCAAATATCAAATCAAAACCGTGTTTCGCACTTAAATCAACGTGTTCCGCAATGCAAAAAATGCCACTGTTACTAAATCCATATAAGTTTATGCTTTCGCTAAGTACAAATTCTGTTTGGAGGTTTTGTCTCATTTTTGCCAGTAGTAGTAGTTTATTGGTGATAAGGGCATAATATATTTACGTTTCGAACATAAATTGACAATTTCCTTGAACAAAATATGAAAGTTGTCAGGTTGCGATACTGTCAAAGTAAAACGCCCTGTCCAGTCAGGAAAACGCCTGAAATAGGATAAAAGGCTGATACTATTAGTTAGGCAGAAAAACACACTGCGATTCAAAACATGCACAGGAAAAAGAAAGAAAATAAAAGTGGTGAGTTGCAATTTGTAAAGCGGTTGATTTTTACAAACATGTAGCCAAAACCGCAAAAAACACCCGTTACATGTCTATTACAAACAATGAAGTAACACGTGCATGGAACAAATCCGTTGTCCGTTGAAGCAAAGGTGACAAAAAAGTGTAATCGCGTTCGAAAGCAAGACGGTCGAAAACATCTGTTTAGATCAGAATCAAGCTCATCATGGTTGCCTTGCAAACACACACATGTTTGATGGTGCACACAGTAGTATTCCAAGCAAACGAAAGTTACAGCTGATCTTTACTGGATTGCCAAGACACATCTCAAACATAAACAAGATCAGTTTACACGAAATCTGTGTACGTTAGTTTTGATTCTCGCCACACTTTTGAACTTGTAAGCAAGAGACGTGCATTAAAATACTTAATCAATTAGGAAAAATCTATTTTCAAATTGTTTGAGCTTACGCCATATGCACCAACTTCATGATGGCTCAAAAAACTTACAGCATTTTACATTTTATCGTTTAGTTTAATGCAGCATTTTGATAGCAAACAAAAACAACGAAGTCATCAGCCAGAAATCCTCATGTTTGGAGATCGATCCAGAGGTTGTTGCTTCAGGAACAGTTTCAGCCATTGTTGTGTTTCCTATGTTGCTGCTTTCCGTTGTGTCGGTCGGCGTATTTACGGGTGTTGAATAATCAAAGACAGTTGATGCAGTGGAAGTTACATCAGCAGTATTCTGAGCAACAGCAACTCTGGCCCAGTTGATGATAAAGAACCCTGCACAAATTTTTTTACACATGCCAGCAACTTGGGCTACATGTAGTTATCAACATGTTTACACCCAAAGGTAACTCAAGCACATGCCATATTGGAAAAAGAAGCATTTTTTCGGAATATGACAGCGGTGTTCAATTATTAGATGCAGTAAACCAGGAAGAAGGCCAGAAAATGCCGTAAACATATTTTGCTCTAATGTGAAATTGCTTTGATCGTAAGTAGTTAAACTATCACCAGCTTTTGAAGATTAGTTTGAAACAATTTCGAAAAAAGTCTATTTGTTCTTTTATTGTACGCTTCTTAGATTGGCGTATTCAGAGATGGCAAGAAAGCCTTGACCCAGTAGCGGTTCTAAAGGGGGGGCTGGGTGGGCCATGGCCCACCTAGATTTTTGGCTGGCCTCCTGCTTGGCTCCCCAGTTTTGTGCTTAATTTCACGTTCAAGTTCATTTGATTGACATATACAGCAAATGACTATCAACCAGCAACATTTTAAACGATTTGAAGATTTTCTTGCGACGGTTCAGACGATATTCACAAGCCTATGTTGGGTTTGATAGGTTTAATCACAGCAAATCAATCTTCATTAAAACGGAAATTCACCATACAGTTGAGACACTTTTGTTGGCCCCCTACGAGTGGCCCCCCAGTTTTTTCATTCTAGAATCGCCCCTGCCATGACCCCTTAAATTTCTAGCATATTTTGTCGTTTTGAGCTTTCGGAGGCGGTGTCCCAAACAAAATACTGTTGCTCGCTAGTCAAAATATTTGGCCCCTTCCAAATTTTTGGGCTGGCTACGATTCTGGCTTCTCATGCATTGGTTTACATTTGATGTCCGCTACGGTTGGTGCCTTCGAGAAGCGAGATTTTCTCCTCTTAATTTGAATAAGTTTCTCTTGACCTGTCCATTTAACAGAAATTGTTTTGTTCATTACACTAATTTGTAAGAATAAGATTTAACGTTTTTTACGCTATACAGTAGAACTTGTCTAATTCGTCATCGTTTAATTCGTTAATTCGCTTAATTCGTCACTTTTTGTCGGTCCCGGCAGAATCCCTATGTTTTGTGCACATTTGTGTTCGCCTAATTCGCCATCGTCTATTTCGTCAATTCGCTCAATTCGTCACCACTTTCTATAACTAAGAAGCGTTTTGTTCGTATAATTCGTCGTTTGCAGTTTCGCTTTAGATGTCTCAGCAGCTAGTATGTGTGGGAATTCAAACAAATTAAGGATCTTTACCTGAGAATTGCTTCGCCTCGAAATTTGTTTATTGAATTTATACATGAGGTGCAAAGCGTGACCGACTCCCCATTGAGAGAACGCGGAAAAGTTTATTAAAGATTTGAAAGGTGCTTGATTAAATGGGGACTCCAGATAGAGCAGAGGAATTAATTGTTATATTCACCATAACATCATAAACTTGTATTTTACTGCAAATAAGAGCACTATGTATGTATGTATACGTGTTACTATGATAAAGTATACGAGCTTCTACGATAGAGTTTTCACCTGTTTGCATAATTCGTCACTTCGCCTAATTCGTCACTTTTTTCTAATCCCCTTGAGGAGACGAATTAGGCAAATTCTACTGTACCATGTTTTTGGGTAGTAAAACAATCATCAGGTAATTTAAACTGTCAGAGAAAATATCCAGTCAAATCAGTTTGGAATAATAAAACAAACGTCAATCTTTTGCGTTGTTCACTGACGCACAGATTGCCCGATTTCGTGTCGGTTATTATGGTCCTAGAGGTACTGTACATGTCGATGAGTGAATCATTTTAGCTTGGGCGTTTCGCTTTCTGGATATCGCAATGAATTATCACAGTTTTGAATATTGCCTTCTGAATTTTTAGTATCATGCATGCAAACATGGTTTTGTTTTATTATAATACTGTACTTTTTTATTGTTTTTTAAGTTTCACAGTTTCAAATATTGCCAAACTTGTGCTTAATTCTACTTCCAAATGTTAACAGAGCTTCGATTTTTTAGCAATAACAAGTTGCAAAGCAGAGTAAATGTGCGACGGTAAAAATACGGAAAAAATCTGAAATTTTTTTTATGTTATTCAATCAGGCCCTTAGACTAAACATTTCATGGAACATTGTGACAAAAAGTGCTGAGGCCAAGCCAAACCATAACGCTGGTTCGCTGAGGAAATGGCTGACCCAAGGCGACACTTGCAAAAACAAAATTGAAAATTGAAAAACAATTTCAACACTGACGATATCAGCCAGTAGCAAGAGGAGATGAAATTATGTCTTTCCTGTGTTCAAATAGTATGGTTAAACGGTTAAGCCATGAGTGACCCCAAACGCAGACTCCCTAAATTGTAAAATGTTTTTTTTTGTAATGAAAAGTAGTTTTTTATTACGTTTTATATTTCCTATATTTTTGTATTTATTTTCAAATAAGTGAACTTCAAGCATACCGATCAAGATGTCAGGAAAATAAATTCAGTTAATCAAGTTATTCTTTCTAGACACGGGAATTTAGCAGGAATCTACGTTACTTTGCATATACTGTCGGTGCTTCCGTGTGTTATTTATTTCTTTTTCTTTTTGGTTCTGATTGGTTCAAAATGCAGTTGCATTCGCTTTGATTCAACTTAGTATACTGCATGATTAACCAACCGGATATCATAGCAGAGTGCGCGTTGGTTGATAAACCAGGAGATTCTTCACAGATACCGTGGCTAACTTGGTTTCGTAGCAAAGTAAAAGTAAATTGACCAGAAATTTTCCATGGCAAAATAATATCTGAACTTGCAGATCTGTCACGTTTCAACAATAAGGAACTGAAATTTCTGAGTTCTTCCAACGACTTCATTACATGAACAAAAATTTTCCAAGCGACAAATAATCTAGATTAACCTGACAAGCGTGGATAGTTTGTTTTTTTGTCACATTTTACTTCAGTCAAGAGCAGAATGCTGTTGAAAGTTCAACTTTTTAACGCAATTGCGTAGATCCAAATGGTAGAATAAACTTTTTGCATTTTTTAAAAGCTTTCTTTGGCAGTTTTCTTGTAGAATTTTTGTAAACTTTACAACTATATTTTGTAAATATTTTTACATAGCTTAAAACCGTCTGAAAAAAACGGTTAAATAGCATAAAACAGGTCTGAAAAAACTCACCTGTTGCAAAACACAAGATTTTCAATGCCATTTAGGGTTTTGATTCGTTAGTAGCTTTGCTGAAGGAATCGTATCAATATGTCTGTGTTAATCAGCAATTTCCTTAAAACAAAAGTTCGACAACAAAAGAAGGTATAGGAAATACATCCCAACGCATATACGTTATGATAAAAAAACATCCGATCACACCTGCTCCTTCTAAAGTAAAAAATGCCTACTAAATCAATACCTTCAGTTGAACCAATCATTTTTTTGAAAAAGATTTCATGAAATGAACTGAGTTGCCAATAAAACAATTAATCTCTATGCAAATCTTGGCACGGTGGCTCTTTTATCTATATTCTGATGACTATACAAGGAATCTACAAAAGTTTCGAAGTCGCCACCAGAACCTAAGGGACCGGTGGAAATCTTCGTACCCCTGGTAAAATTTCTCTCGGAGACCCTGGAATTAAGTATAAGGATGCTTTAATGTTGGGTGTCTTAAACGGGATCGTTCCCACCGTTAGCAACGCCGCTTTTCGACTGCGATTCAAGATTTTAGGGGTTGCACACAGTCATTGCACAATTGTGCAGTTGCTGGGGCGAATCCCGAACTACAGAGTTTGAGGAGGGCAATAAAACACTACGAATCAAAAATACGTTGTGTACTACTACTCTGCACTGGATCACCTTGCAGATATAGCCAGGGATGTTGTGAAAAGAAAGAAGTGTGGGAACGTGAAAAAAGAAGTGTGGGATCACAGCCAAAAAATCAGCATTTTCAGTAATTACACAATTATGCTAGGGTGCTAAGTAAGAGATGGCTTGTCTTCTATTCATTTATGCGATGTCCGCAGCTGCACACAGGACGTTTGAGTAAAACACAAATCTTCAAGTCAGGTTACTATGGAAAAAGTGTGGGAACGCATACCCACCTGACGGTAACCCTGAATATTGCAGTTTATACATTCGCCTATTTCGGAAATTTTTATTAGTTTTTCGATGTTAAGAGTGAAGGACTAATTTAAGGACGGAATGTTAGCAGAGCACGTAAGAGTAATCTTGAAATCCTTATTTTAGTTTTTCTTTCTTTTCCCACTTTCTCTGTACAAGCAAGAGAAAAAATGAAGGTCAACTTTGTATCCAGTAGACTACATTCAGCTTTAGCACCTTTGCCGAGGTTTCTGTTTTGCAAACTCACAGAAATTCAGTATTCTCACTCGATTTGTTCTTGAAAGCGAAATCATAGACGGTCGCTATGGGTGTGAACAATTGAATCGAATTTCTTCATGCAGATCCGTCACTGGTGTCTGCCAAAATTAACAAGAAAACTCAATCCGTACTTTCTGAACAATTCGCCCAAGTCTCTTTCTTGTTTAAAACTGCGTCTTAGAACTTATTGTACTCGTATTTATTCTGTGCACGTCAAGTATATAAAGCGTGTTTCGAAATACAGGTACAAAAGTTAAAGATTTCGATGTTGAAATCTCTCTGGCTTACCCTCAACTGCGATCTGAATCTGACCAACAGATTTGGAGTATAAATAGTTGTAGAATTTAGGTTTGATAAATAAAATGTAATTGCTCAAATAAAATTCAGATTTGTCGCTAGCTTTCCTCCTCATGACTAGGGAAAATGCGAAAGTGAAAGCCTTTCTGTGGAAGTAACATATCCACGCTCCAACTTCGGGCAGAACCGTTTTCACTTTGTGCCGTCATCACCGGATCAGAGGGAATGCTAATAAAACTCATCATTTGACATATTGTTTGAAACTGATTCGCCGGTTGTTTCGGAGTTTTATTTGGTACTTGAAATTGACTCTCCGCCTACTAAATCTGGTTGAGTTTATGATTCTAAACGTGATTTATTTGATGCAACATTGCTAAATGTTGCAGAGTTTATCTCCGCGTTAAAACACTTCATATGCTTGACGCTCAGGGGTTCGAAAGTCTCAGCCGTCAAACAGGCCCGTAACCAGTTTGGGACACCAGGAGGGGCGAGGAGTTATCTGAGTGGGGCCCAAAATTTATAAACTATGTCCAATAGTTTAAAACTATAACCAACAAATTTTTCCAGGGGTGTCGAAAATTTATCTAGGGGGGCTTCGCAACGCCTGGTTACGGGTCTGCCGTCAAATCAAACTTCCAACCCACTATTGCACGCAGACGTTTAAGGCTACTAAGTGCTACGAGTTTCGTTCAGATTTATTTGATGCTCAAGCTAACCCTTCTTAGCTACAACCCCCTTGCCCACTTGGACGACAGCAAAGAGCTTGTTGCCAGCACTGCCCCCTTTCAAACTGCAAAAACTGAAGCAGAGACTTGCTTGCTACTTAATTTTTTGGCATTTGTGTATTTTTGGGTTTGCACACGGTTTGAAACGCGAGGGAATTTGACATTGAGAGCAACTGCTAAGTGAAGCGAGCTCTGCAACGATTGCAAAAGTCAATACAGGTACATTTCCGATTGACGGAGATACCAATACAGAATGTCTGCATGGATCAGAAAGTAAAAGCTCAAACAAAGCGAAGTGAGCTTGACTGTGTTTCAAAACACTCCAATTCAAGTTTTTTTTAACAAAGGAGTCGGTTAACGCTTCATCGTCGCAGTTGGCAACATGGTGCGCAACGAGCCTATCAGCAAGGTAACCGTTAATTTTGATCTTTCAAGGCGTGATGGTAAGCAAGGTGAGGACAAGGTCTGCCAATTTGTCTAAATCCCAGCAACACTTACGAAATCTTTCGTCGGAGATAAGTCTAAGATCATAAAAAAGGCAGTCTTGTTTCAACGGACACGGAAATTCTTGCGTTTTTTCACGTCAAAAGGCTTTTTCGTGTGGTCTGAAGCTTGGTATTGTTTTCCGGGACAAACAGGTGACATGTCGGGAAACGATCGTCAGTAACCGGAACTGTCACAGTCAGACGTATGGCCGACCAATCTAAGAATAGGCTTATGGGCATCACTTTTACATCTTCCTGCTTAGAACGGCATGCGCGAAATCCAAACTTTCGTTTCACGCAGACGCTCAACTTCGTGACTTACGTCATGGCGGCCTCTTGGAAGTTTTAACCGGACTTCAAATGTGGCTCTGAAACTGCAAACGGTTCTAACTGGCGCACTCTATCTGAAAGCATGTCGCAGCACTGTGAAAAAAAGACAAAGAAATGCCTTAATTTGCACCGTACACGGCGGCACTTTTCGGCTGTCCTGATTCTCATCACGTCCACCATGCCGAAATCAGAAAGCTCAAATCGTGGATATTAAACGCGTTTGATCCTCGGCAAAAACAACTAGTATCGGAAATCAATAAGCGCCACATCATCATTATATTGTTCCAACATTTACATGGATAGATTAGCAAAAAAGCTGACTCCGTTTACTGACGGAAGGGAAGGGGCGAGTTGTTGCGTAAAATAGAAATAGTTTGCTCGAATCATTTGACCGCAGTCACGTACGCCATCGCATTTGTCAAAAGCAGGCCAGCGCCAACACCGAATCGATGAAAAAAATCTTTAAAATCGAAGATGACCGTTTCAGCTCAGCTGACATTTTCTTGGATATTTTATCGCGATTTCATACAAAAACTGACTACCAGGACCTACATAATTCGGTGCCAGACGGAAAATCAAAGAAATGCTTTTTTTTGAGAGGCCTGAATCAGGGGCGGATCCAGCCAGTAAGGTTTGGGGGGGGGTGCGATTTCAATAACATTTGGCAGGGAAGTCTCATAACTGATTCGCTACTGTGAGATAGAATGCAGAGTACTTCACAACACTGCTGTGACAAAACAATAAACGACAAAATGGTCTCATATCGCGAATTATGTTTTCCGAATTGTACAAAATCATGGTGAATGAAGTTAGTTTCGTAGGTTTTTGGGGCTGATCGCCCCCTCAGATTGAATTGAGCCAGGTACAAGAAGTTTTAGCTTAGGGTTTCTCAACATGTGGGCCATGGCCCACTAGTTGGCCATGTGAGAATTTTTAAGGAGCCACGACCTGACATTCCTGAAATTGGGGTTTTCTAGTTGAATGTTTTAATGGAAAACGTAGGTGGCTCTTCAGCTACAAACGTAATATTACGCTCTCCCGTCATTATGTGTTTGAAATTATTGCAACGTGGGCATTTTCACAGCCTGCCTCGTTGTGCACAACATGCAGCTACTGCAGGCATTTTGAGGCAGACGGGTGACTCTTGTTGCCATGAAGTCGAATCAAGAAGCAGGCTAAATTTGGAAGATGAGTTGATCTGTGCATTATTATGTATTCAGCATCAAGTATTTATATTTTCATTCATTTTCCAGCCACTTTTCCTTGGGGAGGGTTGCGGGCCTATCAGCCATAGAGCTCGAGGTGTCTCACAGTCAACAGCAATCTCAGATATTTCTGCTGGCTCAGCACCAAGCAAGGTCGGAGATATCACTCCATCTGGTCCTTGGCCGACCTATTCGTCCTTTTCCCGTGGGTGTAGCCAGCAGGACTTGCCTCGCCTTTCCTGGGTCATTTTTGACAGATGGCCCAACCAACGACGCTGGGATCTTTTGATTCGGAGAAGTGGTTTGGCATTCAAGGGTTTGCGAATTTCACTGCTGCGCACTTTGTCACGAAGTGTCACACCGTGAATGCCGGAGAGGGGGCATTGCTTCCAAGGTTGCAGGGTCGGAGTTGTAGAGTCGGAGATTTTTGAGTGAAGTAGGAGTCGGATCCCTAGGAACACTAGGAGTCGGAGTCAGATTTTTTCCGATAGTCCAATTGAATCATTTTTTACACTGCACTCCTAAGTTACTAAACCTAACTCTTGCCTGCTGAAATGGTACATTTTCTTTTGAAACTTTTATTGAAATAGAGATTTTCTGCTGTGCACCACCATTTCCATTGATTGCTGTTTGCTACAAAACTGTTAACAGCCAAACTTATTCAATTTATATCAGGCCCGTAACTAGGAGGGCCAAGCCCCCTTATAAAGTTTTTCGCTATCCCTGGAAAAATATGTTGGACATAGTTTGAAGGTATTGGACATAGTTTCACAAATTTGGGCCACTCTCACAAAACTCTTCGCCCCCCGGAGTTCCAAGCTGGTTACGGGCATGCTTTATAATAAGGAGTCGGAAATTTTGGCAAGATCGGAGTAGGAGTCGGACATTTTACGTCCGACTCCGCAACTCTGATTGCCCCCTGACCTTTCCAAACGGGAGCAACGAGTGGGTGGCGGAGGTGCTTTTTGATACTGCTGATTTCACGTTTTATCAAGATAGTCTTTTAAACAATCTATTGCAGCTCTTCACACACACAGAAATTCAGAACGGTTTTCTATATTCTTATTTTTTGAGGTCAACATCGTTTCTGAACAGAAACAAACATATTTGGAAACAATTTTTTTATGAGTTTGCGTTGCTCTTAACTCTTTATACCCTTGCCCTACCGGTATTCCGGCACTGGACCTCTATGCAAAAATCTCTGGTTCAAAATTTGCAAATACAGATGCTTCTGCAACACCCCTTGAGCCTCGAATATCTCTGCTTCTAACAACCATTAGGTCGGCTTTCGCATTAGATTGTAAGGCACGTTGTGTAATTAAAATTTGTCTTTAGCTATTGTCATTTCTGTTACGTGCAAGAATTGAAGCATTGGAGAAGTTGTACAGTAGGTGAGCCACAGACCTTCTGTTTGTTTATCAATTGGGCCACGTGCTTGAAAAGGTTGAGAACCCCTGTTCTAGCTTGTTTGCAGAAAGCTCTTGCCACAGAATTTAAAAGCAGACGATTCGCCAGGTTCTGTTGCTTGGGCAACTGATTAATGCGGATGGAAAGATTCCATGACGCGCGGGGNATNTATTTGTTCGAAAATATTATTCGTTCCCTTTCTCCATCAGCAAACACATTAAAATGCTTGACTCAAGGCNACATGTTATATCGGTGAGCATGATTGTGCCGACGCCTGGATTAAATGAAAAAGCGACCAAGCGCCGGATTTATTAAAACACGGAGCTATCGCCTTGTTCAAACACAATTCTAGACAAGATACACGGCGGCGCCAATCAGTCTGCCATCGAATGACACCATACACTTACATCTGAAAAATAAATTGCGTAACGACCACACTTGTAGCGAACGAACGATTGCGGTTTACTGATAACTACGGACAAAATTTCTTGTGAACTACACTGGCACACTCACGTCTACAAACGGGCTTCGAAAAAGAGATGCAGTGTTGCTGCAACAAGCATAAAAGGAAACGTGTTTTATTGATGTATCAGCTGGTGAAATAGTCTTAATTTAAGGCCATGCTCCATTCATACAACAATCACCTGCTGACCAACACACAAGAGAACCCTGTGTTTTCACAAAGAAGCATCATACCAAGTGCGTTGAAATTGATCCGAAACTTTCAACCTATGCACTTTTCTCGATTGCACGCGATTTTCACGAGACTTACAGCTGGTCAGACAACAACTGCTTTGCGAACATGCAGCGACGGAGCTAACGTCCTTGCAGCGGAGCATAGAACAGGAACTGAAACAGAGCGCAGAAAATACCTGTTCCGGGGAAATGAAGCCTTTTCAATATACATCACAGGGGGCAACGCAGTCCGTTGGCCAGGATTAATTGACCTGGAATCAGAACTCCACGCGTGGTGCGTGGAAACGAAGTCGCACAATCACGCTGGCAAAGGTTGTCAGGGGAGGGGTGCGCGTTGATTGCCAAGGTACTTGACGTTTTAATTCGGGAGCGCAATCTCCGTTACCAGGGCAACAAAACAGACGGGGCAATTTTTCAGCCATGTCGAGTATTGATCGATGCCGAGGTTGGCAGAGTGACGACTCCCGGCCGCCACGCCTACTTGCTCAACAATGACCTCGTGATCAGTGGTGGTAAATTACGCCTGTCATTTAAAGCAAAGCACAGCAACGCATTGCTGTTGTATCGAACTGTTGCGTATATTTCGACAACGCGTAAGCCCAGCATGAAAGACTGTTGTTAACTTACGAGCGGCCAAGTTGAAACGCCGTGCCGCATTTGTTAGATAACTTTATATATCAAGCCATGCAAAGCATTCTTTGAATCAAAACAACCGCTGCACATGGGGCAAAAGTGTAAAAATTAAGCTTAAAAAGTTGGACGTTTACCGCACGTAAACTTTGATTCAGCCAACGCTTTAGCCTGTTGGTAATTTATTTCATTTATGTTTGTGCAATGAAAGCCAAGTTTCTACGAACGCCTGAGTTGATAAGATCAAGTTTTTTTGTGATATGATGAAATACGAAGGCTTCAGACTTATCAGTGTTCGCATTTTTTAAAATGGCAGCAAAAAACGTACGCTTCACGTTGACAGTGAACCAAGTGCAGACCACATTTTATTGATTCAACCTGCCTTTTCCCATAGAGAAGACACACAACAAGCACACAGCGTAGTTGCGAAGATAGCTCGTAGAAAAGTACACGGAAACAGTTCGACCGACAACTGCGCCGACTCAATCTTTGCAGCCAACTATTGTCGCGCTTTTGAGCTAACTCGAATGTTACGGTCCGTATGACTGACGACATGAAAGCGTCATCAGACAACAAATAAATTGTCAAACAATTGCACGATTGTTGCGTCAGTGTTGAATGAACAGCGCACGATCAAATGACCAGATTATCACCTGGGCCAGTAAAATTTTACTTGATGGTAAATAAACGGCACTGTACAGTCATTTTCTGTTTGAAGCAGAAGTAACTGTTCTGACGTTTCTCAATTTTTGCGGTATGATTGCACCTTGGCACCTCGCATTGCTCTTATGCACCAATAGTGTTTTTTCGTAAACAAAAGAAATACAAGGCAAGTGAGGCTATTCATAAAATGCAAGTATGAATTGCAAGCTATGCTACTCGTGGAGAGCTATGATGGAGGGTGAAAAGTAATCGATCGCTGGTTGTTTTCTTTCGCTGGTGAAAGACAAGATGAGCAGCCAGTTCGGTGTAGAATCCGACCAAAAAAAAACAACGCCAGATGTGAGCTCATCAACTTTTGCGCAACCTTGACCAAGCCACGCAGTTGCGTTTCAAGGGGGAAATCCAACATCAAAACCCCACAATCATCAAAGGTGGAGTGGAATGAAGCAACCCATTTATATGTTGTGATGAAACGCACAGTGGTATTTCAATTAAAAAAGGGGATGCGACGGAATGTCGTTCTTCGAAGAATAACTGCCATGGAGTTTCAGCGAAACCAGATCGCAGGAATCTGCGTTTATCACTGGGCGTGGTCCTCGCATTGACTTGTTGGCAGTGCTTCACTCGGTGCAGCAACGTAGTGAAAGGGGGCAAAAACTCCCCTTGTGCACGTGAACGACACGATGTCACAAGGGTTGCTATGTCGGCGAAATTCTTTTAAAAATGAAAGTGTGCGTGGGCGAGGTTTGCGGAGTCTGTTTGTGCCGTCATAGTCAACCCTTGACGTCATCTGCCGCTGCTGGGAAAGAACAATGCATCCTCAAAAGGACCACTGTATCACTTTTGTCGCCTTCCTCTGCCTCTTCTTCTGCTTCCACCGGGAGCCTCCGAGCTCCCGACCACCATCTGCCCGTCTCTTATCTCATCCCTGACATTCTCGTCCTCGTTCTGGATCGTCTGCCTGGCTTCGATGAAAAACATGACGTCGCGGAGTTCCTCTTTGAGCTCGCGTATTTCGTCCTGTTGCTTGCTCGCGGTCTCTTCAAGCGCCGAAACTTTCGTTTTCCAAGCATCCTGTAACGGACCAACGGAGCCAAGTTTGTTTTGCGAGGTCGCAAACAAACATTGCGCAATTTAAAGCGCCCGTGCGTATTGGTAAAATTCAATCGTTGCTAGGCAAGAGGAACGCCTCCATCGATCACGTTAGTCATTTCAACAAACATGAGGGACGCGGCTCCGTGATAAAAACACGACAAACAATGCGTGTCCAAGCTCTTCAGCCAGCACGCGGAATTCACCGCGCGACAATTCGTATTTTCCTTCTGCAGTTGCCTGAACTACAAAGCACTTGTTAAAATACCTACGACAAGTTCGGTGCAAACACGGGGGCGCCATTGCAAAATAATGCGAGCTGAGACACGACGTAACTATTGTCGGAAACTTGCATAGTAAAAATGAGACATTTAACGCACACGCTGACAACCAGAACGATGAAAAAGTTTGAATCCATGAAAAGGCTTAAAGAGAAAACTATTTTCATCACACTGTCAACACAGGTGCTCAGTGTCACAAAATTTCTTGGCAGCTAGGCACGCATACAGCACGAAGGTGAGGGAGGCCTGCATGATGCCAATTTTTCCACGCCACAAAAAAGAGCGTTTAATTTCACACAGAGTTACCTTCCATTGACATAGAATTACCTGCACGCGGTACGCGCTTTCAATGACTGAGCTTTGGAAACTGTTGCGATCGGCAGGCTTGTCCATGGGAATGTCATTATCATGGGAAACGTCCCATGGGATGGGATGGGACACATTTGTATTTCCCATGAGACTCAGAAATAGAAGGGGATTGTCAGAATGTTACTGAATTGTCATACTTAGACTATAATTCTGAAGTTTAAAGTCAATAAATTTTATCGTCTTGCATGTCTTTTTGTACATGTAGTCCTATTTAGTAGATACTAAACCTAAACTTACATAAATGTAATAATTTTAATTGAGTTGTATTCCATATTAATATCATAATAATGTCACGGGAATCCCATGGGATGGGACAGGCATAAATTGCAATGGGATGGGACAGATAAATATGTCCCATGGACAACCCTGGTGATCGGCAAATGCTTTTGTAAGTACATTTTTTTTCTTCTTTAAGGTAAACGGAATAAATTCGAAAACGATGGCATCACGCTGACATGGGCCCGTTTCGTCCGTTGCATGGAAACAAGAGCAATACGCCACTGTGCTCTCCCAACTCACTCCACAAAGAAATAAACCGCAGTTGGCGCAAATATAACAATCAGTCGAAATGCGATTATTGTTTGTTAGATTCTACATGAGGTCAGTGGCATCTCCGGCACTCGGGCTCAGTTCGATCGAGTCTTCGATTACGATTTATGTTGAACGTGAGTTTATTTGCTTTGTTTATTTGTGCCACCAAACACTTCACTGATCAAGGTTGTTTACTCGGGCTCTTTTCATTTGGCCTTGTCACCGTTCATATGCTGTATTTTATTTATTATTTCCATGTCTGGCATTTCGTGTTCATGTTGCAGGTGACCTGTATCAAAAAATATCGTTCGTAGTATGCATTCTCTCGACTTCGTTCGCTCGCGCTTTGCTCAGGATCATTCATCAGAGCCCGAGCTGCCATTTGCCGTAAGCATATTTTCAAATATACTTCATATCAGGTTGAATGCTTTTTGAAGCAATCGATTTGCATAGAACATTAGATTTGAATTCCATTCCATTCCAGTCGACAGTTCCCATTCAAGAATAATTCCAAACGAACGATGAATTATCCAGCAACTCGGGATGATATGAATGAACCTGGTAGGCAGAGTACCAACTGGCGTTGATCATTGCTCTGTGACGTGCGTAACGCAACAATAGACGAGTTCTCATGAGAACTCATTCGTTGTTACGTAACGCACGTCGCACAGCAACGACACTGCCATCCAGTATGAGAGAAAAATGGAAATTTCCGTGACGCAAGCCTCGAACGGTTGCCCTCAGTGTCAGTATAAATCGCGTGATGAGCCCGAGTGACGCTGTTGACCTGGAATCGCCCCTACATGAGGTGTATCAATTATTACATTTTCGAATTGCGTTATTCACTTATTGGCACAGACAGGTTGCCTCTGCTGCTTCATTTCCTAGTCATAGCGTTGAATAACTTTCAAACAAAATATCGACTACTCTCTTTGTAGTCAGCCTGTGGAAGTCATGCAAAGCGCGCAGTAACAGTTGCGATCGGAAAGCCCGAGCGGCAAGTGCGCAAATCTTCACAATGTGGCAGCAAGCAACAATAGATCACACACCGCGATCACTCTATTACTGCTTGATCGCGCCACGTATATGTGGGTGTTGTTCTTCGCGCACATCTCGTTCGTAGTGAACTTCACATTCAACGCAACGCCAGCAGAGAGGTTGCAACACGCCCACGCAAAGCTACCGGCAATCAGATATACAGCCGAGCTCTCGTCCAAAACCAAGCCTAAGTAAATAAAGATGTGTGCGCGTGTGACTGCTGGCATCGAATCAAAGTTGTGGAACTGGGTAACAGAAAAAAACTTGAGAATATGACACCGTTTTGGACCTCGTTATTTGCTGTTTAAGTACCCATGGCTATGAGATCTGCCTTTCTTTAAAACCCATACCAGTTTTCGAAAATAGCGCATCAGCCCACTCATAACGTGAGTACTTCATGACTGGCTTCGCGTTGCACGAAGGGAGGCTGCTCCACTGCGCCTGCTGGTGTCGGAAATCGATCTAAGTTTTGAAAATTTTCCGCTTGTTTCTCATTCGTCGTCCACTTCGGCAAAGCACTTGTGTGATGGGCGCTTCCTTTGAATGACCACATTGCACTATTTCTTTGCCGCGAACAGCATTCAAGTCAACATCGCAATGAACGTTTGCAATGCAATTTGGAATCTTTTTCTGGTTTCTGACGCTGGTTTTGGTTAAGAGCAATGTGTAATGGATTCAAATGTTAATAAAACACGATTTACGGTGGTTTCCCAATACTCCAATGTGATTATAGATTTTTGTAGAGATTTAGTATTAAGTTGATACGAAAGTGGTTAAACTAAAAAAAGCTCTGCATTGAATTTTTTAAAACACGAAGAACAGCTCCATTTTGCGACAAAAATTATGGCCAGACGTGAGTGCGTGTAACAGAACACGTAATAAGCTTAAGAGTAGCACATCGTTCCAACTATACCAATCAGGTCAAGTTAGGCTGAACACGTCGGATTGACTCGTAGTTGCAGAAACTCTGCATTCGCTTCACCCTATGCAGGCACCAAAATAGAAGTGGTTTGGGGTTGGCTGAAAGATATTCAAAATCACACGACAAAACTGACCGATGTGATAGTCTTTCTTTGTCGAAAAGAATCAGATCCTGTTTACCACAAGCTCGTCAGAGAAAATAACCAGGACACACAAAACGAGGTTATCTTTACGTTTGTATTTTTTGCACTTAGTTTAGTCCCTTTTTTTATGTCCAAATGCCACTGCTTCAACACACCCCGACTCATGTAACTTTCTTCTCGTGAAGCAGACAGTTGCGCATAATATCTGAACAAATCGGTTGTCACTGACGTCGCACTTTTACCTGGTTTTGCGTCAGGCCTTTGTTCAGTTCTTTTTCGCTCGCTAGGTCGCGCAACGTGTCGGCGAGCTTCGTCGCCAGTTGCTTGTTGCGGTGAGTCAAACTTTGCTTTTCGCCCTCCAAAGAGCGAACCTGCAAAATACAATAAAACAAAGAGTGAAGGGAAGCAGTTTTCAACCACCGGTTAGAAGAGTTTAGTGGCCTTTTTACGAAAACGGCTCGTTTCTCAGCCTCAACACATTAGCGAGTAACCATGAATTAGAAAATCTGCGCATAGATATTTTCAAGGTTTGGAGACCTGCACTAAAACGAATATCAACTTAAGAACTGCCAATAAACAAACAAATGCACAGAAACAAAATGATCACAGGTTTTACGATTGCTAGCAGTTTTCGTTACTAAATACGTAACTCAGGTTTAAGGACATGAGTGGCAACTATGACAAGAGTGAGTAAAATTTACAAGTCACGTTTTTGCACAAAATAATAAATCCGGTAAGAGATATCAAAGCGGTTGATGAACCCAGTTACACGAAACATTTTGAGACAGCGATTTATTCCGTGATTTACGGCATCGCCATTTGCTGAACACGGTTTGCATGAAATACCATCTGCTGACTGGTCATTTTTTGTTTCACAAAATACGGACTTAGTCTTAAGTTGAAGTATTGCTTTTTGTGATGCGGGTTAACAAAAGGTGTGATACGCGCGAGCATTTGCACTAACCGGCAACAGTCACTCAGGTTTTAAACATGGGCAGCCTACAGCAACTCCCATAGACAATGCTTGGAGCTGTACCGCAAACTCTAAGCATTGGCTGAACAGTATGCACACTCTTGATTGTCCATTGTCTGAAGGAGTCTCAGTCTGGCTATTTTCTATTCGTCGCAGGTACAAAAGTATATAAAGAAATAATTAAATAAAGGAAAACTGTGCGCAGTCAGTGTAATTCGCAATTGGTAAAATTCAAGACTAGTTTTTTTTTTATTTTCATGTTACATGGGACATTTAACAAGGGGGTTAGTGGCATTGTGCAGTTTATTTCACACCAAAAGCTTATGATTAGAGAAATAACGGTTTTACTGACATGAAAAGCTCTCTCCAAAATCAACCCATCATCACAGACGCCTTTCCCAGTCTGGGCAACATGAAGTTACCTTCTTATCCAGATCCTCGCACTTTTCCAACGTGACCTTGAGCTGAGACTTGAGCTCTGCACCTTCTTTCTCCGACTTCGCTTCCACGCGCGACACCTGCTCCTCCCAGTAACGGCGTTGCGACTCGAGCTGACTCGTGAGCAGATGCATGCACTGGTTGAACAAAAAATGCGATTTGTCGTTATTTAACAGAACGGATAGAAGAGCTCCAACCCCGGTGAAGGAGAAATTTCCGACTTCGAAGCGTCTGCGCATGCGCAGAGCGATATTCCAGATCATGCATTTCGCAAGCGGTGGGTGATCACAGAGATATCAAATATGCTGAGTACTGGTTATTGGTGGTTAGGGTTCAAAGGTAGATTAAGGGTTACAAAAAGAAAAATAATTGACTTCTAAGAGTAAGTCAAACATTTTTCAGCGGTTGGTTATTACCAAAACTGTCACTTATTGTAGACTATCTGACATCTAACCAAAAGTTTTCATTTTCGCAACAGACATTAAAAACTTCATCGCCAAAAGTTTCTTCCTTTACTCAGAGAAGCGAAATAACTGACATACAAGAATTGGTCAGAAATTTCACTTGACATCGGTACGGATGGAGAAAATAGCACAGTTGACGATGGCGGGGTTCTATCAAAGCGCTGAAGAAACATCCACCTCGAGTTGTATGGCTTCCATTTTCGCCTGCTCGCAACCGTCGCTCGACAAATCGCTTTTCTTCTCTACCAACTTTCCATCTTCCTTGTTTTGGAAAAGGCGATGAACGAAATAATCTGCAACGAAGGAAATCGTATTTTAAAACTGTCAATTTTCGCTGAAATTACAAACACACTTCCAGCACTGACATTGCGATTTGCAATTACTAATTCGTACAGGACAGTGTTCTATTGCAGTTCTGAAATATTTGGCTGTAGATAGTAGAGTCCTGCGCGGGTTGAAATTTTTTGTCCGCTCCCGCCCCGCACGAATTTGGGAAACCTTGCCCGCTCCCGTCCCGCACCTACACCGCACTCTTTCCGTCCCAAACTCGCACCTGTCTAAAATTCACTAAAAACCCACGCAACGTGTTTTATCCCTGGTGTCTTGGAAAAAGCCCTGGAAGCCTTGATCTCCAAATTTATCAAACGGCCGAATGTCTCTGCATACTAGATCTACATATTTCGAAGCTATCTGCTGTTTATTTTCTGGAGACATCTGATTCTTTTTAGCGTCAGGAATGAATACCATGACGGATGACCGATCTGCTAACATTTTTCATTTGTGACGTCTCAGCACTGACGTACCAGTTTGCCGCCCTAAAAAAAGCTAACGCCCGAAGACAAGTCGAACAAGCAGCAAAATCAAGCAGCTCATCCTTTTGATTGGCAACCAAAACTTTTCCGCACATCTGATCTCTCGCAGCCAACAGATTTGAGTCGGGTTGTGACCATCTGAACCTTAAGCGCTGTCTCACCCATTTTTACGTGCTGCTGGGCTGGTTGTTCCTCACCAAATGCCGCAGTTGAGTAGCACTGAAAAATGGAAATGGTAACTTGCCTAGCACATGTCAAGAGTCTGAGCTAATGTTTCACAACCATGGGTTGTTAACTTATTACACTGTAGTCTAACAATTGCTGTAGGCCTACTGTGCTAAGCGCAATGCTGGCAAATCCACGTGGTTTGCGATCTTTTGAGCTGATTAAGCTGACGGTTTTCACATGCTTTGGGTCAGCATTGGGTTAACCGCACGTTGAATTCTCCACCCGCGCCCGCCCCGCACGCATAGCTCTACGGTTTCCCGCACCCGCCCCGTAAGTGGGGGTACCTCCAACCCGCGCGGGTTAACCCGCCCCGCGCAGGACTCTAGTAGACAGCCAACGCGATAGTTAGCCGGGTAACAAGTTTCTTGTGCCTATATGATTTGCGCTCGAGCGTCAGCAATTGTCCAATATACAAGACTAGCTTCTTGACGAGAGGGATTTATTATAACGTTCGATTTTCTTTTTTATCCCATAAACAGAAGAGCGTCCTCACCTCCGGCGTAATCCCACACACGATTGTCACTGAGCGCCATGGCGTAGTTGTGATGCGTTTCCAAGTAATGTCTCTGCGCATGCTCGGATGTGTACCGGCCGCAGCCCACGTGACCGCAAATCAAGCATATCCACAGGTCTTCGACGGCGCCGCAAACCATGCATTTGTTGTTGGTGTGAGGCTCCGGTGTTTGGACGTAGCGACAAACTGGGCAGCTGCGCGAGTGCAAACGCGGGAAAAGATTCAAAACTTGCATTTTCGTTGCGAAAGGTCCAGTGGGAATGTTTTACTTCGAGGAAGTCCTTGCAGCGATTAACTCCAGCATGAGCACGTTCGTTGGAACGAGATTTTGGTGTGGCACTCTAATGAATCCACAAAATACGCACAATATAGAACGTCACACTTGCTACGCGAGTAATGCACTTGTGCAATAAATGAACGGATCAACCAAAACAAGTAAAAGACAGCTTAACTTTTCTAAGTGCGCCCGATTCGACGGACCAAACTAACTCAAGGTTTTGCTACCAACGCATNACAGGCTCTCCCGAAAGTCTATAATTTGCTCACCACAAGTCCTCCCACTGTTGCAAGCAGGCGGCGTGAAATGAATGGTTGCAGAGGATGGTGAGGATCCCACGAACAGACTCGTCCATCCGCTCCAGGCAAACCATGCAGTCTGGCAGCTCGGTGGAGTTCGGAATGGGGCAGAACCCCCCCACGCCGGAAGAGGAGTCCTCGTTGTAGGGGGCAAGCGCCTCCACGGAAGCAACGAAAGCGAGATGGCATATTTCATCTGGCAACAAGGAGCTGAACAACAGAATTTCAAACTGGCACAATTCATTTGCTTCGCGCCAGTCGAAGAACTATAAAGGAACTAGTGGGTATTTGCTTCATGCTATGGATTGTTTCGGAAGAGCGCATGCATCCAGAACCATTCATAGCATGAAACACCCACGCATCATTACAAAACTTTCAGAGCTGCCCTCAGGTTATTTCACCAGAAGGATTGAGGGGTGTATTGAAGAAGATTGCCTGGTGCGGCCAGATAGATACAACAGCATTTATTCTCGTGAAACATCAGTGAATAGCAAATTCCCATATTAAATGACCGGCACATGACCACGTAGAATAAACTGTCAGGTAATGACTTTTTTGCAACACACGCACTCTGCCACGGGCGACATTAACACGAGGTGGTTTTACTTGAAAAACAAGACTTGTTGCTGAAAAAATNTTTTTGGGGGGAGATTGTTGAAGGTCGCACAATTCTCACGTACTGTGCCAGGTTTGTCCTGCGCACAACCGTCTGAGGACAACTGNTACCGGAGCAGTCGTCGGAATTCCAAACAAAATGGGTTTGGAACGGTTGCAAAACACAAGTCTTTCAATTCAGCAGCAACAGACATGAACAAACACTGAATTGAGACGACGTGAAATCCACACTTCGAACCTGAAAGGCTGGTTGTTGAGATTGAAATAAAAATTGCGCGCGTCCCGTTGCGACACGAAGGTTAACAGGATCATGTACTGGTTCGGCGTCCGGTCTCTTATGATGCGCATGCGCAGGATGACGTCAATGAAAGGCGCAGTGAACTCCACGATGCCATGTGTGTCGACAGAGGCTGGGACAGCCAGCATGCAGAGCGTGTTCGTCTCCGGCGGGTTCGAGTCTTCCGTTACACCATATTTCGTACTAAAAAAAACATGTTTTTCACTTTAAAAATATGACAATTAAATACAAAAATTATGTCACAAATAACGGAAAACTGGTGGTATCCATTGGCGAAGATGTTGTTGTCAAAAGCAAAGGGCATACCAAAACTTATCTAGCCTGCTTTGAGACTTCGATACATAAATTCGCTCAAGGAACCTGTCGCAACATTGTCAAAATATGATGGCCTTCCCTAACCAAAACCTAAACTGATTCGGAAATTAAGACTTTATTTGGCCTATCACACAATTTGTGGCACTGTACAGCCACAGCACAAACCACTTTGCCTGATAACACCAGAGCCACTGCTATCACGCGCGTAGCTAAATTTTGCAACCGCCGCGGCAAAACCCTTTTTTTCTAGTGACGCTGCGACCGAAAGCGTAAGATGTTGACTGAGAGCATGAGAGTTGGGGGGGGGAATTACAAC
>JGI24159J19872_10000494_pt1 | contig 35360 bp, 31 predicted proteins | sample Ectturendosymbi4_FD_19872 | JGI IMG/M metagenome (IMG submission 19872) | reverse complement strand
TGAGAACTGTTACGTTACCTAACTTACTGTTTTTCAGGTGGTGCACGTGTTTGTTGGTTTTGTTCAGATTGTTGTTGCATTAGCACTTATCGAGGATGGCAAATATATCTCAGTTTATGGCTATGCATGGAAGTTGTTGTACGATTTTTCCTCACGTACTTGTTTTGCTGTTGCGCTACAATTGTGATTGAGGAACATTGCCATTTAATAAGTTCCTAAGTATCGGTTCATGTGACTTTGTAACTGCTGATAAATTTGGAATAACGGCTGGCCCTTTTTTGGCCCCATGTCTTAGAATTTGGCTCTTTTTTTGCTATTTCAGGACTCGATTTGGCCCCTTGGCAGAAAGTAGATTTGGAAACCCTGGTTGTGTACAGCAGAACACGCGACTGCAGCAGAACACGCGACTACAGCAGAACACGCAACTGCAGTAGCTTGAAACAGCAAACTTGACGGTAACTGGCGACAGTTGTCTGGCGGAGCCAGTAACGCGGGGGTACGGTGTTGAAAGGACTTGCTGCACCAACTGACTTACTTTCACGCAACACCTTGTCCACAGCTGTAACCACCCGGCCCAAGCAAGTCACCACGTCTTTGTGAAGCGTGTCGATTTCACGGGAAGGTTCTTCGTCTGACTCGGTGCCTTCAAGAAGTTGCAGCAATAGTGAAAAATAAAAAAAGCTCATAACAAGTGGAAGCGACGTGCATGACTGCCATGTACTATATACAAGAAGTGCAACATGGCAAAAACACCTCGCTGCTACATGTGCCTCACGAATTAAAGAATGGAAGATTAATTTTACGCAAATAGTGTGATGTTTTACGGCAGCAGATAAAGTAACTGACAGTGTTGGAGATCTGCCAATGGTTTAAACCAGGGTCTCCAAAATATGGCCAGCGAAGGCATTTTGTTAATACTGTAATAAAAAGATGATCTATTTGCGAAAAATTTGCTGATTTGGTTGAATGTAACATATCCCGAAACAGCCTCATTGCGTAGGACGTCCCGCCTTCGAACTGTTGTGCATTAGCTTGTGTGGCCCTCTCACAAACAAGTTTGGAGACCTCTGATTTAAACAAATGTAGCGACGGCGTCAGGTGAAGTCTTCAAATTTGCGGACATTTGGAACCAATCAAAACCAGGGATTTGCAACCTCGGAAAGCTAACATTCGTCTGCCAAATGAACCGGCTGAAACGACCAACCGCAAATCAAATTTAAGAACACGTGACTCCACAAGCCAATCAGCTCATACCGTCATCGTCGCTGCCAACGTCATCAAAAACAAGATCGGGTTCGGCGTTTTCGGGAACCGACTGCAAGCAGAGAAGTCGATGAATGATAAAATAATAGCAGTGAAACAAAACTGCAGGTGACACATATGCTGCTGATCCAAGGATACTGAAAATATTGCGCAAGCATTATATATACGAAAAGAACAAAATTAGCTGCTAACCTGACGTGATAAACACGATCTGTTCTTAGATTCCTCGAAAAACTTTTCTGCACACATAATACGGGCATAATTACTACTGTGATTTTCCTCAGGCAATGAAAAGCTGCATGCTACTGTTGGCAACAAAACACCAAGCCATGGTAAGATTCTAAGCGCGCCAAACGCCTTTCCCTGAACGAATACCAAATGACAACTTTTACCTGAATTAAATGAAACAAAACGCGTTGTCGATTCTCAAACTGCGCAGCGGTAAACCGTTCCGATTGAGTAACATATCCTCAAATAAGTTGAACAGACCCACCTGGCAAGGCTCAGGCGGAACGCTTTCAATGGATTTGCGCAGACGTTTGAGCAGCTGCTTGAGGGCGCTTGTGAGAATGAAGTTGGAAGAATTGGACCAGAACATGCGACGCGTTAGGTTGTTGTCTTTTTCAATTACAGAAGTAAGGAAAGCAAGCAACGCCACTGTGCGGATACTCCTCTCAACATCACCTGCTTCCAGGGCTTGCCTGCGTTGAACAGAAGGCGTCACAGTGGGTGAGTTTGCGATGAAATTACGTTATCGTCGACAGTTGCCGTTCAACGCCAATGACNCACCCAATTACAGCAAGTCTTGCGTGTCTATACAAGCGAATGCAACCATCNAGTGCTGGACAAAATCACATTCGGAATACTAGAAAGTGCGCAGCTACCGTTCCTTCTGTAGCGTTTCAAAGAACGTTTATAGCCTATCCCTAATCGGNCGATCCTGGAGTCACGGCCNGTTTTCTATCTTACAAAGCAGTGCANTACTTTGAAAGATAAAAAAAACTTGCGCAGAAAATGAAAATTTGCAAAGGCAAAAAAAAGAATGAAAATTTGCGAATGCGAACATAATTTTCTGGATGGAATCGAACAAAATTTGATAATTGAAAAACATTTGCGAATGAATTCAACTCAATCGCTTCGGTGGAGACTGGTTGCTTGAAACTAAAGCCCTGTTAACTTCTTCCTTTGCGTACAACTACGTATTATCTCTTGTGTTATTTCACAAACTGAGCAGGGTGAGTTTGAACGTTTACTCAGCGGTCTTGTTTGACCGTGAAGTATTCGCAAATTCGAAAGAGGGAAGACGCAATTTGATGCTACAAAACCGCAAACAACATTTGACCGAACTCGAAGATGCAACCGCAAAAAAGCAAATACCATTTGCTCAGAGCAGGGGTCACCAACCTTTTTGAAACTGCGAGCTAATTCTTGTGTACCGATTAATGCGAAGGGCTACTAGTTTGATACACACTTCTGAAATAAAAATTTTGCTCAATTTACCTTCAGTTATTTTAGTATTGATATTCACTAATGTGAAGATATTGATCTCCTAATGATATTTTTAGAACAGGCCCATGGGCGACCTAAATGGTCCTTACGGGCGACCTGGTGCCCGCGGGCACCACGTTGGTGACCCCCGGCTCAGTGTATATATGCGTGGACGGAGAAAACCACAACAAATGCGTCGTGTATTCAATCTCAAATCTGTCTTTTACCGCATTATAATTAAACCTGGGAAACGTCTGCTTTCTATGGAAGTAGTGACTGACACTTTTCTTGTACTGGGGAAGAGTCAGTTTTGTTGCGTTCTGTTTTCATTGCTTTATTTCAAGCTTATTGCGATCGGACTGGCCTCAGAGTTAATCTTGGACACAGTGCGCGCTTCACAGCAAACAGCAAACAAAAACTTGTCTGTCCACACAGGATAACACCAAGCCCCTTACATACAGCGTGCAGGAACCCATCAATACAGGGTGAAAGAAACAGAACCCTTAAGCACAGGGTAACACCTGAAAAACAGAATGCAGCAATCCGTAACTGTAATTGGTTCTGTTTTATCGGGTGACCTTGTATTTGAATGTTTACTCAAAGTCTAGCCGAATGAACAAGCGCTGGTGTTTAACTAGAGCCTTAAGAGCTTCACGATAACGTTGATGAGTCAAACGCCGGAAATACAACGGCATCTTGGCTTAGTTTCAGCAAGCACGTATATGTATGCTTATCGATAGGAAAAAGATACGAAGTTGAACGGGTGGGAACGAGTGAAAACGAAACATTCTCACACCACAGAATAAAACAAGTTAATAAGCGGCTCAACAACAGGGCGCACCAAATGAATAATTGCCAGACGCAGCTGCATACAAGAGACGATCGGTGGCTGGACTTCAAACACGNAAATGAAAAAAAACGTGACGNCAATTTGAGCAAGCTGATACAGTAGTAGGGCAGAGCGAGAACGGTAACTGAGAGNAGAAAGTTCACCTCCCAGCCACGACATACAAACCAGGGCTGTGGAGCCNAAACTCAAATTTCAGGCTCCGGCTCCAGTTCCAGGCAATTACATTTTTTGGGTCCCGCTCCAACATCTATCTAGAAACTTTTGGNTCCGGCTCCGGATCCTAAACNATTTGGACAATTTAACAATGAAAATCATTGTATTATTTGCACAACTCGCTTGCCCAACAAACAATTTCTGTGGAACCGGAACCCAAATTTCAGGCTCCGGCATCTTAAAAGTTTTTGGCACCGGCTCCAGCCATCCAAAATTGCTTGGGCTCCGGCTCCACAGGCCCGATGCAAACCCTTGGTTGTGAAAGAACTTCCCCGTGAATAAACTCGCTGAAAAGTGACCAAGTGCGATAGTTCGCGGCAATCAACAAAAGATCTGCAAACGCATCCTGCGGCATCACACGCCATGAATCACTCGCTAGGATGCAATTCGGCAAAACATCTGACCGCAAATCTGCTTTATCTTCAAATTAACTGGCCGCAGTTCCAGCTTTCGAGGAAACGCTCAGCGGTTGGGGAAGACGAGATATCTCAAAAGCGTCCAATGATTTTGAAGAGAATGTTGACGACAAACAAACGTTGCAAAAGGCCTTAATCCCACCAGCTATCCAGTGCCCACGCAGAACACTGGTTTTTGCAACACATGCCGAATTCGAGAACCCCCACTTCGATGTTTCCATTAAGGAGGACTGCTTTATTCGCGTGAAAACACTATTCCTTGTTCGTTAGAGTAGATAGGCCGGCTTTGAAAAACCTTCATTTCAAGTAACGCAATTCCGTCGTGCTGTTTTGAAACCGCCAGTAACGCGGCGGGTGGCAATGCTTTTCAAATGTGTAATAAGCGCGTAGCGTTAGATTCTATCTTGGAGAATATCAACAACGCTGACCAATGATTTTTTTCCTTTTGTGGTGACAACGAAGTACAACGCAAAGCGGAAAACAAGCAAAGCATCGACATTTTAGGTTGCATCTGCGATTTCACCAGTACGGCGGCATGTGATGCTACGTGAACGATAGACTGGTGAAAAATTATCTTGAGACACTTCATTCTGAGCTAGGTTTGAGGTCAGCTTTATAGGAGCTTTAGGCCACAGTTGACGACTTGCAATCACGTCCGCGCACAACAATCTCAGGTAATTAATAGCGCCTCACAACGCGATGTTTTTTTAGTCCCACCATAACTATGCAGCCGGTGTGGTCCGATTTCGCGGTAAAAGCTCATGCGACAACGAAAAACGTTCTCAGCGAGCTCTGAACAATAACGTGCGAAGACTAAAACATTGAAGCAAGTCAACAAAATGGTATGTTCGTACCCTGGCCAGCTTGTGAAGCGCAGAGCCGGAGTGCTAACTTTTTACAAATGATGAAAGACCCTCTCCCCGCACTGTTTCTTCAAGAATCATTTCCCAAAACTTCTTCTAAATGGCCACATATTTTAAAGGTCTTTGACAGTGTTAAAAAAGTGGTTCTCTAAGTATGGGTCGCGACCAAACTTAGCTGAGTTGTACGTTTTCAATGTTTCGTTTTTCCTGTTTTCAAGTTCTTTCAATCTATTTCATTACAGACTGAGTTACAATAACAAAAGAGTAGACTGCTGACATTGCACAGTATCTTAGCAACTTTCTGCCAAACTCATCCATACAATCAATATTTTTTTCATGTTAACACACGCTGTTTGAGGCTTGGGTCGCGAGGATTTCGCCAGGGTTGCGGAGTCGTAAGGAGTCGGAGATTTTTTGGTGGAGTCGGATTCCATAACAACAGCAGGAGTCGGATGTGTTTATCCGGCTCCGACTCCGGATGTCCAATTGGATCATTGTTTAGATCACGCTCCTAAGTTGGGAATTCCTGTTGAAATGGTACAATTTCTTATGAAACTTTTGTTGAAAAAGAGAATTCTTGCTCTGTACCGCGATTTCTATTCTTTTTGACAGCCAAACTTCATTCTGTTGGATTCGGAGTCGGGAGTCGGAAATTTTGGAAAGGTCGGAGTTGGTGTCGGACATTTTACCTCCGACTCCGCAACCCTGGTTTTCACCAAACACAGACATGGGTCGCGCTCACAAGCGTTTGGTGACCGCTGTATTAAAACAACAGAAGTGAACCAACTGCTTCAACGAAGACGGCCAGTAACGACCAAGAAATACCGCACCTGACAACCGACGCAAAAAAACTCCATTCGGCCGAGTCCTGCTTCGGTTCGTTCCACATAAAGCCCCGTCGATGGAGATTAAGCTTGACTGCATTGAGCAAGGAAGACTCGGTTGAGAACGTTATTGCCATTGCCTGATGAGATAAGCACAACAACTTAAAAAATTGGAATTAAAAACAAAAATGCAAGGTGCAATTCGGCCATTAGCATTAGACCTTGAAAAAAAATTTAAATAACCGTCCAGGGGTGCTCTGCTAGACTTTTTTTCTTAGTGTACCATCGGTTGGACCCTATCTTCATTAAAAGTATGCTGTAATGTTTTCGCCAATAACGCAAAACAGCCTTCAGCACAAGTTACAAAATTTATAACAGCGTCAAATAGGAGACACAAACAAGTCGACACGGGTATCAAAATCGATAATTTCGGTATTGAAGGACGTTGTTTTTCCTGTTAACAGAGAAGCCATAGTGCTACCACCTTTGCCCCAGTACTTCAACATTGATATAAGCGGAAACTAAAATGACACAGTGGAACATTAAAAGAATTCTGACACAACAGCTTTCACTCAAGGACATCAACTTCACGCTGAGACAATAGCAGCGAGATATTTCGTCGTGGCAAAAAGCCCAACCCCCAGTGGGATAGGGCATGAACACTTGAACAGACATTTCTGCGTTTTTGAATTCCATCGAAGCTGACATGACAAAAATTTATAGGAAAACCTGTCGGACGCCGGAAAGCATTCAGCGCAAGCCCTGGATCGCAGAGGTAGTCAGTCGCTTTGTGCATAAAAGCCTGAAGATTGCGCAATCTTCGGCTGGAATTCTCAGCAAGCCGCCGAGCGTTTTCAAACGCAGTACCAATTAGTGGTTGCGAGTGCGGCATGGAAAACCCACAAGTGCAAACTTCAACGATCTTTGCAAACTGAAATTCTCCAAAACACAAAAATTTACAAGCAAGGAATTGAGAAAAAAAAGGGAAAACATTTGTTATTGCATATTAGTGCCGAAGTGTGTGTGATGCAAAGCGGAAGGAATGCAAAAAAAAATCAGGAACCTATTTTAAGTTCACGGTGAACGCACGGACTTCGACAAAGACATAGCTGAGCTTCGTGTAGGTGGTTTCATGGCGTCGAACATTGATAAGCAGCACGACCTGCTACGTCATGAAAGCCACCGAGTGATTTGAGACGGCGCCGCGTTGGTTTTGAAGGTGATCAGGCGATCTGTCATTGAACAACTTAATCTGTCGTTGCAAAACATGATTCATGGCAAAACCCCGGCCACCAAAACTGAGCATCTTTCGCTTGAAAAAAGGGCCGAGGACCACACCTGCAGAAATGTGAACACCACTCCCACGGCGCTGAAGTTCCTCCTGTTGCGAAACGCACAGTAAGTTTCTCCCGTGACGAGCGACAAGCAACTCCCATCCAAAGCTTTTCCAGACGATTCAAATGGAAAGCTTGTTAATAACAGTCGACACTTCTGTTCGACTTTCTGCAGCAACGTCAAATCACCAGTGGCAAGTAGGATGATTCACGTCATGAAGCTCATCATTCCATTCTCGGTCGGGTGCGACAAAACTGATGATTTGCACGGACGGGTGTTATTTGCCCTTCGCGTGTCATTTCGACAACGCCCCCACACGACAAGTTGCAATTTCGCACGTGACAAACGAGCACAGACACGACGTGGGAAGGTCGAGGAATGCTTTGTAATGCATTGCCAGTTCGACTTGCGACGACGACCTTGTCGCTGGTGCTGAGGTCGTCAGCATAAAAACTTATCAGCAACGAGTGAGATTTTCGCGGTGACTGTTGAGAAGTGAACCGCTATGTTTTCAATCCTATGACGACTTTATCCAAAAAGTCTGTAACAAATAGCTTTTAATGCTTTTTGATGAGAAAATCGAATGGCTGCCCAACACCTGCCCCGAGATCTAGTGCGACCAAGCAGTGATTGGTAACAACTGGCACACATGATCCGAACATTCTTTCTAAAAACTATTTTTTTCGTTCAGGGAAGAGTTGCCAAAATTAGGATCTTTCAGAGGGCACGTCTCAAATCTTTTCACAGTTAAAACCTTCTGGCGCCGCAGTCTACTTTTACTGAGATGAAAGAACACTGTTTGGGTTACGTTTGCAATGATTTTGTTTAAATGTGTTTTTCTTCAAAAAAAAATTTTTATTTTGCCGTTGAAATTTTCAAAGGCCCAGTATAACGTCATAAAAACAGTGCGAAGAGCTTCTTTTGTTAACAGAAGTAAAAAGTATTATTGTTATCATTACCAAGGCAGTGGCTGCAAGCGAATGGGATCAATTCACGAAATGTCTTAGTGTGGCATTCCTTATGCGTCAGCACCACGAAGCGTACAAAGTGCTGTAACAGACTTCGCGATCGTGGCGAAAAAACGCCAAACAAGGCCTAGGAATGCACGGCAGTTGGTTGCCTGACCACAGCATGACTCGTAATATCCAATCCGGAAGGACTTCGAACTCAGGTGACGTCGTGCCACGGGCAAGCCACAGAAAACTGCGGCAATCAATTGGTGACAGATGTTCAAGACGGCGGCAACAAGAGATTGTTGTATTAAAAGTTGTTGCCATGTGTGTTTGTGAAAAACGTGAAAGCCGATCGAGCCGGTTTCCACCATGCAGTTGAAAAGATGTATCGCGAGACGGAAGGCAATNGGAAGCGGACCGTGCAATATNGACCGTTATAAACCACCCCGGATAGCCATCAAAGCGCTCCGCGAGTTATCCGGATAAAGCTTCACGATCCTTGTTGTGACAGCGGGTTACTCATCAATATCTGAGCGAGCACTTAAAAAGTCTGAGGAAACCTATTACGGCAAGCCATGCAAGGAATGTCTGCGCTCACAAACGATGAAGAAGCGGGACGTTTTTCCCGCATGAACAACGGGTTGCCACAGCAACGGTTCAGTTGCAAGACCGTAAAAGGGCACTGCATAAATTTGCAGTCAATCTTTTCACATGCAAAGTTATCAGAACTGCAAGTCGTTTTAGACAAATTCGAAAAGCCACAGACCGTCGTGTGACCTACGAGCGCGCAGGAAAAATCTCCTATTATTCCTCTGCAGTTACACGGAAACGGCTACCCGAGAGTAAAAATGGTGGTTTTCAAAAACTGATGGCACAACGCTCTGACCCAATGGTATCCAATTCATTTCAAAGCGCGCATTTTAAAAGGCGCGTTTTCAAAAGTTTTGAAAGCGCGCATTTAAAAGTTTTTGAGGCCTGCTATCTTTTTACTACCCTTGAGACATTGGTTGAAACTCCAAAGACGCAGTGTTCACCGATCCATGACCAGCAGCTCTTTATCTTCGCAATGTGACGCACAAACGTCGATAACGGTTAACGATGAGGCTTCATTTTGCTATTTTCAACACGTATACTTTTGTGATTTGACCGACAAGAGCCTTAGTACCGTCAGTGCCAGTAGCTGCAGAATAGACATCTTAGCACAGTTGATGCACTGCCTGCCAAAGCAACGCTCGGCTCATTCGACAAGACATTGCAGCGGCGTTCCCTCTAAGAAAATTCTGCACTGTGCAAATGTTTGCTTTGTCGCGCACACGCGCATGCAACTGCGCAACCAGGCAGACGCACAAGCATGAAGCGTTCCCTGCGTTGGAAGGGTTATGCGATATATACAGCGCATTGATTTAGAATGTTGGAAGTGCCCGGAGAATGAGATATTACTTCGCAATTGCGCACCTTAGAGGGAACACTGCACTGCAGTGCTGGGCCGAACGCGCACGTTTGCGCGTTTGCCGCATTTGCCGTTTGCCGCATTTGCCGTTTGCCGCATTGCCGTTTGCCGCATTGCCGTTTGCGCGTTTGCAACACGCGTTTGCCGTTTGCGCGTTTGCCGCACGCACGTTTGCCGCATTTCACGTCGCATTCAAGTTCAGATGCATGGAATCCAAGGAAGAGGACATGATTGCAGCACGCCGTTGCAATTCAACAACTTGGAGTACAGAACATTGAAGCGTTTCTGCGCTTTACAGCTGCCAGTGTCAAGCATGTAAACAACATTTTATGGTTTGCGTATTGATGGACCCTATCGGATGACCACATAGCGATCGCAGAAAGGAAGCTTCGGGTGCAAAATAAGGTTGAGATTGTTATACCAAAAATTTGTCTACTGTTGAGTGAAACAACGAAAATTATTTACGAAAAACATCTATGCTCTGTCTTTCACACAGAAAACCGACACGCGACAAGGCGGTGGCATAATATTGTACGCTCACCCTTGACCTATTGTAATATTGTGCGCTGACCCTTGACCTGTCAGACGCTAGTGACAATGATGCAGACTTTTTGTATGAATCTGACAGCTGTGAAAATTTTGCTGTTCGGGTGCCACAAATTTCGCAGTCACGTGATTCTTTGCACGCTGGAAATGGAGAGGTCATGTGCGATGGAACTGGAGAGGTCATGTGCGATGTCACTGGAGGGTCACTGGAGAGGTCAACTGGAGAGGTCATGTGCGATAACCTGCCGACCAGGAACATCAATCTCTTGCGTTTCCCGGGACGTAAGGCTCAATCAAAAACGCAGTAGTGAGCAGCAAGAATAAACCATGCGGTTATGTCAAGCTAGTTTTCACGGAGAGCCTTTCCGGCTATTTGGATAAGAAGAGAGGGATGGTGGTTTTCCTCGGTGTGGTTTCGTTGATGCGATAGGCAAGGAAGGTCGGCTATCGTCGCTTTGATTAATGAAATATTTTTGCAAACGCCTTACTTCGGAAAACCGATGGCGAGAGGTCCATTCAAAGCAGGAAACGTCTTTCCAGCACGTCAGTAACATTTCTGCCCGATCACAGCGCAGTGTTGACAAATCGCACAAAATGAAGCCAGTGCTTGATGAGACTGCGGAGAAGTGGTGCGAATTGTGCACAGTTGGAGAGCATATCGCTGTTGGGTGATGGTGTGTTGAGGTGGAAAGAAACGTTGTCGTTTTGCGTTTACAATAGGGGCGAGCCGATAGAACACGATGGAAAAGTTTACATCTTGTCGGACTGTGTGTCCGACCATTCGCGGAAATGCAGAACTACCGGCAGAAAAAGATTAATAATATGAGAAGAACTTCTCGAAGCTTCGCAAAGGACATACGGATTGTGGCATCGCTTGAACGTGGAATAAGATCTTGCCGACAAAAAAAAAATTTCACGTCACTGCAATGTTACAGAAACACAGAGTGGATTTCTCCATATTATCCATCCGCCAAAGTTGGACAGGGATGAGAGAATCGCAAGAGACAATGGAAAATTATGGTCTTGGCATTAACAGATTAAAAGAAAAAACTGTCAAGGCCGTTCGCACTGAGCTGTCAAAGCTTCTGGCGCTGATGCTGTGTGACAACAGTTGAAGCTTATTTCAACACTGTTCCAGGAATTTGATGAATGTGAGGAACATTCCACGGGTGAAAATGAAATTGTTGGACAGGAGCTCCTTGCTGAATGCTTGGGCGGTTGGGGACTCATCCACTGGGCTGCTCGCATCCACCGTTTTGTAATTGTAGTCAGTTGGTTTTCGGTTGTGGTGATAGCAGCTTCACGGGCTAGCGTGTGCTTGCTACTGTAGTCTGCGCACTTTCTCTGATCTTGCTTTAGTCTTTTTCATCATTTCACCTGTAAGCTTTTGCTTACAATATGCTGGACTGAAGATGCGTCACTGGCACGAAATCGATTTCCCAGCAAAACAATTTGCGATCGCATTCGGCTGCACAGCCCTTGTGGTGTCTTGATGCTGGAATGCAACGTATCGATATATTCGGCATCGGTTTTGTGCTGCTACAAAAGAGGTCTGCAACAAAGGAACCCACACTCCCATCAGTGAGAACGCAGGCTGTACAAAGAGAAATGGTTTTTGCTAGAATAGATCGAACAATAGCAAATATTGTTGAAGAACGTGCGATCTTACCGTTGCAGTATTCTCATCTATCAAGTCTAGATATGCAAAATTCTCATGTTGCAAAATAATACTTCGAAATAAACATTCGACTTGACTTCGTCTTTCACATGAAGTCATTACGCTCATCGCTTTTCATAACTGTTTCGTGTTTACGTTTCAACAAGTTACTTTTGCAGGCAGGATCCCAGGATCAAACGCGACCAAAATCTAAAAAAACACTTAGTCAAGCATGGCTTGATGCCGTACAATAGCTTAAAACGAAACATTTGTAGTTGAAAACGGGCAAAGTTGGTAAAAGTTGCGTTTTGAAAAAACTTTTTCACGTTTGATTTTCGAACGGGTTGAAGTTATTTCCGCATCTGGGCAACAGGACCAGATGGAAAATCGCTTTCAACGCAGCGCGGCTCTTTTGCTCGGGGATGTTATTTTTAGGATACATGGCATCAGGCCCGTAGCCACAGGGGGCCATTCGGGGGCAGTACCTGCCCAAATTTGCTTGTTTCCAGAAAAATTTGTTTAAAAGATATAATAAAAACAAACATCGCGCCCCCCAAAATGTATTTTGCCCCTCCAAACCTCAAAACCTGGCTACGGGCCTGCATGGCACTGTTCTACAGCCATTACTCAAGTAACAAACCTTCACTAACCAAAGAGTTAGGATCACTGGCTTCGTCGATAGAAAAACACTAAACGCATTAGGCAAAGCTGCGTCGGTCAATGCGCAATAAGCGGCTTTATAAAAGAAAACAAATTCAGGAACACAATTGGAACGAGTTGTTGAAACCTGGGTGCGGGAGGACGTATCAGACTTTGTCTCAGACTCAGCACACAAACGCGTCTGTCGTGCAAACGTTTGCCCTTGTTTCGCAATGTTGCTTTTGCAGACATAGGAACGTCGCGCTGGAAACTGACCTTCGCGTAAATGTCGTCTTCCCGGATGTGTTTGGACGTCGGCGGATGAAGAAGCAGGGTGGCGTTGAGGAACGCGATGGCCGCACTCACTTCCACTCGGTTCGAAGTATCCTGTGACAAATGAAATAAAAAGGAACTAAAACACGTTGAAAACTGCCGTCAAAAGAAACAAGGGTGAGAATCGAAGAATAGTGAAACTCCATCGCGGACTTTGAATTTATTTTGAAACGTCGCTCTAATAGGTTGAAGCTAGCCCAACTAGGCACTGACAGCGGAAATGAACAAAGTTGTAATTGACCGTGTTCTTGCCAAAACACCGAAATTAAGAGTTCAAGATAATTAGGATAGCAATAGCGGCGTAAGTTGTTACGACAAAATCGTACACATGATCTTTCAAATTGAAAATGAAGCTTAGAACTCCTGAAATTAACGCTTCCCCGGTAACTGGCACGTATTTCTGTCAAACTGTCATAAAAAAAACAACAGTGGATTGACGGTTCACCTGTGAGCGAAGTTGTGCTTTTATTTAAAAACGTAACACAGCATTGTGAGATTATTAAGAAAGGATACATTACGGTCTGAATACGTTTGCAATGTTTTTCAAAAACGCAAACGTTGTCGACAGAAAGGAGTATAATAATGGCAGTTGTTGAAGTTATACCTAGATGGTCAAAGGACAGCAGTTTGATATTAGGTCCTACACAAGCAACGTCAGCAATTTTTCAAAAGCGAAAACGGTTTTGAAAACAAGCATTCATATTTCAAAACAACTGGGGATATGGAAAAGTAATATGTCTCCTCGCAGCTTAGAAGCCTTTCAGAAATAGTGATGCTGAAGTACGGTTATATTCAGCAAGGGGGGCAAAAATTGGAATGGCTCAAAAAGTAGTTTGTGTCGCGCGTCCTACCGGCGAAAACCAGTAGCAGCCAGTCCAAAATTTTTGGGGGGACCAAATATTTTGACTTCAAGCGAGTAACTCTATTTGGTTTGGGACACTGCCTCTCGAAGCACAAAACGACAAAACATGCAAGAAAATTTAAGGGGGGAATTGCCCCTTTGGATCCCCTTGGCTACGCCCATGGCGAAAACACGCAGTGTGTCTTTTGGAGCGAAGGAACATTCGCATACAAGATTAGTTCGCGGCCAAATGGGAGAATGCCTCCTGCAAACGAATTCGTCAACGGCTTTTGATTTTTCATTGCATCTCTTCCGCAAACTAGCCGTATCGTGCGGCACCTATAGCGCATCAAGTCGATTCGGGACGCATTTCTCAGTTTACAAGTTGTGCTGCTGAACTGCACGAAACAACACCAAACTGGTAAGAAACCTTAGCATTTTCGGATGTTTTCGGATATTTTCGCGTTGCGTCGCATACCCGCAAGACTTCCAAACAACAGACACTTGATTTTACAAACGGGCGAAAGACAAACCCGTGCGAATTGCTTCGATGGCGCATTGCCTTAACATTAAACACAGTGAAACAACCTTCCTACCGCAGTAACATTCCACATTAACAAGTACAGTATCACAAAAGGCACTGGCAACCAGCAGCTAATGCACAGTGTGGGCATCTTGCTGCTTCGTATGCCACGGCATGCCGTGCGGCGTCCGCACGAATCAGCACACGGCGCAGCGATTGCTGGTGAACAGCACTTACCAGGAGATACTTGCGCATCACAAGATATAAAAGGTCCGGGGGTGGGTAAGCGGTCGCGCTGAGGAACTTGCTGCAAACGTACAACACCGATCTGGGGTGGTTCGCCGAAGCGAAGCATTCCGTCATCGACATCTGCGCCTTTCCGTACCTTGCAGCACGTGGGGAGTTTTCCTGGGAACGGACTTCGCTCTCGCTCGGCGTGACCAGATCCTGGCGCTGTTTTCTGAGAAACAGTCACCGAGTGAAAAAAAAGTGCAGACGAGGGGCATAATAGCCCCCCCCCTTGTTGGGCACGCATGCGTCCAGAAAAGAGGCCAGCAGGGCTTCACAGGATCACTTCAGTGTTGTGTGAAAGCTAAAGCAACACATAATATACTTCTGCGACGGTTGTCAGTTGGGGCAGTAGTAGGCAATTCCATTTCTTTGCCTATCTTCACAGCTGTAAATGACAAGTTTCTTTATTTTTTTCTCTGCCAAGTACACAAGGCGAATTTAGACTCCGGTAAAAAATAATGTATTTCGCCTGCTTCGATAACCACTGACACTTCAGTCCGGCAATACCAAGAACCAGCAGGTCAAAGCCGAAAACTTTACATACAAGCACCACAATGGATGACATGAAATGATATTTATGATATGCAAAGAGCGGCCGATAATTAAATACTAGATCTACCTGCACTGCGCTGAAGTATTGCACGGGTGTTTTGATCTGCGATTGCGATCTCTACACGCTATTCAGCGGCCATCCGAGGGAAGTTTCCTCAACCAAGTCTAATTGCGTAGATTTTATACTGTTGAGAACTATAACCGTTATCGCAGCTTCTAAGCGAAGGTCCGTGCATGAATTTAGGGCGCGCCTGATTTATATCGAAAATACGGAAGAGCCAAGAACAGCGCCATCACAAACAAAACTTTGAGATAAGGAATTAAAAGTCAAAGCCAGAGGGAAACATTAATTTAAAAGCTCGTTTTATGTAATTCGATCCATTACTGTACATTAGTCTCGCATATTTCTGTAAACAACACGGTTATAGCAAAGACGAGCATGAGCCCAACTTGACTGGGAGCAAAATTTGAACGTGAAATAAAACCTCTGAAGCATTTCATCAATTAAAGATTGTTATTTCTGCAGTATAGCACCAACGATCAGGTTAAGCAACAACAAAATATCACCACAGATTTGATGGCAGATAGATAATTTGAATTTGGCAAAAGCAAAACAGAATGACTTGAACCTTACTTTAACTTGTTCAAGGCAACTTCGAGTCGATGACGTTTCTCTCGAAGCCACAGCGGAACATGATCGAAGCACTTGAGTTCTGGATCGCGCGGTTGCCGCGAAACATTTGAAGCACTGTCTCCTCCTCGGGTAACAAGCTTCGCCGGCCCGTTTGAGGCTCCACCAGCATGAGCCCGGCCCGCATTGGACGCAGACGGCCGAGCTACGGCCCCAGTGGACAATTCTTCAGCCAGCTTTGGTGTCGTTTGCGCGGTGGAGGCAGAACGTGGAGGTGACTGGTTGTCTGCTTCAAGTTCGACGCCAGTAACGACGGGGCTCGCAGAGGAGGCTGTGAACGCGCTCGTTCCGGCGTCAACCGCGCGTGCACTGTCGGCGGATGAGCAAGTCACGTTTGTCCCTTTCGCTGGATGGCCTTGGCTGCTTGCAGGCTGCGCCATTTCATCGTCCACTTGTGCAGATTTGGAAACCGCCAGATTGGCGAAACGTACCGAGGTGGGCGTGGACTGTTGTTCGAATGGTGCTGAAATCGTAAACGCGGCTTAAAGTGTCGATTGCAGAGGTTCTTAAACTTTTTCAGTCGCTCCCCGTTTGGCGCTAGTCATTGATATTTGCGCCTCGCCCAACATCAAAATCAAACACAAACAACAATTTATTTGCCATTATCCTGCTTTTCAAGAATATGTCGCTGCCATACTCGCACCCCCCTTCCGAACCTTTCACACCCTCCAGTTTAAGAACCCGGGGTTTAGGGTTTTCGGCAAGTGGCCCTGGGACAAAATCCAGCGGTTGCTGAACAGGCTTTGCGCAGGTGGGTTTGGCTCTTGGTTTCAGGTCTTTCTTATCGCTCTAAGCCCACGTAACCTTTCCGGATGCACTCAGGGCATCCGCGGCGTCGTTTATTGTGGATCCGTGAAGCCATGGGCGTTGGAAGGAGTTTTTCCAGGGGTGGGAGAAATGGTGGATTTTCCAGGGGTAGCCAAAAAGATTTTTGCAGGTGGGGGCCAAAAGTGGCAAAATTTTATTTTAACCATTGGAAACTAAGAAGAAAAAGTTTTTTTGCGAAAAATTTGATAGGAAATTTGTGAAATTTCAAAATCCAGGGGAGCTTGGACCCCCCTCTGTCCCCCACTTCGGACGCAAATGCGTGAGACACAAATTTGTTTTTTGCGAGGCCAGATAAACTTGGCAGGTCGCCCGCCTTTTTGTGGCAGGCATCGGCGAACTGCATGAAGACCGACTTGGTATTTTCTTCGCTAGGCAGATTACTATACTTAGAAACGATACTCTCCTTTTCCGAATCAGGTTGCGCGGGCGTCTTTACAAGTAGCTGCGCTTTCGCCTGTTTCTTCACTAACGGCAGATGACGAGAATTTCTATTGGCCGGGCCTGTTCATTATCTGCAGCAGACCGCTGTCCGCTTAGCTGGCGAAATGCGGTGGAATAGAGCAGGTTTCCCCAAAATTTTCAACTGCGGACCCACATCTTATGTCACATCAATTTTTCGCCCCACCAGCGCGGAAGGATAAGATGGGGCAGCAACTAAAGTTTACGATTGCAAAAACTTTTGAAATCATTTTAATTACAGATCACAGCGGTAATTATTTGCGACAGAGTACATGCTGCGCAATGAGCATGTCCAATTTTTTTATTTTTGTCACATCTTCACGGACCCTTTGTGCAGTCGTCACAGGCCCCCAGTGGCACGCGGACCCCAGTTTGGGAAACACTGGAATATAGCGTTCTTCTCTCGAAACACATTTTACCTTGTTTTTCTGTCGTTGTCGATGCGGAAGAAGGTACAGTCGATGCCGTTAAGGTGAATGACGCGCTAACCTCAGGAACGATCGCGTCTTGCATTTTCAAAGTGACGGGATTCGGCTGCGAAGAGAAGGCCGAGTGGTCGCTTGCTTTTCCCGGACCACTACCTGCGACGCTCTCCTGAAACCGCGTCGAAGGCTGACTAGAAGAGACAACGCTTTTCTCTCGCAAGTCCTGCGAATGCGAAGGCGCCCGGGCAGTCTTGCCTGGGGGTGAGTTGTCGTCTGAGCTTGAGCCGTGGATAGACACAGGGGATGCTGGTAAAGGGTCGAGATCGCTGTCATCTTCTGTCAGGTCAATTACATCGGAAATTACCGGCCGGTTCGACGTTGCTGAACTGCTGGCGCGTTCGTTGATCCTATTGGTCGATGCGTCCTGTTTTTTCCCGCTTGGCGCAGTTGCCTTGTCGCGCTGGTTGAGGTCAAGTGAGCGGCGTGCACAGTGCTTGATCGACGTCGTTAACTTGGTCGAGCTGTCGACATGTCTTTCGATAAAGCTGACGAACTGTACGGCGGATTCGGACGCACGCTTTTCAATTTCGTCCAGTGAACACGTACGACGTCCAACTTCGGCTGGTTTGTGGCGAGAATCGCGGGCTCCACAAACATCAGTCAAAGATTCTCGCGGCTTCGCAGGAACCGTAGACTTCTCGGCAACTGACACTTTGGTTTGAGCAATGATGCGTGTTTTCGCAAAAGCGTTCAACTTGCCTGTATGGCGGAGACCGCTGTTTGTTTGAAAACTTTTCGCGGACGAATTTTCACCGCGCGCGGACACCAGGGTGGTGTCTTGCGGTGTGGCAGATACCCCGCTTTTTTCGGACACATGGGCTTTTGCGCCTAGTTGCCTCTTTACTGAAGCGCCAGCGTCAGACACCGCCGTCGGTTTGGGGGCGAAACTATGTTCGAGCTTCGGTGTGTTCTCTTGTTCGCTTATGGGCGACAAGGAGCGCGCAGGTAGCCGAGCTTGCTTGCTTGCGTCTGGCACATCGCGTTTCGCAAATAGCGCCGAACCACGAACCTCCGAATCGCGCGGCGATTGTGACGGAGGGTCATAACACAGGTCTTTGATGTGAACGACGTCCTCGCGTTTTAGGTTCGCACCATGAGATACCTTTAGCGGGGACGGGAACAAGGGCGGCGTTCTGCTTTCCCAACCCGATCTAACCCCCTCACGACGAGGCAGCTTTTCGAGGGCCCCAGGTAACGAGGGGGAGGCCAGAAGTGCGACGTTGCTGTCGCTAGAGCTTTGTCCGTGCCCTGGAGCAGACAAAGCGAAGTTAAACAAGAGCGATTCGTTCCCTTCGCGATCTCCGTCGCCAGATGTTTTCCACTGAGAAGTAACTTGTGCGGCGCTCGTGGACGGCTTACCTGTTTTGAGTTGCCGCAAAGTTTGAGGGCTCAGCAAGGAATCGCACTTGTCTAGCTTCACGTAGCAGTTCCCATTGTCGGCAAAGACGGAGCATGAGGCCGGTGACGGTCTTGGTTCCTGTCACATATAAACAGCACGCTTCATTAGTTTTAACCAATAAGCATAGCATACTACATATACGTCATCGTGCAAGAGAGGTAAGTCCTGGTGAAGTGCATAAACAACGTTACGAAACGTTTGAAAAAGAACTTAATCGGTAAACGTTTCGGCCACTGCGCTGTGTACCGGTATCAACCACACGCGACTGTTCTTTGCGCCTGTTTTTGTCACTGAAACATTTCGGTCATTCGTCCCATAGTTTCATTTAAACTCACCATGACAGTGTTCATTAGCCTATATTTTCAAACACTCTGACCGAAATGACTGAATTTTTTTCGGTCATTTCAAAAACATTTCGGTCTATGAGCGAAAAAAACAGCTTTGCGCTATTGAAATGTTTGAAAAACAACTAACTACAACAAGTTATGTCAGTAAATGGTAGATAGTAAGATTGGCTAAAAACAGTGCTATACGAGGAGAGATTCAGCCAAAATATCANAGGCTTANCAAGAAGTTTTAAAACTCCAAGCTACAGANATCACTGTGCTATGCAATTCAATAGAGCAAAAGATAAGATTGCTCTATGTGCGGATGACAACTGAAAAGGCAACTTAAATCTCACACTTGGCCGCACCGAAAAACACGGAAAATGTCAGACCTAAATTTTTTTAGATCATAAACGACCAACAAAAGCTCATGCCACTCAAGGGTCAGCAATCAAAAAGCACATATGCAAATATTGCTCATCGAACCAGTACAATTTTAACAAATATGTTTGTTATACAGCTGACTACACTTGTGGATCGCTCCCGACGGTTTAAATAACTGGCTGTCCTGCATTACCACAACTTCATACCTGATCTATTTCGAGAAACACTGTTCAATGTAAACAATATTCTACGATTTTTATCACCTCGAAGTTTGTGTATACCTTGAGTTGCTTTGAGTAGAAACTTGCAGCGGGTGAATTACCTAAGTCGTCATATGGACTACATAATGCAAATACACCGCAAGCTCCAAACCACGGTAATGTTTACTGTGAACATGCGAATGAATCAACCAAACCATACGGAGTTATGAGCAACAGAAGTCATATTTTACGCCAAGTAAACAACTGATTTTTAGCAGATTAAGGAATGATCACATTAGTTAGGGCCAGACAGAAAGATTCTGCGAGGAAAGGGGGTCACATCAACAGGACGCAGGTGGACGTCCTGATACANGGACATAATCGCGNGCTGAGTTAGCGTGATGCAANCGGTTTGCTCGTCACGCTTCCCACTGTGGTGATAAAAATCGACGTACTGGAAACGAAGCGACGAAACTCCTCTTTTTCTCATGGTATTCGAAGCCTCTGGTCGTGAAGCAAGATGCGCCGAGGCAATTTAAACATGTTCCCAGCACGACAGTTCTCACTTAGTTTATCCCGCGTAACAACAGGCGCCGACATTGTGCATGGGATTTTATAATTTGCTACATGTAGTACACAAACAGTGAACACAGTTCCAAGGCAAGACTCAGCGCAGCCCGTACGCCATGAAAACGATGACGGGGCATGCTTCGTTTGAGACGTTCAGCCATAAAAGACCAACACTGTCTGATTGAATTGACGCGTGATGGACAGACGCTTTCAAGATGCTCTTTGCGAACAAGCACCGAACAGTGCCTCACACTGTTCTCGTAGACTTCAACCACTCAGACGTTCCAGAGGGTCCTACTAAGCACGTAAAAACAGCAATTACCTGACGATGACAAGCGGTATAAACCTAGCTGCCAATTCTCGACCGCAACAATCGCATACCCTGAAATCATCCACTATGCTATACGGCGTCATGCAGTTGGTCATTCGCTATCTACGACAAAAGCAGCCACAATTACTTGGGGGTTGTCTGGAACGATTAAGGAGTGTCTGCACTGAAAGAAAACCTTCTCGCTGATTCTGATGGGAGTGAAAGTAATGGAAAACCTAGCAAAAATTAGTAAAATCCAAGGCCAATACGACTCAGGCACACGGGCGTCGGAAGGATTTTTTCGAGGGGGGCACTGGGGGATTTTTCCAAAATTTTTCCAGGGGGGCCAAATGTGGTGAAATTTGTTTTTTCCCACTCAAAACTAAAAACAACTTTTTTGCTGGAAATTTGAAAATCCGGCCCCCCCTTACGACGCCCATGCTCAGGGGCGTTGCAAATGGTCGTTTATGTAAGTTTCGTGAACTGCAAAAATTTGACGTTGTTTTGTTGCCAGAGGCAACTCATCGTAGTGCAACTCACGTTTGCACGATGGCGACTGCAGAGAAAAGAAAATAATATGCTGCATGCAGGTTTAGAATTGATACACATTTTGCAGACGTTTCATATGCATTGCGTTGAAGGCTGGATGTTCCGCTTTCCACAGAGGTTATAAGCTGCTTACAGAAGTAGGAGAACAGGCGAAGCAAAACTTTTAAGCTCGCAAACCGAGTGCACTAAATGCATCGACTGAGAGTTGAGGAATGCTGCGAGGTCAACCACACCGTGGTCAGGAATGAACCACAATCTCGGGCGCGACCAGCAGGCTGCGTGTATTAGTTATTGTTGTGGACCTGAGTCTCACATTTTCCCTTATTAAGCCCAGAGTATAATTGAAAGCGAATCAATCATGGGTTGCTGCGTCACAGCGCTTTAGAGGAAGTGAGAAGAGATTAGGTACGCGAATAAGCGCAAAGAAGAGATTCGGGCGCAAACAAACAGAAATATCATCTCGAGACTTTCCCGAGTGCGTGATTATCGAAAATATCTCACGTCCAAGTTTGAGTGCAAACAGGCCACAGAACGGCTGACGTTATTGTTATCGATTCCATGTTGCAGGTTCAACAACCAAAGTTGCCGCGCGCGGTTTCTTCGGGTAAAAATAATCGTCAAGGAATTCGAACTGGAAGGTCCGTGAACAACAGCAGATACGTGTTGTGTAATCAGTCACGTCCCCAACAACGTGTACGTCATCGCATGGAAAAATCAGGGGAACTTTCTTGCAACGGCAGACAACTATAGTCCATTAGAGATTCTTGCAAAGCACTGTTTTGCAAGGCGGGTAGACATGACGTATAGCGAAGAATGCACGGTGAAGTACTGTCCTTGAAACTGTGACGTAAGTACAAGTGTCGGGCTGGATCATTTTTCACATCTGGTCGGAGAGAATGAACGTGGACGAAGAAACTTTCACATGTAAAAAGCAAACATCGCGCTCCTGATAATTCCCCAACACATCCGTTCTTCATCAAACCCCTGATGTTCAGTTCACGAGCTATATGCAAAACTGCAAAACGCGACGGTAGAGCGGAAACAAGAACTAATCACCGCTATACCTGGATCCACGAATTTTTAAAGAAAAAAATTCGGGCACCAAAGCTGCACACACGATATCGACGTAACTATGACGCAGTTCGTGATCACAACTTTTGACCTTTTGAACAGATTTCCCGGTATATTGTCAGCAGTCTTTCCTGACCCGAAAAACGAACGATAAAAAAAGTTTTTGCAAACAACGCAGTATTGGCATTGGCCGATTATCTGATCAAAAGGTGGATTTGTCTCGAAAAGCAGCAGCATCTTTGCAATATTACACGACAGAGGAACAAAATCCTCGTATGCGAGCGAAACGGATGGCGACCAAGTCTGGCACAAAAACTGTCGTTAATTCGTCAAGGACAAACTGAACGCCAAAACCCTGCGCCCTGACGAAAAGGAGGCCTTTGAAGCCACCTGCTGAGGCCCTTGAACCCACCTGCGGAGGTCCTTGAGGCCGCCATTGTTTTGGATGGCCGTTTTTATGGTTATAGGTCAACGACTTACTTTGAAGTCAGCGAAATAAACTATTATCAAACCATTCAGCTTAGACAAACTTCTCCTTCCTGTGACCTTCAGCTATGCTAAGTGCTCATCAGTCTTTTCAATCCTTCGATGGGGGAGCGAGGCGAAAACCGCTTTCAACAGCGATAAGATCATTGCAATTCGTTTTGCGCGTTTTCTTGATAAGTACGGCCAGGTTTTCACCACAGCGTAAATACATGATGTGCCAGAAATTATTTGAGTAATGCAATGTGCGCTTTCGTTTCATTAAACCCTTTTCTCATTTAAAGAAGATCACTCATTTTACGATAAACACCAGATGCCAAATATTGCGAGAAAAACATCTAACCAACAGGTTGGCACTGCACCAACACCGGTTTTGCCAAGAGGAAATCCGGTCGCTAGATTCACAGGAAGTCTGCGGCCATTTAAGTACAGCATCTCATAAACAAAGCTCGAGTCTGTGCAAACCACCTCGTGGGCGTTTTGGTAAGAAACTCGAGCTAGCGACGGGGAACTAGGAAACATCTGCTTTCAGAGATAAGATTACGATCACGTTAAGCATAATTCGTAGCGAATAACGCACGGCAGTGCTTCGCAGCACTGGAAAGCAAAAATGCCTGAAAAATGACAAGGTAAACGTCGGTAAAAGAGTTGTTTACATAACGCGTACTCTATTTGATTTTTATAACCTGTCTAGTTAAAAAACACTGTCCTATCGATGTATTAATAGGTCAAAATCGCTAATATGACAATGAATGATTTCCTTTTAACCAATTTTGCGACTTCAGAGCAAAACCATTTGAAAAAATGTTGCAGGAGTGTTTCGCATGATCAGCGCGCCTGTTTTACCGTCATGACGATATTTTTTACATTAACCGCCAGATAAGATTTTTTACATTAACCACTGAAATCAATAGATGGCTATTGATTTCAGGTGATCTTTAGAGATAACCCATCCAGTCCACGTGGAAACAATGCAAATATAAAAGCCTGAAACGATGTAGCCATAAGGTCACCTGAACGTTAAACCCGTCACCTGACCGCTGTCCTTTGACCTCAACTGCCGGCATTAAGTTAACCATATGTCGGTATTATTGTGTGTGTATGGTTAGCAATGTGAGCGCTTCAGCACGGACGACGTGGTGGAAAACCTTTTCTCCTCGCATTTTTATCAAATAAGTCGAAAGGCCTCGATTGTGGTTGGCAATAAATCTCAACGACTCGATTTGCGTAGGAGCAATCGCTATAAGTCGCATTTTACGGCAAATTAAGTGCAAACGGTAACGATGACTCAATATATTAGATGCAGAGGCGTGACAGTTAGTTAAGCAATAAAGATGTGTAATGCTCTGCCACGTGTTGCCAAAATCCGATAAAAATTGTTCCACCCGGTTTCGAGAAACTTCTGGAGTCGCATGTCAGTGAACAGACCTGTCGTGTTTGAGATGCTAACATAGGGATGCGCCTGATTGCCCTGAAAAGGTAAACAGAGCAAGGTTGAGTTAGTGGTAACACGATGGTGTTTAGGTTTTAGTTTCACAAAAGACAGCTCAAAAATTTACGTCAGTGGTGGGGTTCAGCTTGTTTGCGGCCAGGTCACCGACGGCGTTTGCTTGTAGTCTTGACCGATAGACGAAGAAGCAGCTAAATCAGCAACTTAAAACAAGGTTCGAAAAGAAAACGATAAGACGAAACTTCAAGGCGACACGCCGTCTGTTTCGCTCAAATCCAACGTGACCACATAAATCTAAAAACAAAATGAGATTTTCGGGCGCTCTACCTTCGGGCGAACGGTATAAATTAGGTATTGCCAGAAACCATCTACATCTGTGCCGAGTAGGATTTTTGATTTCCACTAACCTTGGCACGAAGATAAACACACATACTGCGAACGGAACATCGCAATAACAGACAGCTCCTGTAAGTCTTTTATCACACTGGGGTTAAACAATAAACATGACCAGGAGTTAAAATTGACGTCGCATGCCGTCCCGCAGCATCGTGCTGGCGGTTTGTGCGTCACGCGCGAAAACGTTTCTGATAGTTTTTTTCAGTTTTGTTCGAAACACACCAGCAGGTGATAAATCGAGATAATAAAAGCTTCGGCAGAGAACGCACGGAAGCAGCTGTGAAATGCCAGCTGCAGACTTTTTATTCACAACCGAAGAACATGGATGTGGAGAGAAGAGGTTGGCAACTGCTTTTTTCTCACGGTTTCAAGAAAAAGTTCGTATCAAACGTGACACCCTGTCGGATAAAATTCAACCAGCACAAGGTCAAAACGGTGAAGTTGCACGCGATATCCATCGCTCGGACGTGAGGCATGGTCAGCATCACAATAGACCAGGTGGCGAGGTCAGCCTGGCTTTGACTCCTGCATTGTTTGCAAGACCAACAGACCGTGACAGGCATCAGTATATAAACGGCAGTTCTTCATCACAGTTCAGTCAGAAGCGAGGTACGTGGTAGGACGTCGCCGTTCCCGAGATTATACGACGCCGCGCAGGACTTGGTTTGAGTTCAGTCACGTTGGTGCCGTTGTGTTTACATGGTACTGCCATCGAGTCCAGATTCAGGCATGGTCCTTTGTTAAGTTTACGCACAGCTGTGGAAAACAAAGTACTGCGCTTTCAGGCGAGGCTCTTCGTGTTGTAGGGAGACGTGTTGTGAACATAAATGGCAATTAAATGTTGGCATCCTTCATCACGTTCGGCAGAATAGCTGATCCGAACCACGACATTACAGGTGACGACGGCCTATTACAGTGAATCATTAGAGTAATCAGGACCGGCGGCTCGAAAAATTAAAGCTGTACAAACATCTACACGGCTCTACGCGAGACGCGGTCATGGATACCTGGCGCGTTAATCAAAAGACATCGACTTATACCGCATGAGACGAAGATGACCGGAAATTGAGTCTGGAAATGCAATTCCCGCATTAAAAAGCTCGTCTCGTGGTGCTTCAGTACCTTGGAGCAGGCAAAAATTTCGGAACTTATTGCATTTCCGCAATGAACGAATTAAACCATGAATTTCCAAACTTTTGTTGAAACTCGACCGGCGGCTTTTGCCCCAACTTGCTTTCCCGCAACTAGTAGCGTGCTGGACGCAAGAAAAGCGAGAGTGTCTCTAATGTGTGTCTCAGCGCCGTACGAGGATCAGGAAATAGTCATGCAGGCGCACCATCAGACTTCGCGAATTGTTGACAAAAATATAAATACTGTTTCAGCGACACCTACGTTAGCCTGAGAAAGTTTCCGCGGAAAGACTCGTTTTACAAAAAGACTCTTGAGAAAGCTCGTAGCGGCAGCTAAAATTAGGTATATCTTTGCGACTACATGTTGCACAGTGTCCAGTATCTTATTTTCCATATTACAGCGTTTTTAATGGCACAGTATCACTTGATAGATTTTCTCGGTGTTTACTGACACAAATCCTTTGAACCTCTGCTATAATTTTGTTCTAATACCCAAGAAAATCATGTTTACATAAATTAAACGTTTCTTAAATGAAATTTTAATTTAAACCATTGTCGGTCAGTTTGCACGATCTGTCCATCACTCAGGCCACAATTGAGGTGAAATTAGATTTTCTTGCGCAAAAGCCGGGCCAATGTTTTATCACGAGCGCGAATAGTTGTTTTCACTGCAGGTATGATTTATATTTGGAGCACACTGCGAGTTCAAACGTTCAAAAGGGACACGCAGGGTCACAGCGCATTGGCCGGGTCAAGAAACTGAGTTATCTTTTGAAACATGCAGCAAGGAAGGAAAATCATATAAGCTGCAATTCGAAGTCATGCATCTGCTAATCGAAGCGCTCTAGGCAGCACCAAATAAAGCAATGACATGCGAGCTGAAAGCATTAGCGTGGCTGTTAAGCTCCCGAGGTCACGACCTCGTTCAAACCGGAATGCGCAAGCTGGAATAACCCTTTCAGGAACAATCTGACGTATCCGCTCACAGCGCCTTATCGCTTTTCGCGAGCATTGAATCAAATCGGACAAGCCTCACCGCGAAGATGCTGCAAACACGATACGCAACTAAAGATGGCAAAAACCCGGAACACTGTGCACCGTTTCCTCGCATTGAACGTTCTGCTTCATCATCAATAGGGACGCACGCAAGCGAAAAATAGTGACGCTACCCTGTGCGCACAACCTACCAACCGCAAAACATCGGTTCACGAAGAGATGCCGTCGACAGTTCGGATTCGGTCATGTGCACACTCACCGATGCATTTCATGGCAGTGGCATTACACTGCGGCTTTGCAGGGTCGTGCCAAGGTCAGCAATCAGCCAAGAAGATGCAGGCATGTTTCTCAAACACAAGTTTCAGTTCAAGGAAAAAGAAAGATTGCTCGCCGAAGGCTTTATTGCGTACTTCAGGGCGTCACAAACGACTTATTCCGGTGAGAGAGCAAAATGACCGTCGAGGGTGGAAAGACGAAGATGATGGAACACATGGAGAGCTAGCAATTATCTTCAAGTAGTGTCATTGGTAGCGACACAGCTGGTCGTTTAAAAAACTCTAGGTTAAGTTGTCAGGATTGCACCGGCGTCAGTGAGAGTTGAAAACCAGCGTAAACGTTGGTTCTAAGTGCGGCGCAGATTTCGCATCGAAGAAAAAATGCAGCTGGCAGAGAAATGTACTGCAACAAAACTATCGATCAGGTGTGGCAGTGGAAAAAGAAAAACTGTGCTTGTATGTAAAAATCAGCAAAAGTAAAGAAATTTCTTGACATTCCGATGCTAGTGAACTGTAACTTAGATGCGCGTTCTTCGATTCGCTACGCAGCTATTTAGTTTTGTGGCGCATGCAGTCACAGCATTGTAATTTTCTGATTTTTGCGTCTGTTGAGATACTAACGTTTGCACTGTTGCTTTTAGGTTAACAGGATTTCAGACAAAAATCAAACTGCGTTAACAATTGCGGAAATGTTTCAACGTGTTGCACTGTGTGTTTTGCAAGCTGTGATCATCAGTAGTGCGAATGATGTTCTCACCCATACAAAAGGTAAGAGCCATGGTGCCGCAAAGTACAGACGCTCTTGTTGTTACGCTGAAGTCGCCAAGTGCTTACAAGCGCAGAGCATTCAAAAAGTTATATGGGTACGAAACCAATAGAAACTACGCATTTTGAACACGAAAGACAGCCTACTGTGGCATGGATCGAACTTCAAATGAAAACGTTTACCTAATGAGAAACAATCCGAAAAAACATCATGCGGTATTTGAAGCAAGGATGTTGTTAAGAAAAAATGGGTATCACGACATACTTATCGATCTAATATTTGTTTTGTTTTATTGCAGATTATTACAACTATGAACCTTCGCCATTCGATTATGAGGTGAGTGTAAAAATGTGAATATCAGAGACACCGAGAAAAATTTTTCGAGCCGGAATCGGATAGGGAAATACTTCTTAATCGCAAGTGCTTTAATGAAATCAATAATAAGACGACTTCAACAATCGCATATTTGTACTGTTCGCGTTGAAGTGTTAATTTTCCAGCGAGGTGATGACTGAAATGGAAGGTTCACAACAAACCCTCAGGTTTAATGCTTTTTATTTGCAGCAGGCTTTGTACAATTACGTTAGCAACCCGGAGATCATCGCTCCCCAGACAGAATTTCAACCAGCACGCAGACCCATCCTACCCCCCGTCCTGCCCGCCAACTTGCCCGCTGCCGACGCCTTGCAAAATTTCACATTCAAGCTGCTGGGCGCCTCACACTCCCGACGCGTGAAGAACCTGGTCGTATCGCCGCTGTCGATCTACACGGCACTCGCTTTGCTTAGGGCAGGTAAGCACACCTTTTGCGGTTAGATATGATGTCTTGCCAGAAGAGTTGCAATGGAAAGCATATTTTCAGTTGGAAGAAAACCTTCTTCGAAGATGCTTAAGTTATTTTCTGAACTGCAACATCCAAACATCCAGTTAAAATTGGCGTTTCCTGAAGCTGCAGCGACGAACACTGTCGCATCCCGAGTCGCAGGGCTCGTTGCTTGATGTTTCCAGAAAATTAAAGTTTCGAGTGTTGCGTAAGGCAATCATGAAAACGCACAGTAAAACTTGCGGCTAATCCCTTTCGGATGAAAAAAAGGCAGTTTTTTCTCTCGACACTCGATTGCTATTTCGCAACCTTCACGAATTTGAAAAGTTTCTCCTTCGAGGTCTGGAAAAATTAAACGACAGTCACTTAACCTGACGTTGCGCGCATTACTTGTTCAGGATTAAACGGCACTTCTCTGAACGAAGTCACCGCGTTGATGGATCTGGCCAAGGTCACCGACAGCGAACTCCACGACATGTACCACGCTCTTGAAGAGCCGAGCAATTCATACGAGCTGTCACAAGCCAACGGGCTGTACGTGGATGAGTCCGTGCAGTTCTTGAAGACCTTCAGGCGTGACGTTAAAAAGTAAGTAAACAAGGGTTGCTTTGGAAAAACAAAGCGCTGGGTTTGTTTAAAGTAATGGATTATTATATGGATAACCACGAAAGATGTCAGCCTGGAATCCTGAAAACTGGACTGACTCGTGTTCATGCGCAGGTTACATGTGGCGCGGGCGCGTCGATCGAACTTCGCAACAGTGCCGTCGCAAATGCGCAACAGGGTCAATCGATTCGTGAAGAGGCACACCGATGGAAAGATCCAAGGCATACTGCCAGCAGGTTCCATAACGTCAGCAACAAGAATGGTCCTGGTCAACGCGATCTATCTCAAGGTAAAACGGCTTTCGTGTTGCCAGTGCAGATGCTTATTGGGGGCCGGAAGCGAATCCCTTCATTAAATAATTCGTGTGATATTTTAAAATCTAGCCATATAACCACGTTGTCAGCGGTTGATGCTGCACCAAAGCTTTCTTAACGTGTTTCCGACACTCGCCAATAGAGCATTGCCCGACGTGAGGCACTGCTGCAATGGTCATGTCAAATGCTTTTCAACTGAGTAAGACAAAAACGTTTACTGCTAGGATTCCATTTCGAAAGAAATGTTCGCGGTTTCGAAAAAACTGCTGACGATTGCCGCTCCCACAGAAAAGTTAAGCAACGCATGAACAGCGTAACAAATGTCGGAAGCACTGTTATTCCCAAAGTAGAAGTATGGGCCAGCACTAAGAACAACAATGAATAAAAAATAAATTTTGAAGCTACTGCGGCAGACTACTTTGATATATTTTGAACAGATGTAGTTTAAATTACGGCCAGACAGAATTCTTACGCCATTCAGAAGCAAACAGATCGCTCGCACCCTCTAGCGGTAGCGTCAAATGAAACGAAAAAAGGGACCATCATAGGCGTAGCCAGGGGGTGGTGCAAAGTTTTTTTGTAAATTAAAGTCATTTTGTGCTTCGAGAGGCGTTTTTCCAAACAAAATAATTCGCCTAAAATCATACATTTCGGCCCCCCCAAAATTTTCGGGCTGACTACGTCACTGGAGACCATTCGGGGCCACGTTCTAGTGATGGACAGCTTTCTATTTTTGTATCTTGCCCAAATTCGCTGAAAAAGCAGATTCCGTTTCTTTGTTTGATCGTGGAACTTAAACTCATACAACCGCGTAAACAATCAACGAAAATCGCGCAGGCAAACTGGACAAACCCATTCAGCACGTCGGATACTCGGAGTGCGAAGTTCTGGATCAAAGAGGGTAAACAAGTGGACGTAACAATGATGCATCAGCGCGATGGATCTTGCTTTCCTCATTATGACGAAACAATGAAAAGTGACATAACAGTGCTTGGTCTTAGAGGTAAGCAAAACAGTCGTTTTGCGATTTGGTGCTGATGCAGCTTAACCACTGCCTTTCGTTTCTTCAAGAGCGGACCAGTAATCTACTGGAATCGCATAACTCATGTAAAAGCTTACTTTCACTCAGAATTTTGTAGTCCAACAAAGCAGACAGAACTGCTTTCATTTGAAATTATGTTTTTCGTTGATATACTTTACAGCGAGCTTATTGAAATCTGTGTCTGTTTTGCAGAGGGCGTCAGCATGATACTTGTGGTACCACGAGCGATAGGCGACTTTTCGACAGTGTACAACGACCAGCACGGAAGCATGGGCAGCAAAATGAGCTCGCTGTTCGACATGATTTGGACAGGTAGGCACATGTTATACCAGTGTCTACTTTCGTTCTTGGTCCTGGTGATGCAGATTAAGGAGGGGCGTGAACCACTATATCGTTAGAAGTGGCTACGTTGTCTTGTTTTTACGACTATTGTGAAGCATAAGGATTTAAGCAGTACTTTATTCCAAAATATCAAAAACAGTTATAAATAAGCTTAATGTCTTTGCAAGCAGGGGCGTAACTAGGGGCGCAAGGGAGTCACAATGCCCCAGGCGCCGAATATTCCCAACTATGTCACAAGCACTTTCTTCAACAGAGTTCATTTGCTCTCAGGTGGCGCTAAACTTGCTTCTTCCCTCGGGCGCCATCTAAACTTGGTGCGCCCCTGTTCGCAGGCCAATTTTATTGCGCACAGACACTTAGACAGGCATTCTTTCTCTTAAGCACCCTGCACAACCACATGATGTGACCGGGACGTTGCCGCTGGTCGAGTTAAGGTCACCAAGATGTAGGCCAGAGGTCTTCAAACATCGGCCCGCGAAGCCATTTCATCCGGCCCGCTAAGCCACCCTGTCAAAAATGTATAATATTTTTACGAAACATTATACAAAAATAAATAATATTTACGAAACATTTGTTTATTTGGTAGCATGTAACACATCCCGAAACAACTACATTACGAAAGATAGCTGTTGTGCAGCAGCTTATGCGCCCCTTAGACAAAAAAGCTTGGGATTCCAGGATGTACACAAATAGTGCAATCAGGCATTTCGACTTCAGCAATACCACCAACAAAAATATCGACGCAAAAATGAAACCAACCCAGACACATCCAACTTGTACAATTAATCTTAGGACGACGCAGACGAACCTTCAGCATCGTTTGCTTTCTTTTGCAGCTCGCGGCAAAGCGACGCCGAGGGGTACTTGTGACGTGTACTTGCCGAAGTTCAGTTTGAGTTACAAGATGAAAGAGGCGAAGAGTCTTCTCCGGGAGCTCGGCGTGCGTTCGATTTTCAGCAGCAATGCGGACTTCTCGCGCATGACGCACAGCGAAGAGCCCCTCAAAGTTTCCGGGGTGTTTCACAGAGCGACGATCGACGTGAACGAAAACGGCGTAGAGGCGTCGGCGGCCACAGCCGTGACGATCCTAACCCGAAACGCAGCGTCTGTACGCATGATTGACCGACCCTTCCTGTTTGCGGTGAGGCACGATGCGACTGGTGCCATTCTCTTCGCTGGCAAAGTAACAAGGCCGCGGGCGGACCAGTAAGAGACGTCCCTGTCTCGCAAGGACTTGCAACAAAAAATTTGGTGAACAGGAGTTCTGACCGCGTCCTACTGGCGGGTTCACCTCGAAAGTGAGAGGGTGGTGATTAGGCTCAGCCTCGTCACAGCGGTCTGCTCAAGAGCTTCCACTCGCATTGCTGAAGCCGAAAAGCAGTGAACACACTTCCTAATGGCCTCAGTACCTTTGATCACCGACAGCAGGCAAGGTTTTCGTCGCGAAACTTGCTGAACGAGTGATTTCCGCGAATTTTCTTCCGAGAAGAAAACTTATACAGCATCAAACGAGCTGACAGTGATAAAACGCGAACGCTTTGTCGATCAATGTCTAAGCCCATACGCTTGCCATGCGCTGCTTGACGAACCTAACGTCCGATGCAGGCTGGCTGGACCAGCAGGCGAGCAGCGAAAAATTACCAGTAACCATAAAGCCTGAAATCAACTTTGTAAAACAATGCGTTTTTGTGCGTTTTCTACTCCGTTTATTGTCATAACTTTTTTTTACAGCGACAGCATGGAAGATTAGTTCAACAAAGCATGCTTATATTATTATTTTTTCTTTAAAGTCAATGCGATCGACGTACCGTCCAGCGTAATATTTACTCACGCACGAGATCTAAGAAGTTGCATTTCGCGGCGATCACAAAAACATTGTTGAACCTACAGTTTCTTCGTCTGCATCAGCGCAAAACCGTACTTTTACTCACAATGGACATGTCACTTTGACTATAAAAGATGTATTGCCTGAAATGCATGCTGCGGTTCAGAGCCAAGAAAAGAATCAGAACGTTCTGTGAAAGTGAGACGACACTACTGCAGGCAACAGAGTCAGGACTTTTTGTTGAGAAATTGACAGGCTCCGACAATACCGTGCTACATAAAAAAGCAGAAATACGCCGCTGCCCCAACAAAAGGGGTGGGTAACGACGTTTCCGCGAACCCCCCCCCAACCACAAGCTACGGGCTTAGGTCGCCCACCATGCTGGTAATAACTGCCAATGATCAGCTGCTAAATTCACAACTACCGTTGTGATGCCACAAAACTACCAGAAATCGTTCCTGATGAATTCACACTTAGCGTTGCTGCTTCGTTCCATAGTTTACAAAGCGGAGCATTCACATTTATAGTACTGCAAGAAGTACCTACACATCATTTGCATTAACCTTTTGCGTATTTGTGAAACTGATGTTTTCAAGTGTTGACTGAAATTTAAACCCAATGCCAAAACGATCGGAATGTCTGTAAGTGGATCGTAAGAAAGGACTGCGGTCCATATGTCACAGACAGGCACGTGCACACGAAGCAGACGATTTTAACTACATGACTTGAATCCATTTCTGGCATGGCATTTTCATTGTCTTCAGGAGTGGCGTAACTGACGGGGGGCAGGGGTGCAAACCTCCCTCCTGGCAAGTTAAATGTAAAAAACAGCCCCCCACTTATCTTATATTTCGGTATTTAGTATTTGTTTGGTTTTCAGTAGGTTGTTTTTTTTGCATTTTTCGGTAATTTCGGGTTTTGTTAGTGACATCCACACTCGGATTCACTATCATTTTTTAACTCTTTTTCTGAGGATTGGCTAGTGGGTCCCTACAGTGGCCAGTGGGTCCTCTTCAGCTAAGTTTTCCCATCCTGGTTCAAATCTCTAGTTACGCCACTGGTTTTCAGTGGAGTCTAAACTTAACTGCTTTTCTATTTTAGGTAAAACTTTTGTGCTAATACTCGAAACTCGACTTTCCCGCAACCAATAAAAATCTACGTTTGGTCCTCCCTTAATCCGGTGCTGCTCAGTTTTAGGCGATGTTTGGAAAGTTGTGCTCAATAAGGTGAAAATCGATGCTCCATACTTTTCTACGGATCTATAGGATGATTTGCGTACGTAGTGAAAGCCGAACTGGCCATGACTCAACATAGTGGAAACAAACGATGGGTGTGATTAGCGAAAGTAGCTCTGCTTTATTGCAAAACAATAGCAATCTTGGCGGTCTATTCAGAGGCCACTTCATTTGAGTGTTTGCAAAGAGTGTTTGAAAGAGGAAAAAATAAATGCAAGAAAAAAACAAAACAGGTGGAGTCCACCAACTGCAGTGCTAAATAAGGAATCATGACGGAGATAGAAACAAGGCACGAAACCGACTACCCAAAAGCAGACTGAATTAGTAGTAGGTTTACAAATGCCACACTCCGGAAATGCCCCCCTAGTAGTAGCGTCTCACTGACTATGTGACAGCTTTTATCACAGACCAGCAAGATGCACTCGCTTCGGATTGTGATAAATTCAGCATTCACAGAAAAAAAGCCGCAAAAATATTCGACTGAAAAGTTGTTGAGAAGGATCCTAACACGAAGACAATATCTCTAAAAAGCGACTCCACACAATTCGTGGAGTCTGCATAACGGCCAGAACCATTAAACCAGGGGTGGGGAACCTGCCGGCCGCGGGCCACACGCGGTCCGCGTGAACATTTAATTTGGTTCCGCATCAGGATTTTATTTGCCCAAGTTATGAGTACAACATCGCGTTAAAACGAATCTCCATGAAAAGCAGGTACTTAGAAAGTCAAGAAAGTCACTCTGCCTCATAGTTGTAGATAAACGTAGAATTTTTGGATAAAATTAATTGTTTTTGCGACCCGCCAGCGATAATGCACAATCCATGCGGCTCGTGATAGCGAATAGGTTCCCACCTCTGCATTAAGCCGTCTTTGTAATGGGTGTGCGCGGATCAGGAAAAGGTTATGGCACCGCGAAGATTTCCTTTCAGTCGTTTTTTTCCCGTATGTCTGGAACCTTGCAGTTCATGGCATTTAAACGATGTGGCCATTTGTGCCCGACAAGGAAACCTCTGCACAATTTGGCCATCAATTCCGCAATCTGCACATCGGACTGCGACAGCATGTCTTGCGGTCGGAACAACCTTTCACTGTGGAAGTTTTCAATCTCAGCTAATTTATAGGGCGCCTGACAAGATAACCTCTGTGTTTTTTTCGGTGTCCTGAAGTATACATCTGGCGCAATGAACTCAGCGCCACTAAACAAAAACCTATCTACCTATCTGCTGACGACTGTGTATCGTGTTTGCTGTATCTGGAACGGTATCGATGATAGTAAGCAAACTTTAGCCTTGTGGCAAGCTTCTGAGGAATCTGCCTGCTTTCTGCTTTCATTCTTCTGCGACAATTAAAACTTGCAAGCGTATCTAT
>JGI24159J19872_10000492_pt1 | contig 35383 bp, 25 predicted proteins | sample Ectturendosymbi4_FD_19872 | JGI IMG/M metagenome (IMG submission 19872) | reverse complement strand
GGGCGCTGTGTCATATAGGATTGGCGAAAGACCGTGGCGGTCATCTAGTCAACCAACCCCGTTTATCACTCTTTTACCAAGTGTTGAGAAACAACAGCTGGACATCAAATAAGCATAATAACCAAGGGAAGCAATTCAATACAGAGTGCCACTAAAGAGTTATTAACAAAGTGTTGAGAGTTTTTATGCTATGCCTCTTAGCTGCTGTAGCAGGAAGAGTGGGGGCGCCAAAGCTGACTTTGGCCCTTGGCGCGGGAAGTCTTAAATACGCCACAGATTATTCCTAGACTCGAGCAAAGTTTTTGATTGTGTTGGTCGTAATATCCTACTTCAAATTTGTTATAGATTATAGCCTACATGGAGTTAGAGGAGTACTCATAAAACTTTGCGCTTCCTACTTAGACAAGGTTCAATGCACCGCTACACCGAAGTAGCAGATACTAAATCTTCTTTCTTACATGTAACATGCTGGGTTCTGCAAGAATTTGTCTTTGGAACTTTGATTCATATCTGTATATATTAGTGACATTGTGAAAGCCTCCAACTTTAACGTTTTATGTACTGATGATATCAATCTCCACATTTCAGGAAAAATCCACAAAATCTCCACGATTAAAATTACATTACTGGCAACTGGCTGGGTTCGTGCTAGCAAATTATGTATCAATTATTCCAGAAATAATTCGTGCTCACAAACAACCCTAACAATAAGAAACCTGTAAAACATTTACGTAAAATATTTTGATACTTGATGATCAACTTTTTTGGAAGACTCAAATAGACACGATTGCAGCACAACTTGCAAAATGATGTGGAATTTTGCTCAAATTAAAAGACTACGCCTGCGCTACCACTTCAGGTATATTTGTTATCCGAATTACACATTGTTTAATTGAGAAGAGCCAACAAAACAACTTCCTGTAATTAGATTGCAGAATACGCTCTGTAAGAGCCACAAAACTAAAACGATTAGGCCTATGTATATTCTAAACACGGAATAAAAATTATGTGATTTATTGGAAATTCCAATTCATGATTTTATGTACTTTTGAAAAATTGCATCAGTTCACAATAGTCAAACAAGGCATGCTTCATCGCAAAAATAGCATCTACACAAAACTATAACAGCTTTCTTTGATGTATATTGGCCACGAATTTTGGTCTGGAATTTTCGAAAATTTGAATTGCCTTCCCTTTCGAAAACAATACTGAAATGTCCTGTTCTCTTGCCAGTTTAATTTTTATTCACGTTTGTTCCACATTCCTGAAACTATTACATGTAGTTCCTCCCAATTCCAGAACCCTCCCTAGTGCTCACTCCAGGGCCGGGTTAACTATTGGGCAAACCGGGCAAATGCCGGGGGCCTCGCGCTTGAATAGACAAAGTTTTTTTCATGTATTCAGGCTGTTCACCACTCGTTAAAATTGTAGAGCTTTTTGAATACTGCGTTTATTATATAGGTTAAGGAANCTGACAGCTTTGGCACTTATCGTTTTTGAGTGACTTGAAAGAACTGAACCAAACAGCATCACGCTTTGACCCAAGAATTGGATCGAAATCAGTGCATCCATTGGTGTCCGCAGAATTTTTTCCACGGGGCCAACGTCGAAATTATGCTTGTCCTTTCAGGTTGCTGACGATGCCATGTAATTGGTCGTTCACAAAACGCTTTACCCTTTCTACCCCATTAGTCTGTGCTGATTGAACCTCAATTCTCAATCTTTTGTCTGAAATCTTTTCTACACTTGGGCTATCAGAAATGCCTTTTCTTTTCATAAACTGCCTAATATCCATTTTTGAGCGCTTTCTACAAATAAGTCATAGATTAAAAATAATCAACGGCCAGAACAACATGATCGGGGGAAAAAAACAAGAAAGTAAAACCACTCTCGAAAAACTGTTTCAAGCAATGAGAAGTAGAACTATATGTTGACAAGACTATCGGACAGCTTACTGAAGCTAGAACACCACGCATCACAGGCTTAAAAAACTGAGCAGATGAATTACGAAACCTCGCCACAGCCAAGATAGCTTTGTATTTAGTGCTCACGAAGTTGTCAGAACCAAACCCTAACGATGAAGTGTATTCCAACAAGTCTGCATCAGGGGCATAACGAGATTAGATGGCGCCCGGGGGGAGAAGCAAGTTTGGCGCCCCATGTTCGAACCTGAGGTCTTTTGGAAGCAAATGTACTGTATTGAAGGAAGTACTTGTGACACTGTTGGGACTTTTCGGCGCCCGGGGAATTGTTCCTCCTTTGCCCTTACTCGTTACGCCCCTGGTCTGCATAGACGTATTCTAACATGTCATGTATTTTAACACTGTGTGAAAAGAAGCTTGCATAAGAATCGTTTGATTAAGCTATTCACTCGGGCACGTTGATCACAGCCGCACACAAACAATGGACTTTTCAAAACTTGTGGAAGCACTGCTACAGATTAGTTCATGCTTCTTTTCACACAGTATATAACTATATGTGGCTTACCGCTGTCAGCAGTGTCACTGTCTCGCTGCATTACCTACCAAGATGTCTGTGTTTAATAGTCACATGCAGGGCTCCCATTCAGTGATTTCAAATAAACCCAGATTGCACACCAAAAAAACCGTATTCCTACAATAAAAATCCAGAAAACTTATGTTACGAACAAAAACATTTGAAACGTTAATCGAATAGTAATTTAATTATAGTTATCTTCCAAATTTTCTTCTGCAACGCAAATATTAACATTTGGACGAGCTTTTTTGTTGCCCAGGGAGTTTTGCATAACACTGGTAACATACTCCGTTGATGAAATCTCTTACTAATTGTAGTAGCGCGTTTGTTATCAAACTAGGAAATTTTGTGCAATCTTGAACTGTACCGGGATCTAAAATCCCCCCAAAAATATATTACCAATGCCTTCTAACTCTAGTTAAAAATTGTTTTTTAATTTGTATGCATAGGAAAACATCGACATTAAAAAAATCGGTCCTAACCCTTGTTTCACCAGTTTCTTCAACTGGCATTAGAGACAGTAACATTATATATATAACCCCGACAATGATCTTATGAAACCGATTGAACACGTCGTGCTTCATCCGATATGCGTACTTTCTTACCTGATGTGCGCATGCAAACACTGTAATGTAAAATCATCTTCATATTATTGAACACATTGAAGTTGCTGATGGATTTATCACCTCAAATAACCCAGATTTCACGCGATGTTTTCATAATAAACCTAGACACCCAGATCGCCTAATAAAGCAGATATGCGCGGAAAAAACCCGTAGTGGAGCCCTGGCCACATGCGGAAAAAAGCCTGCTGCCCTACACGAAGTGAATGTTTGAGCATTTATTGCCGTGTCATTGTTACGCAACAAAGACCAACAGCAGAACTATCTGCCAGCAAGTTCCACAATTTGCCTCTGCTGGCAAAGGAGCGGACATGAGCGAACTGCAATCTCATCATTGCATGTTTAAACAAATTAACCACATGGGGGTCGCCGTACATGGTCACCCCCAATTGTCTCTGAAGTGAAGGCTGCCAAATCGTATCAGGTTTGACGTTTTTGACCGGTGTTTTTGCAAAGTTGAAACGAGGGCATGTGAAACGCTACGCAGTTGCGCTCAGCATTTAGGGGCCGCGCGGTCACGACTTTGCCCGGGGACTCGCGTTCATTCAATCCGGCCCTGGCTTACTCCCCCTGTACAAAATGGCCATGTTTTTCACTCATTGCTTTTATTTATTTTTCTTCGATGTTGTGCTACGTTACTACTAACTGCTGCCAACAAGTCAATTCAAATTATGATTAGTATCGACATGAACGAATGTTGCGGTCCAGTGGATCTTTGCCGCATGCACAAACGATGAACATAAGTGTGAAACGTGAGTCACCAATGAGTAGTGGTTCTAAAATATTTCAAGACAATTGCTTATGACAATGATTTATACACACCGACCTGCTTTCAGATTGGTCACGAACAGAAATTATAACAGAATTCACCGCATTTTTGGAAAACGCAAATCATGCATGATGGTTTCACGCCGAATTCATCAAAGCAACATAGAACCAGTGGCGTAACTGACGTGTGGGCAGCGGGCGAATCAACCCTCCACTTAGCTTATATATTTGTTTTGTTTTTCAGAGGTTGCTGTTTTTCTGCGATTTTTGCAGTATTTTCCGATGATTTAGTTCTAGCATAGCCATACAAATCCGAATTCACAATCACTTATTAAATTTTTTTGAGTTTTGGCAAGTTGCTCCCTGCAGTGGCAAGTGGGCCCCTTTCAGCTAAGTTATCCCCCCTGGCTCAAACCTGTAGTTGCGCCACCGAACAAAATAGCAGTTTCCATTACTTCTTAGCGCTTACCACAGGTTGCATTGCATGTTAGAGCAAAAACTAGCGCACACCGAAAGATACGGTGGAATATAAAGAGTAGGACCACCGCGCCTCCATAATACCCTTTAAAATTGATTTAAACGCGCTGCTGTTTTTTTTTCTACAGTGCAAGGCAAAAAGCACTTAACGTCATTGCGGAACGTCATCACAAACTTAACATTGTGCGCTGTTGTGCAAAAATCGCATCACACGTACACGTAACAATCGTCCTTTGTTGGCGTGCTTCGAAAGTGAACAGCCAGGTTCGGGAGGAAAACAAACTTCAAAACTGCGCAAAAATTTCGATAAACCGCACGAAAAAAATCTTATTTAGCAAATTGAACCACATCAGCTGAGCGCATGAATGTTTCCATGGTTACGTCGAACCTAGGCAGTATGGTTTCCAGGGCAACAAGGTGCGCAATAATCTTTAGACACGAAGCAGAAGATGTCACTGATTTGAAGTTAAACGTTGTAACGTCTGCGTGAGGCAGCAAACCCGCGTTTTACGCCCACATCCGATGTAGATCGCTTTGAATCGCTGCCCTCTACTTTTTGGCTTCCTCAATAAAAATCTGTATCTTTGTTGACTTCCTTGTCTTTGAGCTGGTTTTGGATCTGCTGTTGGCGATGATAGAGGTCAGCCACCTGCAAATTCATTGTGGGGGGAATAATTGAAACGAAATGAACTGAGATGAGGTTTCATGCAAGACTTGATCTCGGGCAACAAACATTCGGGTCTTTGCGTTTAAGCGACAGCAGTGAGACAACGCGGGCAAATTTACTTACGGTAGCCACTAACACTATCAGCCGGTTACTCGTGAACAATATTCCCACTTTTTTTAGGAAAATCATTTCGTCAGCTTATCGCTGAGTGTTGCAATGGTCCGAGTATCGTTCCGGTACATTTACATTATGAACACACTGTTGAATAATTATGACGCATCACGATCATGACGCCGCCCCGACGAAAATTTGCTGCAGAAGATTGTCACAACGCTGGTTGCCTAACAACAGCGCGCAGCGTTCGCGCGTCAGTCGCACCTGTGAACTGCTGGTGGCCTGCTCGGGCTTCTTGTCGTCTCTGATGCGCAGGAATCGAGGAAACCTCAGCGAGATGCCTTTTTCGGGGTCGATCTGAACAAGATCATGTGATGACGTGGCTTTCAACGCACTAGGGCTGGGCTCAGGTAAGTAATTACTTGAAAACCTTTATTTACTTGATTGAGTATGTTTTCAAGTAATTTGCTTTTAGAAAAGTCAAGATTTTAGAAGCCATGTCTGTTGCTGTAAACACAATATTGCATCATTCACACATAAAATAAGCCATTCAGACGAATAGGTTTTCTTGCCTGTGTGCTTTGTGAGTCAGTTGCTGATTGAATCGCGGACAACAGGTGCGAATTTTGTCTGAGTTTATTTATACGATAGAAATTCCAATGGTTTAAGTCAGGAATGGAGAACCTGCGGCCCCCGTGAACATTTCATATATTGCCCGCGTATGAATTTTTGTTAACGAAGTTAGAGCAACATCGCGTCAAAACGAAGTTCCGATAAGCAGGTACTTAAGAGTGAATCAAAAAAAGTCACTCTTGCTCATAGTTGATTGATGTAGAATTTTACGATAAAATCAATTGAATCTGCGGCCCGCCATGGATAATGCGCAATTCATTCGGCCCGCGATTGTAATAGGGTCCTCCACCCCTAGTTTAAGTCTAAACATTGATTTTACGTAATCTCCTAGAAATTACTTAACAAAATTTTGAACCAAGCCCTACGCACGACACGTGTATGACGTTTCATTCAACGCATGACATATATATGACGTGTCATTCAACGCATGACATATATATGACGTGTCTTTCAACGCATGACATATATATGACGTGTCTTTCAACGCATGACATATATATGACGGGTCTTTCAACGCATGACATATATATGACGGGTCTTTCAACACATGGCATATGTATGATGCGTCTTTCAACGCACGACATATGTTCAGCAAACCACGGATTAGTGCTTGGCAAGTGTCGCCATCCCACATCTCGGCAACGATTACATTGAAGAGAATCTTTCCTTAAGAAATGTGTCACGCTGACGCAGATTTCAATGCTGTGGATTAGGCAGTGTTTTGACGATTTCCAATCGGGATGGGGGGGGGTAAGACAAAAAAGCAGCCTTGCATTATTTAAACAGAAATACGGTGTAGCACTGAAAACAGCCGCATAAAGGTGAGGTGGTTAGGAATTAAGCGCAGAATATTATAAAACAACGGCATCTAATGGCGGTACAGACAGAAGATCTTCTGACACCAACCCATTAAGTTCTGTTGGTAGGAACTCAGGAAAAAAACGATACTACAACCGTTGGCTCTTCAACAAACGAAAGTCCATTTTCACGTCGACAATACGCGACAGTTACTTCACTACGAATTGTTCAATCGCTTACGATTCCGTTCGCAGCGGCGTAGACAGGGGAGACCGAGAGATCAGCCGCCTTCACTTCCCACACTTGCACAGGTTCAAACCACTCGTCGGCCTCACTGTCGTTCAATCTTCAAAGCAAAACACTGAGTTAAAGTTACATCGAGTGGTAAAATTCGTTCAGCACGAATCAGCAGTCTACTCTATAGTCCCACTGATTTAAACAGACCTGTTGTAGATTAACCTCGTAGTGAAATCCTAATCAAAAGGTCAAATCCTATCACCTGGAAGGTGTACTGCTTTCCACACAGATGCATGTAAGGACAGATGCATGCAAGGATTTTCTGGCAATTAAGCCGCAATGATGAGCTCAGATTAGAACTACTTCCGGTTTACAGCTCAGGGTTGAGAAAAAAAATAAACGTACCGGTAATAAGACTTAGGTTTATCGATGATGTGTTCCTTGAAGAACTTGGCATGGTCAACCAGACTTTGATCAGAAAATCCGGTTCCTATCTGAAAAGCAGAAGACAAAAATGTAACCGACTCAAGCACAGGTACCGTTGCACTCAGACAACGACACACAATCCTGACTTCCACAGACGTCTTCACTCCACCTGGGTTTGCTGTGCTTGGATCTGGCACTTTACTTTTTAACGTTTGAAAACATTCCCGGTTTTCACAACACAACAGATCTACTACTTCCTTTTCGCGACACTGTAGGGTTGCTTCCAATGGTGGTTTCGTTTAATACCACTGCAGCAATCGGCCTGTTTTCTTACATCCTCAGAGGCCCAATGCGGAACGGATTCCACGGATCAGGGCAGCATGGACACGAACGAAATTGTTGTTAGTCATGGAGAAGAAAATCCACGCCTGCTTTGCAGAGCTAATTGAAAAGCTAGCTAAACAAATACGGCAATGCTGCCTGTGGGAAAATACTCCCTTTAATCACGAGGACGATGTTTTATGACGCAAATCACGTGGTTCTTTGGCAAGTCTGCTTTTCCACCTGAATCTCTGGTCGGCGAAAAGATAGCGGAAAATTATGCGATGTGTAGGCAAGACCCTCCTGACGACTGTGTGGCCAGTGGATTGCATTCTTCGTAATTGCCGCAAGTGAAAATCAACAAATATGTATGCATGAACAGTTTTATACATATACGTCTTGTTTTTATCTCAATTTGCCTTGCCGTGCTAGCACTATAGAAGGTGTAACCCACTGGAGTGGTATGCAGTCAGCACTGCAGTAGAACTGAGTAAGACATGTACTGACACATGCCTATGATGCTAAGGTATTCGATGACATATATCTACCATAATGTAGGAGTATTCGCCGTCTAATTGAATACGAAATGATGTTGACACAAGGTTTGGAATTTCAATTGTAGCGCATTAAAACTTTTCATGCTTTACGTTCAGTTTGATGATCTTCGCTTTTCACTATCTGGAGTATCACGAGTGGTCAGTGTTGCCCATCTCCGCTTGCATGGCCCTGGGTTGGTTAGTATTGCAATGTACATAAACAGCAATTACTACAAGTGAAAATAAGATGACTTGCAAACTGATTGTTATGAACATGTTTTGAGCAAGTTCCTACCACCACACTCAAGAAAGTCACTATCAGTGACCGAACTGATGCGTTTTTTTACATTAGGTTACCCAACAAATTGGAAGCTGCGGAGATGTGGTTCTATTGGAAAATGCAAAGGATTTCTTACACGGTCAAGGAAACAAACAAACAAGCCCCAATCCATGTCAGCCAAAACAGATCTCTTTTAAAAAGAAAATAGCAACAATTCCATTTTTTGGACATATTATCAGGTCACAGCAACTAGAATATCTGGCTATTTGTCGGAAAATTTGTGGCAAGAAAGCACGAGGACGTCCAAGCAAAACGCACTTGGACCAGCTCAAGGACTGGATGAATTTAAACACTCCACGTACCTGCAACTTCCCTATCATAGAAAAAGTTGAAATACTGCCTGCGCATTGGCTCTTATGCCTGGTTCAGGTAATGGACCTTCATGATGACGATGATTGTGTATTGTGAGCAGACATTTTAACTGCAACTGTCAACACTCATTGGGATAATTTTGGGTCAAGAAATTTTGGCGCATAAGTTCAATGGAGATCGCCGAAATAAAATGAAGAAAGTATTCTCTTAACATCGCGAGAACGTTAAGCTTTTCCAAAAACCGCGCTGAAGCTGCTGACTCCCTGTAAGAAAGTATACGCAATATGAAAACGAAGAAGGATGGTTTGTTTGCATCCGAGTATTCTTAAAAGCAGAACCATTTTTGAAAACAGTAAATGACCGAATGGAACGTTTGTACAGTTTCTGCTCCATAGACTTATCTGACAGTGGAATATAATTTAGGAGATTCCATGCTATCTTTCAGTAGGTCGAAAATGGTGAATCGCATCACAAACGCCTTTTGTCAGCACATACTTTTTATGCAAAAGGTGATGCTAGTGACGTTTGCAACTTGGGTAATTTCAGTCCTTCATCAAGGCATCAACGTAGCAAGCTATGTGCTGCTCATATTTTGAGTTGATAGCCTCTATTGTGTACGTGAGCTAGGCGCTGGAATTAGTGCATTCCAGTTGTTCAGGTCCAAAGTGAGACGAAAAGAATACAACTTTGCGAATATCGATTGCAATCTGAGGATGGAGCAAAGGTATTTATTTATTTATGATGTAGTGGCGTGAAAGTTACCGGTTATGCGAAAGATGCTAATTATAGTCAACTGTGGCTTTTTGAAATAAGCGGAAAGATAGACGCCTGATTGTAGTCTTGTTCCTGCTGGTTTTTTTTCATTTGCCCAATTGGGGATAAAGTGCATTTTTCCTTTTCACAGCAGTGACAGACACTGAACCATTCTGTCACATGCATGTTGGGTGGTGCAGAACCTTCGCCTTCATTGTTTCGGACAAATCATTTTTCTTGCATTCTGTGCTCATTTGCTTTTTTCAAATGACCCACAATTGGATACTGAGACCAATGATATCGTTAATGGATGAAATTTACAGGGTTCACAGAGAATGCTTTACGCATATGTTAATGGTAACACCACTTGGCAAGACCGGGAAAAGGACAGCTAATGTATTTCACAAGGGAAAAAGGACAGCTGATGTATTTCACAAGAAGGGAAAAAGGACGGCTGATGTATTTCACAAGGGAAAAAGGACAGCTATGTATTTCACAAGGGAAAAAGGACAGCTATGTAGAAGAGGCGAGTGATATACCATCTAACGCCAGTTTTGCTGTATATCGGATTGTACAGAACTGAATTGCACGGACTGCGAAGAGATGACTACTTGCGTCAAAATCTTCTGCTGCGTGAAATCAAACACCACCGTAGAAACATTCACCAAATAAAAGCAACGTATCTGCAGAGAAGAAAAGATTCTGAACATGATCTTGGTCTAATTTCAAAACTGTACGTAAGGAGCAAGTAAGCACAAGCAGAAACTTTGTTGTTTAAATTTAAATTGGCAAAATATTGAAAATAACCTCAGTGTTGTCAACAACCACGACAAAAACTATCTAATTGTGAAATGGACTTGCTTAACAAAGCATGGGAGTCATTTTCCTGGAAAGTTCAATTTTCTGCAGGTTCCAGCGAATCTTGAAAATTTTTACCAGGAATGTCGTCCGTTTCTGCAACAGCACAGAATTAAAAGACTTGATCAATCAGTACCAATAAACTTAAATCTTATTTTTACTACATGAAGACGAAATGGTACTTACTAGAGGAGTTTTCGTTCTTTGAGCTGTTGCAACCTCTCGGTTGGCGTTGCGTTGAATGTGCGATTCACCACGAACGGGATGTGCGCGAAGAATAACACACATATATACGCGGCGCGAACAAGAAATTATAGAGGGTCTGCGGCGCGGATACTCTGTCGATACTAGCTTCTGAACGATTCAACGGAATGACTAGCATACGCGAAGAGTGATCATGGCATGTTGCTTGCTGCCACAGTGTGAAGCTTTGCTCGGCTTTCCGATCACAACAAAATGGGGAAAGCGATTCAAAATCCAAACAAGAAGAGGTCCAGGACAAGTTGCGGCGCCTGAGAATAAGGACAAGAACAAAGAAGAGGACCAGGACGAGGTCCGGCGACTGAGAATCAAGAACAAGAACAAAGAAGAGGACCAGGACGAGTTCCGGCACCTGAGAATCAAGAACAAGAACAAAGAAGAGGACCAGGACGAGGTCCGGCGCCTCAAAATCCAGAACAAGAAAGAGGACCAGGACAAGTTCCGGCACCTGACAATCAAGGACAAGAACAAAGAAGAGGACCAGGATGAGTTCCGGCGCCTGAGAATCAAGGACAAGAACAAAGAAGAGGACCAGGACAAGTTCCGGCGCCTGAGAATCAAGGACAAGAACAAAGAAGAGGACCAGGACGAGGTCCGGCGACTGAGAATCAAGAACAAGAACAAAGAAGAGGACCAGGACAAGTTCCGGCGCCTCAAAATCGAGAACAAAAAGAGGACCAGGACGAGTTCCGGCACCTCAAAATCCAGGTCGGGCCCAACATAATCAACCGCCATAGCAACTACGGCACAACGACCCACCCATACAACCACCCCGCAACAAACCACCATGGCAACCAAGATGCCAATATCCGCNCCCGCCTGAGCAACCATTCCGCGGCCAGAACCTCTCCAAAGCAATATTGCNAGTGAACAGAGACGAATGCGAATGATGGGTGAATTGTCTTTTCGGAGTGTCAAGTTAGTGCATACCNCTGGTCGCGAGAATCCTTTANNNGTCTCGTATGAACGATGATCAAAACGGTCCATCTTCCAAAAAATACAACACCAACTGGAGGTTGTTGCAACCTCTGTTGGCGTTGCGTTGAATGTGCAATTCACCACGAACGGGATGTGCACGACGAACAACACCCATATATATATATGTGGCGCGAGCAAGCAATAATAGAGTGATTGCGGCGCATGATCTCTATTATTGCTTGCTGAAGCTATGCGCACATGCCGCTCGGGCTGTCTGTTCGCAATACAGCCAAGATCCAGATAAAGGAAATGGTGTAGTCGTTATAGACAAAAATGATTACATCAAAAAGATGGTACTATTTTAAAGGATAAAACAAGGTCTCAACTCAGGAAAAGTAATGTTAACCTGGAGAAATTAAAGAAATTTCAAGGTTTTCTGAATGGACTGAAAAGAAAGGTGTCCTAGACGTACGTGTTTAAAATGAAATCCGACCAACTGCTGCCGTCACTCCAGCGTTGTACGGTCGTCCAAAAGTTCACAAAGACAGCATGCCACTGAGGCCAATTCTATGCTCGATTCGCAGTTTCACCTATCAATGCGCCTCATGGCTGTCAAAATCTTTAAATGACCTGCGCCGGCACCCATCCATGGCAAAACACACTTCGACAAAATGATAGCTGACCATGACGTTCATTGTATGCAAATAATGTTTTTTTTCGTTTGATGTCAAATGTTTATTTTACTGTAAGTTCGACATTGGACGAAGTCTTCGCCAATAAGGGCAAATTTCATGGATTAACTAAGCCGAACTTCGAAAGATGCGCAACTGGACTTGATAAATACTGTTCTACAGCTCAACAGAAAATATCACACACATGAAGATGGGATAGCAATGGGCTCAGCACCAATTTCACCTTCGATGGCAGACGTCTTTATGAAAAGGTTATTTGACAAAGGTAATAAGATACGGACAGCTGGCATATTTGGATGTTCTACTAGCAAAACCGAGATTGGAATTAACTATTGTTACGTCCAAACCTCGACTCGTTTAACTGTCTCACTGATCCTGGCGACTCGGAAATACTGTCCACCCGCTTCAACACACAAAGTTCGCTATGGATGTAAACAGCCACAAGCAGTTCATGCGGGCCACGCAACGCAGTAGCTCAGCAAGTATTTCACAAGCTAAAGTTAGTCGATTAATCAGATGCTTAGTCCGGCAAACAGATGAGTTAGTCGGTCAGTCAGATTTCCGACAGTCACGGCTCGCATCATACGCAAAAAGGACTCACACCTCGGCCCGACTCGCTCACAGCGCCACCCTCGAGAAAAAAGGCAACCACCAAATTACGCGGTTGGAATGTCAACCAATCAACATGGAAAGTCGGACGCGTGCGGCGCAAAGCACAGGAACGAAAGTAGGGACGACGGATAAATGAACTTCGCAAGTAAAATAAAAATGAAACGATGTTGCAAATAAGATACGGAACAAGCCTTTGGCTGGCACACCTATCTACAGGAAAACTACTCATACATGACTGTAAAATAAATGGAAAAGCTTGTTTCGAATACAACATAATAAGTTTCGCGGCTCTTATCAATGGATCCATACAGAATTTCAAAATATCAAATCTTGTTTTCTTAGCAATGGATACCCAGACTGGTACACAGACAAGTAAATCAAAATATTTCTCAACAAAGATGAAAATACTTCTTCCAAAAACAAGCAAGAAAAGACGACTGCTACTCGAAGATTTCTGTATATCCCCTACATTGGTGAAACATCACTACAGCTAGCAAGAGAACTGCAAAAACTTTTTCGAAAATATTTGGAAGTGGCTGCTCGGCTAGTTTTCATTCACAGAACGCATGCGATCGGAGACAAGTGCAAGCAGGCACATGTGGAACGAGAACGACGCAATGCGGAAGATATGGTTAATTGGACAAACTCTAAGAAATTTGAAACTTCGCATTGACCAACACAACTGTTTGAAATTTAGCCAAACTACCGATGTAGTCAAACATTTATACTTATATCCAGGTCATTTCATGGGCTTCAAAAATCCAAAAATCTTGACTTCCGCTTTTTACCATCATAAGCTTCAAAAGCGACACGTTTAATAGAAAAGCAGCAACCCGAGATGAATGTCGACGATTTTTCACCCCTTATTTATACCTTTTGAATACGAAGATGGTTATGTCGATTGTTTGCATGATGTAGATGTACGGTGCTGTTTACATCCGTGATTGTCTCTTGCCGCCACTTATGGTCTTGCGCNGGTCTTTCAAGGTTATNCTCATACTTTTTTGACAGTTACGGATGCCTTAGTGCTGATTTTTTAAATATTTTTGTATCCTTCACTTACAGTGTTCTGCGAACAGCCTCTTGCTGCTGGTCTCGGCTTGTTTTCGTAGGTTACGACCTTACGTAGATTCTGCATGGTTGTCGGTCCTACTTTTAGCGGTTTTGACATGGCCGGAGGTCTTGGTTCTGCTTTTGCCGGCTTCTGCGTCACACTGACATTTCTTAGGTCACATTAACTTTTGGTTTTGAATTGCTGACATTGCCAAGTGTTGCTTCATTTTTTTTGACTGGAGGTAGATTAAGAATAATCCGAAACGTCTCAAACATGTATAGATTTTGAAGCTTCTCCAGTGTTAACGAAACTTCTACGGTAATGGATAATAACATTTTGCAAAAGCACATTTCATCATCAAACTCATCTCTCCAGTGCGACAAGGCCACAATCGGCCTGGGTGGGCCTGTTTTTCAAAACAACTAGAAGACGACATGTGCAGGATTGTAGGTTGGTTAAGGGAAACCCTTGCATGGAACTAGGAATGCTGCAAAGCAACCCCATCTCAAATGTGCTGCTTAAGCAACTTGTTTGGCAGCAATAGGGTTTAGCTCTTGAGTAAGAAGTTTCAATTAAGAGTCCCTGATGAAGTCGTATCATCACTGATAAGTTAGTCCAGAAATATGCGGCAAGTATCTTACCTACTATCGTTTTAGGATTTCAATTGCAGGTGTTGGAAACACAGGATACTTGCAGTTGATGTGTCATCTAAGACTATTTTCCGTATTTTCAAACAAAAATGGAAATATCTGGCTTGTAAGGATTTGACTAAGCGCACTAAATAGTCTGTATAGGCGAGGACCTCCGCTTGTACTTCGCATCGATGCAATTCACTTGTCGTAAGTTTTTTTAAAGCAGACCTTGGGATTGCAACGGTCTTTCCGGTATCACTCCTTTAGGCGAATCTCGTCATGGAATACGTAGAAAACCGTGCTCTTTGAGAACCCTCTCAGGGCATGGGAACCGTACGTCGAAGGCGCTTTTGCTATTATCAACCGAGCAGCCCTCGACCAGTTTCTTTTCTGAACAGTATTCAACCGTTTATTAAGTCCATTATGGAGCTGAAAACAGATTCTTCCATCGCGGTTTTGGATGCAAAAGCTGCACGCAAAATCAGAGAGGGTGCGCTACTCCTCTACCGCAAATCCACCTACGGTGACAGATACCTAAATTTTCGTTCTGATCATCTCTTGCAGCGTAAATACGCTGTTGTCAACACGCTGATGTCTCGTGCCGAGACTTTAAATTCTGATAAACGAAAAGCGGCTTTACAACATGTGCAGTGTTACGTGAGCATGTATTGGTTCATCGTTTCGTCTGTATGTATTAATTGGTTTTCTCCATGATATCTCTTCACGCTAATTTCCTTGTTCCTTGATTGCTACCCCGCCTAAAATCACTAGGTCCAAAGATTCCGCGCTACTATCATTTGCACCTGAGTCATCACTCAGTTCGACATTTGGTTGACAGATCAAGTGTCACTCTTGTTTTTCGCCCTGATGAAGTTGACTGCACCGTCAACGAAACGTTGGCAGTAACCGTTTTACGTTTTATAAGATGCACCAGTTGAGCTTTTAAGCATACTGTGAATTAACATGGTGTTCTCGGAATAGAAGGGTTTCGAGCTTTCTCGTTTGAATGCGGGANAGTTTTGGCAAAAACTGTGAGTGCTTTCCACTGCTGCTCTGGGTTGAGTGCAGTCATTTTCGTCAACGGTCAGTGACGTCGATTTACATTCCCATGATTGAAGTAGAATCCAGAGTCCACTGGATTTGCGGGTGGGGGAGTGGATTTATTGCCTGTAGTGGAAACAGTGCACCACACCAAAAAGCGCAAGAGTACAAATTTCGTTTCAGTTGGGTCCAGCAGCAGAAAAAGACAATGTGTGGGTGGATGGTGTGCACCAAATAATGAACACTGTATTGAAACCAGGATTGCAAAGTGCTGAGCTAGGCCACTCACAATCGGGAGAATAACGACTTCATTAAGTCATTAAAGACCTGCCCTTGCCTTGGTCTGCTCTGACATTGAGAAAAAAACAAGCGCTTGAAAAGTGTGTTTGAGATCAAATCGCTTAAACAATTAACGCAACTCCAGCACGCCGATCTGAACGGCTTACCTTGCAGATACTTTGGTATTCTTCGCTCTCTTCATCGTAACACGCGAGTAGGAATCCCCCGTAGTTCCCGACGCGCTTGCCCCTGCCTTTGTACCCCCCGATCACAACTAGGTCCAGGGTGTCTCCCATGCCATCCAAGTAATCCTGCCAAGAGCGCTTTGCACGTTTTTTACCTCATCTTACAAAATGCGTGAGTTTATTAAACACGCCTTGCGGCGGCCACGTCTCGATTTCGCAGATTTCACCAACAAGCTGGTTTTTTTCGGTCATCGACCGAATTGTTTTAAAATGACCGAAAAAAATTCACTCAATTCGGTCATTATGTCCGAAAAACTAGACTAGTGAATACTGTTACGGCAAGTTTCAATACTACTATGTGGCAAATGACCGAAATGTCTCAGCAAACAAAAAAACAGTCCACACTGTTCAGCTCACTTTTCCAACCGGTGTGCGACCTCAACACCCAACGGCGATTCCCGGCTTATAATACAGATGGCGCATAAAACAAGACGCTTGAAAAGTATTTACCAACAACATCCTCGCGCATCAATTCTTCTCAGCACACGCGAGAAATTTTTCTCTCGTTCTTCGGCGTGTTGCGTGCCAGCACAGTCGTCAGGCGGGTGTGCTTCCTACAGCACTCGCCACAGGTCAACCGTCGCCTGCGAGACACGTCGATCAAACGAACCTGCGCAGCAACGTACCTTTTTCAGTTTGAGCCAGTTGTGCGAGCGCTTTGCAATCTCGTACGTTGCGTCAACGTCAAGCGTCTTCACCATCAGACCTTCGCAGTTACCTGGACATACAATGATAATTGTTCAATACCTGTTTTTTTGCGGTCATAGACCGAAAACAATTATGTCATTTCGGCCAGAATGCTTGAAAATATAGGCTAAAAACACGGTTATGGCAAGTCTTAATACAACTGTGAGACAAATGACCGAAATGTTTCAGTGATCAAAATGTCTCAGCAAAAATGACGGAAATGTTTAAGCGAAAAAAACCAGCCCGATACCCATCGTTTCGTGCTCGTGTGGCAAGTAATGTCACCCATTTTAAAGCAGGGTTGATAAATTAAACGTCCCCAATTACAGAAGCGCTGTCCAGCTGCTTGCTTTCCAAAGTGAAAACGCTTTCGCTTCGTACCCAGACTGCACCTCCTTTGCTTGGAACCAGTGTCCCCCCCCAACGTGCGCAATACCACGAGACCATTTGCGCAGTGATATCTCGTGCATGCAGGAACGGCGTTTCTGCGTATTGACTTCTCTCGAAGATGTTGTTTAACTCAAAAACATTCTGTTTACCAAAAATTTCCTATTTTCAAGAGGCGATAATATGTTCGAAGTACAACACACGTCAATCACGAGGACGCTCTTAAAAACGATACGCATCAGCAGTTTCACATCCGGGTATGTGATCCCTTAAGCCAGGAGTGTGGAACCTATTTACTGTCACGAGTCGCATAAATTGTGATTATTGCTGGCAGGCCACAAATAACAATTGATTTTATCCTAAAATTGTACCTTTATCTTAATACGAGGGATAGAGGCTTCGTATGACATACTATCTTGAGCGTGTGGTTATCATGGAGCTTGGTTTTGACGCGATCTTGTGCTGTAAAGTGGGTAAAGAAAATTCTGATGCGGGTAATATCGAATGTTCACGCGGGCCACAGGATTCCCACCCTGCCGTTAGCGGTTCAATAACCTGGAGACCCGCAAAGCAAAGAAACGATCTTTTTACTGCAGACCGTCCAAACACGTGCTAAGAAATGGCCAGTCTCAGATTTCATGTGTGCAGGCTGGTGCATGGCAAAGCGCCCGTCATTGACTACGAGGACTTAAAGCACAGGGGTTATCACGAAGAAACCTTGTGTTAGGATCTTCAATTCAAATAAATGGCTTGTTCATGAAGAGCAATCGTCATTTCACGCCGTGAAGGCACTTGTCACAAATTAGAGACAAATTACCTCATGAAAGTGTTAACCGGAAAGACTCGTCTAAACTTTCAACTGTCTCGCATCTTGTACAGCGCAAGACCAAGAAACAAACGGGAGAATGAACGCACGCGAGCACACTGAGTAAAAATCAACTACAAGATCAATAAGCCGACTTATGATACCTACTGATATGAAGAGATTCGCATAACCTCAGCTTAGACTTAAGTGTAACGTGCAGTTCGACAGCACAGATCACGACTGTCCTAAAGAACCACCACATCAGAATGAGCAGCAAATCCCGCAAGGGCACCAAACTGTCCATCTGTCGATGGCGTTTAAAAAACGTTCCAAGGCCCCCAAATCACGCAAGATTCCTCGAAAGGTAATCAATGCACACGCAGAAATAAGCATTCCATGAACAGAATGTGGCGCACGCGCTTATCAGCTCATCACAAGGAAATCATCGTAGAACATCTACCCAATGCGCATTTCAGACAGCGTATACACTGATACTATGAACTGTACTAACGCCGTACAATGATCACGTTTAAGAGAAACTTGACCAGACCACAGCCCAGGGGTCGGGAACCTTTTTGGTTAAGGGAGCCATGAAACCTACATATTTTTAATTGTATTTCCGTGAGAGCCATATAATATTTTTCAACACTTAATGCAACCAACTTACTAACTGAAGTGTGCATTTTTAAGCAAAACCAACCATTTCAAACAATGGTAATAACATGTTTCTTGCTGTTAATGCGACTTCTGGTGCAGCATGGTGTTCCTGATGGCTTTGTAGTCTGGCAGATGGAAAATTACAGAAAAAGTTTCATTCGTAAAAATCGTGTCAAAAAAATATCAAGCGAGCCAGATGCCGTAATCAAAAGAGCCACATCTGACTCGCGAGTTATAGGTCCCCGACCTCTGGCATAACCAAAATGCTCGTATCAAAGCAGGCAAGGTGTGATAAGACGACCTGTCACTGACAGAAGCAAAGCTTGAACTTAGGCTCAGCTTAAGGTTTTACAGCAAAACCGAGCTTCAAGTATGGGCTACATCAGGCGCGCAACCTGGGGGGGGGCATTTGCCCCCCCAAAAATTTTCAAAACATTGCATAGCAATTTTCACATTTGTAGAAACTTTCAAAGAATAAAGATGAAATTTTGTATTACCATCATTTTTAAGAAATCTTATTGGAATTTTTCTTTGTCTTGCTCGTTAATTATCTCCTTACAAGAATTATCTCAGGGTTTTTTAAGGAAAATCTTAGGTACCCGGTATGGATCTGCAGGGACCCGATTTATCTGATTCTAGGGACCCGATTTTCTCCGCTTTTAGGGACCCGATGATAATTTTCTCTGATTATAGGGTCCCTAAAACGCCTTAAAAAACTGTTTATCTTGAGACAGGTTATCTGATCGAAAATTTTGTAAATGATTGGTATTCAACCACAAATAAGCTGGAAGTGTCAATTTTGGGAGATAGTTCAAATATTTTATCTATTTGTTCCTGTACTATTTTTTCTTAGACAGGCCTCAATTCGTCTTCATGAAACTTTATAACATTAGTTGAAGCGTGCAAATTGCTGACACTTTCAAATTGATAAGAGAAATCTTGACATAGCAGTTAGTGCCTCATCAAACCGCTAGTTCTACGACCTTTTGATTACTATTTTTGTTAGGGGCAAAGCGGATCACCATTATTAACGAAGTACATTTCTTAAATAAGCGTTGTTTAGCAGCGTTTTCGATTTGAAACCTGATAGTTTTTAACTAAATTTAGGTTGCGCACTGTTTCACGTTTTAGTGTTTTTCTGGGTTGATCCCAGTGCCACGGCTTGGAAAAAAGGTTTAGTGAAGTGTCATATGAGTGCTAGTCAAGTGTTGAACGCACCTGCCTACTAGAACACTTTGGCTCCAAATGACGCTTTACAAGACCCTGACTTTTGCAACCAGTGCAAGTCCGGAAAGCTCATAGCCTTCACTCAAAAATGCCAGAAAAAGCCGTTTTGCCCCAAACACACCCGATCTGTTATGCGCCAAAGGCACAAGACACCTGATCCGTTTTGCCCGAAGTAGTGAAATTCAAAGATCCCCTCACCCTTGACATAGGCTATCTATTTGTGATAGAAATTCAAGCACATGCTAGAAGAATAGGGCTAGAACGAATTTGCTAAAACAAGACGAAAATGAGGTAGGTTTACTACCGTAGTAGCTTTACATATGTCACACTAAAGCCATGACTACCCTAGTTTCGTACGGAACCAGGCGTTTGTATGAGAATACAAATTTTTACTCTGTCCTGATCGTTCGGTCTGCATCTTGAGTAAAACTGAAAAGTTTTCATTTTCGGAAACGTTGCGATGAGAACTTTTATCTGTGTGTCAGGCTTATGCAGAATCACATGGAAATATTTTCAACTGCAGCAAAGCTCTGTGTATGACGTTTTAAGGCTAAAAGTACAAAAGGCACATTCATCCCATAACTGACAAAATTGGGTGCTAAAATCTAAAATCCGTTAACCAATACAAATATTTGGGGCTGTACTGGATACTGAGCTCTCAGATGACAAAGACATTCAGAGACAACTGCAATAAGAATATTGTGCAGCGAACAAGCTGCGAGCCTCTTCTCCCGATGTTCAAATACAGTTAAAAAAGTACTTTTTCGTTCCTTTTGTACGCCCATGTACGCATCATAATTATGGTGGACTTTCAGAAAGTCAAGCATGCAAATATTGCGTGTGGCCTATAATTTTGGTTGCAGAACTCTATACAACCTGCCCTGGAGAGCGAGTGTTAGTAGTCATGACTCACCAGGTTCAATGTAACATTCCTATTTTTGAGGCTATTAAGAAATAATATGCACTTGTTTATGGAAAGATGCAGAAGGTCTAATAACAGAATGGTTGCCTGCTTTGATGCAGTCAGATTGTTTATATTCTTCCTTATTCTTTGAACACTATAACCGCATTTTACTTTGCGACTGAGTGCTCGGACATTGCAGTGTTTGTACGTTTGAAGGTGTGCATGTCACAATGCATTCGTACTTTACTTGGCCTTGACTAGTTCGGAATTAGCGTTCCACTCTGCTGCAGTAGTGTTGTACTAACTGAACAAACAGTGTTAAGAATGCGTCTGTAAACCTGAGGCTCGGCCTCAAACACCGTTACAAAACATTCTGTTAAATAAGTTTCTGTAGCCCGGTGTCAAGCGAAATTTCTGACCTATTATTTTTTGTCAGTTATTTTTCTTCTCAGAGTAAAGGAATAAAATTTGGTCCTTCCTTTTTTGATGTGTGTTGTGTAAATTAAAACTATTTGGTTAGATGTCAGATACCTACAACAAGCTACAGTACGGGAATAACTATAACCAGTGAAAAATGTTGGACTTTATCTTAGACTTCAATCATTTTTCTTTTTATAACTGTACCATAAACCTCAACCCGACACAATTACCTAGACACCAAATCCTAAGCCCGAATCATCAGTTTTCTCAACGTATTTGGTATGTTGAATGTTGCTCTGTGCATGCGCATATGGCGTGATGTCAGAAATTTCGCTTGACACCGGTGATTCAGCCTCCAACGCTGTTGTAAAACGTTCTGTTTTTATCAACCAGCCTTGTGTAGAATGTGCGTTTGCACTATCGACTTCGTGTCGGCGGGCAAAAATACAAAATTATTATCATATGTGACCGTTTGCGAAAAAGTTGTACCACGGGTGAATAAGCACGATGACGTCATCGAATAAAATTTCATTAAAATTGCCCCCCCCCAAATTAAGAGCTGGTTGCGCCCCTGGGCTGCATCGTAAGTTACGCCGTACCGCATTGCACCAGCGACCAAAGCAAATGTTTTACCATGAACTGATTCGTCCAGAAACTCCGCAATCTGGTCTGTGTCGTTCGTGTCTCTGTGTTTTGCGAAGACCAGCTGACCTTCAAGTTCATTTACGCTGTTGTGGAGTTTCTCTCTTCGTTCACGAAGTGTGCACCGTACTAGAGACTGAAAGAATTGACACTTTCTTAGAAAAAGGCTACAAATATTTACCTATGAAGGCAAAAACAAAATCACAAACTCACGGATAAAGAAAAGAGACAACAATAAATTCGCACCATTTATTCGCGTTGCAATATTATTTTGCACCCACAGCATTGTGAGTAGAAACGCAAAACCTGCGAATCATCAGGTTACGGGTTCGAACATCATGCGGGAAAGGCTTATTTCGGTCGTAACCAAAGTGGCCACTCGTAATGGTGGCGCTTAAGAGACACGGAACGAAACGAATAACTCCGGTTCATAGTTACGGCTGTCACTACATTTTTGAGTTTCTGCTTTGTTGTTCACCTTGCTGGGTTCACTGCATCGCACCTGTGTGGATGTGTTGTTATGTAGATATGCTGTGCGTAAATGCGTTGTATGTAGATGTTCTATAAGTAAACGTGTTGTGTGTATGTGTTGTTTTTATATGTGCTGTGTGTGTATATGTGTTGTGCTATTGTAATTTTGCATTGTGCGTTGAACCCAATTGTGACACGAAAGCATTGGTAGACTTGAAATTATGAAACTTTTTGCAGAGATTGAAGGGACCATCACTTGTTTAACGTCGGTTTAAGCTGCTTCCGGTAGTTAGTGATAAAAAAAAACTGGGACCGCAGTTCGTTTGCAGAGCAATTCAACGTGAGTATAAGCTCTCAACTGTCTGCAATAAACCATAAATCAAAACCACTTTCTCCCCCAAATCCTGAGATCGAGGTTCTGAGAAAAGCTAAGAAGTTCACTGGTATTAGCAACAAATTTCTGTTTGAACAAAACGATGACCCACACAAAACGAACACAACAATAGAACTGAAACTTTCTCACACACTACTCATGAATAAACCAGTTATTGTTCAAACAAACTTCCACGTACAGATATTAATAATTATAATCGAGTGCTAAAGATCTTTCAAAGAGGGCCTGCGCATTGCATTTTAAAAGGCACATGCATTGCCCCATGTATTGACAATGTATTCTCACCTCTCCGTTGAGGTACAGGCAATCGAAGGCGTAAATGCAAACGTGAACTTTAATTTCCGACACGTTGGCGTCTTTTCGCTTTCGCGTTGTGAGCACCTGCGAGACGTGGATGCACCTAGTCAACGACTGCGACCGGTCAAGACCGTACGTAACAATATATCATTGATGAAAAATAATAAACAGACAGAATGGAAGTTCTGTCAGTCTTGTTGGAAACAAAAAAGCCTGTTGCCGAAACATCTAGACGCACTTTTTTCGTAAGTTTTTTTTTCTGCAGCTGTTACTGTCGTCAGCCTTTCCCAAATGTTCAGTGATACAACAGAGCAACAGAAGTTTACCTGAAAAGGCAGGATCTGCTTCTTTTCAGGGTCCCAGGCCACAGCCTCCGAATCAATGACGCACGATTTCACGCCATCCTTCAGCAACTGCGAAGACAAGACAAGCCACGAAAACTATTTTCTTGTCGATTGTTTAGATTTCAGAACATCGGGAGCAATCAGCCACAAAATTTTACTGGTCGCGCGACGCAACCACAAAATCCACTTCAAGAACAAAATTCTGTGAAAAACATATATTACACATTGGTTGGTTTGCATGGAAATTTGAAAGGTATTTGCAACTGAACCGTGTCAAATTTTTTTCACCGAAAACTTCCCGGATGTCGTGAAAATGTCACACCTTCGCAAAAACCGCACAGGAGTTAAATTTTCTTTTCTATCTGCTTCGTTCTAGTATTTTTTACTTTTTGCTGAGTTAACATTTTTTTCTTTGGTCGTCGCTTTCAACGCAATGAACACCTTCCCTGCGTTTCATGGCTTGCACCGAAAGGTTTTGAACCAGTGCTTGCAAAACCGAACTTTCGATTGCCTTCGTAAACGAAAGAGGACATTGGATTATTTGTTACCACAGCTACCAGACGTGTTTTAAAGCTCCTCGACATTACAAAAGCCACTCACACCAGGGATCCTCGACACTATATCCGGGTATTTCGAGGTGTTGTTCTCTTGATTCCTGCTGTAAATTTTCACCTGCAGGTTAACAGACACAAACCAAGGTTACTCACGGTCTACTGTCTGCTGACAACAATTGCCTGCGAATAAAAGACAATGCATCTTTTATTTGCGAAGAAGTCCAAGCAGATTCTGAAGAACACATCACAATTAAAAAAACAAGGCAAATTTTTGTCAACTCCTGTTTTTCAGTCAGCAGCATATTAAACAATAAAGAAAGCGCAGTAATCTGTCCACCACGATTGCATGCATTCCGGTAGATTTATTCACAATCAGCATATCTGTAGACGAAAATATTTTGGAACGACTTCAGTTCATGTGGGTTGCTGTCAGTCAAGATTAGACTTATGTGACGTCACAGTTTGCCGACACAAAAACCGCACTCACGTCTCCATTGTCCAGTACATGGATTTGCGCCCTCTCGCCATCGTACTTGTACTCGCAGGTGAACGCGCTCTTCTCGAATCTGCTCAAAACTTCCGACACGCCTTTCGTCGGATGAGCAAGCATGGGCTTCAGTGGAATGCCTGGAACATGAAAAACATGCTCAGTGCAAAGGAGTACCAGATTTATTTGGTGACCAGATTGTCAACCACATTTGTTTGCGCCCTTCGGTTTCCAACCATCATCAGCAAAAGTCACTTGTCAGCCACACGCAGCTGACAACCATCACCGCCTTTTGCTTCATAAAAAACAATGCCTTTTTTCGGTATTCACGTTTAATCGAAACCGCATTAAACGAGTTTCCGAATCGACATTTCTGGAGGATTGAAAGCATCACATGCGTGACATCATACATGCGTTTTGTTACATCACACACGCGTACTGTTACGAGTGTCAGTCGCGTTAAGTATAGGTTTTCCACTTGCTGCTTAAACCGGATTTACAGGAGGAACTTCAGCAATAGAACTTAATTTCAAAGAACGGAGGAAGCACGAAACAAACGTCGTCCTAATTAGTTTAAACCAGGGCTGTGGATCCGGATCCCAAGCAATTTTGGATTATTGGGGCTGTAGGCAAAAACTTTAGGTGGTGGGGCCGAGGCCGGAGCCTGGGCTCCGGTGCCACAGCCCTGCTTTGTGGGGCAAGCGAGTTAACTTGTTGCGGGGCGAGCGTGTGCTGTCCTATGTGTACATAAATTTTCTCTTTTCTGTGTCGATCAGGACTTCTCAAACATTTTTGCACAATTGCCCACTATCCCTCAAATGTATCATTTCACGACACCTCATCTGTGCTGGTGTAACAAAACAATTGCACAAACAACACAATGCTTTCCAGTTTTCACTGAACCAAATAATTTTAGAGCCGGAGATAAGAACTTTTTTAGATGCCGGAGCTGGCACCAAAAAATTTCAGATGCTTGGAGCTGGAGCCGGAAATTTGAGTTCCGGTCCCACAGCCCTGGTTTAAACCAAAACTGTGCCGTTACTTCCAACCAAGACTGCACGTGAATAAATAGGATTAACGCTTCTGTTGATTAGATTGAATTACTTTTTTCAGAAACGGCGTCACTCACGCCACCCTGTACATTCTCGTATCTTTTTCAAGCCCCGTTGCAGAACGCATCGTCTGACTGTGCTAATACCAGTTTTTTTTTGTTTTTTTTAAATAAACAACATTTACCAGTCCGAAGCGCATGAAATACGACGCACATGAAAAGCTTGTTCAACTTCGCTTTGACATAGCAATGTACCAGCTGCCCAGGATTAGCTTGTTCAAAAGGTCAGCAGCAGCACTGCGACAAAACTACTCGGAACGAATAACCAACTCTTGAACGTACCAGGAGTCAACTTGCAGTGCTTTGGTAACTCGTCCAAGCCATGCTCCAGAAGGTTCTTGATGATGACGTCATAATTGGGCATTTCGCTGAGAAGAAAAGTTTAATGACACTTTACGTCATAAAACACTTCATGTTTGAACTGTTGGTATGGAAATAACAATTGATTCCGGTTTGAAGAACTATGCTTCAAAACCAAGGACTTCTTTTGTATACATAAACAGGAGCACATGTCGGTCACAACTTTGATTTAGCAAGATTCCAAAGAGCAAGATTGTCTACCTCATGGATGTGGTACGGAGGTTTAAATGTGGTACCGTCATGCAGGATGCGGTGTGCAGTCTGCACCTTGCCACATTCACACAAACCTGACCCGCACAGACCCACTAGTTTCATGTTGGCCGCAAATCGGTCGCTTCACTGGTCCCGAACTCGGAAAGGTTCCGGCCTCGAACAAAAAAATGATGTGAACTTCCACCGCGCTTTCCAACTCGGCCAAGGAACGGTCCAATGACTTCTGCGCCACTGGGGATGTTATGCTTTAAACTATCTTTTCCAGCTGGCGCGGCTTCTCCCATAGAACGGGCATCGCATGGAGATGACCGTTACACAAAATACTACATTCATTAACATTCCATCCAAACTCCACACTGTCACTGAGCGTACTCCGCACACGAGAAATGGGGCATTAGCTCTTGTAAGCTTGCCCCAAGTTTGGATGTGTTTGAAGGCAGCAAAACACCAAGAAACATGTACGGTCGCAAAAGTGGATCAGCTACGCCAGGGGTTTTCAACCGGGGGTAAATTTTACCTATTCTGGGGATAAATTTAATGATGCTGAGGTTACAATACTTTGTTTTTTTCTACAGCGCTCGCGACCAAACAAAAAACAGGGGTTAGATTTTATGTTAGGAAGTTGGCAAGGGGTAAACGGGGGAAAAAAGTGGAGGGCACTTGAGCTACGCGTTTTGAGTCTGTATTAGCACCGTCCGACAACTCGGCGCCCGTCGTTGGCTCAATCCTAACAACAGCATCTTGCTGCTTAGTTATTCAAAGCAACGTCAGCATTGCGGCATCACGTTGCTGCTTGCATTCAGTTGTCTCTGACAGTCGAATTTGCAAATATATTATATTTTATGCTTGATGGCAAAACCAACAACCAAACCATACGGAAGTGAGACATTTTCCAAACATTCGAAGAAACATTGCTATGGTTGCCATGCCTGCTCAAAATAAACTCACCAATAAGTGGTTTTCACGATTAGCGCTTTTTCTTCCATCTTTGACTTCAGTGACTCAGCAGACATACCTTGGCCAGCATTGAGAACAGCAGGCGGAAAATCTGATAGAAAATTAGTGTCAGAGGTAACAACTATGTAAAGAGTGCACTTCTTGATTTCAACCACACACACACAACGTCCGTGTTGTTGAGGCATGCATAACTGGATTTCATAATTCTCTCCTTTTCTATATTTTTGTTGCAAATATTTCGGTGATAGAACTTGGCTCAGACTGAGTTTGCTTCTGGTCGGGTAGTTGAGGAGGACGCTACCCCCACGCAGCGTTACGGTGCATCACTTTGTGGTCTCAGATCGACCGCGCAACCTTTCCATTTACGGGCAGACACTCTACCACCGAGCTATCGTCGCCCCGTATTATCAGTTGTGTTTTAACAAAATTTTCCAACTTTTCCTTTGAATCGCATGCCTTCTTGACCCGGGGGCAATCATGCAGCGAATCGTTTTTACAATCGAAACAGACTCTTTAGATCAGATCAGAATTTCTCAACTGGGGCCCTCGGCCCCCCTTGGGGGCCACGAAGCGGTTCTCCGGGGGCCACGGAGCGGTTCTCCGGGGGCCACGGAGCGGTTCTCCGGGGGTCACGAACAGAGACCTTTACTAAATAGCTCTGCCGTGATATTGCAAAACCCTGTTGATGAGCAGAGGGTCACAAGTGTTGAGAGTTTTTGGAAGGGGGCCACAAACCGTGAGGGATTAGATGAACTACGAGAGAATCTTTGTAAAAACTGGAAGCGGTCAATATTCCACAACTTTTGAAGAGTAACTACCAAACGAAATGCGTTTCTAGTAAAACCATGGAAATTACACTTAATGAAAATTCCACACGTATCTGAAGACACCTACCTTGGCCTGGGGGAGTCAAGAAAGCGGCGTTTGCGATCGCCACTAGAACAGATTGCTCAGCCAGCCCGATCCTCAGCTTTCCACCAAGGGATCTAAGAAGCAAGAAAGTTCCGACGAAAATCAAACATCTTAATTGCTGCCTCAAAAGTTTGCTCCTCATCCGAGAACAAAATACTTTTATCAGTTTACTACATCGCCTCAAATGCTGAAACTCAAACCCTTACGAGCTAAAAAGTTATCGAACAATCTTTGGCCCCCCAAGCTAGCTGCTGGATAGGCCGCATGGCCGCCATCGAGGTTAGACTGACGGCTGGGCCAGATTGACCACGGTCTACATCTTTAGACCCCGCCGAGTTCCGTGGTATTATATTTTTAAGCTTTAGAATCCCTGCGACTCAGCGCCACAGGATTTATGGACAAAAAAACAAGAACTTTTTTCCTACGAAAAAAATACATAAAGTTTGGAACTTGGCAGAAATCAGTAGAACACGATGTACTCACAATTAGGGAGCGAGCGTAATGAGTGACTAAGGCCAACGGGGCCCCCAAAACCTGAAGTGGCCTTGGGCCATAAATACCTAAAATAACATAGGCATCTCAGTCGCCATCTACACTCCATGGAAAGGCCCCTTTTTCATTTTTTATCCTTATAAACTCAAGTTTACACGCGAGGTACTCAAACCAAGAGCTGCCAAGCCAGTGTACCAAGCAAGGCCAATTCAAATAAGTTTCGTTTGGAAATCTAACAGTGCTTGCTCATTGCCGCAGTGCCTTTGAGCTCTGCGTACCACAAAGGTGGAGAGTTTTAACTGTTATCGGCGTTATCATTGGGAAAAAACAACGAAAAACGAGGAGGAAAATACCGAAAAACGAGAAGGAAAATAACACGATTGTCACTAGTGTAAACGATTGGTTGATTTTTGTTAGCAAGATGTTGGTAAATAACAAGTAATAGGCAGTTTTTCCTCAATCTGTTGTGCAATACAAAACAGAAAAGAGAGCCGAAAAAAGGCGACGTGACTTACCTGATCAGATACTTTGCCTCGCAGTTCCGGCAAGCGACAAGCAAACTCTTCACATATGCGACTTTTTGATTGACAGACTGAAAAACAGTAAAAGAACAAGGACATCGTACAACATAGGTCATGAGAAATACACGTCGATGTTGGGAGACAACACTTGTGGTGTGGTACAAGCTAGAACTACGAAACGCTTTGATTAAGAAACTGACCATCAACAGATACGGCCAATTGCGTCGGTATGCAGTCGGTTTGCTTTGATCGTCTCGGAAACTGTTTGCTCACTCTCAACATCAGAAAACCTTTTGCATGAAAATCTTGAGCATTTGCTTTTTTTGCAACAAAATAAGGTTGAAATCACGTTTTCTACTTCACAGACCGGGAGCCCAGAGGGTGTAAGTTAGCTGGAAAGGTAAGCAATTTCTACTGGTATCACATCATCTAGTATGGCTTCCTGTGCAAGGAACTGGTGGTCTGCCGTGTCACAACTGGTGGGTGCGGTCATGGGGGTGTTTAACTGTACACCCAAAATTGAGCTAGATCAGCTGGGAAGGTAACCACTTGAAACCTATTGCAAAATTTCCAGCATAATCCCAGGAACGCTAAATGGCCAATGCCAGACGTTTTAAGTGGTGGGGCAGCCCCACCAGACGACCCCAAAATGGCCACCCCAAAACTGAGCTAGATCAACTGGGAAGATAACCACTCGAAACCTGTTGCAAAATATCCAGCAAAACCGAAAGAACCAAAGGCGCCAGATGCTTGAGGGGGTTTATAGCACTGATCACATCGCTACGGGGAGCTGCTGGGGGCTTAGCACCCCGAACAAAGGTTTGAACCCCCTAAAATAGAAATGGAAGCACGAGAACACAATTTCCTTTCCCACAGATCCGTTTTCTGTTCTGTCACTTTTTTTTCAACCTTTTTCTGAAATCGAGTTATCGCGATACCGTCGCGGTTTGCAGAAAAAAATGAATGAATTAGCAAGGTAGTAGCCTATAACAGTGGTTGTCAACCTTTTTTGTGTCGGACCACACTTTCAAAGTTACTACAAAACCTGTACACCCTTGACATGCACTAAAGTGTAGTTCTGTAAAAGTGTAAAATGCAAGGGATTTTTACGCTGTAGATGTCGCTTTCTTAGCAGATATTTGCGTATCACTTCTCAGCATTCCTGAATACCAAAATCTCACTCAATAAGCGATTTACGTTTTTGATCGCATGCCAACAAACTACCTTTGCGAACAAGGATTTTCTGCTCTTGTCGAAATAAAATGAAAGAAATAAGCTCAATCAACGATGTTGATCCTCTTATGAAAAAGCCCTTGAAACAGGGTTAAAGCCACACTGTTCACAACTGGCGGATGAAATTCAGCGGGAGTAATCTCAATAAATGAGATTTCTTTTTTGTTCATACTGGGTGTTGTACTAACTTCACGAGCAAGAAGATGGGCTTTCATTAATTTTAGTGTTACGTATGCCGTGTCCTGCCTTTTTCTGCGTAGTTACAGATACATGTACATGCGAAAAGCCCAAGTCAATTTCCTCATATGTAAATGGCTGAACGATCCATGACAGAGAATTCAGATTCAAATAGCCAAAAATTGCCTTGAAAATTAGTGGATATTGGGTACCCTTGTTGAGCAAGGAAAACCCCCAACTCTCGCCACAGTTGAAACACACGCTCTGACACTTTTCCTCTGAATACCCAACGTGCTTCAGCCTGAAATGTAACCTCACTGTGTCTGCTATCATGTCTTTGCACACTTCTGAAAACGTTCGATGCTTCTTTGAATGTGAAAACATGAATTTCTCAATTTTTTGACATCCTCAAGAACCATCTCTAGACCTGACAACTGGTTATACTCTTAAAGTAACCTATAACCACAAATTCCCAATTAATCATGCAGTGAGTTGAAACCCAAGTTTATTTTCGCTGACACATTTCGGTCATTGTTCCGAAATAACTTAAAAATTTTTGGTCATTTTTTATCTTGGGACATTTTTGTATGACTGAAAATGGCATTATGACCAAATTGACTTACAACAACCTTGGCCTGTGACTGAAAACTCTCCCCAAAACAGGTTGAAACACGGTTGAGGGAAATGTTTTTGATTTTTCGAACAGCTCCATTAGTAGTGCATTGCATAGCTGCTGCTCCGTTGGTAGCAACTGCTTTATACTTCATCCAACCACAACCATGTTGTTCAATGAACTGATTCAATTTGGCGAAGATGGCTTGAGCAGTTGAGTAAACTCCAACGTTAACAGCACAACTCGGCAATGGTTTTTGTTTCCTGATTGGCAAACCTACAACACAAAACCAACTGAACCTCTTCTGAAATATATGTTTTTTCATCAAGCTAAATACCAAACAACTGAGCTTCTTCAGCTTGTCAAGAAGTTGTTCAACAAATCTTCTGAAATATGAAGACATCTACAGTTCAGTTGTATTGCTTAATAATGGAATTTTTCTTAGTTTGGAAGCGGGTCTTTTTCTCCATAGAAACAGCTTTTTTTCCTCCATCGACAATGACTTTCTGGAGATGCTTCAACGAAAGCCTTTGACTTATTTTGATGAGTAGACTGCTGTGACCTCACATGTTTTTGAGATGTCCTGGAGCCGAATTACTTCTATCGAATACGGTGGTATAAAATAGGCATTGCACTTAAGGATATGGGTTCGGCATTTCTTCTTCTGTGCGAAAAAATCCATACACGATGATGCAGGCATCGCTCCTCCATTTGTACTTCTTAACAATAGGCCTACCAGCCATTTTCTCTTGAATAACATTCTTTATAACTGTACACTGCTAAATCGACCTTTCTCCCGGAAAACTGAGCTACGTTGTACTCAACAGGCGACTTGCTAACACCCATACTTTCACTTCATTCATGGACCTGAAGTACATGTATTTCCTTCGATAGTTACTATGCTCGTTTTTACAACTACCTTTCGCTACTAAGTTTTTCTTTAAAAAATTGCGCATATCAATTGTCAGTTTTCTTTGAGGATCAACAACTTACTGCAATACCTTTCAAAAGTATAAGCTAGTACTAGCCTAAAATCTGAACTGAAAAAGTGCAAAGTTAAAATTAACATAGAGATCAATCACTCCCTCTTGGTATAAGTACCTGCTTAGCTCCAACTAACTGCTTGAAATGTAATGTGGAAAATATTGTTACGTGTCTTACTATCGTACTACAAAACAATAATTATTGCAGAGAAAAGCATGGTTGGTACATCAGCTTGAAAAAATTCAAGACACAGCAATGGTTCCCAAACATTTCTTACCTGCATTTTATAAAAAAGAAGAATATATGATGGTCATCTGACCAACATTGCATACAAACAGGCGGGAAAAGACAATGCACACCAGGGATGTAGTGCTAACAAAAATGTGTGGAAACGCTCCCAAGACTAGCCATATTAAAACTGCTTCAATTTATTTTAAAGCAAAACATGAAAAAGGTGTGGGAACGTCGTTCCCACTCCACTACATCCCTGATGCACACCCCCCATACCCACGGTTTTAAAATCTGTGAAAAGTCAACACACAGCGCTGGAGCAAAGGACATATGTGGGACAATGTGCCTGTTCTTGATGAGTACACATCTGGTACATTCCTGTGCACCCCATCAAGTTGGTACACCCCTGGAAAATTCTGGTACACTCTGGGGTGTACGATACACCCGGTTGACATGCACTGGCCTATAACATTTATTCACCAAACTTCGCACTTTCCTCTGTGACCAGAAATAACATTGCCTGATCATTTTTCTTTCGTTTGTGATGTAATAAACGCATTTGAGGACAAAGCGTCAGCATTCATTGTTTCGAGTCGTGACGTTGCCTAGTTATGGTCGTGCAAAACTGCGACTTGTACTTATCAGTGTACTCGACCCAGTGATGTGGTGTAACATTGACCTGGGTAGTGTGTTGGTTCACCCATTGTCTTTGTTTTGGCAAGACAAACTGCACAAACCAATGTCTGGTCCTATTGCACGTCCGTAATCAAACCGAGGACGTAATAAGAATGATTGAGCAGGTAGAAAACCTATACCCAGAAATAAATTTTCTTGGTGCACACAATGATATTAAGATATCAATCTATAACAAGTCATACGTTCATCGCAGTCATGCGTTCATAGATTCTATTTGAATAAGAGCTGATGATGCCTACATCGTAGGCGAAATATATACTCCGCAAGGTCTTAAAGTGTCTGATTCTTTGCTGAGAAAGGATTTCTTTCCATAGACAACGTTCATCGCAGTGTTGATGTTACCTTCAAGAGTTGTTTTACGCAAAGTATATAATGTTCCTGTTCTTACACTCAGAAAGTCCGAAGGATATTTATTGTTGGTTTTGTAAAATCAGGCTTAATGCTACAGCTACCGTCAATTAACATTGTCTTTGACGAATTAACAATCATGGTATTCGCAATCGGAATCATCTGAGTCCTCACTCCATTCCACTTCATCAGAGCTTTCTGTTTCAGAGGGCTCATCTAACTTGTCAGTGGTAGGCAGATTTCTAACCTCTTCTCTGAATAGATTGTGTGGAATTGCTGGCCCATCAAAACAGTTTGGTTGCAGCAGTCCTTCCATCGCAACACAACCGTAATAATCAGTGGGCAACCAACCATTTCCAGGTTAAGGTGATGAAGCACTTGAATGTATTCTATTTGTCAATTCGTGAATGCTTAATATTTTTCATCATGTACATATCAAAGGAGTTTATGTTGCAAAACAAACGTAGTTACTTATGCACTTGATGAACTCGGTTCTTGCATACTTTCATAATCGCTTGCACTCGGATTTGTTTTTTGTTTTGCATCCGTATTTCACACGTTTTCAAATTTCACTGAAACTACATTACTGCTTTGACAAATTTTCAGAAAACGATTTTTCTAACCGTTCTTAAATTAACATAAGGTTTTTCTCAAGAGCAAGCTAAATTGGCTGGGTATGTCATGATGAAGCATATTCTCTCTGTAGTGCGAAATATGTTTCCACACAAACGCGTGCAGGCTCTTAGTTTGCAAGTAAAATTTGTAATGCAACATTATTGAAAGGATTTAGGATTTAAGCATGGTCAATTCATTAACAGCAATTGTATAGAGATTTCTTGATTAAATGTAAACAACTAAGAAACTTGAATCGAACCATCCGCGCAGTTATAGCAAAACTGTTGCAGAAGAAACAAATCTGAGTTCGTAAACTCGGCTTAAATATCGCAAAAATGGCTTTTTATTGGCCAAATTATGCAAGCTTAACACTTTCTGATATCAACGAGACTCCGGTTTAATCTCCTCCTGCATGGCAGATATTTAGATCAATAACCTACCACAAATTTTGTATCGAACGTGCAAGTACAATTATCAATAAGATTAGAATAAAGTCGATGTGGACGTAACATGACATCTATAATTCACAAAATGCGCTACTCCGTCGGGATTGGCTATGAAATCATTACTAAACAAACTTAACACAACTAATTCTACATTGCTGTATCTGAACAGCAGGCTGCCCAAAGTTCAAACCTTTGTCATAAGCATTAAAATTATCTAACTTTTGCGCAAAACAAAATGCGAGAAGACCATGAGCGACGAAGCACAAAAAATACTTGCGTCAAATGCATTGACACAGTAGCGATTCGAGGATTATAAACGTGGGAGGACACTTCGTGGCCAAAGAAAATGTAGGGGGCCAACATAAATGTCTGTCGTGCATGGTGATTTTTTGTTGTTTTGAAGATTAAGTTGCTGTGATTAACCCTGTCAAACCCAACACAGGCTTGTGAACATCGTTAAATATGAACATACTTCAACCTACGTTGATTTATGACTGTCTTGCATAAGCGAAACACGCACTAACTCCAAACCTAAAAAGATTCAGACAAATAGACAATGAGCAATATAATTCTCACTCAGATCCTTGCACAGTCTACGTCAGAATTTTATATCATCATCACCTTAGCGTAACTTAAACCTTCGATTATCGTGTCAACTGTCAAATTCATCTAAATCTGTTTTTCAGCTAGTACCTTTCAATTGAAAGTAAATCAATGTTACCCAATCTTTCACTGGTCACGGAATTTCTGGGAAATGTTTTCACTAATTTCAGTTTTGAAAAACCTCTCTTGCATGAAGCGCTGGTGACGGGAAGAGTTACAGTTACCAGTAATAATCAAACGCAGTTTTTTTAGTACCTATAAATGAAAAAAATTGCTTGAGGGATATAGGCAGCTTCGACTGCTTCCAAAGCAAATTCTTTACCAAAGTTATTTAATTTCATGTTGTTAATCATTTGTCACTAAATGAACATGATTTGCGAATTCTTTCAGGTGCAATTCTGATAGAAATGCTGTTCTTTTTGCTACTCATGTTGTTTCGTAGCGTTTGCCACCAGGTTTCAAATCAAACAAACAGATGAATAAGCTCTTCTGGTGATTATAT
>JGI24159J19872_10000491_pt1 | contig 35390 bp, 17 predicted proteins | sample Ectturendosymbi4_FD_19872 | JGI IMG/M metagenome (IMG submission 19872) | reverse complement strand
ACGCAAACGAATGCAACCACAGTTGAGTGCAGTAACAGACATTTGTCCGTTTTGTTCCCGCTACATATTTTGTGAGGCAATGGTCAAAGTACACGATAACTACTTCAAAACCTTCTTAAGCATTTTCTTGGCTTAGTAAAAACATCCTGAAAACAGACTTGCACAACATATGGACCGCGAGAGTGTGTCTTGCAGCCCTCGAGAGTTTTTTCAAGAGCAGCAAATGTTCAAACGCCCGGGTTCGGACATTATCCTGGTCAGGGAGCTTGGGTGGTCCACTACCCAGGAGTTTGATTTTTGTTGATTTCATATACTTAGATAAATGTTAGAAACCTGTGTTTCCATGACTTTTCCTGATTTTCAGAGACAACTCGAATGGCGCCAGACTTATTTACAGAAATGTCCCGAAAGCCTATAAGTAGGAAATTGGTGCACTCTACTGAGTTACCTGATGTTTAGCAAAGTTTGTGCACGCTACCACCATAACAATTCAACGTGATTTTAAGTGCAAAATGTTTTTCGGCAGATGCGGCATCGGAAACCTTATATGTAAAGAGTAGATCTAAACCATGTCTTGATTTGAAGAAAAACGGTCAAAAACGCGCCTAACGTTTTCTACGCACAAATATAAATCCCCTCTATAAAGCAGTTGTTTGGAGGTACAGTGTATAAAAATTGTGTACTGTGTGTGTTTCGCTGTGCAGATACGATTTTGTTGTGAAAGTTATTAAAAATGAACGTCGAGAAGTCAAAAATAGTTGGTGGGAAAATGACGGTTGTCACATGTCACAGGAAAACGTAATCAAATTTAGTGTTGCATTACACCCTTCATTTCCCGACTCGTATAGCGTTTGAAGATGGCCTGAGTAGGCTTGTCGCTCTAGAATTTCTTCCAAACCACGACAAAATGAGCTTCTGCTCCTGCGACACATGTTTGAACATTTCGACCTTCGAACCTTCAAGTTTAAGTAGGTCTGCCGTAAAGTATAGACCATTCCATCAAACTCAGTATAGAATAAAGCAAGCTCCGTTACAATTAAACGATAAATTTCAAAAACAGTCGTTAGCTTGCGCTTTTTGAATCTTCAACAGCTCGTTGTTAGATAACTCTATCATCATAACTCGACCTATTTTTTACATAATGCACCTATCGTAAAATTTACCTCGTCAACAATTTCCAAGATGCAAAAGTGCTTGCCATACGAAATGATTTTGCTAACAACTCATCACTTTGTGCTAAAATGCCCGTTATGCATTTTTCTTTGCATTACAGTTCAACCCGTCAGCTATACTTGTTACTCCGACCGAGTGAGGGTTTCCGTCATTAAGAAATTTTTTATCGACCTGAACATAGAGTTGTCTGACTTGACTCTTGGATCATGCTCTGGTTGGGAAAATGGCTCGTACTGGTACTTCACTGGAAATTGTGGTGGCAATGTAACAATGTCGGTGAGTGATGTATGTACTGTACATGTAGATTTGAAAATTCGTGATGATCTTAAAAATTGATAAAAAAATACCATGAACCATCAATAATGCACGAGAAACATTTGAAACTGTGAAATCAATTATATATACACAACAAGAACGAAAGGAACAAATTATTTTTACCATTTTTTCGTAGACATGCTCGTTATCGCGAATATATAAAGGGAGTCAGTACATTGATCAAGGTTAAGATTACCCGTCGTACTAATACCAGATCCAAACAAAAATGTTACTCAGACATCTAAAGAATTGATAGTTGCATTGGGAAATACAACAAAATGTGGCTTTAATTTTTGACTACATTGAGTTTGCTATGTCAGAGTGTGAAAAAAATGAACAGTCACTTGAAATTAACAGCAAAGGAAATAGAGTCAGGCAAATGTTTGTGTGTAAGATTAGGAAATTCAGAAAGCTGTTAGTTTAAGTAACATATTGCGATATTTTAGGAGGATGAAACCCAGGTTTTAGTGAGCTGGAATCTTACTAATATCAACGAAGATACAACCAAGAATGCAGTATACCTTGCAAACTACCCACTGTTGTGTTCCTTTCCATCATCGCAGAACATCACCTTCAATGTTAGTGCCGCGACAAGGTCAGCTATTAAACAAGCAGTGAACATAAATGTGTCGTGATCGTGATATGCTTTTTACTATATTTGTTCGCATCGCAAATACTACAGGGTTTCTCTTGTTTAACTATTTGAATAAATATTTTTACTTGCGCTTTTGCTTGTTTAATCACGACCATTTTGAACTGAACTACTTTAACGTACCCTATTTTGGCCAAACCTTCAACATTTACCTAAACGTTTGCAACAACAGCGATGCCATTGTTTCTTGGAATTCAAACCAGCAGGAATTGAAAAGATATGGCAAAGTTTTTGACTGCTACACAACGCTGAAATTTCTTTATTGTCCTAAATCAATTAAGGTTTTCTGCTTTTTCTATCCATCAAAGTCAAACACGTTAGTTATGTACTGCTGTTGGACATTTAATTACTTCAGCCAGCCTAAACAACCACTGAGCGCAGTAAGGAGTTATTCCAGCCCTTATGATGTATGAAGGAGGTAAAATTTTTAAAACATTTATTCGTCTGTAGAGAATAGTTTGATAGAAGGTATATAAATATCGACAACCTTTTCATATTTTATCTAAAGTTTGATTGATGGAGATACCCAAATACAGCAATTAGTAGAGGAGCTGCAGGCGTCCGTCAAAGCTTCCCTTTCAGCCAACTTCTCAAGTGACTTGCCTGCTTCTGTTGAGACCGGAGATACGATTTATATTAAGGTAAGCTGATGCAATGTTAAGCTAATTTTAAGCAAGCTTAACATGAAGTGTTAAAGAATTTGCATATTTTCGCTGTAAAGTCTTAAAACGACAACTTCAGTCATAAAACGAACCGATGTGAGTGAGTAGCGTTGCAAATTTTGTAACTCAATCCTAAAATTTCTTAGTAGCTTCAAAATATGTTCAAATTTCATATTGCATGCATAAAGCTAAAAAAAAATAATACTAAAATAGCATAACCTAAACGCAAATTTCGGAACTGTTCACGATCGCTGGGCAATATCTAAAATTGTTCTTTTCCACATTTCGCTTTAGTCATTTGTTTCACCCTCTTTCTTAAATCCTGCCACACATACAGTTGAATATTTACTGATTTTGTGCTTCCTCAATGTTCACCTTTAAAATCCATCCCATGCTCCGTCTGTCAACCTTCTGGCATCAGGACCGCATTTCCTTTTACGCATTCCAATGACAGCTTTCTGTTGAGTCAACGCAACATTGTTCCTTGCTGTGTTTTTTTCTGTAATTGGCCGCAGATAGTTTTCCAATTTTAGTAAAGGCAATCATTTGAGAATAGCCTATTTTCCAGTTATTACTTCCCGCAACTTCTCGTTAGATTTAGTCATGGGTTTCCTTGCTTTATCCTTCCTTTCTTTGGACTTCAGCATTTTGCACGTAAGCATTGCTTGAAGATTTCAGGACTGAGAATGTGCAGAGTTTCGTGAAATCTATTTACTACTAAAATTATTTGCGTCATCTTGGCGGAGCCTAATCACTGGAACACAATTCTCTTCTAATAGTTTTGAGTGAAATAAGGCCTCATTTACATGACACTGGACCAGACCGACGCTGGAGTGGAAGCTGTTTACACCAAAAGGACGCCGAGGGTCGATCGGCCGCTTGTAGTTAGATCAGGTATTTCCCACATGTGGCTTTAAATAAATTTTACTTTGAACTATTTAATACTATGACATTTAATGTATTACTTGAAAATTAAAGTCAGTAAATAGAAAAAATAGCAAGTATGATGATTTGGGAAGGAACTAGCCCAATCAGTCACACTTGGTCACCCTTTTGCCTAGTCTGAAAATAATGAAAGGTCCTGTGTTGCTTATTTGCATATAAGCAACCTCTGAGCGCACGCAGACAAAACGTGAAACGGACCAGAGATTTCAAAATGTTCGGCCTTCTCAAATTTGCTCACACTGCTGATCATATTCCTCACCGACGTGAATGAGAAAAGCGACCTGTGTGACTTATCGTACGCCTTCGCTCACGATTTCACGGTCCGAACCCTGGCCTTAACAGGTAAGCGCGTCATAGATATTTGAAAAGATGTTGGCGGCTATCGGTCAACTACAAACCCCGCTTACATGATAGATTTTATTCCGGTCTCTATCGACTCCAAAGAAGATTGAAAAACACCAATAACCCAAAATATTTGGCGCACTACTGTCACCCTCAAAGTATTCCTCAAGTTGCTTGTGTGTATTGTTTTCAAAAATACGAAGTGCTGACATTTGTGACTTCAACAAAATTTGAGCTTTTCTGCAGAACGTTGGTAGGTCGCTAGGGACACACTCTGTATCAGCGTCATCGGACCAGTGGGCCGCGATATTCTTTCAAGAGAGCTGCGAATCATTTCACAACGTTGCATTTTGTGGCTTTGTAGTGAAATGTCTCTTGAAAATGATCCTATTTCCTATTGATTAGATCGGAAAATGAAAATAGAAATCCACTTCTGTTGCGTCTGCAATTATGCGATGTGTCGCGAAAACAATAAAGGTGTGGTCACACAAACCTTGCAATGTAGAACTTGTAGCTAAACATTATGAATATGAATATAGTTTTAGTTCTGTAATTAACAACCTGGATGAAACAAATTGCAGCTGACAAACTGATTGCCTCATTGCCTCAGCTTGTCTGTTACGAAGACTCGACTTGATCTTATCATATCTGATAAGCAAGCTCAGTTTCTCCAATAACAATAAATCAGAGGTGTTTTTCACATTTTCTTTCTTTATCGTATATCAATGTTAGTTGTCTCTTTGCGCCACATCTCATAGTAGCCTAACAAACATTATTTCAGTAAAAATGGGTTGCAAACTGGAAACGTTTAGTGATGCACTGCTCCTTAATGTGTGTGGATTGCAAGAGACCCACGCACTCTAAGCATAGCTTCATTGTGTCGCTAGCAACTCTGTTAGGAAATAGCACTGAAAATGCGACTAAAATGCATATACCGTATTTATTCGATTGTAGGCGGCGACTTACAAAGTTTTTTTCATCATTTCGTGCGGCTTATAATCAAGGGTTGCTTGAAATCAAATGCGGCTTACATTTCATATATCTTTTCCTTACTCAAAGGTGTAGATGACGCTCAGTCTTCTTTGGCGACTTCTTTTACGACCAAATTCTCTTTTCGCATTCTATTCTCTTCAGCATCACGTGCTCAACCGTCACAGGAAGGATAATGAGGAACAGAAGGCAGTTGTAGTGGTGAAGCATCATTACCAGGGTTGCCAAAAACGCGAAATGTGCTAGTATGTGGAAGTATAGAGAGTTAGAGGCTTAGGTAACCTGTGTTAAAGTGTAGCTTACAATGAAGGGCGGCTTGCTTTAAGTTTTAAACAACATTTCGTGCGGCTTATGATCAAGAGCGGCTTACAATAGAATAAATACGGTAATATTGCGGATGCTGAACTACTTGGGCGATTAATGGTAGGCTATATTCTGTAGAGATGTAATACTCTGTTTGGCAATGGCCATTTTACCATAATTTTTCAAGTCCAGTTGAAAAGAATTTTTGTGCCCTTTGTCTTGCAATCAGGATTTGTCAAACAAGTTGACTTGACATACAGCGAAATTGCTTACTTTCACTCGACAGTGATAGTACAGCACGTGTTGGGTTTTATTTCGCAGATCAGTTTATCCAAACCTGTACCAAAAGACATCAAAATGATTTTGGACGAATTTTGGACAACACCATTTAACGATCAATCACAGAGGTTGACACTCGTTAGGTAAGTGTCGGTAGTATTTAAACTAAACCGCTTTTGCCAAACTAAGACCGCTTTTGTCCTTTTTATAGCCAAATTATGATGCACTTATTAAAAGCAATTAATCTATCCACCATTTGTTCAAAAATATTTGCATTGTTTCCTTTGTGATGTTATTCAATTATCTAGAATAATTTTGACTTGAAATGCAGGAAAACATTGTAAACAACGCAAAAACGTTTGCATTGTTATCCAATTATCTGGAATAATTTGCGTTTGCTATCCAATTCTTACCTACTGCATCATGGGTGTAGTGGGTTAATGGGCGGAATTCGAAAGACTTGTCCTTTGATCCTGTCTGCGTCTAATGCAGAGTTTTGCAAAAAAAGGTTGCAATTTTTGTTTCTTGAAGTATATTTTTGCATATGTGAACTAAAACTGAAACAAAGCAACACGAAACAGCACTGCTGAAAATAAACAACAACAAACGTTGGCTTCTTCCTAATTCAGTTTTGCATGATTTACAATAGTTTAAGTTTAAACAACTGTTGCTTGTCCATGCAATACACCATATCTGTAGGTGAGAGCAACGACGAATTCCTCTGCGTAGCACTTTGCACTAATTGTTCAAACCTCGTCACTGATTTCCGCCTCGGGAACTTCACAACCATTGTACTTTTATGTTGAAATAGCGGTTTTGCACTTTGTTTCTAATAAACCAATCTTAAACTGCTATGAAACTTTACCGTTCTCTAATGAAAGGTTTGCAGTTTATTGAAAAAAACGGTTTATTTTCTAAATATCGAATAACGGTTCACTGCATATTTTTAAATATATTGGAAATAGAATAAGTGATAAAGTGCATTACTGGTGATATACTTCAATATGTTTTGTGTACAGAAATATTCCTAGCATTTGCTGCAGAGCTCAACGGTTTTTCCACTGCATATGGGGTTATTAGCGTCGCTCCAACTCCGACTAATAACCAACTTTATCGAACCATTTCACTGCTTACCGTCTAACGCAGTCTCTTTTCTTCAAAACGTCCTACCCCCCTTTTCTTTAACATCGATTTTCCTGTATTTCGCCCCCAACAAAATCTTGCTTCTTGCTGCAGCAATGGCAAACATTTTTCTCAGATGTGAACCAACTGTCGAAGCAAACGATGTGGCTCAAGGTGAGACGCTCACCTCTGGTTGAAATAAAGTACTTGTGGAAATCTCAAGACCATACTTTAATCGGCTCCAAACTCAGGATATCTCCCCACAGTCATGATTTTCGCAGTATATGCAGTATTTCAAAATTGTGCACGATACCGGGAACATAAGGCATAAAATCTTTTAACCACGGTTTGGGGTTTCTTCGGCGCGTACTGGTTTATGAAGAACGACCTTTCAAGAATACCATTTACTCATTGATGCATAAAATGTATTGCTGTGGAATTTAGGGGAATTTTTTAACGTAAAAGTCTAGAATGTCTGAAGTTGAAAAGTTTGCCACGGCCTTGATCGCAGTGCCGTGTACCCCCGGTCGGGGGGGTCCCGACCATTTGTAGGGCACCACAACATATATTGTATTTGTAAGTTAGAGCCGTCTCTCCTCCCTTAACTTTTACTCTTCTGGTTTTTGCCCTCAATGCTGAGCCGGTAGATTAAGCATGTAATATCATGATCAGTTAATTCGAAAAATAATTACGGACTTTCGGACACTATAGCACTTTTTGTAAAGTTGCGGTTACGTCAGACCAAGGCCAATTGTTAATTAATAAAGTCTTGACCTTCCCCACTTAACTTCGCTGGCATCGCCCTTGTGCGTTGAAATTCTCGGGGAAATTTACGTCATCATGAATGTGCTGTGGAGTGTTGTGCAGGGCTCCCATTGCTGTTTTTTCCACCCAGATCTGTTTTTTTAGTCCATCTGGGTGGTTAGGTTTAATTATGAAAAATCCCGTCAAATCTGTTTCTTTTGAAGATAAAATTTTGGCAACTGGTAAATTTTATAGCACAATAAGCATATCTTCTGGCTTTTGGAATGTGAATGTTCGCATGCGATCATCAGGAGAAAAAAGTTCTTAAATCGTTTAAACAAAACATCTTCAACCGGTTTTACACCCTCAAAAACCCGTATCAATATCATTATCAATTACTGTAGGTTGCGTACCGTCGAGTACAGTCAGCCATGCAGTTGCGCGTACAGCAGAAATAACATGAATGAATAACAAACGGTTGCATTGGTGAAAGATTTGCATTTGGGTGAACGGTTGTCATCCCAGACGCCATTTGAAGAATTTGGTTAAACAATGTTTTACGACAAAATGTTCATATTCTTTGGTTGCCCTATTCATGAAAATTTAAAAGCAATTTGCATTGGAGTAAGGATTTGCTGCTAGATAAGGGATTTTAGATTCCTTTGCAGCTCAAGATCTCACAAGATCCAAGTTCAGTAGTGTTGTCGTGTCTCTCACTCTGTAACACACAAGCACGAACTGTGAATCTGCTTCAAGCTATCCCATGCGATGATGAAGGAGTTACTCAGGCTTGCGGCTGTTTGNGAAACGAAACAGACAGGAGAGTTGAGAGGTAACACTGTANAATTTACTGCCTCCAGTTCTGCGCTGGTTTTAATGACGGAAAACGGCAACGTCTATCGACCATTAACACAAACAGCGACTTGTCTTTTACCACGATACAGAAGCAAACATATCGCAGAAAACAGTTAATGGATCAGTCATACGACAACTCGCTCACGACGCTACTGACGAAAAGAGAGCAAGTAAGGCTCCGCGAGGTCGTAAATACATGCACAGAAGGGCGAGTAGAAAAACGCACTAAACGAACGACGTGAATATTGAGTCACGTGTTAGGTAAAACGCTGTGTGAACATGTGAACGGTTTGTGCCCAGCCAGATGGCTCAATGAGCAGTCTACTACAAAGCACTGATTCCAGTTCGTACGTACTTGTCCATATAGTTGGGCCACTGGCCGCAACAGTAGCAAGTGTGGGCCTACATTTTCAACATCTTGAGCCTGAAGATGAGCTCGAGGCTAGGTTATTTTCGGTCCTTTTACTGTCATAGACTGAAAAAATTTTTAAATGACAAAAACAAAATTAAGTCAATTCGGTCATAATGTCCAAAAATATAAACTAGTGAGTGCTGTTGCGAAAAATGTTAATAGCCTACTAATATAGGACAAATAACCAAAATATCTCAGCAAAGAAATCAGGCTGGAGGCTATATCAATAGACAATAGTTCAAAAATGTGTCTTTGTCCAATAAATCTATAGGCCTATATCCCTGATTTCTCGTATTATCTGCATAACATGCATCACAAATGGCTTAGATTACTAGGAGTTTGGAATACTTTATGATTAAATGACCAGATATGTGGCTTGCCACATTTTACTGCATCACCAGAAGGAATACTTTTGTTAATGTTGAAACAAAAACAAACCTGCTAAAACGAAGACTGAGGAAAAAGCAAAACAAGCATTCTCAAGAAGTCTGCAACAAAACGGCTACTGCACATCTAAGCCTGAAAAGTGAGGGATCTCAATAACGGAGAATATTATGAGCTTTATTAGTTATAGAAAATAAATGTCATGTGTAACAGAGAAGAGTGATCCGAATGTTAATGTTAATGCTGTAGACAAAATTAAAGGAGGAATTATCAGTAAAGCTCTATTTTAATCACTGTTTACCTCAATGTATTTGCATTCACATGTTTTTGTGAATTTCTGTTTTTTTTTGGTAGACAAATGATTTTTTTTCATGAACAATCTGTTTTTGTATAAATTACAGAATGGGAGCCCTGGTGTTGTGCAATCGCTTTGTAGATGCATACAGATAGAGAGACTAGGTTTCTAGTTCAACGTTAAAAACGTTTTCGTGAAACCTGCTTGAGACAGGTTATGTAAAGTTGAAACGAAAGAAGGTTGTTTTGTCAGTTTATTATATATATGACTGTACAGACTGTGTTAAGACAGTTTAATTTAAAATTTCGACCAGAAAAAAACGGGGATAATCTTGATAAGTTTAACGTTCGCTTGCTCGATCACAAAAAGCCTCTTCAGATGTAATCTCACTTGCTATATGTCATTTATGAAGATGGATGGTGTCAGATTCCAATAAATTCGTTCTTATTAGAAGTGAAGGCAGATGGAGTGTTGGGAAGCAGTTAGTTCTACGCACTGCTTCCATCTATCAGCTTTTGGTGAAAGCACCAAGTTGATTATATTGAGACTGGCTATTAAAATGATGAAGCTGTACAGCGACCACCAGGTGCTCTGTGATCGTCGGGATGCAAATCACAAGCATTAATGTAATGGTACAAGTACCATCACATGGCGAGATAATGCGATAATCACCACAAATAAATATCGGAGCTAGCTGAAAAATATATAATAACGGACAGACCATAGCAGCATAGAGTGATCATGGCATGTGATCTCTATTGCTGCTGTCACGTAGAATGCTTTCCCCGTGTAGCACTTACTGCTACGCAAAATTGGCGCCCAACATGGGGCGTTGCGTTGCAATCAGGACTTAATGACTTCCTGAATTGATGCGCGAATAAGTTGATGCGCTGAGTAAAGTGAATACGATAGTAAGTCATGAAGCCCTGGCTGAGCGTAACACATAAGAGGCCCTACGAACCTTCGGCCAAGACGGGGGAAGAAAAATCAGTTGAAGGAGGGAGTGATGTAATGGCACAAGTACCATCACATGTCGAGATAATGCGATAATCACCACAAATAAATATCAGAACTAGCTGAAAAATATATAAAAACGGACAGACCATAGCAGCATAGAGTGATCATGGTATGTGATCTCTATTGCTGCTGTCACGTAGAATGCTTTCCCCGTGTAGCGCTTACCGCTATGCAAAATTAATGAGACTGCCGGTTTCACATATTGTCGTATAACAGGGGTGTGCAACCTTTATCACCGATAGGCCAAACGCAATTAAACAGATTAGACCGCGGCCCGCGCCTTCGTTTCACACAGGTTGTCTTGTACTAGTGACCGGCATAAAAATCCACATTGTTTTGTTGCATTTGGCCCGCAGGCCGCAGGTTGCATACCCCTGTCGTACACTACAGTTGATGCAAGTACAGCAACTACATCAAACAGAAAAATTACATCAGAAATAATTTCCTATCAAATCACAAGAAGAGATATTTTTTTCTCTTTATTGATGATAACAACCAACAAGTGATAAAGTGAGTTTTCACCTATTTTGCATTGACAGTTCATTAAAGTTATTTTCTCCTAAGTTGTACATTATTAGTTTAGCTTGGTTAGGTTTTGAAATAGCGCTGCTCAAGAGTTAATTTGTAACTGGCTCGAAAAACACGCATCTGCCAAAATGCTTGCTGATATTAAGGGGCCCCATCTGGAGTTTTGGTGGGGGCCCAACAGCCTTTCACAGGGCTCTGCTTGATCATTAATAAATCGTATGCAGTTGTTGTCATTGAAATGCAAGCTTTGCTTGATTGTTTCCCTCCTAACACGAGCCGTGACAGCAGCTATTTGACCAATTCCAGTGTTTGATTAATGCCGGATCAAGGTACGTTGAAAACAATCATGTACATACAACAGCCTACAAATCTCTCTTCACACGGAGAAGATTTCCTGGACAACAGTGAAAAGCAGAGGTTACGTTGCTCCACAAGTGCCATTACCACTTCACAAAAGAAACATTGAAAGTACTCAAAACGGATTTTTGATTTGCTTTGATTCTGGTATCGCCCCTTCAAGTAAAGGGAAAATCAATCAAGAATTCTCAGCATACGAATTGACATGTTTGCATGTGGAGTCCTTTGTTGAAATGTAGACTGTGTACTTGCCGTTGATGCAACAACTGGTGGCTCATTGTAATTAGGACAAGCTTGGGATACACGTTTGGGATCTACAGTACGTTTCTTCGTGAATTACTGTTGCAAACATTGTTAATATGACAGGCCACGTGGCAAGCGTCTTGTTCCGAACCAGATGAATCACTGTAGCAACTTGACAACATACACCGACCACAAGAAGCTAGACAGCCAGGCTTAAGTCACAAAAAGTTTGCACTTGGTTGAAACACAACGCACCCGAGACAAAAAAAGATTAGCACAGCAAGAAAGCAACATCATTCGAGAATCACACAACATCGATGCCCAAACGAGATCAAACAATCTTTTTCTTTGATTTGATGGTGGTGGTCTTGTAGCTCCACGACTGCGTTTGTGTAAGGTCTGTTATCATTTGACTCGGTTTGTTTTTGCATTCTGGAGAGTCGTTGCAGGTCTTCCACACACCGTGTGCCAAGAAAGAAGGCTACAGCACCAATTGCAAGGTCTTGTAAAACCCGGCCAAGATTCCAAATCCATGCCTACTAGCACGAAGGGTGGGCGAACTTGTTTGTTTGTTTTGGAGTTTTGCGGACTTTGCAGCTCGTAGGGTATGTAGTGCCAGGACAGAGGTTGTGTTGTGTTATTATATCTGCTTCCCTGTTTGTTGCAGGTAGGTCAGTATATAGCTTTGCGCTCTATTTGTTCGCAAGAGTGTAATGCAACCAAACTTGGTTTGCAAGATGCGGATGTTTCTTTTCAGTTCTGTTGTTTATCTGTTGAATTTGGAGCAATGGATCAAAACGTGTTATACAGTTTCCTGAGTGCTGCACGTACCGCAATTACTGTCCAAATTTAGTCCGAGTTCGTGTAGATGTTCACTGTAGCACCAAGGAGGAGATCCTGGTTTCTACTAAGATAAAATATGGTATAAGCCCAGTACTCAGAAAGTCCTGTCTCCGAAAACTTGCTACCAGTCTCAGAAAGCTGTTGTATTACCTTGGGGCGATACGTTCACAGATAGATGCCGATAAAGCACGGCCAGTCGATACAACAAGTCACAGATCTAAGGAAAACAAGCTTTTAGAAAAATGTTCGTACCAGGACCAAGCAGTTACGAATAAATTCCTGGCGAAAACAAATTCGATCAGAAACAACGGAATGTTACAAGCCAAAAGGACTTCGACTGCACGACAACGCCCATCACAATTCGAAAGCAAAGATCAGGCGGCGAGCTACCAACAGTTTTCTTTGGCTCGCGGGCGATGCACCAATCAACGCGTGAGGAATGCGCGAAACTCGACCGGAGGAGTTGCTTGGACGTAACATTCACTGAGTTTGCAGTGGCCTGTACATAGGCGCAAGTTCTTGGGAGTGAGTGATTTGTGAAGTGTTTTGTCGATATTTGGGAAAAGTAATTTGTAGTGGGTTGCTTTATTGGAAGATGCATACTGGTCATTCCATAGTTGCCACCAATAATTTAATATTACAAGTTGGATTCGCACAAACGTAATTTGGTCAAGGCTTTTTGTCTACAACAAAGGTTAGCTTACCCAAACACTCTGGACGCGTAGCACGCAAAACTGATCTAAACGAGCACCACGAGTAGGCCCACAGCAAGAGCAAAGCGTTGATCAGTTTATTCACAATTACAGCAAAATTGTCCAGCGCACGTTGCACTTCATCACAAGAACGTTGTCAGAATCCTTATCCCTGTCGTCCAACTCACCATCTTCACCTTCGCATAGCGTTGGAAGTGTAACGTTGAACGTCACTTTCTTGTTTAAAACGATTTTTAACTGAAATCTGGACACAATTACACAGCAAATAATTTCAAAAAAAGAAATTGTCCTTGCTGAGATAAACGGTTTATCTCGAGCAGGGGTTCCCAAACTTTCTCTTACCATGTACCCCTTCAGCATTCCGACAGATGAGCATGTACCCCTTCAGAATTCAGACAGATGAACATGTACCTCTAAAATTCCTTATCACAACATATTTTATCATAATCATTCATAGATATATTTAACAATAAGCATATAATGACTTTGACAATAATATTAACTGATATACGAATAAATGTTTGGAAATAAATAACATGCAAGCATATATTTATCTTCTATAGATAACCTTTAAATATAAACTTTCAGATAGGCATATGTACCCTGGAGGTTACGTGCACCCTAGGTTGGGAACCTCTGATCTAGATCGTTATGCCTAAACGACCACTTTGCCAAAATTTTCCCAGCCGCAATATCCTCTCGCAAACTCGAAAAAGATCGATGTCATCACAAAATATTATCATAGTCTTCTGCAAAACTGACTCCACCTCCCTGATTTTTTTCGTTGGAAAAGTAATCATAACTTTCCTAAACATTTTCATCAAATCTTTGCTGCATCTTTCTTGCCATGAATAAACAACAACCAAAATTCTAGACGGCTGATATAAAAACTGCAATTATTTCATCTGCAATCATTTAATCGATGACAAGGCGATTGTTTAAAACGTGTTCCTCCGGGAACCATCGGGACAACAGTCGTTGCCTAATGAAAATAACTGTCTGCAATAAATGAACCAACTTTCGGGCGGGACATATTCGGCAGATATGACTTGGTTGGTTTTGCTATAAAATAATCAATCCAAATCATATAATGATACAAAATCAGGGGTTTTGTTCAATACCTAAAAAAGCATGTCGGACGTGACGCTGCATCGCATAAGATTAAATAGAATGCAAAGCTTGTTGATCATGCAAGACTGAAAAGACAGTTTGCAAAAATGCAAATCAATTTTTACAAACACAAGTGCAAACAACTGTTTGGCGCTTTTAAGTAAAATGTGAAAATCGCAACTGAACGTAATTTATTACGTAGTAATCCAATACTAAAAACAAGAACCATTTCCCACATTCAACACCTACATGCACAAATACCTATGGAAGCTCTTCATCTCGTCTTGAGTGTTCTTCCTCAATGCAAAATAATTTTCAACATTTATCTATCGATATTTCTTCAGCTGATTGTAATTTTTAATTGAATTTTAAAGGGAAGGTTGTCCTGCGCCATCCACAACCAACAATGCAGAGGTTGTGAAAACAGTGGAAATGTTATCAAATGGAATTTCTGCGGTTGTCAGATTGAAATTTGGCGCTCATTTCCAAAAAAACCAACGAACCAGTATGGCTTTCTTTCAACTAAAACTTTGTCTAGATGATGGATCTCAATCCTGCACACAAGAAGTATTATTTTGCAAAAGATATACCGTATCACTAAGTGAGCTTGTTGTAGAGGATGGTAAATGCAACTGCCAATTTGTTTTTTTGTGTGTGTTTGAATGTTTTCGCCAAACCCTACTGTATTTGTTCTTACGATATTGCATGGCAAAAACAATTGAACCTGTGCTTAAACTACAATTTCAGCAAGGGATTGGAAATTTAAAAAAGTTCGTAACAGTACTTTTAGATTGCAGTGTGATAAATGATGAAGTATTGAGAAACCAAAAATTTGAAACTTTCCAGTATCGAAATGCTAAATATGTTTATGTAAATTTTAGTGCAGCACCAAACGGAAACGCTTTGCACCAATTGTCGCTGCAAGCAGAAGAGAAGATGACGTTCTTGTTACCAGCTATGCCGTCACAAGAAAAGATGGTACAAATCAAAGTAGATTTAATCCTAATTTTATCCTTGCGTGAAACGTTTTTGATGTATAACTGAATCATGGTGTATGTGTTCAGGAATTAGATATAAACATGCAACCTTCAACGGAGTTTTGGAAAGTTTTTGCACTTTGAACCCTGCTCAGGTCTAATTGAAAATGTACACCATTACTCTCATTGCCCTAACTGAGCTAATATTCTTCCCGCAATACCCGACACTTGCGAAAACGCTTTAGGTACACAGGCGAATGTTTAAGCAACTCAGAAAGTATCTCAAGTTCATCACACTCTAAAAAGGTAACTTGTTGCATGTCCAAAAATCGTTTTATTTGAAAACCAAACACATATCTCTCCTAAAAACACGGTTAGTAAGGATACGAAAATTACACTAAAAATTCCGACATTCCGCCAGCGGCCCTTTAGGCCGTCTGTACAAGATCTAAGTCGTGATTTCATCGAGGCTGGCGGAAGTACGTCCAAAAAAGTAAATCAGGTTGAGACGCGAAATTATGTTATTTTCAGGAAATGTTTTGAGTTTTTGCACATAAGGTCTAGTCACCCAAAATGGTCATATTCTATGGCGACAATACCTGGCAATCTGCGGCACAGTGTCTATCACAAAAAGTTAAAACTTTGTGATTTCACACATGTAGAGGCGGCAATTCTTGCTCTGAGTTAACGCACGTGTAACTAGCTCACAACAAAGTTTGTTTTGACAGAATAATGTGCTACTGACTATGCGTCTCAGTCTCACCCATCTACAGCAGTAGATATTGCAATTGCAATGTTCAACGAAGCAGTTATTGCAATTTCAGCATCAGATGTGCTTGAATTGGCTGTGGGATTATCGCAGTGAACCAGTGACGTCACCACGAGGGGACTTTGGTCGGCTTAGCCCTCCCAAAGAAAGCTCCAAGCCTCCCCAAATTGAAGTACTATATAAATCAGTTGAGTTTATCAAATTTCAGAATGTCAACCCCCTGCACAAACGTAAAACCCCCTCATTGAAGACTTTCTGCTGACGGTTCTGCATTGGACATAATTACGCAATGCTTTCAAAGGGCGTTGACTCTTTCTTTACCTTGGCGCTGCAAAGCCTTCGTCTGACGAAAAAATATTTCCAGCCGTTGGTAGGAAGTCATGACCATTGCTATCAGAGAGTTCAACTTCATCCGTTGACACTTCACTCAACTCGGTGTCGTCAACAAGGTTTGCGACAGCCTCAGCCACCGCAGGCCCACTTTCATCACCGGCTTGAGCACCATCACTCTGCAAAAGCCTTGAAAGTTGTACATCTACTTCGAACACCAACGCCTGGAGCAGGTCATTACAGTCAATCATGCTGCTTTGGTCACATCGAGACATTTCAGAATTTTCAATAATGAAAACTCCAGCGCAGACCTGTGTGTTTGAAAACCTTTGGAAAAAACGGCGAACATGCAATGATCTGACTTTTAAAATGGTCAATGACAACAACTTAAACATTCATGCTTAAATGAAACATAACAAGATTTGCCGCGCAAACGCAGGTCGGACTATCCGATTACCAAGTTTAGTCACGCAGTTCCCAATTTGTTTTGTCCACAACAACGGTTTCATTGATGTGCCGAAACAAACGCGATTGGTACCTACTCGACATGCCATACCCTCTTTGCCTAAGACGGGCATAATTGGTTTGTACAGCTCCTTGTTGGATATTTTCAGTTGTACTTCGATCACACTGGGCAATTACCCCTCTAACTTAATATATGCAAAACATATGCAAATTATATACAAAACATATGCAAATTATATACAAAACATATGCAAATTCGAATTGGCTGCTCGACGGAGCACATAGAAAAAATCAACTACCAGAAGAACCAGTTTTGAACGATCATTTTTAGTATAATTGCAATACGTTTTTGTTACGGTTGACCGGACTAAGAAAAATAGACATGGGCGGTTAAAATTGCTGGTCAGAATTTGCATCAGGAGTTTATTCAGTTTGGAGTTAATTGCAATGAATCATCTTGCACGAAGACCTTCCGCTTCCATTGATTTTTATCTTTGACGCGGAAAATGAATGTGAGAAAATAGAGCGGAAAAAAAGTTTTAATCAAGTTTCTCTCAAATGCAAAAGCAACGTATTAACGCAAGTCACAGATTTCTTAGAATGTTGTTTGTATCTGTGCAGAGGGCACGTGCACACGTGACTGTGGACAAGGCGCGTGTGTATTTGACGCCGTTCGAAAAGAGCAGTGCGTGTGTTACGATCAATTCTACAAACAGTCTGACGGAACTTGTGCAAGTGAGTGTTCTGGAAAGAAATGGAGGATGTTCGAACCTTCGTTTAATTGCTGCATTACAAAATATGCAAGCAATAATTTAACAAACCATTTTTGGGATTTACATGTAATTTTCGATTGCCAAATTTGTTACCTTCGTTGAAAACAGAAAACGTATCAGACTCTGCTTTAAAGTATTTTCCTTTCACGATGATCAGAATTCGTTTTCACAAACTATGTTTCACTTGTTTTCAGGTTTGGGAGTTGTGAAACCTAACCCGGCGTTCCCCAACACAATGGAAGTTTACCAAAACAGCACCTTTCTTTGGATTTTGATTGGTGTTGTTGTTTTCCTGGTACTGATTCTTGTAGTGGCAGTTGCTCTTTTGGTGCGTTGGAGGAGATCAGCAATCACTAAAGATTATTTACTGACTCACGTAAATGTTGTCGTGACTGCAAAATAGTTAACTGCGTCTGTTTAATTCTTGCCTAATGCTATATCTACTCTAATACGGAACGTTTTGTTCAGATGGTTGTATAACATTTCATCCACATAAAACCTTTGCAGATGCATCATGTTGTTGGATTACGTTCTGATTTACGGCATTGTTTCATTGGCACTTTGATTAAACAAAATCATTACTTAAAAAAATTTCGAATTTAACCGCTGGCTGAAACTTGGCTAGATTTAATATTTTTCCGTCACCGACATGCTTGACTCCGCAAGAATGTTGCAAATCATACAACACGAAACGGTTGGAAAGTCGAAAGCCTGACACCAGAAAAACTAGACCACGTTGTCATTTCTATAAAATGACAGCATTGACTGTTAAGGTAAATCTGACTTTACCTGCTATAAGTTTCTTTTACTTCAGTTAATCACCGTTGGTTTTCAGTGTCCACAACAATTATATCTTCAACCCTTTTCAACGCAGTTTTACACCCAAATCATAAAATACTTTCAAATTATCCAAAAACACGAAAAACATTCAACGTTGTTAAAGTATCGCAAAAGTTTACATTACATTGTATTTTTGGGTCATGATGTTTTCTCGGATAAAACGAAGGAATGAACGTAAAGTGTTAACACACACTGGAGATAAACGATGAGGTAGTATTCACCATTGTTAAAATTTGTCGGCTATCATTTCACAAGTTAAGAAGTTCGCACATGCAGTAATGCAAACAAATTAACTTTCAACGTATTGCAGCACCAGAACCCTTAAATCGAACTTGTTGCAAGGGAAGAATTTCCTTTACAACTTAAACGGAACGCCACCAAGCTTTTTGCGCAAGGAAAGTTGTAGTTTCTTTCTTCAGGGCAAAGAAAAAAGTTTAATTGACACCAAAGCTGGCTCCTGATGAGTTCAAGTGCTTTTCACAGCATGTTTCAGCGCTAATGGTGTTGCCTATTTATGTGCAGTGCTCTTCCTCATCTAGCTCACGCAATTTTTTGTGCAAGCAACATTTTCTTGAAATGGCAATGTGCTTTACTTTGTTTTCATAATGAAGGTTCTCGACGTTTCTTGAGTTAAGGTTTATTGAAAGTCTGTTTTGTGCATTTTCATTCCTCCAACTTCGTAAAATAGATAATTGTACATAATTTGGAATATCCAAAGTCGCAGTTTGAAATTTGGATGATGTTGTACGTAGTTTGAATAAGAGACAAGATAAGAAAAACTTTCAAAACGTGTCGAAGGTTAAGTCGATTACACATTGATCGCAGTCACAAACGAGCGGCTGTTGGGGCATCTTTTATTGTTTTGTCGCGTTTGCCTCTGATACGTGACGCTTGACGAAGCCGATGATTTACGTAGAGTAAAGGCGTTGTAAAAACATTAAAGATTGCTTTGCCAGTTACGTGTCGTGTTTCAGCACCCCTGGGGTCTTTTAGTGCTTGTAAGATCTTACTACCTGTGTTTTAAAAGTATGAATCTTGTGTTTGTGTTGGAGGCTGCTTTTTAAAAATGTCGTAAATAAATGAAGCAACATCTAAAAGTTTATGCGTGGGAACTATACTCCGAATGGTGTGATGAAAATAAAACTTGCATGTAGATAATGCAATGAATATTGAGGATTGTTTTAAACATTGCAACGTATGCATGTTCATAACAGAAGATATCAAACAAACACTTGGTGCAATCATAAACCGACTTCTCGAGACTCTAGCCATAACTTCAACGGTTTTTCAAATACTGTCAAATAAAACGAAAAAATCAAATAAAATAGTTTTTTTTGAGTAGAATGTGTGGCATGGGTTTTGGAAAAGTTCACGATGCAAGAAACAGATTTAGAATTCTCTCATAGGTCAATAAAAAGTCAAATTTATATCGTCAATTGCTGTTGACACCGTCAAATTTATACCTTTCAAAATATATAACGCTTCAAAGATCGAACCATCTTCGCAACTTACAATAAAACTGCGTCGGCCAGCAATTCCTAGCAATGCAGGCTACGTGCGACATGCGGTCCCATAATGCTTTATGCGACTCATTCAAAGAAGTTGATTAAAATGGCCAACAATCGGTGCAAGCTTAGTTTTTCGGCGTCGGTGATAGCAGCATAATGGTCATAGCGCAAATTTCTCAAACACTCGGCCCGAGGGTCGCATGCGGGCGGTGATGGTTTTTGGGAATTTTCAAATAATTAACATTTACATTATTCAGTTTATTAAGCGGTATTTGAAAGTTCTTGGCCAACGAGTGAACAAGTTCCATTTAAACGAATGTAGAGACGCCTAGAATTTTTTTGCCTATAATTCACAATACCTTTCGCAGGAAATGAGATGTAAAAGCTGTTTCTACCAAGTTTCAGGTACCACCAATTTTGCGTCAGCGTCAAAATGCGGCCCTCGGGCTACTTCATTATCCTCACTTGGCCCCTGGAGCAATTTAAGTTTGAGACCCTTGTCATAGCGTGTGCTATAAACTATAGTTCGCGTGTTTTCGCTAATTCTGATTCAAAAAGTCTTAGCGGGTGTTTCTAGCTGCAGTTGACTTTAATTCCCTTAGTCTTGCGTTAGTTTTTCCGCATTTCAGCTGTAAATTTTGCTTGCAATATACAGGATTGAAATGCGTAATTGACACGAAATCTATCTCCTAGTAAAACGCATTGCAAGTAGATTTAGCTGCTTTGCCCTTGCTCTACATTGTCGCTGGCATGTGGATACGTGCAGTCGGAATCATCGCAGAGTTATGAAAGCACGTCAAGAATGGGAGATTACCCGCAAGCATTACTTCACTTATCCCGTCAAGTACATTTCTAGTTTGGGGTAATACTGTAAATTGAATTTTATATAAGCAACAATATTCGCCACATATTTACATATTTTGGTTGGTGAAAGTGATATTTCACAACTTTATGTTACAGCTGCTATCTTTACCTATGTTTAAGAATATATTCCACTAACACGTGGCCACAATTAAGCGATTGTGAATCCAGATGAAAGCATGTACGGCTGGCTGTAATCGAATGCCTACAAGGAAGCTCAACACTTGTTTGCATTATGCTCCCCAGCCAACCTTTTACTTCCCTTTCAATTTTGAAGTTAATGATGCCAGCAGTGAGTCGAGGTTCAAAGTCATGCAAGGAAAATCTTGGACCCGCCCTGCTTTGAAGTACGCAGNAAAGCATCTCAGTTGCGCTAATTCAAACTATTCTTATGTTTAGGGCAACCAATTTTTTTGACNTAAAAACGTAAAATTTCGACTTTGTTATTTACAAATTTTGACTTTATTGTGACCTATACATTTTCTGCCTTTGCAACTGCAAAATAATTCAGTCTTGTGTGTTGAGGTTAACCCAGAAGCATATTTATGCACTCTGCGTCAAAATTTTAAAAAATTCGTTGTTCAACTTTTGGGATGATATATTGATAAGTACATTAATAACTACAGTAGAGTCAAACCTGAGAACATCCTAAAGCTGAAACACTATATGCATAATGGATTTAGCATTTACCAAAACAAGTACTGTCAGACCACATTTCTCGCCCACCACGCCTATTCTACATAATATTCAATCGTCCAGTAGTGGACAAAGCAACATTGTCGCGTCAGAAACTGCAACAAGCCCATTATTATTACAGAATTGCTATTAAACTTGCAAAAGCACAGCAATATCTGTTATTGCAGTTTCAATAAAATATCGATAAAGAGAAAAAACTGTGCTGCAAGAAAATTTTGATCTCACGATAAATTTTGACCTATCTTTAACCCACGCTAAAACCATACATTTCTCAAAAAGCATTCACAGCTTCACCGCGCAGGATTCACGATAGACATCTTTCAAACCTACGAAGGCGCCTTTGACTCATATCTTATAAGATTGTGACCGATAGAAGAAATGGAAGAATTCGGCCTTACAAGGGTTTCCCAATGTTTTTGGAAGCAATCGATCAAATAATACTTTTTAGTCAACTGTCAGGATTTCTAAGCTACAGTACATTTGCAAGTTTGAAAGTGTGGCTTTTAGACTATTTGCAAAAATTAAGAAATCAGATTATTTCTACACAAATTTATTGGACCATAGGTGTAGCAGTAGGCAAATTTGTGGGGGTGGGTAGGATTTTTGCCCGAATTTCCCCAAACTTGACCTAAAAGTTTTTGTGCGACTTTTGCCTACAAATTTTCTCCCACAAAGATCATGAAGACCTTTTTTTAGTGTGACCTCCAAAAAAGGTCTTCATGTGCTTTCCTGCAAACGTTGGGCGCCATTTTTGCCCGGATTTCCAGGAATTGTGCCCAGAATTTTGACAAATCAAGACTTTTGCGGGTGCACTTTCACCCCCACATCCTACACCACTATATTAGACCATGATCATAATTTGAGTTGTTGTCATTTATTGGTTCACCAACATATGCCTTGTCTAATGCGATCTTCCACGTTTTGACACCACTGGTTGGCAACAACGATTTTCGTGTACTTAATTCAAATGATTTGGTCAGCTCCATTAGTGACTTGCGACTAGTAGAACATGATAAAATTCTGGTATCATGTGATGTCGTATCATTGTTTACAAATGTTGCAACAATTCGGGCAGTGGAAATAGCCAAACAAAGACTGACAGAATGTGATGACTTGCAAGAATGTTTCTGTANAAGAGGTTNGTGAGGGACTGGATATTTGTGTGCAAGCATAAAATTTTACATTCCGATCAAAACATTTNANTCATATATTTGGGACNCCTATGCGTTCACCGGTATCTCCCATTTTAGTCAAAGAAGATATTGAAAATAACGCAATGAAAGAATTNCACCACCCACCTAAGATTTAGAAACGCTATGTGTACAATACATTCGTTATCANCAATCAAAATTCTTTGCAACATTTTTTCAAGTTTCTGAACGTTTAAATTCGCATAAAAAAGTAGTTACTACATTCCGAAAATAATTGAATTTAGGCTAAATCATCTCGCAGTCACACGTTCCAAAATGTTACTTCAGTTCGAAGCACCAGAATATCCGACTTACGCAATAAAATCTAGTTTATTAAAGGAAAAATAATTCGTGACTTTCAATTGCAAGTAAATATAATTACTTCATAAAGTTATCTCTGAGCAAAGCCAAGGGACAGTCAGAGCAGTTAGCGTAGCGTGTTTTAACTAGGTTTGATTTTAAGTTGAAAGTAGTTATATTAGCTGTAGGCTGTCCTAACTATGTATGCAGGGCTGAATTTCTACTGCTGGCCGCTCATAGGCTACAGAAATTTTGCGGGCCCCTTTTCACCCAAGGGGAATATATTTTGTCCGTACCGTGTGAGCGTCTAAGGCACATGAATCCCAGCAGATTGGTGGGTAGCCTAATTGAAGTCACAGCCTCTTCACCTCACAGTCACCGGAATGCACTGAAACAGGAAAAACAGAAAGGCAGGTAACTCTAGAAAGGATGCTGCAAAATGCTTAAGCAAAGCAACTCAAAAAAATTTCAAAAACATTTTTGCCGCCCCTGCAAATTCAACCGCCCTAGGCTTTAGCTTCGAAAGCCTATGTACGAAATCCGGGCCTGTAGGCCAGGTACGTCATGTTATCAGCTGCTGCTGCGGATGATCGGGTGCTTTNAAAGGAGTTATTCAAGGATTTGAGTGGCAACTTGGAGAACTTTTAAATCCAGTCTGTTTTTTGCTTTCACCTACATTTTGTGAAACCCATCTGATCTGTCATTTGTTAAAGATTTTCACGTGATGATTGTTATTATGGCACAAGGCTCCTCACCATGCATGGTGAACGATCATGATGGTGTACTGTAGTTTGAAAAGTTGTTTGCATATTGTTCTTCTGTCGCAGTCAAGCACACTCCATGTGTTTATTACCATTAAGTAGAATGAATATGTGAAAACAGTTGATATGCACGCTTTTGAAGCTGGCCTTGCCAGATACTAAACATTAAATTTTGAAAAACATACTTCCGAAGTTATAAATGTTTGTTTCGATGTACCTCAAGTTGAAATATGTTGCGTTATGTTCAGTGTAGCCTATCTAAATTTGGAGTATGTTTGCTTTGTACTCGGCTTCGACTTGTGCAAACACACTTTGAAAACACTTCCTCCATCGGTGTGCTTATCGTGTGAGGACTGAAATCAGAAGTGCGTGGCGAAACGAAAACGTCATTTAACACATGCAAAAAAACACATCAACTTATCGAAAATTGTCATCCTGACAAAAATGCTCCTACAAAAGGCGAGTTAGACTTAGGACACCGAATGTGCTGGTCACAAAGTCAAATTCATTTGAAAATACTTTTAGAAAACGACCAGTTTACCGAATTCCTTTTTATTAATTCGACAGCCAACATGAAAAATCATCAGATCTTTTTCTACAAGTGTATGAAGCAGCGTTTGGCCATACATAATTTAACAGCGGATTGAGTACTTCGGCGTGGTTTTTAGTTTGGTTTAATTAATAGTTTTCATAGCTCATACCTTCGTTTTCATGCACACCCTAATTTTTGTTATCTCCCTTGTCTTTTCTCGATGTCTTTGTCACTACGTCATATAGTTACGCGAGTTTTGTGATTTCTATTCCTTTCCTGTTACTCGCCATTCGCCCTGAGGAAAACCTGCTGATAGTTAGCTTGAACGTCTGTGTCACTTATAAATTTTACGATAGTTGGGAAAAATATTTCATTCTGCACAAAGGCACTACGAATCAAAACAAGCTTATGAGTGAAGTTCAACAACAATTTTGGAGGCAATTTTAAGCGATCACCAAATCTGCAGCAGAGTGATTCGAATGTGGATTTGGTTGCATTCAAGCTTTACAAAACGATCCAATAATGAATCTAAATGGGTTAAGTTTCTCAAAAGAAAACCGTCTGTTCGTGAAATTTACCAAATCTGGTTTCCAAACACTTTTGTCTGTGCCACATTCAGTTGCGCGTTGTAGTTTTTTCGAATGGAATATATACAACAAATGTTGTTGATTTAAGAGCGTTAGTGACAGGTTGCACTACAACGTTCTTACTTGCATTTGAAACGTCGGTCAAAAATGCACACTTTTGCGCTTTTTCCTCCCCGTGCTACAACTTTAAAAGCACCATCAGACTGGCAGTGAATTTCTGCTCAAACTGGCAAAGAATTTCTAAAATTTGTCCATTTCCACTCAAAACCTGGTTTCAATATAATATCGAACGATTTCCTTCATTGTATCAGCACAAGGCTAAGAAATCTTGATTTCAGTTCATCACGATAGTATTGACTGTTAGCCTTGAGACTTGTAAAACAGCATCTTCACTTTTTCAATGAAAGTCACTACATTTGTTTTTGCTTCTTTAGGCGCTGTGTGATTTTTGGAAACTAATTCATAATTTTCAAAACTCGTGGATGACTGCGTTGAAATGCTGCCGTTTTATATCTATCTCTTCCAATTATAGCAGATGACAGAGTCATTGTCATAGATCAGGGTTTAACCAGCGGGTTGGAATAATCTTGTAGAGCTTCACTGAAAAGCTTTCTGAACAACGGTTGGTGACCACCATGAAAAACCTTAGGCCTGTTATAATAACCACGCCTTTTCTCTTCAGAATTTTCAATTCTTGGTAAAAACTAGCACTGTTTTGTTTACAACGTTGGAGAATGAAGCCACGGGGAACAATCCGGGTAACTTTTCCAAAATATTTAATTTTTGAATACTTAACAAGTTTTCAATTTTTGGAAGTTTTCATTTAATTTGAGACTCTTTTCACTTTTGCCAAAATCATTGAATTATTGTTCACCGACACATATTTCACTTGGTTGCAACCTAATAAACCTCAGGAGCAACGTTATCAGGAATATTGTTAATAAAATTACTATGGTCCACCGAGGTGACACAGTCAAACCTATCAGAAAAAAATTTGATAGGAAATGGATTTCATATAACTTCACCCGTCCTCAGTCAAATAAACACGATTTCAGGACTGAGGATGCGTCGAGTTCGTGAAACCGACTCGACGGCGTCACCTTCGTGCCGACTGGTTACTTTCACACATAGTGTGCAAGTCCGAATTATCGCAAAGTCGTGAATGCAGAGCCTAGCCGGTGTGTTGATTCCTGGAAAACGTGGCAGCAAATCAAGGGCTTTTAATTATTGTTAACGAAGTATGAAACTATTGCAAATTTTGAGTAATTATTCATGGTTGAATGACCCCACTAATGCAGTCATTTATAGTATTATGTAGCTGTTATTTAAAACTGCAAAGCACGTGTTAAAGGAACTTCATGTGATACTTGTTTAGTAAATTGATTTGTGCAAATGCAAGAAAATATTGCCGTCTTCTCTTGCAAGAGATGATTTTAGAATAAATACATGTTTATTAACAAGCGAACATTTTTAAGAGCGGTGTGGCACTTTTCCTCGTCAGTGTTTACTTCAAATTCAGACATTTCTTTGGTCAACGTCTTCGCCTGTCCTTACAGTATATAGAAGTGCTCTGGAAAATCTAATTAGGTAAGATCATGCAGCTTCGATTTATGACAAATCTATCAATGAACACGTTGCATAGATGCAGCTTTAAACGATGCGCCCCTTGTCAGTCAAACAGATGTTGGTAACCTTGCATCAACGGTCAAAATAGGATCAAACCATGTTAAAGTTTCGGATAAAATTGCGTGGAAAAATTGGCATATTTTACACTTCGTGAGAATTTCCCGATTTGTACACTTCGTAAGAAATTTTGGATGAGATTCGGAGTGGACTTCTACGTCAGAGAATCATCGGCTGTAATATAAATCGAATGCGTATATGAAATATTCAAACAAACAATATGTGTTTTCATAAAGGTTAAGTGAAACCTGCAACCGAATCATTAATTGAACGCCACAAAGCATGGAGTTTATCACTGATTACACAAATTATTCGAAGCTAGATGTCGGCAGTAACGCAAACAGGACAATGATTGAAGATCACGAAAATTGTTCTATCTTAAGTTTTGTCCCATTAAAACTTAAACTGGTTTGGGATCCGTATAAAACTTTAAAGACATTTTTTGTTGTGAGAAGCTTTAAAACACCATGAAAAGTTGTATAAAGAACAAACGGAAAAAAAAAACTTCCAATAAAGCTTTCATGCAAAAAATAACGAAAAGCCATTACGATCATCAACAAGAATCTATTGAAAATGGAGGAAAACACGCTGCGCATAAATCAAACGTGCCAAATTGCAGAAAAAAAGCGTCCAGGTAGCAGAGACGAGCACAGATCAGGACTAGACCTGACTGGATCAAGACTGAAGCCAATTTTGGCGGGATCAGGACTGGATCGGACTGCAACTTTTTGAAAATTGGCGGATTAGGACTGGATCGGACTGAGAAAATTTTTGATGTTTTTATGTGATTATTCTGAACGTATCAAAACTTGTAGTTGTGATCCTGTTTTACAGATTTGCTAAATGGCAGTGTATATTTTGCCATCAATGGCAAAAGCTCTGCTGGGACATTTTGCAATTCGAACTGCTTCCGCCTTTGTCCACATACAAGGTTGAATTCTAGTAGCAACGTGAACATAGTTGAGTGGTTAGCGTCTATGACTGCTGTTCGAGTGTTGGTCGGTTCTGCTCTCACCCTTTCCTTTGGCTTAGCCAGTACAGATTACACCGTTGATAGGAGTGTTTTTATGTTGCAAAACGTTTAGGGTTTAGCCTACATTTAGGGTGTGTGTTTAAGTTTCGGCTTAAGGTTTACATTTAGTTTAGGTTCTTGTTTACGTTTTAAGTTAAGCTTTTAGGTTTAGGTTTGGGCTTCGGTTTTGGGTTTCGGTTTTGGGCTTCGGTTTTGGGCTTCGGTTTTGGGCTTCGGTTTTGGGCTTCGGTTTCGGGCTTCAGTTTTGGGCTTCAGTTTTCGGCTTCGGTTTTGGGCTTCGGTTTTGGGCTTAAGTTTTGGGTTTAAGTTTTGGGCTTAGGTTTTTGGCTTAGGTTTTGGGCTTAGGTTTTGGGTTTAGGTTTTGGGTTTAGGCTTTGGGTTTAGGTTTTGGGTTTAGGTTTTGGTTAGGTTTTGGCTTTAGGTTTAGGGTTTTAGGTCATGTTACAAGGACCTTAAACTAATCCAATTGTGTCGTCCTTGTCACTTGACCAATCCTATCAATCGGATTCTCATGATGGCAAAATAACTCCAGCAGTGATATACCTCTAATGCCAAATAGACACTTACTTGTCAAACCTTGGCCATGCCAAAAGACTGTGTCTATTTTGCCTCAATGAGGAAAAGCACTGCTGGAACTATTTTGTCTTCAACCAATCGTATTTGGCTGAAGGGAAAATAGCTCCAGTAGTTCTTTTTCCTCATGAGACAAAATAAAAATACCTGATTTTACATGGGCGGATCAGGACTGGATCGGACTGATGATTTTCAAAAATTTTGCGGATCAGGGCTGGATCGGATTCAGTTTTATCGGATCAGGACTGGACTCGGACTGAAAAATTTTACAGTTCGCTCATCTCTGCCAGCTAGACCTAATTGTTGAACAAAAAGTATAGGAAACAAAATGTACCTTCAATCGTGCAATTCTGACCGAAATAAAACATCGCACATTGACATTTATATCCATCTTCGTAGTTGTTGCACGTCCCGCCGTTCATACAAGGACTTGGGTCACAATAGTTGCCTGAAAAAACGTGAAACTAGATTTGGAACACAGGACTACATCTGCGGCAAATATTCACGGCCAACTTGGACAGTTTCTAAAACATATAATCAATGGTTGTTTGTCGCGAAACATTCGGATCAACAGCTGATGGCGGTTAACGTTTGAGATATTCCAAGAGGTTAAACATATAGTCTATTTCGTTGTGATGGTATTACGATGAAGTTTACACTATTTTTAAGTGGTGCTTATGAATTTACAGGATATATACTGCTTGGCATGTATTTTGTAACCGGCTAAATGGTACAATGGGGTAGTGCGCGTCACTGAAGCTGCATGGTGGGCTGGGCTCTGAACCTGGTATTTCCGCACCGAAGACTAGAAAACGGAATTTGCGACCCGTTCAGTCTCGTCATCGGCTTCAGTGGATAGGTGCAAGGATGCCAGGCAAGGATTTATACAATGAACAATGAACTATTTGGTGTTTAATGTTCACCACTGCAGCATTCGCTGCGAAAACACCCGCTCAAGACACGATTTAAGGAGAACTCTGAAGGGACTGTGAAGTGAGTACAACGAAATGTTTCATACTACTTTGTGTTTTGATACAGATGCCGGTCAATTATACTTGACTTTAAGAAACTTATAACGTTGCCATAATCTATCAAGCAAGACATAAAAATACAAAAAGCATTGCAATTAAAGAAACCGAGATGTTTATAAAAAACACTAGGTATACATTACAATGGTCGCAAAAGTGCAATCCACGTTACTTGCAAGGTTACGGCAAACACGAAACCAAACTGGTTTTGTATCCTTTGCAACAACACTTTGTCAAAAATAAAAAAAAAAAACGTTAGCTTTTAAAACTGTATCCCAGGGTTGTTTGAAAGCAGAGTAAGTTTTCACTATGGAAATAAACTAAAAATCTGTAAGATTAAAAACATCTATCTGTTTTATGATGACATGTTATGCTGCGGAGATCTTGGTGCTTCGTTTTGATTATGCAAAAATCTAGATAACAATATGCTTGATATGATCAGGCAGTGTTTCTATCAGATCTCTGCTGTCAGTAAAGAAAGCAATAACTCTGTCTCAATCGTTGTGCTTGTTGTTGACTGTTTACAGCTGAACGAAATTTATGCTTAAACGAAATGTGAAACAACTGAAAGGCAATTTGCTGCACATTGCAGCAACGTGAAACATATCTCTGGTCGTTATCAACTCCTGCCCCGACAGAGGGCAGCGGAAAAACCTTACATCGTATGTCAGACCAGCGCGTACTGCCTACATCATGGTTGAATGATTGTGTGACGTCATTGGCGATCATTCAACCTTTGAATTATCTTTTTGCACAATTTCTAGAAAGACTGAAATACGAAAACGGTCTTGGACTCGCTGTGAATTTATCGCAAATATATCGTGTGAGTACGACTAGCTGCAAAACCTCGGAGCGGCGTGTGTGTGTACCGTGTAATGCGGCGTGTGTGTGCACCGTGTAATGGGGCGTGTGTGTCCACCGTGTAATGGGGCGTGTGTGTGCACCGTGTAACTACACAGCAAGGTGGAGGTGAAAATAAGCTTGGCTTATCGACAAGGTCAGGCACTATACAAAATTTTGAAGATGATGCACTTCGCAAGGAAAAGATGAAAGTGCAGTGAACAATTGGGGGGGCCGTGCATCTCGAAACCCCGTGAAAAACAGCTGGGGGGTTCCAGACCCCCCGAGCCCCGTTGTTCCGCCGCCAATTTCACAAATACTTAATTCGAATCTACTCAACACTTCATTGCAATGACTCTAAAATGTGATACGGTTGAAAAAATAACTGACAATTAAGAAATGTCACATCCCTTGCACAGGTCAAGGTTCACTTCTTTGTCAACATCAAAACTGTCATCTGCAGAATATAATTTTCTCACAACGAACCAGAGTTGGTTGTGAGATTGATTCAACCGGTTGCACTGGTGAAGAATAAACGTTCGAGCTATATATGTTCCTTAAAAGTGAGACAAGCTAAGCTACGCAAGGTTTATTCATTCAGATTTTTTAAGTTACTTAAAACTGAAGTCAAAACCTCTAACTACAACAAAAATCCACGCAGATGCCTTGCTGTCCATGCAAGTTGCGCGCATGTTAATTGCACTGTAAAGAAATAATCCAGACTCACATTTCAGTCTTGTGCCTTGACTTAGTCGGCCACATGACCAAAATACTAAAACAAAACATTTGTAAACTGCCCACCCCCCTTGCATATCAGCAAACCTGACTGAAAACATTTACAACGAGCATTCGCAAGCTGTTCGTTGCATGAGCAAGAAGATCAAACTGGTTGTTATCCATGCATTGCCAATGATATCAAATATACTGTTACTTTCGTATTGTGATGAAATGATCAAAAGTTTGTTTTTGATTTTTCCGATGTGAAGTTCTTAAATGTTTTCAGTCGCGCCCCCTTTGGCGTTAGTCGTTGATATTTCCGCTTCGCCTAACCTCAAAATCAAACACAAAAACAGAACAACAATATATTTAGCATTATCCCGCTTTTGAAAAATATGTCGCTGCCATACTCGCACCCCCTTGCGAACCTTTCACTCCCCAAAGGAGCAAGCCCCCCAGTTTGAGAACCCAAGGTTAGAATTTATCAGGACGAAACTGAAACGCACTAAAGCATTTTCAAAACCACAAATTTCCATAAGGTGCAAAAAGCGCATTGCGTAGTTTTAATTTAAACAGGTTGATCTTTAGGTTTGTAATGAGCTGAGAGAGTTTTTGCAATACTTGACGAAACCGATGAACATATCTGAACATGTGCATTGCTGCTGAAAGGTGTAACATTAAAATTCAGCAATTTCTTTTTTCCGAAAAGACATATGTTTGCGGGGACGATCATAACCCTACTAATAGATATTGGATTTGGTGATTAAGCGGAGGGAGTTGCTCTTTTCAATATAATAAGAACCATTGCATCTGCGAATCTGTAAGCTCTGTTTCAACAAGGGTCGTTAGCTAAATTAGTTAGTCTCCTTTCCTTTTTGTTTATATTTAACATGAAACGATATTGTATGTTCTCACTGTAACTTTACGAGAAACTGAAATACTTCGTTTTTTTCTTTGTGGCCTTACCTTCCATCTCAAAAAGTCATTTCGCTTATTTTGCTACGGGGATACTAACATCATTGTTTTCTCTACATTAGAAGTGAGTAAATCTTTTATGAAAGATAAAACAACAATAACAACATTTGCTTACGTTAACCGATCGTTGCAAACATTTTTGCTATAAATCTTAACATTACTATTGTTTGGCAGTGTTCGGTACGTGCCCTGTTATTAAACTCACGGATCTGGCAATATTTCCCTGAATACCCAGGTTCGCAGGTGCATGAGCGACCGGTTGCATCTTCTTCGCATCTTGCTCCAACGGTGCACGTCACGGTATCGAACTTTTCTGCGCCTGAAATTTTCACCTTTCATCACTGCTCAAGTTATATTGGTCGCTGCGAGAGTGCTTTGAATACCTCAGCATGATTCAGTGAAGGATAGCAATATTTCCAAACGCGAAATAGATCACTTCAACTTCAATAACGAGCTATCGAAAGATAAAGTTAAAACTCATCATTTGTTTCAATGAAGTGCATGACTTCCATAAAATGCTTAAAAAATCGCAATTCAAAGACTTCCCTTGAAAAAGCCTTAATTGCCCCGTTTTTATTTGACAGATTACTCTCATTGTTTGCCCATTCAAACATACCAAATGCTTACTTACATTCCGCTGATAAAACAGGCAACAACTGTACATTAACAACAAACCTAGAAACAATTATGAGCAATAGTTTTCGAAAGCATTTATAAAAGTTTTTAATCAGATTAATACGATATGTCTGAAAGCAGCTGGAAATGCATGTTGCATTACTTTCGAATGAAGGTTTTGCGTGTATCGTTATGTAATTTACAGTATATGTTTGATCTTAACATTCATTTTGATGGCTTCAGTAATCAGAATTTGATAGGAATCTCCTAAAATTTTAACAGAGCAAGAAAGTGCGAAAATTTTTGCGTGTTTGGATTTTGAATTGGCAAACTTTTCTTTGTTGGTTTTACCCAAGTTTTCTTATAAAAGGTTGTTCCAATTCACTTACCAAACACTGCTTTCCAATGCATTGTTACTGTTTGACCCCATCCAGTTGGGCGATCTAAACGTTCCACACGTGCTGTGAATCCATGAGTAGAAACAGCCAGAATCTCAACCCTGTAAGTATCAGGCCAGATGTTGCCTGGCTGACCGCTAGCGTTGGCGTGGATAGATAGAGGTGGGAAGCGATAACATCTCTCAAAAATCACTGTTACGTTTTTCTTCCTATTCCTTGTTTGGTAGTTTGATCCAACATACACTTTTCCGGTCAAGAACTCTAAAAATGAAGTTGAGATCTGCCGCTGTTTGCCTGACGTTATTCATTTTTTAACAAAAATGTAAGAAAACAAAAACCTTTCGAATTCGAATCCTTATTGTATCATATATTTTATTTTAAACCAAGCGATGTATTGCGCGTTCTGGAAGTTCAGCCTAATGATTCAGTCTGTTTTTGCCTAATTCCTTCCCTGAGTTTACGTTGAGGTTTCCTTCAGTTCGTAACGTATAAACTACCTTTAAAATGTGTGCTTTATGTTGCTTGGGACGTTTGCTTTTATTACATTTGTATCACGATCGTCCAGTTAAAAGCAATCTATGTAATAGCGGATCGCGCTTGTAGAAACATGGAAAGATATTTCATACTTTTAAGTCTAACCTTACTTCAGGAAAGAAACAAGTACTACGGAGTGAATGGGTTGCACACGTTCACCTTAACTTCAGAAAGATCCATGGCTAATTTCCTGATGTTTGACTAACTCTCAATTTTACTCTTTAAATGTCACTCGCAAAGAACCTTGCTGACGTGATGTTATTCATCATCCAGTTGAAACGACAAACTGCAAATCCGAGCTAAGAGCGAAATAACGAATTAATCCAGAAGCAAATACTAAATGACAGCTGTTATCGCGTTTGAGATTAATTATTGTTAATTGTACTGGAGCAGTCGCTGAATACGTGCACCGGCAAAAGTGGTTCGCGGCAGCGAAGTAGTTCAACAGCAAATCATTTCGAAATCCAAATGTTCAGATATTTGTCTATAGATCAACCAATGCGGTGATGTTTATTTGTCGCAGTGACTAAATACAAACGCTAATTGCTACGACACATCGATTCATAAAATATCAATTTAAAACCAAATATAAAACACCACTCTCAATTTGGTTGTGTTTTTTCAGCAAAAGTGGCAAATCAGCTTTGATTATTGAGTGTTTACCACACGCCACAGTCACCAAACAGTTTTGACGCCAATAAAGATTTTAGAGTTACAGTAGTATAATTGAAGCTGATTTCGTATGATATAAAACTAGATGGATCTTACAGTCATCATCATGTCCTTATTCAAATGGATTGTTTGAATAGCTGCAGTAATTCTAATTAAATTAACGCTGCATTTTGTAGACAAAAGCTACGTTCTGGTTGCACGTGGTTTGCTACCAAGGATTATGCAGCATAATAAATTCCTGTGCAAAAATACAAGGTATGGCTTAGATCTAATCATGGGAAAATATTGTAGATATTGTGAGTACTAAGGCAAATTGCTAAATTTTGGTTATAAAGCAAAACGTTTCAATCATCACTGACAGTTTCTAAAACCTGTAGCATTAAAGTTTTTACGATATATTTCAAAATAACAACGTAGCCTGAAACAAAATGTAAAATTTCGNGGGCCAACGCTAGAATATTTTTGCCTATGAAGCACAAGCACNACCTGCATCCTGGTCTTCAATAAAGTGTTTTATTNCCTTTTGTGCGTAANCCTCCTTATCCTACAAAGCACCATAATATTAGAATGAATGCTGTAGCAACCGCGTTGTNCAGCAAAGTCTTGATAAAAAACAATTACCTTTAATCTTACCTGTTTTCAAGACTGTAATTGACCATGCAACTGATTTAAAGTTGACGAAACAGATCTTTCTTCCTTGTTCACGATGCGAACAGTTTCGACAATTAATCACTACTGATTAAAAGTAGCTTTGCAAATTGCATTGTCAAATTACAAACGTTAATACCTTCACAGCAGAGATGAGCAGTGGACTGGACTTGGATTGGACTGGATCCGGACTATAGAAAATTTTGTTGCATTTGTTTTGGATCCGGAGTGTAAATCTCTTCACAATTTTGGAACCGGACCGGATTTGGATTGAGGTAATGGAAAAGAAATGTGGTATTTTTTGTGAAAAGTTTGCATTTTTTTAACTTTTGGACTTCATTTGGACGTGAACTATACATTTGAAAAAATTGTGGACAGTGGTTGGACTTGGACTGAGTTTTCAAAAATCAGGGCTAGATCTGGATCGCAAAATTTGATATTCCGCTCATCTTTGTTGCACAGCAAAATTGATCCTACCTTGTTGTTCTCGCGCACCATTTATTTAATTTCTTACTTTGCGAACAGTCCTCCCCTTCAAATGGAAGCTGACAATCGCAAACAAAACCAGTTGATGTATCGCTGCAAGTTGCATTGTTCTTACATGGATTTGTAGAACACGTACGAATTTCTGCAAAACCAATTGGGATTTAGTAAATATTTCTGCAAATACTCTTCGCTAAATGGTGAATTCAGAAAAACGTTGAGCAACAGGACTAAGCCTTGAATTGAATTGAATTGAATTGAATTTATTGACAAACAGCCAATGAAGGCAGGCCAAGGCCTGAAGAGCTCATTGGCAAC
>JGI24159J19872_10000490_pt1 | contig 35407 bp, 22 predicted proteins | sample Ectturendosymbi4_FD_19872 | JGI IMG/M metagenome (IMG submission 19872) | reverse complement strand
TTGTAGATAAATCAGTTGCTGTTGGGGGCCCTTGTCCCCTTGATACTTAACGCAACATAGGAATATAATATAGAGTTGTATTCTTGTATCGCTTCTGAATTGCGAAATTTTTCAAAAGAGTATTTTATTTGAAACAAATAAATTCCATCACGGGGGCCCCCTTACAGCGGGGGCCCGGGGCTATTGCCCCCGTTGCCACCCCCACTTACTCCGGCTCTGCACGCAGTCACATGCCGAGAGTTTAAGACGAGTGACAAACAAAAAATTCGCACCGCAGTGACCGTTGTGAAAATAACCGAATGTTGTTCGTGAATTATGTGCAGTGAATCAATGCTTTTTTTCTTTCAAACGTGAATGCCTGAAACCAGCGAGGCCCAGGAGCAACTTACCAAAACATAAGAATGACTGGGCAGACGCGAGGGGGAATTCTTTGCAGGAGGGAAATTGCCCAACCGAAGGCACACCGTGAAACACGCCCCTAGTTCTGTATAGCTTTTCCCATATACTCCTTTGGGTTCCTACTTTATAACTATTGAAACCATAGCAGGATGAACAGAAACAGAAGAAAAAAAATCAAGCTACAAAACAGTCTATCAAACACAGTGCTTATCAGGGTTTCCAGATTGGTCTTTTTTAGGCCAAATTTCATAAATTTGGCCTCGTTTCAAGTGGGTTGGCCTATAAAATTTTAGTTGGTCTTTTGGCCGTTTTTTAGCCTCATCTCAAGTTGGCTGGCCTTAAAAATTTTTTTTGGCCTTTTTTGCGCTGAAATAGGTTCTTATAAAGGAAAATATTGCTATTCCATATTTTTCGGCAACACATTTGCAAACTTTTTTTGATAAATGCTATGTCAGACGTCCGCATGCCGATATTAGTAATATTTGAGGGATGCTAGATTCGAAAGTAAGTTTTTGCGTGATCACTGGAAATACGTGCACTTACTGCACTGTGTAGTGTCTGTTGCGTTATAACCACTAAACAGTCTCAACGCTTGCAGACATTCGAAAACTATTTTTTTTATATTCTCATAGTTTAGTTGTTTTTTGTCACAAAGGAAAAGCAATTCCACAAATAAAGTTTGGCTTTTTTTCTGGCCTTTAAACAGTCGGTTTGGCCTCTTTCTGGCCTCTTTTCAGCATTGTTTGGCTTTTTATTGAATTTTTCATCTGGCAACACTGGTGCTCATTCCGAAAACCTTCAAAATGTTGATAAAAATTGAGCAAAACGCTGCAACAAAATCCAATTACATATTCGTCAGGGTTTCTGCTTTGTAAAAATTAAAGTTTTACTTTCAGATTCGTGTTGGAAATTTTACGAGAACGTCAGCCGTTGCTGCAGTTTTGGGAGCGAAGTAGCTACCTTACCTAAGAAAAAATTCTAAAAGCGTCATTAAGCTCTTCCAGAATGCATAAGGCAAACGAAAATTCTTGCAATACGTTCTACATTGAAGCACGAAAAAGTGCCTGTGAAAGTTTTGATGTAGGTTCTTTTTACATTCCTTTTAGGGTTGATTGCCACCGACATTAGCGAAGGACTCAACGTAACACGTTTCGGTCGAGTGGTTCGGTGGTTGTCCATTCCGTTTTCACGGTACGTTATGTTGGGTTTTACTCTGAGATTTTTGTAGATTGAGGCAGCTGTTATTGTGGTGATACTACAATTCTGAAGCATTGAATAGGACGTTTTGATTTTCAGGCCAATTCATTACGGGATTCAAACGATTCTCTATTGCGCTTTGGATGACGATGTTGTGAAATACAGTGGGCAGTACTTCTACGATTGCTCAAAGCAAGGCCTGTATTATCCTGCATACAACAAAACCCTGGCAGAGCATCTTTGGAATGAAAGTCGAAAAATTACAAACATTTGAAATATCACAAAGATACATTTTGTTGTAACAGTTTATTCAGCAAGGGTTTTGGTTAAAGAGTTTACATCCATTTGTTTAGATTAAAATAAGCAAGAAGGTAAATATCTGTAAACATTTGAAAAACGGATTTTATACAAAACAATTTCCAGGATTTTTTAACCTGTAATGGGTGCCGATTTAAAATACGTTTCAAGCACTACACACCGGATGTTGTTTATCGTACAAGTCAAGCTTGGCATTACGTGGCATACCAAACTATACGGACCAATGTTCCCTATAAGGTGGACAACTGCGCAAATGCGCAGTACCACCAGATCATTTGCGCAGTGGAATCTCATTCTCGCGCACTTGCAACAGTCCAAATTTAAGAATAAAATGCCATGAACCTTTTTTGAGGCAGAAGCAGAACGCTTCTGAGCATATCGCGTGGCAATTTTAGCAGCTATTTGAATTAAATGTGTACTTTGTTCGTGTTTTGACAAGATTTCATGCTTATTCAAAAAATTCGGAAAGCTTTAATTCATTCAGAACTTTGATTACTCAGTCTTAAATTATATTCATGCTCATTACAACAAACATTTTCTCAAGGGAAAATTTTCTTAGAGGGAACACTGGTACGGACGGATTTATTTTTCCGAACTCCGCTCAATAAATAAGATGTGTGTTGTTCGATTGTAGCCTCGCTATATTTGCCAATACTTGAGAAAATTTTCGGCTGAACCTGATTTCATTTCCAAAAAAATCAGATCAATGCACGGTTTCATTTCAAATTATTTCTTAACTGAAATGCGGTGAAGGTGAAACGCGCTGTAGCGAATTGTACCATCCATGTTTTATGAAGGAAAATTTGCATCACTACCTTTTCCAATTTTGTCTGCTGCTCTATCATGGTTTACCCTCCAGCGTGCTTTCACCTTACTGAGTATGATATTTGTGCATATTTCAGTTCTACCAAGTTCATCCTTCGTTTGACTTACCTGGCAAAACAAGTGGCCACAACTGCTTTTTAACCATCACTTAGTACAGTGGCTCCCAACCTATTTATCCCATGCATCCCTTTAACCGTTATTTACAGATAAAATCCCCCCCTTAGAAATTTAGTTTGTAAAGAACACTTTTACATCAATACACTGAGAAGAGAAACTAAACTCTTTATTACGCTGATGCGGAGTTGTCTTCTCATTAAGCGCACGTGGTCAAAGAGACAATGACGGCTTGTATTCGCCGTATATATGTCTTGCAGAATTGTCCATTGTTTCGTAGCCTCGCGTCATATTGAAAGCGTGGCCGTTCTGAACGAATTCCAGAACTGACATGGGCTATATTTTGTGTGCTACGCATAAATAGGTAGCAATTTAAAGAGCAGCTGGGAGTGCTACATCACAAAACAATTAATAAACTTGCAGAACTGGACGCAACAATTATGCATGCTTAAACTATGTTACATTTTAAACAAAATCCTAAATTCCCCTTTGCAAATACAAAATTCTTCCCTGATGGGAATTCCCCCGGTTGAGAACCCCTGACTGAGTACATTATTTTCGTCTCGTTTAGAAGTTGCTTCCGCATTTCCTTGGAAGTTAAAGTTGCTCACTATCCCAAAATTATTATTTTTGATTGTCTCACACGTTTCGACAAGGAAGCTGAGTGAGATCCTTAGGTAGGCCAATTATGACGGCCTGGAGATGGCGCCACATGCAAATAAATGTTCACCGCTAGATGATGTCCATACGTAACAAGTCATTGAGATAGTCACCACAAGCGAATTTTCGTAATTTACTTATTCCTATATAATGAAATTGCAACATAGCATCAGTAGAGTGATCTTGTCGGGTGGGCTCTATTGCTGCTGGTTGCTTTGGTGTTAGTTTAATGCCCCGAATTACCATCTTTCTCTTGTGTTTGCCTGAGCATTTGAAGGCGATGCAGACGCCTGCAACACAACTCACAGTAGTAGTTGGAGTCTTGCTAAGCGCTTGGTTTATTTAGCCTAACAGTGTAGGTGATGTTGTAGTAAGAAATTTGAAACTGAGCAGACCATACGTTCAGACACCAAGATTTCAAGTAGCAGTGGAACTGACCAACAGAAATGATTCTATGGTTACTTGTTCACTTTACGTTTATATAGAGAGGTCTTGAATGCCCTTACTGATTGTCATTGTGGACACTTCATATAGCCTACTTCTCAATGATTGTGTCGATTCGCCCTTCACAGTGGGCCCTTGTCACCAATCAACTCCTTAATTTCTTCACATCTGGTTACTAAAGACAATACAAACCGCTACATATCACTCCGCAAAAATGCACGATAAGTTCTGTGTTGAGCGAAGGACCGCCATTAGTGTGGCAAGGCGTTACAACACATTGCTATTCATTCCGTGTTTTTTTTGCAACTTTCCAGAGTTGCCCTCTGTCGCACTTAGGTTGAAAGCATTAATATTACTTCAAATGTACTTCGGAGTTTGGGCAAAACACAAATAAGAAAACAACAACAAAGCACTAATACCTTTTGCTCTACCACAAAAAACATTCATTTGCAACTAAGCAATAATCTTAAAGCGCAGCAAAGTGCTCAATCAGGAAAAGAAGCGTCATCGGTTTGTGGCAGGCCTGTAACCAGCTTGGGACAACAGGAGGGAGGCGAAGAGCTTTGTGAGAGGGGCCCAAAATTTTTAAACTATGTCCAACACATTTTTCCAGGGGAGGCGAAAAATTTTGCAGGGGGGCTTCTCCCCCCGGTTACGGGCCTGGTTTGTGGAAAAGCACAGCAAGTCACTGAAGGGCAATCACGGAAACCGTAATCACGGAGATCTTTTCGGTTTCCCAGGGGTTTGGTCTTTGATCGGAAAAACTATTCAGAGTTTGCGCAAATACCCTCAGCGCGCTGAAAGGAGGCGATGTTATTCAAATTTGAGGATCCCGAACGAAATTAGACTGCGATGTTAAAAGCAGCTTGTGTTTGGTACGATTTTGTACAAGAAATCAAAATGTTGTTTATATTTGTTTTGTGGCAAACCTCCGAATATAAATACTTCATAGGCCAATAACGTTCTTCATTTTGCATTTCTGTAACCATCAGAATTTTCTGCGAGGAAACGAACTACAACATGCTTTAAAGACCGCGAAAGCCGACAGTCGGCTACGACTCGCCGACCGATTGTGCTAGAGAGTCAATCAAGGCTTTCGTGAACTTTTTTTTTCAAAAGAATGAGAAAATTGGAATTCAAAAATATTTCGCAGGTTGCAATTACGTCACGGAGACCTCCTCGTGACATCAAACTGCTATAAAGATTTTAAAACTTAATAAATCTTCCGTTTCTGCCTTAATCAGAATCTACACGACTTTGTGCATCTTATAATGTCTTTACTGACACTCTTAACGCAGTGGTTCCCAAACTTGTTCGAGCTATTACCCAAATGAAGGTAGCGATTTTGTTTTATTTCACTCAATATTTGGCGTCGCTATCAGTACACTTGTGTCTGCATTGTTCGCATTATTTTTCAGTAAGTTTATTTTGTCATTGCTAAAATCAGTGAACGAACTCAAATGTGACCCTCTACTTCACAAAATAAGCTCGTATTTACATCGTTTTCAATAACATAGTCACTGCAAAAAGCTTTGTTTTTGGTTTCGCGTTACCCCACGAAGAATTGCATATTATCCATTTTTGCGTTTTTCCCCACTGTGTGAACCACTGCTCTAGCGCAATTAGTCTTCGAGTTATGAATGAAATTGCCTTAAAGACACTTCAGTGGTTTTCGCACTCCTTAAAACCCTGCTCAGGAATCTTGGGACGCCCCCTACCCAGAGACATTTTATTTTGTTTATTTCACATACTTAGAAAAATGTTAGAAACCTGTGCTTCCACGACTTTTCCTGATTTTCAGAGACAAGTGGAATAGTGCCAGAGTTATTTTTATAAAATGTCCCTGAAATTCTATATATAGGATGTATCGGTACTATGCTACCCAGGGGTACCTGATGTATAGACAATTTTGGACACTTTTCGAAGTTAACATTTCAGTGCGATTTCAAGTGCAAAACCTATTTGGCCAGAGATGATCACCTATACCATATATGTGATGAGTCTTCCAACACCATGACTTGATCTGGAAAAAAACGAATTAACACGCGCATGACGTTTTCGACGCACAAACAAAAAATCCCCTCTGCAAAGTCCTTTTCTTGGTGGTATGGTGCCTAACATTTGTATGATATCTACATTTGGCTGGGAACATAAAATTTTGTTGCGAAAGTGATTGACATTGCACATATAAAAATAAGAATTAGTTCGGTCTGGAAACAACGGATATCACGTGTCCCAGGAAGACGTGTGCATATTATGGGTAGCATCATACCCCGCTTTTACTGACGCGTATAGTAAAATAAGGATTCGTAAGGAGGGCGTAAAGGAAATGAGGATTCCTGAGAAGGGTGGGTAAAAAGTTAACAATCATTTATTTGCATAAACCAACAAGGTCTAACAATCTAACAGTAGTTGCAAATTTAGATGTTCTGAAAAGTTAAGATTTGCATTACAATAACCAGAAATGAAATGAACACAAAACAAGGAGAGAGTGGTGTTGATCCACTGGTTGTTTCTTCTGTTGTTGGTGTAGATGATGATGGATTACAGGAATCAGCAGTCGTCTCCATCATCAGCTCTTCAACTGAGTTCACGCAGCTCTTTTTTGTCGCTATATGTGGATGCACCATTTGTAGTGCTGGAAATGCATCGCTTACCTAGCAGACAAAAATGCTTATCGTTACTGTTTTTCAGCATGTTCTCAAACAGTCACCCGCATATAGCATTCGTTTCCTTGTTTGAAACTGCAGTATTGTGCAAATTAATGGACTCGCTGCAAAAAAACTGCTGATTTTATCTGTATTTTTCACAATTTCTTTATAGCAAATTCTGTTATTATGGTAAGCTGTGACTGTTTTTGTTCTTAGTAACAGCTTACCTTATTTCGAAATCGATTTCAGTAGTGTTTGGCAGTTCAGAGCAATTTTTCAGTGCGGTATCACACGTCAATAATTCCACTAATAACTTTAGTTAAGGTTGTATTATTCCTTATTATGTGTTATTTTTTGTCGGTACTCGACAAACATTTTTTTTGGATTTGATTCGGGTCGGTTACAAGCAGGGTCACGGATTCAGAGTGGCAAGCTCGGAGGTTTTTGGGTGGAGTCGGTGTCGGATTAAAAACAGTAAGAGTTGGAGTCGTATCTTGTATTCGACTCCGACTCCGGAAGTTAAAGTGAATCATTTTTTACATCGCACACCTAAGTTACGTGTTCTAAGACGTACCTGTTGAAATGGTATAAATTCTTTTGAAAATTTGTTGAAACAGAGAATGCTTGTTGTGCAATTGCATCACCACCTCCGTAGATTGCTAGCTGCTACAAAATTAGCTCCCTTCATCTTGAAGAACCCAGCATCATAGGAAGCATTCTCTTAAGCAAGAGTGCTCGTTTCTTAGTGCTCACGGCTTACACAGTTAACGGTGATTACACCATTATCACAACAGCTTCACGTGCTGTTGCTCAAATGTTCTTTACATGAACGGATTATTCATGATTAGTCAATATTTTCTAAATAAAAAGATTAGCGCGAGGCCTAAGCTCAAGTATGTAGCGGCGATAACAAATTCCTATTCTTAAAATAATTTTAGCTCGCTTCTTTGCCGTTGTTGTCAACAAAACATCATTCACGTTATGCAGTGGCGACTCTACGGGGGGCCTGAGGGGCAATGGCCCCGCAGATTTTTGGCTGGCACCCAGATTGGCCCCCAGTTTGGCTGATCCCAAAATTGCCCCCTCAAAAAACTAACTCTACCCTTTTTGTGACGTCACCCACAAAAACATAACCAAGACCTACCAAATTTTTTTTTGATCCAATACACTAGGTTAATTACCTGCATCTTTGAGGGGTTTGAACAGCTCTGTTATGACTTGCCTAACTTGGCCAAATCGCGGGACTTAAAGGTTTTTTATGCTTTGTCTGATTTATAACAAACGCTACTTTGATTTTTGTTTGTGTTGAAGCAACTGATTACATCGGTTAATTTTTCGACATTGAATCCCAACCCAGCTATGTATCATTTTTCAGTATTTACTTTCTTTCAAGCAAAACCAGAGGTAAAACCTTTGGCTGCTGATAGTTATATTTTGCTTCTTACTTATCTCTCTGTCCCTTATCGCTTCCTTTATCCTACTTACGTTTTTCTTTCGTCTCAATTTTTAACTCACTTTCTCAGTGTCTTTTGCTTTTCACAACAAATCAAAGTTAAAAGCTTCAGCGCGTAAGCATTTTTCCTAAAAAGAAGTTGAAATATGTTTAAAATTTTCAAGTTCCCGTTAATACTCTTACGTTCGGAAGTTTTCCGTATGATCCCGTGCAAACTTGAGTTTTATTCATTCTTTCCAATGCTTGCGAAAAGTTGTCGCCCCTTGCTTCGTTCCACACCCTCTGTTGGATCAAAAAATGAAATGTTAATCTTTAAATTAATAATGTAAGATATTGTTGTTTGCTTTTTTCCTTTTCATCAACGTAAAATATATTTCTGTTTCATTGCAATTGCGGAGGTTATTTGCATGAGAAGAAACACATCCGAAAGGAGTAGAAGATTCCAGCCAAACAAAATTTAATCAATTTTCAAAGAACAATTGATGAGCTCAGGTTTTTTAAAGGAAAATATTAGGTACCCGGTATGGACCTGTAGGGACCCGGTGTGATCTGATTCTAGGGACTCGATGATAATATTCTCTGATTCTAGGGACACGATTTTCAATTCTAAGGACCCGAATCGGGTCCCTAAAACGTCTTAAAAAACCCTGGATAAGCTGTTGTTTCGATGCATGCCGTATGCCAATTTTTTAAATGCAGCGTTTTGTGAAAGCTTCCTCCCTAGTTGTGATTGAAACTAAGCCCATGACACTTGGATACAAATCATTAGCTTTTACGTGAATCGAAATTACTGATAAAAGGTGGAGCGATTCAAACCTGACGAGCCATTCTGGCAAACTGAAGAATGGATAGACGAAAATTTTTGAAATCTGAAGAAATCCGTGATTTAGATACGAAAAACAACAAAGTTTGAGCCCTAACAAATGATAAAGTTTTCAATTGTTATAACATAAATTAGGATCACTTGTTCTACCCAAAATAGGAAAGGTATCTTTGATAACCACATTACGTGTTTGCATTTCACATCACTAACAGTAGTATTGTCAGAAGGCTTTGCATAACGAACCGATGTACAGCAAGTTTTCACAGGAGACTTTTTAAAGTCTTGCATTCTCAAGTATCAGTTTTTTAAGGCTTGTTGGATTTGAGCAAGTAATGATGTGAGAGTGGCCTAACTGACAGCCGTGTGATATGACTTGCCTTTTCCAGGTTTTGTTAAAGATCTGGATTAAGTTGCAATGCCTAATCTTTTTTAGTATAATGAAAGTATTCCAGCGGCGCACAAATTTTATGCGATATTAAAAGTACGTTAGAATTAATTTCATATGAGGACTTCATTTTTTTGTAAAGTTGAAAACCTGAATTAAAATTGAAATCACGAAAAATTTTCTTAGGCGTTTTGAATCGCTAACAAACTTATGAACCTATTTTGCTTGCTTACTTTGAAATATCTCAAAAAAAAATTAATTTCACACATTCTAATTAAGGTGATTTTGACCTCGCACAAGATGGACAGAGGCAGATTGTTGTAGTTTCCCAAAGAATTGCCAGATTGCTACAATGTACATTCCAAACTATTACCATCAGAAAGCCGGACATCTTCTAGCTACTTGGCTTACAGATATACTTGGCTCGCTTTTTTGTAAATAGTGTCCAGTGCCAAAGGTTTGTGGGAATAAGAAAGGGTAGGCCCTTAGAAAGCAAGCTATGGTTCTATGAAATCCATGTCACTCCAACCGCAAGAAATCATAACACATTTCAAAAGTTTCATTTAACACTTAGTACGTTGTATACACTTTCCATATTGATAGTGAGCAGAGAGCAAAAACGAATGAACAGTTCTGGAGTCTTTTTTGCATCTTATCATAATTGCAAAATTTTTGGTATTTTTATGTACGTTTCTGTTGAAGGCGAATCTTTTTTTTTTTTTTGCTGTTTTCAACACCAAAGCTTGAAATTAGCAGGCAACACAGGAAAACTTACGTCATTCACCACCTCGAAAAACGTTTTGCCTTTGAGATTCACTGGGAACTTTACTTCGAAATCGGCAATAGAAGTGTAGATTGATAGCGTACTTGTTGGCCTGATCAAAAATAAACCATTAATAGCAACAAAATAAAAAGAAGTTTTCGAATCCAAAAAGAAAACAAATTTTCATTGACAACTCTTTCACAACTTTCTCTATGTTTTTACTTAGATTAATTTGATACTAAACAGATATTATAGACAAATTGTATACAAGTCCGTAGCCAAGTTTTAAGGTTTGGTGGGGCGAAATACATTTTTAAGGGGCAAGATTTTCGTTTTTGTTATATGTTAGAAACAAATTTTCCTCGGCACAAGAACAATTTGGGGGGCACAGAAATAATTGGGGGGAACTGTCCAGATTGTCCACCGCGGTTATGGGTCTGGTTGTAAAGATGTTTTCTCCCCACGTACGTTATTGTCACTTTCAGCTTTGACAATATCAGTTAGTGTTGTATTATGAGATTTTTTTCTTTCTCTTAATACAACAGTAACTGACTTTATCTAAACCTGACCCAAATTTTGAGTAGATTATTTGGAACCAGAAAAGCTGGTGAAAGCAGAAATAGACTTAAAAACGCACTATTTCAACTTCGCTCAAGAGGAATCGTATCATATAGCTACATTTCATGAGGTAACTAGCGAGATTAGAAAGATTGTGCGTATGTTACAGTTGGCCTAAAAATATTAGCAACTATCGATATTAGCAACCATCGAATCACCCCACAGCAGGACGTGAGAGTGTATGTGTATGGCTAAACCTGCCGGCAGTACTGTAGCAACCTGATAACAGGAAAAGCAATACTGTAACAACGCGCTTAAAATTTTCATTCTACGATTGACGTCGTTGCTTACAAAAACAGATCTGCTGTATTTCGAAATGTTTTTGTTGCTTAAATAGTTTGCGTTTATTTAGGACATCATCAAACAGCTGAGTCCGTTTACATGAGGATCTTACTTCACAACGCAGCTTTCCTTACGATAAGTGCATTTGGTTCATTTGGTTGAGAGCCGGGTAGTTCTTTTAGCAGAGTTGCTAATCAAGTCCTCAGTGATTAGGGTTTGCAGATTTTATTGCAACACAGACTTCTTCGTTTGTGGGTCTAGCAAGACTGGCTTGATTGAAAAAGAACGTGCTTATTTGCGCAGTTACCAACTTTCCAGAAAACCTCATTTCGTTATTTACGCTTTTGCAGCAGTCAACCACATTACGATTTAAAGTGGTCAGGCAACGGTAGCCCCATCTGGTTATGTCAGTTTTTATCTCAACTTTGAAAAGACTTTAAACACACTTATTAAACTGATTCCTTCAGTAGCTGATTTTTTCGAAGCGTTCTCTCGAGGTGCCCATCAAAATATGCATAAGCTTTGTATTTTTTGAGTAAAAGGGGGTTTACTGCTAAGATGGCAGTGGGTTGCTGACGTGTGATAGCTGCTGTACAATATCTGATGTCTATTGTCATAATGTTTAATGGACGAGCAAGCTTGTGGTAACTCTGTTCCATGACGGCATTCGCCAATAAGACAAGCTGAGACGACGTGGTGGCTCATAGTTAAACTCCGTTGCACTTTTGCCACTTTGGCAGGAGTCACCTGTGTTCCTCCCACGGAACAAATATNTCTGTACTTTTTTCAACATGTATTTCAAAATAGCACAAGTTTGCTGTTTGGGTCAGATGAGCTTAAAATGATTGCCGAATTGTTGAAAAATACGTCTGTGCTCCTGAAATGTCATTAACCATTTTGGCTGGTGTTTCCAATAGACTCAGGTTTCAAGAGTTACCTGAGCAGGATACAGAAAGGATGCTCGTTTTCAGAATTACTCTTTATGTCACTTGACATACTTGACATTGTCAACACCGAAATGTAGCAATAAGTCGTGAAAGCTTGGAGCAGATTCGCAAATATGCATAGGGATCTTCGGATAATAGAAAAGGAAAGCCACACACATTTCACTGCCTGTACTTAGTCCACCCTGAAGAAAACGAAAAATAAAGTGACTGTTAAATTTCAAGTAGTACAGCCATGACTGACAATGAAGTTATTATCATCCACGTACACATGAAGAAATTCAAAGCACGCTTTTTGTGGTAACAGGTCTTATTTTACATCAATTTTTTTACAGAGGTCCATCCGCGGAAAAGAATCATGCACAATGATTTTCAAAATGTATGTGCATTTCTCACTGAGTACGCATCATCAACTTCTATCGAAATAGAATTTAAGGTCACAGAAACTTTTTTCAAACTTTCAGGTCACAAAAAACTTGAAAACGGTATCACTTTGTGCAAAACAACTCGAACGCAAAAGTTCATTATGTGGATTTTTACAGCAATTTTCAATTGTTTTGTTTTTTAGTTATAAACGTGTTTGTTAGAATTTCTTATTTTTTCTCATATTGAAATTCTTGTGAGAAACATGCATCACAGGCGGTCATTTTGGTTTCAAAAGAAAGCTTGTTTAAGCGATAAGTAAAAGTATTTTGAAATCAGTGGCAATGTTGGTGAAACACTGTTGCAACTTGATGGTTTGCTGCATATTTTAACTTGAATCGCAGCTACAAATTCCTTTTTGTTCGTAAAATTCTCAGAAAAAAGAAATGCAAAGCGTTAAACTCTTCACAAACAATTTCCTTGAGTTTATCGTGCAGCAAAAGAAACGTATCCAACAATCTTGTCTTGATTTATTTGTTTTTCGCAATTCGTTTTCCTCACCAATTCTACACATTCTAAAATAAGTTGATCACTTTCACTGGTGGATGTAGGATGAGGCAAGCGAGGCTTTTGTCAACCCCTCCCTTCTTTCAATTAATCATAAAACGGGCTGTAAATTGGACTATGATCATCAACAGAAATTTTTCAAACTATTTTTACTGTGTCCTTCACGTTGTTACAAATATGCTACTTTTTCGCCGAATTTCTCTCTTTTTTAATTTAGTTGGAGGGTAAATTTTGGATTTGGCAAGTGGTGCATCTTTGGGCATATGTTTTTGTAAAATTTAGCTACACTGGGCTATATTTTAGGTGACATTAGATCCAGCTTAAGGTTTGCGTAAGTCTTTTCTCCTTTAAATTATGCCTGAATAGTCTATTGTAGAATACATCTGCATGTTCTTATGACAAGGTCATCGCAAATGTTTTGTTTCCTAAATTCTTAGATCCACAACTGATGGCTTTGCACGGTAAACTAGAACGGAAAGACTCACCAAAGTGATTTTAGTTCGATGTTTGGAATTATAATTGCAAACAACTTGTACGGCATCACCTTTTCGGACAATCCTCTCCTCGGGCAAATGTCTTGTTTCTTGAAAATTAAAATCATAAGATCTATCTTGAGCGATTTGTGGCAGCTCTGTGCCGTTCCTAAAAAATCAAGAACTTCTTATTAAAACTCAATCAGCATTCTCACAAGAAAGTTCTTTGTTTCTGTTAGCTTGGAAGAATTTCCTGCTGCGCATAATAAAATAGAATCTCTCCTTGTTTCCAAAAGATAAGCTTAATGAAAACCAAATGTTTCGAAGCTTTGCTTATGACTTTCTACCTAAATTCAGTATCTTGAGACGAGCTTTTATTGATGTGCACTTCTCCCAGTCGTTGCACAACAGTGGGTCTTGCAGATAAGCTGGCTTCCTTCTTTGAATGTAATCTGCACCATGAAATTCCTGATAAATAATCTCCTATTTGTTATTTATTTTAAATTACTTGTTTTGCTCAACCGCTTCGGCGGAGGTAATAAAAAAAAGGTTACGTAATACTTGTTCCCACAGCTGCTGCAGGTTAAACTTTCGCTCCTTTAAAAATTGCAATGACAATTACTTGGTTTGTTTAAACCGTTTAAAAGCGAGAAAAGTTTGTTTAAACCGCGCTTGGGTTGAAATAGGTTTGTTTAAGCCGCGGTTTGGTTGAAACAACGGTTTGGTTCAAACGGGTTCTCAAAATTCCGTAGAACATCATTACGTAACTACCACCAAAATACACTGAAACCTCGCTTCATGACTCTCTCGGTATTCAGATGAAATAGTTGCGGTATCTCAAATGTTCTTAACGGTCACCAAGGTCAAACCTGGAAAAACCCTGCAAATAATGGCTCTTGCCATTGACGGTAATTTTCCACGATCTTACGATGCTTTTCACAAAAACACAGTCATCATTGGAAAAGTTCCTTCTCGGAAAAATTGTACATCGCGGGACAACACATTAGATTGCAGACCACAAGCAACTTTGAATGAACAAATTTTGAAAACTATTTCTTTGAAAGTCAGCCGTTGCTTAGAAATGTACCTAATGTGTCGGACAGTCAGTCCTCTTCCCAGCAAATGTGAGTGAAGCAGGACAACAAAGAGGTTAATCTTTTGTCGGCCTGCCAGATGCATCGCCTGTATTGGAGTAAAGATATTTACCTTGAAAATTCTACGTTTTACATTCAAATTATTTGGGTTTCATAAAATACATATTCACCATGAATCAAGCGTGGTAATCATCATCATTAACGGCCAAAGAAAATGAGAATATGCAAAGCAAAGGATTTTGTTTTAGGTTTTTGAACTTTTTCATCAAAGAGTACATGTGCTGTACAGTAGTACATATTCCTTCATGAAGTTGAATCTGCAATACGTTGTTACATAACTGCTCACCCTTGCATGAAATAAACTTTAAACAACTCTGTACCGACTGAAATATTCCACCGATGAACTTCAGTAGATGTTTATAATAACTACTTAACAAAGGAAACTAACTATAATACACTGTTATAAGCTGTGTATGATGTATCGGAGTCGTGATTTGTGACGAGTAGCCTAAGCAGGGATCCTCTTTTTGCTGAATCACTGTGGCTATTCGCAGGTTGAAGCTTATAATGACCCTGTCCAACATCGCAAAGGGAACTCTCCTGATCTGAATTTGAATATCATATTTGAGCGCGTGAGTGGTTTGGGGAAGGATAGCACAGACCCTGTCTTTCTTGTAATGCACACAGAAACTAATGAAATCCAAAGAGATTAGATCTGGAGAACGTGCAGTTCAATTGCGGTCCGTAAGGTTGGAGAAGAACCTGTCTCCATGGAAGTAACGATGGAAGTATTCGAGTGAAGCATGGGAACAATGATGTGTTGCTCCTTGCTGCTGATAAATCAAAATATCTCTGTCACCTATGTCCATTATTCGCTTCCGCGTCAGTACCGGGTAAACTTTCTTCTCATTAGTTCAATATACCCGCTGTGTTCACAGTTACCGGACGTCCATCAGCATCCTCCAACCAGTATAGCCCGATAATGTCATTACGACCCAACGCGCACAAAACCGTCACTTTCTCCACACCAAGTTGGCGTTGCTCAATGAGGCTGAACTTGAGCCCAAAACGTATATTCTGTTTGTTCATGTAGCCACTGAGGTGAAAATTTCCTCATCACTGAAAAAATGAAGTTCATGAAATCAAGTTGGTCTTTGATTCTCTGACTGATGGTTTGCCCGTGGCCGGCCACTGCGACCTCTATGCTCTCATGGACACTTCCTGTTTCCCTGAATTTGTCCGGGAGACGCTTTATAGTGAGTCTGCTTGGAGTGTTCTGCCTATAAAATCCCTCCGAAACTATCGTTGAATTTGGGCAAATGATTTCGTCGCAAAATAGGTCTTTCCAATCTTGACACTCTCCTGCACGGAATTTCTTCCTGCTTAATCCACTGAAGCTGGTACATTTATTCGAGCTCTACCAATTATTTACCTGGAAAACGGAAACCTGGTTAATTTGATATGAAATGATAGCATCTGGCGATATACTGAAATGGATACAACATTTTAGACAAACCTACATGACCCGAGAGGTAATTGCAACAATACAGATTTCAATCTTTTGTCTGTTTTGTGTATAAGAATGCGAACATAAATCAGTAATCTATGGTATCTTCCATTGCAATACCTTATTAATAGGCATGCAGTATGTTTAATTATTGCCTATTAATAGGCCATAATTGCATTGTGCGTTTGTCTCAAGTCGTAAGGGCTGTATCTTCTAAAATAACTTCGAGTAAACAGTACTATTTGTAACATTTTCATGTTCCAAAATTTACGCAAAGTCAAGAGTTCTTATGGCACTAAAATGTCACCAAAAGTAAAACAACATTTCAAGATCGCATGCCCCAACGTTGCTTCTCAAAGCTATGTTTGCCAGGTTATAGTGGAGTCTAAAAAACTTGATCCATACTTGATTTCTTGAAAGAGATGTTGGGTACTATTGGAGGTTTTCGACTTGAACGAACATTTCATCTTGAACGAACATTTCAAACATTTCAGGAAGATTTCGACTTGAACGAACATTTCAAACATTTCAGGTCTACATGGCTTCAGAACCACATATTTCTTTCCAAAATAAAGCATTGATTTTCTCGTTGTCGCGGTCTATAATGATACACTAAAGAGAAAAAGCGGCCAAAATCTTGATGATACATTTTCTGCTGCCCCGATAGCAACATTCCACTCTATTGTATATACCTTAAAAGCTGTCCAGTACATTTCATTCGCTCATTCATTTCACAGACATAACGTTGAAGTCAATCTTGCTGCGCACAGCTGTAGGCGCAGTTCATGTGACATATGTGCGCCGTTTTACATTACATTGCTTCAAAGATGAAATGACTTAAGCACCTTCTTATAGATTGGTTTCCCCAAAACCTCCAGAAAATTCCGCACAAAAGCTGAATTTGCCGTATAATAACAAACGTGGGATTTTTAAGCAAAAGGTTTCCACGTTTGCGAGTTGACATGGTAACCAGTAGCCAACAAACTCAATCAAGTGGTTTTTTTTCTTGTCAAAGTTTTCATTCTAAAATTTGACCACTCATAGAGCACTACGCAAAGGTTTAGCTTTTAATTTCTTACTGAAAGCATGAATTCCCTTGGGTTAAATCAGTGTCGCGAGTAATAACTCTCTTCGCATATATGCGGCGGATTCGAATCCTTTTTGCAGAGTACATTTCACTTTTCATGGTACATACTAAAATTGTGTCAATCGATTCGTGTTTTGTAACAAAAGTTTTTCAGTGTATATTCCGAATTTCCACTAGTTTTAGGTGCATATGTTTGCCCTGGGGCATTTTCGTCATTATAATACTCTATCTACTTTGTGAATTTGTGAACAAACATTTTTTGATCAAACAGCCTTGTGACATGAAAGCAGAAATCCTATTTTTAATATTTCAAACAATCAGATAATGTGGTGAAAGGGGTTCAATTAAAACTGCGAAACAACCATGATTTCTACAATTCTGCAGCTTTTCCTCCGCAGATCATCCTACAAAGCAGAGAACGGGCCTAAAATTCCAACTGCACTTTATTCACTGCATGGATACTGAAGAAAACAGCATGGAGTTGTTCAAATGCATCTCACCGAGCCTAGATTGCACAATAAGAGACAAATTGTACTCATACACATAACCGTTCAAAAATGATCGGACAAAACAGATCAATGTGCCATCAACTGAAAAATATACGACAAATGCTTTGCATCCTTTGAGTCTGTGCTGATGCAGTGAACCTTCTTTACGCAAAATGGTGTGGATGCACAAGCACTTTAGAAAATGAAAAATACTTTTCAAACTTGCCAAATTAAGAAAGCTACGCGAGTTTACTGTTTGTAGTCTATATTATTGAAAGAAAACTTTTTGTTGCTACACAGCCCGGGAAGTTTGTGTGGAAAGCGTAACAGCCACAAAAACAGAAAGTAACTCAAATCAGAAAGCAAAACAAACGACAATCATTTTAATTCGGAAGCTCAAAAACAATTAAATGAAACTTACACTCGACAAACACTGATCAGTGCATTCGCTGGAGCTGAAGAACGATTCAATTTTCGAAGGAATAATTTGCTGAAGTCCCGAAACAGTATGCCCTGCTATAATTACTCCAGTGTCGTGTTGGCGAAGGTTTGGAGTGTATGTTATTCTTAGACCAGATGAATCCACGATACCTACAAATGCAGTATAGACAAAGTTATTTTTATATGTAGCTTTGCCAGGTTTTGTATGAACCAAGAATAAGATGCAAACACACACAAATGAAACTTTTAAAATCAAACGTTTGGTTAGCCAAAATGTCAAAAACAGCCGATTGTCGTAACGGTCCAAAAATGAAAACTTACGGGTATTTAAAAAGTTTCTTTACAAAAAATTACTTTCCAGGAATAACAAAAAAAGCTCCAGAATATAAATCAAAAAGTTCTTGGCTGGGTGCAGAAATTTTTTTTCTTCCAACCAGTATATTTATATTTTTGGAAAACGATTCGCAACCGAAAAATGTTGACTACACTAAGTCCTAAGGTTCTTCAAAAGCATCCAAGCTTTTACAATCTTTACTATGAAACAATTATCAGAAAATTTATAGTAACCTTGCTTGAAAACGCCAAAGCAGTTCTAAATACTTATATCTTTAAGTAGCTGTATTTCATCATGACTCTGTACGTTTTAGATTGTTTTTACAATCGAAATGATGCACTACATCTTTTGCTGGACTCAGAAAAAGTTCGTGGAATATCGTAATATTTCACCGTTTTTTTTGTCAGGATTGTCGTAATGTGTTTCCATGACAACATACTTTGGATCTTCGGCGGTCCCTAGCGGGTACCCAGCATGAGGAGGGAAATGAAATCCTGCAAACAAAAGTTTTTGTGCGATTATAGTGTAAAACGCAGACATCAAAAATGCAAACAAAGAAAAAATAAGAGCGTTAGGAATTCCATGCATTTTCTCAAATGTCTGTATGAAATGCAAGATAAAATGTAAGTTTTGTGAAAGTATTTTAAGTCACTGCTTTGTAATTAAAACTACTGTATTATACATTTTCTAAAGAAATTTTAGAGCAGCGCCTGGTCTAACTACAGCTATCCTTTGGAAACAACGAAGAGAGATGAAGTGTGTGTAATGTAATCCTGGATATGCAAAATAGGTCAGGATCGACTGCTGTATTCTTGTCAACAAAAAGTTTACCTTTATATTTTGCTCCTCCCGATTACAACCTCAGAAGGCTTGATTTTGAAAGCCATCAGTGAAATTAAACGTGAAACAACTTGAAACATTTTTTCAAAACATTAAATAAAATCATTGAAATCAATTGAGGTACCCAAATAGCGTTTTTGCATCTAAGTATAAAAAACGTGCTTATTTCTGCATAAGTAGCAGGGAAGAATTTCACCAGCGACTCAATTGAATGAGATGAAAACATGAAGGACTAATTTACTTCAGATTGTTCCCTCTTGACCTAAAATTATTAACCTTCAGTCAAACTTGTTATGTCAACAACAAACTACGCTTCAAATTTATGTTAAACTTCAATGAACGTTTTGCAAAGGCAATACAAGCTGTATAAATTTCCTCTGACACCTCAGCGCCTTTATCAAAACAGCAATTCAACTGTTGCTTTTCACATATCGTGAGTGTTATTGCATTTTTTACTTTGCGATTTGTTTTGATGCAAATTGTTTTGCTATCGGTATTGCCTGAAACATAACTCACAGTTTGATAAAGTCTGTTGTTGACATTTGGTTAGTTCTGTTTATTCAAACACGTTTGTTCCTTAATTCGTTCATCGTAAAGCAGTGAAATGATTCAATTATGTTCAACTGCAAATTGAGATATTGCACTTTCTTTGCTGGAGGAACGCTGAGGCATGAAAAATCGTTGAATGTACCATAACGCATAACACTGCTAACCAATAAACCAACTTAATGTAACAAAAACAAATTCACTAGAGTTCTGTGACGCAAAAAGTTTTATTTAATTTTTGAAAATCTTGCAACATGTACCCGATCAAAGGGTCTGGCTACTGTACATATTAACAACCAATTGAACGTGTTCATTAAGTTATAAACAAGTGATCCCATTGTACTTGTGACGTACTGAAAATTGCATAACCAATTATAACCAACCAGAAGAAATCTCACATTGCACAGTGGTGGCACAATATCAACCAAAAGCTAACAAACATTACAAATTCTTGAATTTACGCGTTTTTTTATCTGTAAACAAAATGGAAAAGTTTTGACAAATATATTTGTTTGCAACGGATTAGTTTTTGGTTTCGATTGCACAAATATTTTACAAAACAGTTTTGCTCTAGCAAACGAAAGAATTGCCTATCTTGCTCAGTGTCAATCGCCAGGAACGATTATCATTTTTAAATATTTTTCTTGATATATTTTTCCTCCTACACCATCGCAATGTGTTCGCATGGAAAGAACTTCGGTATTTATTCGATTGTTAGCCGCCCTTGGTTGTAAGCGGCACGTAGTGGTGTTAAAAATTAATGTAACCGGTCCTTGATTGCAAGCCACACTTGAGCATAGGTCGCCTAAACCTCTGAGATACTTTCGTGCGTTTGCGCGTTTCCTGTTTCTGACAACCCTGGTTATGATGTTTACATCACTTCTACAACTGCCTTGTTTCATTATAGTCCCTCCTGTGATGGAGTGTGCAAGTGATGCTGAAGAGAAGAAATGCGGAAAGCTAGTTTGGTCGACAAAACGTAGCCTGGGAAAGGCTGAGCGTATCTTTTAGCTAGACCATTAGATAAGATAAAGAAAAAACATGTTTGCCGCCCTTCGTTGTAAGACATCCTTAGTGGTAGTCCGCACGAAAGGATGAAAAAAACTTTGTAGGCTGCGGCTTATAATCGAACAAATACAGAACTAAAACCAATAAAAAGAGAGAAACACTTACGCCGCCACCGATTGCCCAAGCGTGTATCACGAGGTCGCAAGCCTGGAGGTCACTTGGCATGTTTGGAAGATGACACTGGACACTTTTTCCGATAGACTCAGTTTCCTGAAATATAGACTGTAGCCTATTATGATCCAGGAAAAATACATCAATATCAGCCCCCAAAGAAAAGGTAACTAATTCCAATCTTTTTTATATTTTGCCTTTATCACGTCAGAGCGTACAGTGAAACATACTTAAAGTTTTTTGCAAACAACAAGCAGAGTTTGATGAAGGTTTCAGGGGTTTGTCTATTTTTCTGGAGATCCAAAGTTTCCAACCACATGTGAAAAGACTCAACTTTAATTTATGAAACTTTTTGTTGTTGTCAACGCTTAATCGTATACCGTTAATATTCGCATGTTATCAGGAATATCAGGCAACAGATTTTAACGTTTCGCACTCACCGTCACGTTAGAGACGCATTGGTATAAAACAATGTGATGAACATTCAGTTCATTTCCTCGCTGCACAACGGGCTCCACCTGTAGATTGACAAAAGCGCAAATTCATTCCCTCAACCAGTGGTTCTTGACCGGTGGAAAATTGTATTCATGCAGTGGGAAATTCATTCTGGTTTGGGGCAGTAGCAAACTGTCTTAAGTTTTACTCCCCGATGTAGTAAATCTGATTATTTAGTCGCAAAATTATTTGTTTCAAATAAACACTTATTTGCAAACTAGTGCATTGGTTTGCAATTACTACATTTTTGGTGTTGAACAATAATCAAAAAATCACAATCGAACAACGACCATTGTCATTTAAAGGTAGCCACGGTGGTTAAAGATAGGCAGTTAAGTAAGCCGTTAGGAGGAATTATAGGTAAAAATGATGATTTTAGTGAATTAAGGATAAATTGATGTTTGACGAAAATTAGGTTATGCTATGTTGTAACACGTTAGGTTAACAAGGAACTGAGAAAAATGGATTTGAACGGACAATTTTTTTTCTGTGAAATATGCCAGCCTACTTTTTGACAAATCACCACTTTTCGGAGACATCTAGTGTAATGGAAAAATGTCGGCTAATAGGCTAAAATACAAAGAAGACTACTATACTTGTCTCCAGAATAAAGAAGAAGATATTCCGCAATGTGTGTTGTGCATCAAAAGGCCATTTGAAACCATTCCAGCTCAAACAGCATGATACTCGCAAGGAGCAACTTAGTCACTTCAGTACCTCAAGCCTACAAAACGTTGTTTCAAACGTGTCAGGCTCGATGCAGGAGGTGCACTTAACCAGGCAAATTTTCCATCGTTGAGGCATCCTTTGTCGTTGAACTTCGCATTGCTAAGGTGCAAAAGTTTCATACCATTGCAGAAAAGTTGGTGAAACCATGCCTCCTGGATTGTGCTAAAATAGTTTTGGACGACAGGACTTGCAACAAGTTGAAACAAGTTTCCCTCTTCAACGTCACAATCAAGAGCAGAATCATCGAAATGTCTAGCGATACTTATTCCAGCTCACTTCAGGAGTAACATCTTCAGCTTACATTTGCAATTCAGCTGACTGTTGTTTCTTCGGCTGTTGTTATAAGGCTATAGCTCGCAACAAAATCCTGGACTTGAAGGATGACTTGCGCTGCATGCTTTCTACCATTAGCCCAAGGGTGCAAAATTTTCTGTGAATGTTAGTAGCGCACGCGTAAGTTTTGCTATCCAGCATTCATGTGCATAAAGTATAAAACGTAAAGAAAAATGCTTGCGCACTACAAGTTTTTGGTCACGTGGCGAGAGTGTGTGACTGCATTTTTGCAACCCTGCATTAGCCTAATTCTCGCATCGAGATGTTAACAAAGAGAAAGCGATCGTAAAAATCACATAAAATGAGCACTTTTGTGTTTGGTGCAATATGATGCTGTAAATCGTTACATCTGTTGCGCGAAGTCTATTCACCACAGAGATAATACAGCCGTGCTACTGGCTAAACAGCATTACGTAAAACATTGTAACTAAAAATATCAGAAGGGAAATTCGAACTTCGTCATTGGCCTTAGTGGGAATCTAGGCCGAAAAAGTTAAGAACCGCAGCCCTAAACTGAAGCAAAATGACGCACGAATTAGCAGTTGTCAAGCGAACGGAACGTGTTCAGCCGAGGCCCGTAGTAAACATATTTATCACGACGGCCTTTCGCACGTTTTTCAGAAGTCGTGACCTTTCATTTTTAAGCATAGTGGTTCCGCTTGAACAACTTGTGAAGAACATTCCTAAAAGATCGAGATGCTGTAGAAGTGCAAACAGACAGCAGACTGCGTACTTGTTTACCGACATAATAGCAGCCTTATATTTTCCTCAATATGGAGTTGTTGTCTTGCTCCACAATCGGAGGATGACAGTGTTCCAGTTTACAGCTTAGTTATATGTGAACGACGCTGTGTGCAGTTTTTTATTTGCCGCACCTTGTGCTTTGGTATAATCATCTTAGTCTTTAACTTTGCTTGCTTTCTTTGCTCTTGCTTTAACCTTTCAACTTTCCACTTCCAAGCATTGCTTGCAGATTTCAAGACTGAGGATGCACAGTGTTACGTGAAAGCGACTTCCCATTAAAAATACGTTTTGATCGATTCAACTCCGTCGCTTTTGTGGAGAATATTAACTTGAATACAGATATGATCAATGTTACTCATGGACAGCTCTATTTGACATGCGCAGGGAATTTCAAGCTTCCATCAAGAAACAGCGTGAAGCGAAGATATTTTATCGTGGATTTAACACACGTGTATAAGTGTTTCAAAACAAATTTAAAATTTAGAAAACATCGCAACCGTGTGATGTTATCAGTTTCAAGTCTGAGTTTTAGACGTCAACAAGTACACATACAGGACAACTTCATGTTCAAGACTCTTGCGATAAATGCTGGTGTTTTGCGCTCAAATGCAATTATTACATAACAAACCTCTCACAATTAATCAAGCGATGTTACTTTCGGTCACAGCGACAAGTATGCCTTGTCCATTCATTTTTATAGAAAATACGCCAGCAGTGTGGTAACATAATTGACGAAACAGGTTGAAAAATATAAACTACAAGAAAAAACAGAACACGGGTTGATAAAAAACTTCTGATGTGCAGTGTTTGAAAATGTTTTTTAATGGGCTTGAATCTTTGTTTGGGAGACTAAGCCCCCAAACCCCCCTCCCGGTACTGTTCTTTCCAAAAACCTAATTCACGTTTTATGATAGCCTGGTAAGAAACAAAATGTGCGTAAATGTGCAAGGAAATCATCATTGTTCTTCCATAACATTGAATCAAGACAAATTTTGATATTAAAGAAAACAGCTTTCGCTGTAATCTGGAAAGTTACTTGGCAAAGCCTGTACTAGCATACAGTAGTGTAGGAGGCGGGGGTGCAGGGGATGCAAGCGCATCCTCAAACGTTTTAATCTGTTGAAAATTTGGGCAAAATCCCTAAAAACCTGAACAAGATACCTAAAAATCTGGGCAAAATCCTTGAAGATCTGGGCAAAATTCCTGAAAACCCGGGAACAAATGGTGTGCAACGTTGTTTGAGTTCAAAAAATGGTGCCCAACATTTGCATAAAAACGCATGAAGACCTTTTTTGGAGGTCACACCAAAAAAGTGTTCTCATGGGAGAAAATTTGTTCGCAAAAGTCACACAATATCTTTTCGGGCAAGTTCGGAAAAATTCGGGCAAAATCCTTCGCACCCCAAAAATTTGCCTGCTCCTACATCTATGCTAACATATGAGGCTGAATGTGCAAAGGCGTCCACCACGCGCTTTGATTGTGGTTTTAACGTGTCTGTGTTGATTTACTGCTTGATATGACCCTGAAATATATCAAACAAATAACACTTCATTCATCATTCTTAGACAAAAGCCAACATACCTTGACAATATGTTGCTTTGACTGAAATTCTGGAAGTTTGAAAAGTTTACAATTGTAATACGTGTCTACAGCTGGCAAACTAAAGTTGCTGTTGAGAAGATCAAAAGAGTAGCGGGTTTCATTTGCTGGCACATTTGTGGTAGAACCGCTGTAATCCAAAAGGATCATGCTTCTTGATCCTGAACTCACATACGAAATCATTCATGAGTTCAAAATTGAATGCAAAAGAAGCTCTTCAATGAGGGTTCTTTTGCGTGTGCCGGTTGAAAAAAAATATGTCATGTGTACACGTATTGCAACTGAAACATGGTTTCAAAGCAGTCTACAGGAACTTTTTACGGCTGAAGTTGAAAAACATGAGCAAACCTGTCGTTCAAAACCGATTTGGTTATTTTACCTCTGTTTGTAGAACCGTGGTAATTTGAGGAAGTGATGTCATTTCCTTCAGGATCGATACTTCCATAAGCGTATATAAGTCGAATCGTGTCACTCTGTCCAAAGCATTTATTTCAGTGACGTAATCAACAAAATATGGAGATCAGTGAGCCTGTCTGGATTATCATTGGCTGTTTATAACAAGATTCATCTTGTGAAAAACATTTTTTGCAGTTTCTCTATTATTGTTTTCACCAATTTTTGCGATTAGTGATTTTAGCAATTTCATAGAATTTTCTTTCTACAACTTTCCTTGATCATTGTATTTTGGTAGTTCCCTTAACTAATGCCTTCTTCTACGGGTCATAAATCGTCTGTTAAAACATACATCATATTTTACATCATATGCAAAAAAGGGTCTTTCAAGCAAGTCATCAATGTAGCATATCCACATAGCATATTCACTCCATACAAGAAGCAAGTTTGAAGTTTGAGTTTTACTGCAAATGATCGACAACGAAAATCATTAGAACTCGATAATAGTTACTATAGACTACGAAAAGAATTTCACGAACTGGTGTAGAGTGAAACTTGCAACTCTCGAAAAGTCGCATACGAAGCAACGAAACAAAAAACAAAGTTTTACGTGAAATCAGAGAACACTTTGCAATGAAAAGTTATTTTCATCGTCACCAAACACTCAATGGATGATGTCAATTGTCAAGGCAAGAGGAAAACACCATCACTGTTACTGAAGTCTTTCTAGTTGTCATAATAAGAAAGGCTGGGAAGACTGCGGGTTGTGATGAAATCATAGCTGAATAACTCAAAGCATTGAAAAGAGGAGTTATTTATGTGAATTGTGTTGTCAAGTGTCATGATGTTCTTGAAGGGTACCGATATTTTAGCAAACCCGGGTGATCATTCCCATACACACGATGTAAGACAGAAAGGAATGCATGAACTACCTGGGCATCTCACTCCTTAGCCTCCCTGGAAAAGTGTCTGCCAAGCGACTTGGAAAGAGATACCTCGAAATGACGAAACCAAAGATAGAAGATTTAAGAGTTTTTATCCTGGTCGAAACATTACTAACCAAAGTTAAACCTTCAGCAAATTTTTGAGAAATCTTTAGAGTATGCCAGTGATGTCTACACATGTTTTGTTGACCTCGAGACGCATACAACCGCGCACCCAGCACAGTTAAATCACAAACATTTACAATCTGACCCCGACAAGGGCTTGTGCTGTCATCACTCCTCTTCATAGTCCATATGAATTGGATAGAAAATCACAACCGTGTCCGCCAAGAATTCACTGTTGGAAAATTCGGGATCAATAGTTTTCTTTTTGTGGACGATTTGGTGCTGCTGTCATCTGCTAAACGGGGTCTTCAACCAGCATTTGATTGGTTTTCAGCTGCGTACAACCAAGCAGGAATAATCATTAGCACTAGAAAGGCCGACGTTTTATGTCTCTTCAGAATCCCAAGTCAAGGTACGCTGCACGTAATGGGATATACACTGCAGCAGATGTAGAAATTCAAGTACCGTTTGATGGTATTCACGAGTAATGGAAGCCGCAACATAGAGATTGACAGAAGGTTTGATAAAGGAAATGGAGTTCTGAGTGAGCTTTGTCGGTCTGTGGTGACAAAACAAGAGCTTTCACGCACTGCAAAGCTGTCAGTTTTGCAATCATTGTTCCGATTCTCAGGTAGTGTCACGAATCTTGGATTTTGACTGAAAGAATACTTGCTCAAGCACAAGCGTCAGAGATGGGATATCTGCGAAGTGTTCACGGTGTGACGTCAGGTCGCAAAATCCGCAGCTGTGAAATTTGGAAATCACCGAATGTCGATTTTGGAAATCACCGAATGTCGAGCCACTTCTCCCCAGAATATGGATATCTCCACAGTGTTTCGGAAAAGATCGGCGAGGCGCTTCTTTCTGGCTACAACCACAAGAAAGCGGCCCAGACATCGACCAAGGACAAGGTGACGTGATCACATTTCCGACCTGGCTTGGTATTTTCTCGGTGTGGAGAGAGCAAAACTAACACAGGCCGCTGAAAAACGTGAGATATTTGAAATTTTAGTCCTCTTAGGGATACTGCTGCTACCACCCCCTCCAGAGGAAACCCGGATGCGGAAATGAATGAATGAATGAAAAGCTCAAACCATTCCCAAGAAGTGACGATGAAAAACAGATACTTTTCAAAACGTTTAATGTGACTTAATTGAAATATCGGTTTTCGCTTTTTTTCGTCCTTGATGAAGTTTCCAATTTCTTAAGTGGTTTTGAGGACCAAACTAAAAACAAAATAATCAGCTTTTTCCTTTGTTTGAAAACATTAATTTAATCATATTGGTTTGTTTAACAAATTAAATGCCATGGTGTTTATTTTCTTCCTCTTTTTATTTGATTATCCACAGTATTTCAATTTTTTCCAATTTGAAATGTGAAGAATTGTTGCATATCAACAAGTTTTGTTGCAACATGTTATGGACATTTCACACATTCAATTCATTGCATAGTTTAAAGAAACTTATTTTCTACCGTAATCTCTTTGTCGTGGGTTGTTTCGCACGCAGCCAGTTGTCTTCTGAACTTGATAACAGTCCATCCCTCGCATTCTCGACCTCCAAGCACTTTAATGTTTTGTTCAGGATCCAAAGGAGGAAATGTGTTCCCACTTGAAACGCCATACCTGTCCTGTCGAGATTAAAAGAAAATGAAGTTACTGTTCACTACGAAAACTGTGGTTTTGTGAGACTAGCATTGAAATATATCTAAAAGCTTTACGCTTGTCAAATTTTGCAACTACAGATAAGCGATGGTACGAGTGTAATCACAATGCTTGGAACTCTAACACCCGCACATTTGAATAGCAAGCAACTGGTCACGTTAAACGAAACAGAAATATAATTACCATTAACAAAAGTAATTTCGGTTTGAATGAATGCATTGAACAGGTAGTAAATTTGAACAATCCATCTTCCTACCGTAATTTTGGCATTTCCATTCTTCACCCATCCCACATGTATGTCTGCATCAATCATCGAACCGCTCGGAGAAATTCCTATCCCTAACCATCCTGTAGTTTGAGCATATAACTGCGGAAATGAATGGGTCATGTACCAGTAGGGTTGCCAGATGTGTTTTGCAAAAATACCGGCTTTTTGTTAACAGTGACAAAAATCATATCATCGAAAAAATAAAATAAATAATGCGTAGGGCAAGTTATTGTAGTTATTAGTGAACACTGCGCATTCAAACGCAACCTATCCAATATCTTTGCCATTTGCGATAGGAGCAATGATTGAGATCAAAGCTTTATCCGAGAGATTAACCTTTGTATGCTACATTAATCACAGTCACGATGAAAACTGCTTTGTACGAAAAGAAATTCAAGAAAACAATGAATCAACGAAAATTGATAAGACTTAGTAGGACTACAATTTCTCAATATCTGCATTTTACGCAGTGGAGCATAAGGTTCACTAGTCGCTGCAATGTCACTCTCATCCTGTCCATTCCTATGATTTTCCTGCATTCTTCTGCAATAGCCTGTAGCAGTTCAGACAACAACTCCACCTGCGATAATTTCACGGTTACTTGCCAAAAAATGCATATACAGATCACAATTGAGACGAACGAGTATGGTATGACAAAAAAGGAACAGAGAAAACAAAGAGACAATGAGTATTGTTAAGTTGCAAGTAATAATAATTTGCCCCCATTTTGGATTTAAATGAACTTCCCTGAAGAAACTGTCCTGATAAGATTCACTACTAGAGTCATTATAATTTGAGAAGTTCTGCGTTAATTCTTTTTGGAGTTGCTCCAATGCATTTATTTTCACAATACCGGCTTCAGGCACAGATTTCCAAAATACCGCCTTCTTACCGGCCTCTGCTAAATTAGCAGTAAAATACTTGCCAGGCCGGTTAAGCACCGGCCATCTGGCGACCCCATGTGCCAGATAAAAATCTTTTAAACCACATTGCAAAACAAAATTGGTAACCGCAAGACAAATTCACCAACGCGGTGTGCTTTTGAAAATAAACCTTGCAGTTACATCAAAATATTCTTAGGTTGACCATTTTACTATATATCGAAAGGAATCTTTTCAGGTCGAAGAAGCAGACATTACGATTATACAGAGTTTATATTTGGCCTACTACGTAGGGATCATCAGCACTACGTAGGGATCATCAGCACTTAATCACACAGAAAAAATATTACTATCTTACAATTACCTCAAACGTTATGTGATTCTCGTTGAAATTCCAGTAAAGATGAAATCTGTCTTCCTCTAAAACAACTCTATGTGTGTATTGCTGAGTAGGAGTTGGGACGTTGTTCCTGTCAACCACGCTGATTTGATTTTCGCTAGATAGAGCCAAAAAGCATAGAGCGATAGCTACTGAGACTGACATAGCTTCGGACAGAATAGCTTATACCTGGATATATTGAAATGAACATAACAATCATGTAATAGACAAAGGACTGGAATGTGTTTGCTTATAGCCCATATGAATGATAATGAAATTTATGCCTATTTTTCAATCATTATTCCTCAATGCAGCGTTTCCATTTTAACGATAATCGATAATCGAACAGAAATCTCATGAGTTCAGTGCTAAAAAATTGTTTGATTTGATGAAATTTATGTTGTACGTAATCACAGAAGTTATTCAAAACTTTACCAGTACTTATTGAAAAAGTAGAACGTTTTTCGAAACAGGCAAGGCAGAGCAAGTCACTGATTCCAAATGCCAGGTACATTTCCTCTTTAAAAATGCATGTCATTGGTTTCAGACACAATATTATGTATTTAATAGCTGTTCTAGTGAGCTGAAGCGTGTTCATTATCAACCAACGTGTCTAACGTCTAAATTTTACATGAAGTATACGTTGCTTTAGTTTAAATGCTTTTGTAAAATACTCTGCGCCTTGTACGAAACTCTTCATTTTTTCAAAGTGCGAACCCTGCAACTGCGGAAGGACCAGGTTTTTTTAAGATTAGGTTTAAGGGAACACCAAGAAACTTTATGAGGCCGCACTTTTAGCAAAACGTTCAAAATAATCCGAACGTATTGTTCATTGCAGTATTGGCAGTCACAGTCCACCATTAGTATCCAGTGGCTTACGCAGAAAATTTTCATAAGGGGCTTGTTCAGTGGCATATGGTGGTCATTTGTATTTGGTGTGCGCTGTTTGTGACGTCACAATTTGACGCCATATTCATGTTTCCAAACCAAAGTTTTGGCTAAGTTTTTGTCACAACATGCATATTCTTCTACACGCACTCTCTTTATTTATGTGTCATTGTACTGAATATACACTATATTAGCGCTCCAAGTTAGGATATCGGAGGAAAATAGACTCAATGCTACGGCACTTTATAATTGCAAAAATATCAGGCTGCACGTTAGTTCATAATTGCAAAAATATGAGGCTGCGCATTAAAACAGGGGAGAAAAACACACCCATCACTACATCAGACCAATGTACAACTACAAAATCAGGCTGCGCTAATGTCTCGTCGAATACTTGATCATCCAGTGGACTGCAACCTCTTCAAAAAATATAACCTTATTAAATTCGCAAGAATTCGGCCATTACCTTTAAACTATAATAAAATTTTATGAAACTGTCGAGAGGTGCCCAACGAGACAACTTGCTTTACCGTTTTTTTCGATGTCCCGGCGCCTTAACTTCAATTTGCATGAAATCTTTTAATGCTTGCGCCAATAAACTCTATCTATCAAATACGAGCAATCGAGCATAGGTTTGCAGCTGGTTTGACTGGCGCACACCCCGGTCTGCAAGATTGAATCTTGCTAAAATACACAAGAAGTGAAAATGCGCATGAAGTACGCTAGAAAACGTTCGTTTTGTGTTATGTATAGAAGTCCAGCAAACTTTTAATTTTCCTTCTTCCCTGCTGAGACATTATCAAATGCCTGAATGCTTCTGTCTTAACAACCACTGTTTTTGAGTTCGTGCAACAGTTCTATCATGCTACAGAAATTGGTAATGTAGCTAACGCGGTCAGAGCATGCGCTGATCAGTCATACCAGATAAAACAAAGGCAATTGTTTCCGTTAAAGTGAACAATCGCGGAACACAATCTTAAACATGCGAAGTGGACGAAATATCTGCAAAAAGTGGTGAGATAGTTCCTGGATGCAGACGATAACCCAGATTCCCACAAAAACCTAATTATTACTTTTTGGCCCATTTAAAATATTCCTCGAATTTTGCATCCAAATTCATTCCGTTTCATTTGCATTAAGTCGACAAATTAACAAGAAAAAAGCAATCGAAAACAATTAAGTTCCTTAGCGAAGCTAATAAACTTTTCCTAGCATATCAAACTCAAGGGGGGGCTTACCCAAAACTCCTTTGTGTACGCCCTTGGCTGTATTTACAAAAACTACAACACAAATTTTTCAATTTCAACTTCATTAAACAGCTCTTGTTCATCAGCAAAAGCATCGGTTTCTTCCTCGTCATCTGTAGAGTTTACTGTCTTTAGTGCTCGCTCTGTCACTCTCCGTCTATTCTCTGCTTCTGTCCATTTCTGAGCAATCTCAAGCGCGCTCTCATCATTAAGCTGCGCTGGACCGTTCATTGAAACATTTATGAGAGCATTCAGAGTTACATCAAGAAGCCGGCTTCGTTGCTTGGTCTTACCACGGCACAGAGTCGAAAATCCTCGCTCTGGCCAGGCTGTGGCAAGTGGAATGGACAGCGCAATGCAGCAAAGCCGGTGAAGTTCAGGAAATATTTCCCGAAGGTTTTCATCTCGGACAATTTTGCTGCAAACTGCACCAGAATCCCGACAATAACCAAACTCTGGCATAATCATTCTATCCTTCAATATTTGGTGATCATTTACTACTTTCAAGGTTTGTTCAGCTGAAACGACATTGAACCTTGTGATCAGCAGTTTCAGATCATGATTTCCATAAAGCTGGCGCTGGTTGGCATCAAGAGGAATCTCTTTCGCTTCAAAGATACGAAAAGCCGACAATATTTTAGGCTCGGGAAAGCGGTCTTCAAGATTATGAAGCAGTGTTTCACAGTACGTTTTGCTAGTGCATCCGATCAGCTTAAAATCATCTTGAAGAAGTTCATTTTGTGAGCTTGGCAAAATTTTTGAAAATTTTTCCCAATCAAGTTTCAGGCTATTTATAACCTGATCCGAACCGGCTGTGTTCTTAAGTTCCTTTTGGCATGATGAAAGAGCTGATTGCATGTGAGAAAATTGAAATCTGCCTTTTTGAAAAAGTAGTGATAGCTTGTTTAGATGCTCTAAAGCAGCGTGCAGCAGGTAAAGGGAAAAAAAGAAAGCATTTTGAACAGATTAAGTGAAGAATACCTACTGCTGTGCAATCCTTCTTTGCAGAAGCAAAATAATTAAGTGTGGCGTACACAGCCGTTAGTTCAGCCTTCATCGCAATCAAAGCCTCACAATGAGATAGCCAACGGGTACGGCAGGGTTGAACTAATTTTCGCTTAGAAGAACAAAAATCAGCAACTTGCATTTCATGCAGTTTAGCCATTTTTAGCGGTGTTATTGAAAAGCACTTCCATGTCTGGACTAAACCGCGTTCGCAATCTTGGATGTGCTGTAGCTCTTTCACTGTGTTTGTACAAACCAAGGCTAAGCGGTGCGCATGGCAGCGCACCGTGTAAGTGATTGTGTTTTGTTCAGCAACTTCTGAAAGAGAGAATTTCGACGGCATATCATTGCAGCAGCTCCATCACATGCAACAGCGACATGCTTGCTGACATCAAGATCGTAATCGGCAGCAACATCATTCCAAAGTCGGAACAGGTTAGCAGCAGTTGCTCCACGAGCGTCCAGAAACGCTGTTGCCTGGCATCGTTTTGTATTGATGTACTGAACAAAAGTAATGTATTGCTGGAATGTAGCAATACCGGTTGTCTCGTCGACCATACTAGCCCAACATGGGCTCTGCTTGACTTCGGAAACGATGCGATCGTTCGAATGTTCCGAGATGAGCAAAATAAACTCGGTCACTGTTACAGAACTGGTAAGGCGGAGGTCGCGAAGCCGATCATTACGGCCAGTGCAGTCCACCAAGGTTTGCAAGGAAGCTATTTTTTGATTCGCTATTTCCTCTTTCAAAGCCCAGTAAATCAGATGTACTCGCTCAGCTATCGTGTTAACTTCATTTGAAATACGATCCTGATGAATGGCATGAAATAGCGAAATACGTTGTCTTTTCCAGGCTAACGGCTTTTTGATGTTGATCAGAGCTGAGATGGTTATCCAGGCGGTTTGGGCGTGGAGGCCTGGCAGGCTCGATAATGCAAATGTTACCATTCTTAAAAAACACCAAAACAACACAAACTTTTACCCACGGAATTGCGTTTGAAAGAAATTGAAATTACAGTTCGCGTACTGTCTGCAAGGATTAGTTTAGTTATTCATTACTTCACTCGTAAGCTTTCTCTTGCATTTTTCGGGATTGAGAATGCGTCAAATTCGTGAAATTGATTTTTATTCAAACAAATTGCGAATCGATTCGACCGCGTTGCTTTGTTGGAGACATTTTCTGCTCTTAGAAAGAGATTATTTCATCTGCTTAATCCTTTTCTCTTTTCATCTGCTACTGATTTGAAAGAATTTCATTTCGGTTGCCACTGCCCTCGCTGCTTTCATTCGTAGTTCTGCTTTGAATACCTGCAGGATCACTGTTTTCGGGCTTATGAGGTGATAAAGTGCGCGTTACGCATGACCAGGAAAACGTTTTTTAGGCGAAACCTCGCTCAACCTCGGTCATGCTGTTTCTTGAAAAAGTCAAAAAATGAATTCAATCAAAAACATTGTCACAATATCAAACTTTCAACAACTAGAAAAACATTCCTATGTGAGGTAAGATACGATTGATCTGCAGGTTGAACGTCAAAATGCTGTCACAGAACCCTTTCAACTTTCTTACACTTTTTCACTTCCACTTTAAGTGGAATTTTCGTGTTAATTTGTACATGGCAAAATCACAGGATATCTCAAAGTTTGTTTCAAAAGTTTTGAAACATTCTGCAAAGCACGGTGTTTCAAATAAAGTGCAATCATAACAGCGCAAATTAAAATAAAACCCTTCAAGAAAAAGCGCATACATTTTCCTTAGTGACAAATTTTGGATTTGCTTGGCATTTACACAGGGCTGGATCAAGTGGGGTCAGCGGGGGAAATTGCCCAGGGCCTAGGGTTGCCAAATCACTTGAAATTTGTTAAAGGACATTTTGTTTTTCAAGAGATACCGTGGACTAATTTCATGGGTGTTCGCAGAGGGGGAAAACGTGTTTTTGCCACCCCCCCTAGAAATTGGGACTAAGAACCAAAAAATGTTAGAAAATCTGAAGTCAGCGTCTCGATTCCGATCAATTTAATTCTTGCAATAACACTTTATTTACCGGTGTGGCACTCACAATGCACAAAATCCAGATTCACTGTTGTGGTAGGATGCAGTGATGAGCTTGCACTTCACTCATTTCCACACCTTCGCCTGCAGACTCACGATGCGAAACTTGTGAGCGCATTGTTCCACTGTTTCTCTTAGTTGCGTGACAATAACATGGCAAAGAATCTTCAAAGGTTCACTTCAAGTTACGGTAATCAATGGGTTTTTCTGCATGTGACTGTTGACTTCAGATATCTGAGACAGTGACTCCTGATAACGGTAAGACGCGTTGTTTTATACTACTGTATGAAAAGAAGCAGGGGTGAATCTGTAGCAATCCTTCCGCTTCCACAAGTTTCATAAATAAATTATAGCGTGAGATTGTGAGTGTGACCAATGTGCCTGAGTGAATGGCTTAATCAAGCTGCGCTTATGCAGGCTTCTTTTCACACAATATGAAACTACGCGACTTGTTAGAAATACCTCTGTAGAAGGATTTGGAAATACGTCTTAATGGTTAAGACTTGCACTGAGTGCAAAGCTATTTTCACCGCACTGGCGAGTTTTCACAATTCATCTGCTTAGTTTTTACGCCTGTCTGGTGTTCTAATTTTAGTAAGCTCTTAGGTTGTCCGATAGCCGTGTTAAGATACAGTGAAACAGTTTTGCGAGAGTGTCTAACTTTCGTGTTTTTTTTACCTTTAATGTTGATCTGAGCGTTGATGGTTCTTAAATTATAACTTTTTGTAGAAAGTGCTCGCAACAGTGTCGTCGCCAGCGGGGGAGCCAGTGGTGCCCGGTCGCCCCATTTGAAATTGGTGCCCCCCCATTTCACGTTTGGCCCACCGGTTGCTGCATACATCCAATGCTGTATTTTAAAAATGTGCCCCCCCCTTCTGGTTTTTGACCC
>JGI24159J19872_10000489_pt1 | contig 35416 bp, 26 predicted proteins | sample Ectturendosymbi4_FD_19872 | JGI IMG/M metagenome (IMG submission 19872) | reverse complement strand
AGTTACCATTTCGAGAATAATTTCAAACGAAGGATAAATTGTCCAACTCGGGCTAATATGAATTAGCCTAGTAAGCGGAGGACTTACTGGCGTTAGCGTTGCTCTGTAACGTAGGTTACTCAACATGGAAAACTTACATGAGAATTTCTCATTGATTGTTGCGTAACGTCACAGAGCAACGATAATAACCGGCAGAATGATAGCAAATGGAAATTTCAGTGACGCAAGCGTCGAACGGTTTTATTCAGTCAGAATAAATCGTATGATAAGCCCGAGTGACGCTGATGACCAGGGGTCGCCCCTGCAACAGCTTATTTGAACTTCAGGTGGTTCACCGATACGTTTTGATAGTGATGTAATTTTGTCTAAAATAGTGTAATTTAGACCTTTATATGGTGTATATGTAATGACATCATATTTCAATGCTTGTGACGTCACGGTTACCAATTCAAACGACAAATTTTCTATAATTTTTTGACGTGCACTTGTGCCCCCCCACTTTGAAAAAGGTTCCGCCACCTATGCTAGGTTGTCTGCTTGGTGGAGCCAAGGAGCCACTATTGCTATAAGCTACAAAGTCATTGTAACCAGTCGTTCTTGCGGGCGCTTGCTGCAGCTGAAAGTGCATTCACTACTGCGATAGCATAGCACATAAAAAACTGCACTGCTGATCGTTTGTATGTACCTGCACGAAACGCAAATACAAGGTCGGTTTTATTGACGTTAGCCTTTTTGTCTTCCAAGTAGATCAGCACTACTTGGATCAAATAATGCGTTTTTTAGCAATTGACGCATTACTCGGCACTGAGCTGAGTTTATAACCTGCCGTATAATTAGACAACGCTTGAGTGAGATACCCGCTTGCTGATGCCGGGATAAAAGTTCACATATATCGTACTCCATGCTGGTTCACCTTCTAATATAACTCAACAATGTTTTTAAAATACTTGTGTAAACGCTGATTTTTAAATCCTTAGCGAAAATTTAACAACGATGTAATTGAAACTTCATATTGGCATCCGCCATTTTAGGTTATAATCCGAAATATTAATTCATACACGTTCCAAATGAAAATGAGAGGAATAAGATGCGCAAAATGATGTTTGCTTTCGTCTGTGGCTGTTAGCATGCGTCAGCTCTTATACCATGCCACTTCAGGTGGACAGAATTTGGAATTGTATGGTTAAGGGTGAAGAAACAGCTTCATGACTTGAAAGGTTGCAGCTGTTCGGACGGGTCACAATTTTATTGGCTAGTTCAAGCCAGAGAATTAATGGCCCGTGCAGACCCCTGCTGCTAAGCAAGCAGCGGAGTTGACTTTACTTATGCGTCGATGTTTCGCCGTGTCTTGGCAAGCGAGAACTTGCACTTAGGAACTAGGAGTTGCACTGCACATGCGCACTATAGCGTCGATACGAGTAGATTTTAGAAATGCGTTGCATATCAAGTGATACCTGTTAATTTTGCGCGAATTTTTCTAAAATGCAAACTTTGGACCATAAACGTTGCAATCATTATCAAGCTTTGAGATTGCGGTTTGCGGGTTGAGCTTTGCGATTGAGACAGCTTCACCGGATTTTGAGCAAATCAAAAATTTTTGAGACTTGCTTTCGAGCAACAATAAAGGTATCCGAAGTCTTGATGGTTTTGCTACAGCGGAGTTTGGATCCAGAACAGGATTGGAGTTTAGAAACATTGTCATAATCAGTCTGACACGCAAATGAATGAAACTTTGTTAGTGGGTAACTTGTTTTCTCTTTTGATGACTTGTTTGCTTATTACTAAATTTGAGTTCAATAAGGACTTTCAATCAGATATTTTTTGAAGTTACTATGCTTCGTTAACCACAACGCTCCCTATTGCGGAAAATACAGGCGGAAAGGATATCTTCTGGAAATTTATTTCGGTGCGTGGAACCTCCCGGCATTTGGTGTTCATCTTTTTATTGATTTTTGGCGAAGCGGGGTTTCTCACGCTTTTGCAAAAATTCAATGCCAAGGTTTTAAAAATTTTCACGTTGCTTCACCTGCGAGAGATTTTTGCATCCGGGTCTTGTTCCAACATATCGTTGGACACTTAAGGCTCGTACCAACCCAAGAAGAATTGAGGTATAGTATTCATTCCAGTATTTTACAAGGTGCTACTTTGTACGGACACACACGCGCAGTGAAATTGGCCTAAACCATATAACCGCATAGCGCATATTGAACCTTATACTCAGAGCAACAGACTTTTACTTACAGATATAAACTGTTCCCTTTACACTATGCAAGTTGCTTCACCTCAGGGATTTCTGCAGCCCAAATGATTCCTGGTCCTTCGCAGCCTCGCACTCCCCCTTGGATTTCACAAATCGGTCTACTTGGAAGTTGGAAGTCATTGTAGCACTATATTATAACAACCATGATGGCGCCATCCATGCGTGTGCCCTTACTAGTTTGTGTTTCACCAAAGTAATTGTGTTAGCGCCAACAAGCGTATGCTTTTCCACTACCGCCGCATATCTATCTTCGTGTTTTTTTCATAATTGTGTGCTCCTTACTACTGCCATGCATGCTTAAGTCTACTGCGTAGCGTGTGGGAGTGCAGACGTCATACAACATTTGAGCAAATCATTCTGATGTAGCATAAATATGTCAGGTTGAACATGTTTGACCTTGAAACACAAATGATTTCGAAGAATGGTGCGGATTTGTGTGTTACTTCATGCCGTTCCAGCCACGAACAAAAATGTGCTTGGCTGCTTGTATACAATGCAGTAACCGTTGCGGAATGATGTCAGCGTTAGCATAACGCAATCTTCATCTGTGGTATACAGTTTTTCAAAAAATCAAAAAAAGATATAAAAATAGCTAAACGTTACATTCCAGATAAAGTGGTTTGCAAAGTTGTTTGCGGAAGTTTAGAGATACTTGTTTTTCAGTGCATAGTGTTTTGAAATGTTGACGAGCTTTCTTATGTCTAAACTTTGTGTTTGCTTAAATTTACATGCTCGTTTGTTTGCTGATTTTTGTGATTCTTTAGGGCAGGTGTCTCCAAAGTCCAAACTATGACCCGCGGGCCAAGTCCGACCCACCAAGAAATTAGTCAATAATGAAAAACTATCATACGTATTTACGAAAAATTATTGATTTGGTAGAATGTAACATATCCCGAAACAATTTCACTATGTAAGACGTCCGGCCTTCGATATGTTGTGTGATAGCTTAAATGGCCCTCTGACAAAAAAGTTTGGAGACCCCTGCTTTAGTATATTGCGTATTGCTTATTTATTCTTGAATTACAATGTGGCAATTGTCTGCCAAGTTAGCACTCTTGTCAGATAAAAACATCAGCAACTTTAATCATCACGAAAAAGAATAATGTAGATGCAACAATTTAAGCCACTCCTGGTTCTAACTTGTCGGGAAATTGATTTCAGCGACGAGTTCGCCGCAACAGAAGATTGAATTCGCGATTTTAAACCGGAAGACTAATATCAGCGTTAAAAAAGCAGCTCGCAATTAATTTTACATGTCTGGCAATCGGATTTTACATTCCGTTAAACGCTCTTTAGGTCAGTCGCGCTGATACCATCGCTATGTGCAAATTCAACAGGGAAAAACTTATTCTACCGCGATCTATTGTGTTATTGTTTTTAGTTTTATCGCTTGCTTCTCTAAAACAGCGATCTAAAAAGCTGCTGTTGCCAAATGTTCAGCATTCTGGAATGGTTGTGCTTTGGTGGTTTGCTTCTTATCCTGACTTTGATAATCTCTGCGAAGACGTGTTGTTTTATGTCCCTACAATAGAGGATTCGGCTTCGTTACGTACAACGATGCGAAGAACGTCGAAAAAGTGCTGAAAAACAATCACCACACTTTGGATCAGAAAGCGGTGAATATAATCAAATATAGCGTTGTTTTTTAACAATAGTAAACAGTATTTGTTTCGGGTATTTGCTCGGTTTGCCCTATTGTTCGGACTGGAGTCATCCGATATCTGTTTGCCAGTCAGCTCACCCGAGATACAAAGTCTGTGTTTGAAAACTCTGACGCAATATCCCCACTGTGCTACAGTCCTCGCAAAAGCACGTAGTTTGATTACTTCCTTAAACACGAGGAAGCAAATGCTTGTTTCTGTTGGTTTCTTTATTGCTTTTCCCTCATTGTGACTGTGAAAAATTGTATCTTATCTTCCAATGCGGTTGTTTCCGCTGTAATTTAAGTACGTCAATATCTATCAAAGCAATGGTTAACCGGATTTCAATAAATTATTTCCCAAATCACGCGTAAAATGTAGAAACATTTAAGGGCCCATTATCCCTTGCATATTGGCAATAACAACTCTGACAATAAACTGTCCAAACGACAGATTTTACACTTGTTTTTTTTATGTAAGTAGGGTATTTTATTCATGTGCAGCATTTCATAATAGGTTTTATACACTAACGTCTGTAATATTTGCTTAATAACTTCGTTACGTAGTGTGATATGTTTCTTGTACTTAAGAGTTGGTGTTGTAAATTGATATTTTGATTTGGTGCAGGTAGTTACAGCCTCTACTTTTAAAATCGGTCCAGAATAAAGGTGGGGAACTACTGGATTATGGCGTGATCAGTTGATGTCACGTAGTTTGATTTGATCCCAGGCCGTTGCTGCCCAACGAGCCAACACCAAAAAATAAAAATTTAATAGTGTTATAGATTTTCAAAGAAAACCAATTCTCCTAGATTCCTTGAAAATCTTTGTTTAACAATATGAACGGCAAATGTCTTTTGTTGTTTTACAGTATTGTCAACACTGCTTCAACCATATATATTTTGCATAAAACATACCGATTTCTTATTTTGTTTTGGCTTACAAATGAAATGTGAAACTGGCACGCATTAGAAATCAGTTTTAAAAATTCTGGCTTTTGTGTCTTTTTTGGCGTTTTAGGTTTTACTGTTCTTTTCAAACTGTGCTTGCTATGATATTAATCTCACATGATTTGTAGAAAAAGACTAAGGAAGTCGCACTTCTCTGCTCTGTANTTCGCCGCGNTCTTATTTTTTGTGTGTGCTGAAACAAACAGAAGCTGTTATATTTAACGCTAATGAGGGTAACCATTCAGTGCGAGCGAATGGCTTACGCTTCTCTTAAGCTTTTTAAACATGGTGTGCAACCTAAACCAGTGCCTCTCAGGCTTTTTTTGATACGGCACAAAATATTAAGCGTAAAGTAATATGCATAGCTTCAGCGACCCACTTTACCAAACCACTTTTTTCAAAAACAGGGGTCGCCAGCTTTTCTAGCACATTGTCGGCCAACACCAGGATGTGTAAGCATTGTGATGACACATGACAATAGTTATAGTAACAACTAGTTGCTATAAGACAGTGGTTGGNCCACCTGGACCACGTTGAGAATCACTGCTATAATTCTTCATGCCTGAAAAACAAAATANTACAATGCACTACTGAGCATTAATGAAATTTCTGCGAATGTGAATAATAATATTATGGCGACCCACTTTCGGGTCGTGACCTTGGGACTGAGAAGCGCTGAGCCAAAGAACCCTCGATTGGTAAACCAAGCGCAAAGAAAGGTTAAACGAAAATTAATCGCTGGTAATTTTTGAAATCTAACCTATTATAAAGAATTACTTTTTGTCGTATTTGGGAAAAATTTTAAATTTTAAATATTTTTGTGGGAGTGAAAGATCGCTGTCATGAGAAAAAAGCGTCTGGTTGCATCGCTATATCACCCGCGGATGGGGAGTTTTCTTCATTTCGACCGTTACAAGTGGATAAAAGTAACAGGATCATTTTATTGTAGCGTCAGTTCATACAATTTGTTTTTCACCAAGCCTACCTTATGTGTTGATCGTTTGTTTCAACATTTTAACGGAGACTGGCGCATGGTTGTCATAGGAACCACACGAACGTTTTTAAAAAACGCATGTAGAGCTTCCTACTTACGAGCTGTTAGTGTGGTAAGAGGACTTTATCAATGTGACATCAATTCGCACAAGTTGTAGTTTCTAGTCGCACGAAAAGCGTTTGCTTGGAAACTACGCACTGGGTACTCTGTTGTTTCGCTCACCTTTCTGCGACTATCTGCTGCACGTTTGAAACACCCGCTACAGCAGTCAGTGCACATGATACTTCCTCCTTGGTTGCCTACCTACATTTAACTTGATTGCTTTTCTCGTTACATGCTAAACACCGCATCAGCAGAATTGCATTGAGATTTTTCTCTTGACTTCATCGACGTTAATCACTCAATCGATTCGCGTTAATTACACTGATTTTCCCTGTTGCTGAAGACCGCACTAGCTGGAGATGAACCATCGCAAACCTTATTTGCCACTTCAAATCTCGCACCTGGGTTTGAGATGGCTATCACAAAACGATTTCTTTTTCAACTTTTGTTTATTTTTCCTTAGATGACTCGATTTTCACGAAAGTTCGAGCGCTGTGTTTCGCATAGCAGTATAATTTTTTCAATCTGCGTTTTTTTGTAAAACAAATAGGAAGAGCATTGAAAGATCCGAATTGGTCATCTGGATCTGTCAAAAAAATTCACGTTTTGATGTTCTAAATTTCGTTTTTGTTAAAGTCGCAGTTTTTTGTGTGAAACAGATGCAAACAGTTGTCAAAACTCTTTCAAATTATTTAGAAAAAAAGATGCAAAAACAATTTGTGCGTCGAATGTCACAAAAGACATTTTACTCTGTGTGAAAGCTGTTTTAGATAAAACAAACTTACAGGAACTTTGATAAGCACTGTTTAAGAACAGCCTAAAGGAAATTTCCGCAAGCACCCCGCAACGCTTCACTATTTCTTAGCCCACAATAAGTCTGTTCTTCCGCAGATCGACCCCAAAGTGGCAGTTCCACGAAAATCTCAAGCAAAGGTAGGTTTTTGAATATTATCATTGGTTTTGCATCACTAAGGAAGGTTTCTTTTAAGAAGATTATAAGTCCAAGGTTTGAACCTGGTTTGCGTAACGAATTTAAGGTGAAAGACGTTTATGACCTGGGAAAACGCATAAAACCTTAACTTAGTAATTTAACAAGATTTGTCGCTGCATTTTTTCGTACCTTCTACAACATAGTTTCTACAACATAATTTTAACTCTGGTGTTTGCAACTTCCACGCCACTACTTTAATTTACAATTATGAGTTAAGTTTAAGATGTGCTACATTTCCGCAGCAATGTTGATATTTCAGTCAAAAACATGGCGTAGTTTCGTCCTCACTCGAGTTTTTTTCGAAAGCGCGATGGTGCAAAAAGAAAGTTTGCTAATAATGTTCGATATATTTGGTTGTTTATTGTAGTGTAAGCTGATTATTCGGTTGAGTTCGCGTGTAGGTTAGCTAATTTGTGATGGTTTGGTTGCGAAAGAGTGGTAATGATTTAGTCCAATGGGTTTCAAACGGGATCGTTTGAAAACTGTGACGGGTGCAGCGGAAACGCAGTGAAAAGAACGCCTACTTGTAACTAATGGTGACACAGCTGCAAGGTCTATGAAATATGGCAGGCTTAATTTACGGGTTCCACGGAACAGAAAGGGCAATAAAAAGCGACACTTGTTTGAACACAGTGAAAAACAGCCGACGTATCCTCGTTGCCCGAGTTTATTTTTTTTAACCAAATCTGTGGAGACGTATATGTTTTCAACTCACCTTTGCGTTCGTTAAAAAGAAGTCTGGGTTTACTCGCAACTGAGCGAAAGCAGACATTTTGCAATGACTCACGACATCACTCTGTTGTGCACAAAAGATGACTTGTCCCCAGCAAACCTGATTCTTTGTTCGCTTCTGGGCGCAAGTATGGCCTTTTTGCTGGTGTTGTCCGCCGGTGAATATGTTCATTATCTCAAAAAAGTGAGCCATTGATTTCGACAGCAGGTGATAATGACTTGTATTGGCCGGGTTTACGATTTTCTAGTACAAGGAACAGGGGACGCGGCTTAACAGGATACCGATTGGGTGCGCGGTCCTGGATTCTTTCTCTTTGCGTCAGGCTATTGAAATTCTGCATGGTTTCCTTTGCTGGAACATTGAAGTTTGTTAGAAGCAGCTGCAGTGTTTTGAATGTAGTGTTTTGAACAATGTACTGTATTTAAACTTTTAATTGAGTAGTGGATTTGTCGTTTCATTTCTCTGTTTACGACGAAAGACTNGTTTGTTGGAATGGCTTAGATTTGTTCAAATTTGTTCAAATGGNCGATTTGACAGCGATGCNATGCAACTTGAGNTTGCTAAGCGGGTCAGAACNGCGGCTAATTTTTTGAACTGCAAAGCTCAAAGTCTGTTTTTATAATTTAAATTTCGAATTGATTTTTGATCAATAACTTCCTGCGTTTGCAAGACAAATGCGACATGCAATGCATACCAAACCGTCAGGTAAGAAAGACCTGTGGTGTGGATGAATTTGAACTTGAGAAGAATTTGATTGTAGAACATTTGGCATGATGGTTAAAAAAAANTTGAAAACAACAGGAAGCCAAAACTCAACACCGTCAACATAATGGCTTTGGCATATACTTCAAACCGAGAAGAAANATAACGTCACCCNTTTTCCAAAAGCTATATATAGCCGTTTTCCAAAAGCTATATATAGCCCATACGTGATACTTAATCGTGCAGTAGCGGGCAAAACAATTTATTACGTTAGAACTTGTAACAAACGGATTGTTTTGTGAGATTTGCAACACAAACTTTGATAAATTAACTAAAAAGGAAAAATTGTGCAGAAAGAAATATTTGGCTTAACGGTGAATTTCAACATTTTTTGGTTTAATAGCTTTGAAATTTCACATAGTATCAGCCTAAAATTTAGTTTGTGGACGTGTTATGCACTTTCAACTAGGCAGAAAAAATTGGCTTTAATGACTTGGCTGCCCTACCGATACGGTTTATTTTCGCAATTACCATGAAGATAGCATCTGCAGCCTGACCGATTGCAGCATGCCAACCCGTGGTTTTCCGTAGCGGTGTTGCTGTGAATTGATCATATTATTTCTTCAACTTTACCCTGTGCTTGAACTCCGTTATTTTTTAATGCGTTTTCGGGCTGGCATTGGACATTATAAACTTTCAATCTCCCTATATGAGATCATCAGTCTTTCGTCTAGTCACGTCGACCCAAAGTTACCTGGACGCAGATCATTTTGAACAGTTTATAATTATAACAGACTGCTCACTCAAATCGCCGCAGTTTTGCAAGGTATCCCCATTTTTAGCAACTTTAGACTGCTGTATCTCTTTATACGTCTAATATTCAACTTTGAGTTTATTCCTGATAAAAAAATTGTTGACTTGTGAGCGTCAGTAGTTCGTGCCTTGCGTTTGGTGTAAAAGCCTTAAATACGGGGGCATTGGCATTCTTGAAAAAGGCATTTTGACGTAATCGCACTTTTGTCCACCACCATGCGCTTGTTCAAATGTTTGCTGATAAATGTCACATGCTGAATTGTGGCTTGAACTGTGAATTAAAATGCCCGTAAACATATGAATTACCTGCCTGTTAAAAGTATAACTATTAAAACAGGTTGACCAACAGGGTTTGGAAACTCATAGCAATTGTCTAGCAAACGTTGCGAGAGTTCCGAGCTAGGAGCAAATGTTTTCGATATTTTGAAGTCTTTGGTAAATTTCACCCTATTCGCAGTCATCCCCCTCGAAATTGATCATCACAATTTTCCTTTTTGAATTGTCATTCAGCTCATTTCGCAAAGAAAAGACGCAAAGAAAAACCGAAACGTCGCTCCTGTCTGCACCTGCGCACCCGTGCGGTTACTACGAGGGCACGGCGACCATTTCCTTTGGCTTTCGTTAGCACACGGTCGAGCTCGCTTTGCTGTGTAAAGTTTGCTCATGAATGGGGTGTGGTGCGGACGCTTTCTTTAGCATTCCGTCGCCCGTTGTTCTGCACCCCGTTCCGTTTCTTTCAACCTATTTACACTGGCAACGACGTAGGAGTGAGCCTGAAAATCCTTTTCTTGTCCAACCGTGCTCGCACTTGTTCTTTTCCTTTTTGGCGGAACAAGAGCACGTCGGTGCAAAGAGAAAAGCGTGAGTGGATTTGTGTTTGAATAGACGGGATATGAATGGATCGGCCGTTATTTCTGCGGTGTCGCCAAGTGCTGGCTTGGCAGTGCACGTTGGTCGGCGTGCGGTCACGCGGTAACGAATTACTCAGTCGAAAAAACGTGCCGATTTTTCCGTATTTTCACTGCTGAAACAAATAATAGATTAAAAACGTTGCCTACGTGGACCCAGCAGTCAGAANGTGTACCTGCCCAACTAATGAGCNNACGCGGTGGCGTGATCGTCAGGTAATAGTGAAGGTTAGCGAAATCAAAGCAGTGCCAGCTTCGCTTGCTCTCGACGTTGTCGTCAGTCTCAGCAGCTCAGCACTCCTACACAGCGCTGAAGCGAAAATATGCGCTGTTTATGTTCAGTGGGCAGCAAAATTACTACAAGTGTAAGGAAGTTCACTCCCGGTTGCCACCGCGCGTTAGAAACCATGCTACGCGCTCTTCGCAGGTGTCAGTTTGTCTGCTTGCTTCATGTTACATTGACGAGATGCGAGAAATCAAGTGCTGTGTGCGACTCTGGTGCGCTTTAGTCAGAAGCTTCGACTTGATGCGAACTATGACAGATAAAACAGGAAGACGAATTCAATAACAACCTTTCTCTTTTGGCGCGTGTCACGAACTCTAGCGGCGCACTTTTGCCTTGTGTCAGACAGAAGTTAAGACTGCCATTCTTGCCAGCATGCCATCATCCTTTTCAGTTGACTCTTGAAACAAGTTTGGTTTGTTTCGTTCACAGTTTCTTGTCTCTACGAAATAACTCACCCTGCCGCGACGAATACGACGTCGCGCTTTTTTCCAGCGTTCAGTTCACGCGCAGGCAGACAGCAAGATTTGTCATTATCGGTTATTTGTTTGCCCGTGGTATTGGGGCGGGAGCGTTTGTGGCACGGGTGTCGTTGAAACGGCAGTCGTTAACCGTCGCTAGTTTTCAGGGCAGCGCAGCGTACAGTTATCGAAGTTAAGCTATGGTGCTTACGATAACGCATCACCATCGCAACGTGCGTGGTAAACGGCAAATTCATGCTAATTTCGCAAAAAATAGCTGTTTTCAAGTCATCATCTTCGTGCCGACGATGCTCAGCAGAGGTTGTGTGAGAAGTTCCACAAGTCGCAGGTTTCAAGCTTTGTGTATGAATGGCAGTGACCTTCTTAGTTGCTTTACCAAAACGATTTCTTAAAACTGGTCTGTCTTTGCGCATGCTGGCCTGAAATGGTTCGACCGAAAGGGTTATGTACTTGTTTGTTACCCAGGCACTGCTTCCAACGTCACGCTTTCTACAGGATGGGTTTAAAACCGGGTGTGATGACACAATTGGCGCTTGAGAAAAGACGACGCAAGGACGTGTCACGCATGACGGCTCGGTCGCAGAAGCCTGATAACAAAAGCAATGGCGCAAAACTCTGCTACAGCCCAGATACGCGCTATTTTTATATCTAAAAGCCTGAAGCTTAACTCTGTCTGCCTCTGAATATGAAAGGCAGTCACACGCTTGAACTAAGCCCAAAAACCGCAATGCTTGTCCTCGCTTGATTTGTTGTGGAAGAAATTCATGTTGCTCCGGCTGCACGCATGCAAGTCAAGAAGTTGAAGATGTTCTGTTAGGTCGAAAATCAGTTCTTCATTTTGACGTGCTTTGCCTGATACCTACTGACACTTACTGAAAGTGCATCAGGCGTAGACTGGAAAAATTAATGATTAGGCAATTTTGTTGATCCAAACCCCGATAATATCCGAAAGAACTACACAATGCAATTTCCCCTACCTCTCTGTAAAGTAAGTTGTTCATGTTTTTGCAGGATCTGGATCATTTCGTAGCTAATACTTCACGTAGTTTTAAGTAGTCTGGTGTTTGCTTTTACTTTTACAAAAATAGTTCAGTTGGGTGAAAATAGATTTCATGTTAGACCACGCCGCCGCGCTTTCCAACTTAGCGACAGTACCGTCGATGCTTCCAGCCGAAAACGCAGGAAAGGTGAGTTTTGAAATGCATGCATGAGTTGCGTCTTAGACAAGCACCTGCAGCACGTGCGACTGCAGCGCAAGCAGCTGCAGCGACAAGAAAATCACTGTGCACAACTTTACCTGCGCGTATACTCTGTCCGGTTCTGTCCACTATTTTACCTCAGATGTCTGCGTTTCACAGTGGTTTTCTTGTCATCTGCGGCAAACGACGTAATCCTAGTTTGTTTCAAGCACGCGGGTTGCCATCCGCCACCTTTTCCGCAAATATGTTCACATTCTTGGTTGCAAATCGCATCGAACCATAGGGCACGGCATAATTACCATAAAGTTAATATGAACTGAGTACTTACGTCGAGGTTACGTCGACCGAAATAGTGTTGTATTGTTCTTTGAAGGCAGAAAATTACATTTTTGTTGAAGGTTCTTTGAAGAACGATGAGTTTAAGTTCCAACCTTAGTTAGGTTCGGTTTGTGCGGGTATTATCGGCTTTCCAAGTTTCGTGAAATGAAACGCAGTTCGAATTTAATAGCAAGCTATCGAATGCGTTCCCGCCCTTTTGAAACGCAAAGGAGCGTTGCCAATGTAACCTATTTTTCGGCGTTCGTTGCATCAATTTTCAATCGTCACACCATTCGATCTGGTTGCTTTGGGGCGACTCTCACTGATGACATGGCCATGGCTCGTCATTGTCTTCTTGCTTTTAGCTTCAGTAACGTAAAACCACTCTTTCAGAAGATAGGCTATAATATGGCCCGCTGTCTCTCCTAGACAAGACAATTTTGCCTCTGGCTGTCAGAGTGTTTGTGAATGTTTCTGGCCTGTAATTGACTTTTGAAGGNCGTGGAGTGGATGAAACCGAGAACGTGTCGTAATAGGGTGACGTACGGTCATAAATGGTTTCTTTCAAACCTCTTCGTTGCACCATTGGTAATAATGGACTGATAAAAACTCTTGATGGAATTAGTTTTCGCGCGTGATGGACAAATCGTCACGGTTTTCTTTCAGTGGAGGCGCAGTCGAACAACGTATCATGTTTATGACGACCTACCCCCGGTTACAGCAGATTTTTTGCTATTGCCACGAAGATAATCATTTGATGAGAAATCAGTTCTTGACATAGAAGGGAGTTTTAATTTTTTGCGAAAATAGTACGTGTTGTCGTAGGGATTTTCCAGAGATTTTCCAAGTACAACGTATTAACTTTCTACAGATGGTAACTAGGACAAAAAAGATATTCGTCGGTGGCCTTTCCGCCAACACTGTCGTTGAAGATCTCAAGCACTACTTCAGTTCTTTCGGAAAGGTAAGTTTAACCCACTGGCGCGGAAGATGATACGAAGGATTATGTTACACGTAATTATAATCTATGTTTTGTTACCCGTTGCTTAGATCAAGAGCCTTTCTTCCTAGATCATTCGAGCTCATTCAATTACTTGATCTTAACTTCCTGCTGTTTTATTTCACATGGTCTGGTGTTATTCACTGTAAATGGCAACTTTGCTGATCTATCCATCAGTTCAAACGCTCATCTTATTTGTTACATGGATAAATGTATACGGTATCAATTCTGAAAAGCACAGTTGCCAAGGCTGTTGTCAACAAAAAGCGGGTCCAGATAATTTTGTTTTTATTGCTGTTTTTCGTTGAAAGCTGTGTTGCTGGGAATAAGTTTTGACAAAGCCTTGTAGCAGAAAATTACATTTTTGTTGTTCACGCACTTTCGTGAATAATTCAGGCCAGTCTTTGTTAGATACCTCTCGAGGATAAATGTTGAATTCCCACTTATGCTGATCACAATGGTGCTGCGCATTTTTCACAAGGAAGTGCATTCGTGCGTTCAATGCCACTGATCGCAGAGGTATTCGGGGATGAATGGCCGGTAGATTGTTTCCGTTAAGAACCTGTCAAATGCCCGTCCCATTACCCAGCCTCATTTCTGAACGCCTAATGTAAGTGAGCAATTGATGAAATCTCACCGGGTGGCCAACATAAACTACACGCCATGCATCACTCTTGAATCAGTGCCTCGCAGCAACGCATGAAATCGGAAACCACACATTTAGAAACATGCAAAAGTTCAAAAGCGGTAGTTAAGTGTTAGTTTACCTATAATTGATGGTTTGCTACAGTAGCTGGATTTTACTGATAGTGCTTACTGATGCGTAACTGGACTTGTGGTGGTGTCGGTGTCTTCTGCTCGACACTATACGATAGAGGCCATCTCCACCAGAGCTTATCGTTCCCTGGGTGAAGACGGGCATGAATAAAAAAAACAAACAGACCTTTGATACCACTCCTACCAGTAACAGTGACATATCCTGAAGCTTTTCGTCATATTCTTCTTGTCGCGACAATGATAATGATAGGAACAGATTTACTGAATGTACTTAACATTCTTGAAACTTGCCCAATTTTGTAAGAAGGCTGTGACTGCGATCATGAAGATTACTGTAACGAAAACTGAACTTTTTTCCAGTGGAAGAAAATATGCCCAACTGGGATTATTCGACAAAGGGAGTTTTCCAATATTTTTATCGAAGACCAGCCCTTGTACCTTTTTTCAGGGCACCGTAATTTTACGTATGCGGTGCAGTAAACTCAGCACATTTTTGGCCACGATGCGTAATATGGTGGACATTTTGAAACATAACTCAGTAAAATTTGCGATCTTCCAGATGACATTTGTTGGATTTGTCTTACATTACAACCAATATTTCGTACAGTAGATATTCACGGACTGAGACGCAAGTTCCCACTGCCTTTGTGTTTTTTCATTAAGCTAACTCCAGATATGTCAACTAACAAAAGTTGCGATTGATTTTAACAATTTAAACAGGTTTTTTGGGATTCGCTTGGACAATTTTTTCAGTCAAGAAAGTATATGACCATGACTTGATTTTGTATTTCAAGAAATTTTGAAAGCCTTATATCGAAATTAAGTGTTTGTAAAATCTCCGTAACCCTGTCTAGAATTGAAATGAGCTGGCCTCTCCACCGCTCCGGGCAACCCAGAACAAGTGCTGGAGGTGTCACATGTCACTGACCGTCTTCGACGAAAGACCGTCTGTTTTGGCCAAGTCACGTGTTTGTGCGGATGAGTGAGCACATCACACGTGCTAAGAGAGCCGCATTTCCCCCGCAGGCTGTAGTGTGACTTAGCTTAATTACTTCATAATCGCTTAATGACGTGGCTGAATTTGACGTACCTGGATTTACCATGTGCAAGTTAAAATCGGAAACGATCGAACTTAGTCACAGTTTCCGAGGAAACGAATCAGTTACAAGCTGCAGCCCGTAGCAAGCGATAATTGACCCGGGTTCTCTTCGGTAGCAATTCATTGGGACATGCTGGGGATAGAATTGTGTATTTAAAGTATGCTATGTTAGATGATGGAAAATCTTCTTTTCTCCCCTAGAATCTATTCATTCTCAAAACATTCGTAATTTATCTCGTTTGAATGTAATGAAACAATAAATGCTCACTGCAGATTGCAGTAATTTGTCATTCGTAAGCTCAATGTACAGCTTTATCGCCATCTACTTTCTGTTTGCGAATGGCTGGTGTCACTTTTTGCGAAGACGATGCACTAAACTGAGTTCAACGAAAAAAGACGTGTTTGGAAAAACGTCAATCAAAACTCTACGTTTGCTGCAAGCTTTCGAAGAATCAACCGACTAGGCTCCGCCTTAAACGTTTTGATGATTCGGACTTGCACATGTCTGTGTTCAACTACTTAGTCTCCACAAAGGTGTCGTAGTCGAATAAATCAGCAAATTTTTTAAATAGGAAATTGATTTTACATAACTCTGCACATCATCAGTCCTGACACCTTATTCAAACGCAGTTCATCCTCGTCACAGGCGTCTTAGTTGTAACAGCAGCGGCAAAACAATAACCGCTTTTTTGCCTTTTACCAGGTCGAAGATGCCATGCTGATGTTTGACAAGCAGACAAATCGACACCGAGGTTTGTATTTTGCTTTTTGGCTTAAAAAGCTTCCTGCGTAAATTTTGCAGCCCTGAGTTTTTGTGACTCGTGAATTGCGCTTTGTCAGTTGCTCCAGCCTGGTGACCGGTCACGGCGTTTCAAACTATTTACTATAGATGAGTGGTTAGGAAATTTCTTTGACTCTACCGATACTCTATTGCAGCGTGATCAACAGGGAAAACCTTATCACGTAAGTGAGGACACTGTAGCGTCGTAGTTGATTGAGTTTGTTTGCGTGCGTACCTGTACACGTAAACCAGCCAGTTGTAGTGCAGCGGTCATAATTTCATTGCGTAACGTAGACCAAACTTCGTTATCTGTTGAGCATTAAATCGGAAAAACAGCTCGAGATCCCTGAAGATGATGTGTGTTGCCGCGGTTAGTTAACCACAATGCATGCTGGTTTGAAATTGGGGGGGATGTGCGTGGTGAGGGTACAGAAACTTTCCAAACATCTGATGATCGTGAACAAGCAGCATAACCTGATGCATCCCTGCGCCTGTCGCAACGAGGGCACGCAGCGGCGCGCAGGCACTGATGTTCTTCGTCGATTTGGGCAAGGGTTGGCTCCTGCTGCGCGCGAAGGGCCAGTCCACTTCGTTTAAGGCTGCGGGGAGTCTGAGGTATTGCGCTTGCTGTCAGTGCTCGTTCACCAACGTCGAAATTTGCTCCGTTTGATAACGGTGACGTCAGGAAGAAGGTGGCGCGCCACGTCATCGGTGCTGACACGTGTACCGGACCTCAGGTGCTGATTTTAACTGCCGGTCAAAAGGCATTTACATTTTAAGACTCGACCGAAACACCGTGAAAGTCTCCGGAGACGTTTTGGGGAGGTCACGCACTAGGTGGTCCAAAACTGGTTTTCCGATTTCAACATTACTGCACTGATAATGCTGCGCGATTCGCGTTCCCCGCTCACCACCTGCAGCAGAGAAAGCTTGTATCATTACACTTAGTGTTTGCACGTGCTACTGGTTAGCCGTCACGTATATGCTTTAGAATAGTTTCCAAATGTTTGCAGCTCCGACGATCTGAAAAGTTGTTTCGACAATTCTACCCCGCTTTTGCGCGCAAACGCAGCACTCTCAATATGTTTTGAAGCAGCACATTACGGTTAGAGAGCAAAAGGTTGTTTTAGCGGTTTGTTTTCGTTTTGCACAAATCGGCTGCTTTAATTAGTTGTAACAAACGTGTGTCTTTTTAGCTGGCTTGCTAATTGTTAGCATTAGCTGATAGCAGTCGTGAGAGTTCGGTGTTTTGTGTAGTGTGCGAGTCATAGCTTTAGATGATATTTTTTCGTCGAACGTTTGTGTGTCGGGTGAGGTAAATATCACTGTACCTTGTAACGGTTTTCGTTCTTGGGCTGATGATTAAAGCACTTTTTATGACTTTCTGGTGGACTGACGAATTTGGCTAGAAGATATAGATATTCTTTAAAGGTTTGCTGAATTGACTCGAAGCTAGTTGAGCCGTGGTTACAAAAAGTCTTAGGTATACGTAATGACGTGAAACACGGGAAAAACAATTCAAAACTTTGAATTACACTTTTAAAATCACTGGAGAGCTCTTGTGAAGCTTTGGTGCGATGACTACTTTGAAGTTGGTACAGCGAATGGCGACTGGAACTAAATCTTACCATGCAGCAATTCTACCGTCGTGGATGCTTTGTTCCTTTCTTTAACAAGTCCAGTAACTCTAATACTAATGCCGGTTGCTTACGACTAGCCAAATAAACATATTATTACAGACGTGCTTTTGTGCTAAGGAAGCTTCTTGTGGCATGTCTGTGCATGCTGCGCCATTCCAAAGCTTTATTCCACAATGGATGTTAAAACACTTGTGATTGACAATGACTGTTTCTCTCCGGAATTGTTTGCTTTCTTGGAAATACTTGCGTCCCTTTTCGTTGGTAACGAAACGCTGCCATTAGTCAGCTTGTTTGTAAAAGTCAAAGAAAGCGAAGTATTCTGTTCATAGAGACAATAGATATTAGTAGACATTTGTGCGATATCAGCGCCAAAACGCGTTTCTACTTTTCCGAGCAATTCATATCCTCATCGTCCCTGACAACGCGCTTGAATTGCCAGGTGCGTTGTATTCTTCGGGCAAAACGACAAATGCCCTTAACAATGGCAAATATCGCTAGATTCACAATTTCAACTGGGCGTTTATTTTGTGTGGCGTTGTTATTGCAGAGAAGACGCCACGTCACTCTCCGCTCGTTTTTCAAGGCTCTTAACTTGTTTTGCAACAAGCCCGAACAAGAGCTCTTGGGCTACTGTAGACGAGCGAACTCCGGCATCCACGTCGATGTCCTTCAGCTGCGGCGCCGTCCTCGTGCGGCAGCCACTGCTTTCTTACAGGCCTTAATTGTAAAATAGGAGCTCTTTTCAGTGAAGGGGGTCGATGGTGCTTCAAAGCGCAGCTGCTTTTTGCTGGAGTGCTGCGCTCGAACTGATTGAACACCTGGATGGCTTGTTTAAGCGCACGACGTGCCGTAATCCGTCGTTTCGGACTGTTCCGTCGTGCTCGACGATAGTCAAATTGGTGAAACAATGGAAGTCTTCCCGCGTTAGCAAACAGCTTTAGCGACTTGTGGACTTGAAAGCGCCGCAATCGGTAGCGTTGAAGCTAGGGGCTCAGTAACTTGCGACAGAGCTTTTGACGCCAGTTTTTCGCTCACCTCCTTGTTCGTTGACCGCCGGCATCATCGTGATTCAAACCAAACCGGTAAACGCCATGCATTCCTAATTTGCAACTACAATGACGCAGACGTCGTCAAAGCGGTTATTCAGTGTCTGTCGACCGCGCAGCAGAAAGTTAACCTGAAAAGACATGTATTACGTTTGTTTGATTCAGTGCGCGTTGCCAGTTGCGACGAAATTTTCGCACGTGCTGTTCGTGTTACCGATCCAACAACTCTTAATTGCAAGAGTACCGCTGTTAATTACAGCCACTGCTGTAGCGCATAATGTAGCTTCTCTAATTGGCGGTATTATGGCAGGAAGCAACGTGGCGGGTGCATGGCAATTTGGGATTGGTCGTGTTCGTCAAGTGAAACCAACTCGATTTGTCCAGTTACAGGCCATTAAGGCGTTCATCAAATGTGAGATACTCCAGTGGTGTATTTTGTATCCCTTCAGCGAACGCCCTACGAGTCCGTGTGTGGAGGTGACAGTACCACGAAAACTATTTTGTCTCCAGCATAATCCCACTTTGTGTTCAGCGCTTTAACCGTATCCTTGCCGTTATGCTGCTTTTACTTATGCGGCCGCGCTAAGAAAAGTCTCGGCTTGCCTCTTGAACAAAGGCCGCGATGGCAACTTGTTGATCTAAGGCGGTGGTTTCTCGCCCATTTCACTCGCGATCTGTCAAGTTTCAGCGCTGGCGTCGCGAACTTTAGTTAGAAATCCTGCCAAAGCAAACATCAATTTCTTACACGTAAGGACCTTTTCTGATTCAACAAAATTTCGTTTTCTGTAAAGAGTTGAGTGTCAAGCGTGTGATATAAACGGCTTTGGGCGTTTTATATCCCGGATCCATCCCGGATGCAAAAATCCTGAACGCATTTTAAGTCCTTTTTGAGATACTGCAGAGGATGTAGTCAAAATTTGATATGTTAAACACTATGCATTAAGTGCGACTCATCATCAAGGGCCTCTATTGCTGGGAAACATTTGTGAAAACTGCATCGGTGTTCCTGATTGTTTTTTACTTGTGGTCATTACTTTACCTTATATCATTATTACCACCCACTAATTTTTTTATAGGTTGTTGTCGTGGCGCGCCTATTCAATTACGGCGCTTCGTCAATGACACAGTCAATAAACCAGCCCATTCTTTAGCTTCGTTGCTCTGAAATTTGCGCGTAACGTGCGTGCAGAAAATGAAAAGCCTCTATCACGGTGCTTTTAACTGTGGTCGTAAAACTCCTTACAAAAGCTTCTGAATGTGTTTGGCCTTCGTTTCCGTAGTTCCAACAGCATTTGTTTGCAGTGTACGACATTACTGCTCTCTTCTGAGTTACACGCGTCGTTCGAGGGTGAAAAATGAGGTTCTAATGTTGACTGCCTTGACGAAACTATTATGTAAATTATTCTTCCCGGATTGAAACCACTCTTATAATGACTTACACATACTTTGCGTAGGCACAACAGCTAAAGTAATATTGCAACGTTATCGTTTCAGGATTTGGATTTGTTACTTTTGACAGCGAAGACCCGGTGGAAAAAGTTTGCGAAATACATTTTCACGAAATCAACAACAAGATGGTAGGTTTCATGGGAAGCACGGATTGACTTCTTGCTTTGCTACAGGCGCCTTTCAATTGCTGTTGACTGTTTCACTGTTACATTATCTTCCGCTATTCTCTGAAATGCAACTTGATGTTATTCTTCACTAGATTGAGATATTTACTCACAGGCGGTTTTAGGCAATATTTTCTATATTTTTAGATGATTGTGTGGTGCTTCTACTGAAAGGGAGAAGATAGTGGTGTTCACACTCGAAGCAAAAGTAGTTTTTGTCTCACATTGAGAAGTGTAGTAGATGTTGTCGAACTTGTTCTTGGCAAAGTTAATACACGGTTTTGAATTAGGCAAACACCGTCGTCAGCGTGTTGTTAATGTTTGAATATGCAGATATTTTACGAGGTATTCATGCAATCCTCAACTTGATGCATCTGCCCTAAATAACTGCAGTACCTTGTTCAGATTTTCTTTTAATTGCCTTCATAATTGACAATCGTTGGTCTACCTGCACTTGAAAAAGCTGCATTGCTTTAGTAGCTTCATTGGTATTTGTGATCGTTGCGTAGCACTTGCTAAACTTTTAGATCAACGAAACCAGTTTTGATGAATTCATTGCAATGTACGTCAGGACCAGTGTTCCTAGTCACTGCCATCACTGTAAAAGAACAGTAAACGTTAAAGTAATATACGTAGGTTTGTTTTGTGTAACTGCGCAATCTATTTAAATAGTTTCTTATTCGTCAGTTTGATCGGCTGTTTTTCGCTTCCTTTTATGCTTTTTCATAGCTCAACAAGCGCGTATAAAAGACGTGAAAGACTTCAAAAACTAAAGTATCTATGATTTTTCTGTAGTCAATGCTTTTGCGAATGTGGTGTAACAGTTGTCACAACACCTCAAAAACGAGCTAGATTTTTACTGGACATGCAGAAGTGGTTTTAAAGATTGCTTGATAGAAAGCGTAACTTGGCATTGTGTCGCGCGCAGCCATGAAGTTAGTTAATCAGTGACACGCTCACCTGCTGTCCGGTGTGATTTAAAGGGATTCACCAGAAATCTTAGGCAACAGTTCGTATATGTTTACAATCTCGTGGTTTTATCAATGCCAATCCTATATTTTATGCGTTTGACTTCGAGGAGGGTCTGGAAGGCAAACTGTGCAAAGACTACAAAAATATGGGGAGACGGCAATTCATCGAAATCTCCAAACAGTCAAAGCTTTTTCTGTTGCTAAGTTTACTCCACGTGCAACAATAGCAACCACGCAAACAATGTCTTCTGTAAACTCCACGATCAAGCCTAATTTAGATACCTTGAAATTTGTGACAGGGTTTTTCAAGGGCGCGCTAAGTCACAGAACAGAAACAAAAGAAGTGTTATTTATCACTTTAACGACGGCTTGTTCTGCAGGTCGAGTGCAAAAAAGCACAGCCAAAGGAGGTGATGCTCCCCACGTTAACCAGAACTGCACGGACAAGGTCATATCCGTATGCCGATCCTTCCACCTACGTACTCGGTAAGTGTCACAGTCATGCGTGATCACACCCGCTGCTTATTTGTGAAACGTTTAAGTACTTAAAAATCTCGGTATAGTGACCGTCCTTCATATATGTTTTTGATTTCCCTCCCGAAAAGATAACTAAATTGCTCACTAAACTTTTGAAAGAACTTCTAATCTAGCCACTTGTCACTCCTTCTTATTCTCATGGTCACCTCTATACCGTAGTGTGTTGCCTTGTGTTGCAATGAAACTTTCCGTGAGTTTACGAACGCGTGATACTGACGGAAAGACGATTCTGAATTGACTCTAGCAATAATGGAGGAGCAGGAACCTGGCCAGGTTTACGCTGTTGGAGGAGCAAACATGAAACTAAGGGGTCGCATTCATAAACGCAAGTCAAATCTATATAGTGAAACAAAGCTTGCACGAGATACAAGGGAGGGAAGATAATTTTGCCTACTGATTGCCCAACCTCGTTTCAAATTTTCAATGAATGGCTGAAAAATGGTCATCAATAATTATAATCGTCAAATTTCCTCCAAAAATTTCAAAAGATGCTTGAGACTCATACCATTAAAAACGTTATAAAAATAAAGTTATGTTGCAGCAGCAACTTTCAAAATGTCACTGTGCACTTTTGCGTTAGCTCAGAGCAAGATATTGGGCAGCGTTCGCTGTGCTGGTCAGTTTCACGTCTTAACAATCGTCTTGTGTTCTTGGTAATCACAAAGCTAAATAGAAGGAATTGATCAAACGGAAGAAGTTGCTTTTCGAAAGCCTTAGAAATGATTGAATCAAACATAATTTGTTGCATGCTTCTAAGTTTTTTCTATTTTGATTTACAATGACAACTCAACTTATGTTCCTTATTTAGCATTTCATAACTTACTGATCAGACCACGCCTCCCATAGGCCAAGTCCTGTTACTGGAAGAATTGTTACAAATCTTTCCACATTTACCACTGCCTTTATGTTTGAAAAAGTTTCAGCAGGGCATGGTGGCCGTGTGCCTTGCTCCAACTTTTCATGAAAGCACCAATGTGCTAGTTTTCAGAAAGGAAGCACGATCGTAAAGTGTTCTGACCTATCCGATTGTTCCACGCAGTTTCCCATGTACGTGTGAACTAAGCATACTGACTGTGAAACGTGGCATATTCGTCGGCAGGTATTCCCGGATTAACGTACGGAAGACCGGCAACTGCTGCCTACGCGGCTTACCCTTCTGCGGCTTTCGCGGCTTACCCAGGAGCGCTGAGTAAGTAGAGGAGCATATCTGCGCTGTAGCGTAACGAAGGGTTCTTTTGGTGCAAACGACGCTTAACGAGGTGTCTTGCGGTTAAATGCGTTTCACTCAAACATGCTTAATGCTACATGTTTGTGACGACGCCGTGCAACGTTCATGCTGGTGCTAGGCCTCGCTTGCATAAACCCACCAGCCTGTGCATGCAGCGCAAACCTGGTTACTGCTGGAGCAGCTACTGACTTGCTTACGGGCAACGTGTTCGTGTAGTGTCTCCGTTATTTATGCAAACGGTAGCTTTGTTCCAACGCAAAAGCGAATGATTTAGAAATTCCTTATGAAACTGGAGACTGGAGCAGGTAATTTTGCGTTACAAAAAAGAGTAATTGAAAAAAAGCGCCACCCTTGTGACACTCGCGTTATTTTGCATCGGTGTCAGAAGTTAGCTTCGCTGGAGTTTTATCTGTACCTTTGGTAAAATGCAGATATTTAGATGGACTATATTTAAAGCAACAGCAAAACAACAGCGCCTCGACCTTATAGATGACATTCATTTTGCGATTAATCGGTGTTGGAACACAGCAGTGCGATTGTTGGGAATTTTCGCTCATCACTAAGTACGCGAAGGAGGATTTTCTGGAGACGATTGCGATGAATGCGCTCAGAGCCTCGTCGGTCGAGCTTCATCCGCGCCGCAGCACTCCAATGCTTCGACTGGTTTAAAAAAAAACAATGCGAACATAAGCTGTACTCTATTAAGCTGACAGAAATCTCTAATATTCGTAGAATCTGCTTAGAAGACAATTCCAATTGTCGGAGCAATGCAGTTTATTGATTAACAACAAAATGCGCTCGAGCTTATCTGTCCCCTCGATCGAAGAGTCCGACTATTAACTCCCGCAGGCATCTTTTCATGGCCGTTGAAATCATGCAGCAAAACCACCGCTTAAGTTAGGAAAATCAACCTGTATATGACTGTCAAGGCTCGTCTTAACAGCGAGACTCATTGCAGTTGTTACGATTTAGGCTTCATTGACCCACAAGCGACAGCTGCAGCCGGTGCGGGAAGCACTTTCTACTCTCCTAACATCGCTCTAGCGCCATCCCCGGCGCCCGGCACGCCGTCTCTCGCGTACACTCCTGACGCTGCAACGGCAGCTGCCATGGCTGGCTTAGCTAGGGTCGGCATGACTGCGGTGGCACCCGGGGCGCGCTTAGAAGCCATCGCTTCGGCGAACCCGGCATCGGGCATTCAGCAAGTTCCGGCGTCAGCGAACGACCTGAAAAGGGATTTCGTTGCATCAGGTGCGCCCTCTGCCGCTTGTAGTGGTTCATGTCTAACGTATGCCACATGCGTGCGTTTTTCGTTTGCTGAAAAACGCTTTGTGCGGACTATAGATGCAGTGTGGTTATCGTAATATTGTCAACGCTTGATGAGATGTAATGTTTCAATGATTATGCTCAAGTTAATACGCTTGTTGTATACCGCGTGCTGCTTCTTGTTTCCTGCTTTATGAAAACTTTGTAAAAGCTCAAAGCTGCTGCATGAAAAAGACGCGTACAACTGGCATGCAATGCTTTCCTCAATCATTTCTTTAATCATACTGATTCACCGCAAAGTAGTGCTATTAAGCCTTTTTTTCACGAAAGTTCTGACGTAAAGAACCAAGTGAAGTAGTAATTAAATAAGGGATACTTTGTTCAGTCCTGAACAGCTACGCCCCGACCAGCGCTCCCGCGATCGCGAGCTACCATCCATCCCCATCGCCGGGCGCAAGGACACTGGCAGGAACCGCCACTGCAGGGGAGCTTATTGCCGCTGATCCTGCGTTTGCTCAGCACATTGTCAGTCAAACCACATCTCCTCACGCGGGCGTTGCAGCAGCCATCCCCGGTGGCTTGGCAAGCCACTTCGCGTCGGTAAGCTGTCAGCTATTTTGTGAACTAGATCTTTTTGTGGGGCTCAGCGAGATTATGACATCAACGTCTCATGCGTTGTGCGTTGGATTTCTGGTAAACGTTGCAGTTGCTTCGGTATTTTCTTCGGAACTGACTTAATTTCTGATAAATGCATCAGGTGATTGTGACCCCGGTAAAAACTGCGATTAAGTTATGGAAGTCAACTCTTTTCATGTGTTTTTCTTAAGGATATTGACACACTATACTTTTTCAAAACTAGTGACTGCATTAGGACGTAATGTCGTATCATATATCTGCTAAGTAAACGTCACGCCAAGGAGCAGCTCCCTTGTTTCACTGCCCTCGTGAAGCTTTCCAGAGTTTTTTTTCCATAAAGTTCCATTGACAGAAGTCAACTTTAGTTTTTTTCAGTTTTCATTACGACACTGCAAAGCTTCGCCACCCTAATCAGTTGCTTTTACCCAACAGGGTCATCTGATCGGCCTCACCTATCCTTAGAAATGGGTCTGTGGAGGAAGATGCACCTGTTGCCGCATCAGTTCATCTCGTGCTCGGCTGTACATATGCACATCTGTGGCGCGATACCTCGCCTCGTTTGTCATATTGCTTTTATTTTGTTCTTTACGCTTTTCGTTCTTTGCTTGTGGACGTTGTGTTTGGGCGCATGGTACAGAAACACGCGACCAGGACACAGTTCCGAACACCCCGTCACTGTAACGTTGGTGTGCGCATTTCCAGCTCGCAGATAAAATGGGTTTAAGTGTCTTTTGCTTAGCTCTGAGGGCCGCTTGCTGTTGTTGTTTGTTATTTTTTTTTGTTTTTTATTCGCCTTGCACGCGTTTAAGTAAACACTCTGTGCTGTTCGGCGTATTCAACCGTCTCAATTACGCTCCTACGACAGTGCTGCAAACATTTGTCATCTTTTTTGCGGCGAGCTCGTGTTTTTTCAAGCTGGCCTGTGTTTTGGCTGATGATGTCGTAGTACACAGTTGTCTCTCTTTGTCACTGTGATGTCACGGTTGCAATACTCCAAACAAAATGAGCTTCAAGAACGTCTCGTTCGTAGATTTTAGACCGTAGGCATCAATAACTTATGATTTTAACCCCTATACCCACCTATAGTGCTCAGTAGGAGCTACCTGTGTGCTTCGAGACTTTTGCACCGAGCAAGTAGCTGTCCTGTTCTGCACAAAAAGTACAACATTTTGTCTTTTCTCATCAAGCTCAAGTAGGAAGCAATGCAATTGAAAAATACATATTTTCATATACATTCCGTTTATTTGCCTCCATGCATCTGCATTCTATGCAGTCCAGTACATCTGTAAACCTGACGTTATTCACTTGAAGAAAAGCAATGTGATAGAGAACGTGTTTCTGCGTAGACAGTTGATTTTGGTACAGCTTATTTTCAGCAAAACACCTTTAAAAATGGATGTTGTTAGGTTTAGCTGCATTTCAAGTGACATTCTTCATTTACGCTGTGCGATGTTTCATGTCCCAACCCCGGAGCGTTTCTATTAGAGTATCAAAGTTCCACCCTTCGCGAATAAAGTAGATGGCTACTGGTAAGAACTTAGGGCCCAACGTAGACAGCACGTTGTTACCGGTGTTTTGGCTGTTAGCTTGGTGTAAGGCTTAAAATTTAGTTTATAGATTTGGTGTGGATGATGCTTGTAGGAAATGTAGTGGGAAGAGCTGGTTACATGAATTTTTACAACGCTACAAATGCTTTCAACGATTTCAATGTCTCGGTTTTTCATACGAGTTTGCTGCAACACTTCCGATCAATATACCGGCACTTGTCCGATGCTCAGTTTGTAATCTTCCTACATTTTCTCTCTCAAAAAACCTATAACAATTTTGAATGATTGGAAGTCCACGTTTTCGGATGATTGGTTGTTAGGAGAGTGGCTACCAAGCAAGTTTCATTACTAGGGCTGGTTGAGAATGTGCCATATTCTTTGTTGCAACACCACGGTAAGCTTCTTCGCCTGAAAACAAAGTAAACAAAAGAAAGCATGTCTTTTGTTCCCAGTCTGTGACGCCCGGATGCTTTGCACTCCATAGGTCTTTCCTGAAGCATGCGACTTGCTCGATGTGTTGAGTCTGTTAACGCATACATTTGTTGAACTCATTAAGCCGCACCAAAACTCAACCTGTCTGGTGCCTTTTTTCGCGACCAAAACCGTTAACGTTTCATCGCGGCGGACATCCACTGATACATATCATTGTGAAACTAGATCCACCTCTTGTCTCGTTCCTTTCACCAACATGTTGTCCATTCCAGTCAGTGGCATCCGCGTTCTTGTACAGTTTTCTGCCCTGCTTTTGTAGCTCGCGTTTTCGTTGCTCGTCCGGCTGTGTAACCTGTCAAGCGTACTAACAACTTGTAGGCGACTAACACTCGTAATTGAATCGCATAATTGCTTGCAGCAGCTGGTTGTTAATGCTTCGCTTTGGTAGTTCGTGGCTTTACTGCGGTCGAATCCCTCTGTCCCAACAGGCGTACTGATCAAATCATAGGCACTGGTAGACTTTTTTAGTTAACAGTTTGTCATGTTCAAAGGACTTGTTACTGATGAACTGCAGTCACTAATGCAAGTACGAATGTTGCAAATACTGCGAGATGCCTTAGTTACCTGAAGTTGCTAACACCTGGGTTTTGCTTTCATCGCGCGTTGTCCAACTCGCAGCTCTGATATTTTGTGTTGGCTTAGTCGATGATTTTTCGATTTATGTTGCTTTCAACACTTTAACGTAGCAGCTTCGGTTCGATTCTTAACACTACACAAGTAGCTGATTAGCTGTAGTAAAAGTAACAGTTATTTTTTCTCTGCGAAATGGGTTGGTGATGTAATCTTCGATACTTTCATTGTTTCAGCGAGTTTTTTGACACTGTGTGATTCACCAAGCTGATGCTTTTCGACTTTTCTTCAGGTAGAGCCCTAGTGGCCGCGATATGTAATCTGCGCGGCGCTTTTCTTTCATCTCGTGCTGTTCCTGCCGCAGTTTACGCTAACGGCGCAAATGCGCTCAACAAAAGTACAGTCCTTTTGACGACATTCGAAAAGGCTTACGTGTAACTCACCAATAAAACCGTTAACTTTCGTTTTTTTGCAAACGTCTATATCAGGGCCTAAGTTTTTCTGTCTCCATGCAAAAGAATGGTTGGGTGCGGGCGATGCGAGCGACACAGTGTACTGCTTGTTCCGTTTGCTGAATCGTTTTTTTCAACTCTGTGCTTGTACATAAGCTCCTCCGTTTATCATCCTGTGCGTTTACCTTGCGAGCTGATGCGCGTGCCGTTACTTTACCTGGAGTCTCGATGTCGGAACAATCCTCTTCTCGGATGGCCGCCGTTCCCGCAGGTATGCGGGGTTTCATTCAGCGGCGTCGCCGTGCAACGCATTATACATTAGTTTAGTTTGGTAGAGTAGCACTCAGCCAAAAGTGCAATCAAAAGTCGGTTCGTTTCCCAAACGCCCGCGCGAGAATCAGCAAGCGACCAAAGTGCTAGTTGACGTATCATATGTTTCTTACGTTCCTTGTTGTATATAGCCGTGTTTGCTTTCAAGTTCTTGTGCATTTTTGCGTCAATAAAACTACCGCTCACAACGCATTGCAAGATTTAAGCTCAAGACTAACGTTTCAACTCATTAAGCTTAACGGCGGATTCATATGAAGTGACGTTAGTGTTGACATAAGCCATTGACCTTGTTTGCTCCCTTAGGATGGCTTCAGTAATTTTATGGAAATTTGCCATAGAGATTTTTTTGCGGTGTTTGCTCACATCAAACAAATTTTGGTCTAAGTTGAAAATGTCGAGACGTTTGTTCAGCATAAGGTTTGAATATTTGAAGCACAGTTATTTCTGGGCGAATTATAATTTGATCACTTCCAGCAATTCTGACTCGTGTCAGAGTCTATAAGAGCATTTGTTTATGACTGAGTACAATCCAGGATTAGGATAAATTCTGTTATAATAATAAGACAGACATCAACCCCATGAACGGCTTGTGTTGAATATACCTGCTATAACAGTTCCACTTTGGTGCCCACGTTGAAGTGGTTTAAAACTGGATATAACCACTAAGTGCGTATACCAGGTGTGCATGACTTGGGGCTGCGGATAATAACTTATACGGCCGCGCCCATCTATGGACCCCTGCTCAGGTTTCTTATGCCATGACGATAATGACGCATAATGCAGTTTTCAATTAAATTTTAAAAGTAGTTACAATACACGTATTAAGTTGATTTTTTCAGTAGCTTATTTTTTACGCCCTTTGTCGAGCAGTCCTAAAGCTCCGGAGGATTAGGCTACTACCTAGATGGCAGTGCATACCTGACATGTGAAAACATAACCTGTGCAGTGTGCATGAGGTCTCCAATGCCATTTTGGTAAAAAACATCTTGATGCACCAGCAAGCTTCTTTATCGGACCCACATGAGGCAATTCGCTGAGGAGACAGGTCGAATGCCCATGACTCGTGTTCAATTTCGGTTGCTGATCGTTAACTTGTCAAAAAAATTTGCCATTTTTGGTCAGAGAAACCTTACGAGCATGAATGGTAGAAAATTATCCCGAAAATAAACGTTCATGCCTCAACCTAATTTGCCTCTTTTGTACGTATATCTGAAAGCTTCCAACAGAGGACGACATGGATCTTTCACAGACCGCCAATAAGGGCTTCTGGCGGAATGTCAGAATTTTTCGTGTCTTTTTTATGTATAACCCACGTTTTTTGGGTGAAATTGTGTTGTTTTTTGAAATAATAATAGTTTTAGACATTCAACAAGTTACTTTTTAGAGCCTGATGAGCTTGAGAATAATTGCTGCTTTGTTTAAAAACCGGCCAGTGCGCCAGAAATGTTTCAGTAAACCTGGGTCATATTGGGACAATTTTTAGCGTTACTTGGCATATAGAACCAATGGTGCATGTTTTTCATGGCAACCTTAGCAGGATTTTAATACGTTTTGAAACCTACGTGAATAAATTCATTAAAAAGTGTAGCATTTCAGTACACTTTTAGGCACGGGTAAATGAGACAATGGATAAATCCCATTCCTTTATTGATACGTAAGTTGAACACCCCCATCCATTTTATAAATCGATCCACTTGGAATTCATGGAAGCGCTGTATTCTAACAACCGTGACCCATCCATGCGTATGACGTTCACTAATGCCACATGGTGCTTGAGTTGCATCAAAGTAATTGTGCTAGCGCCATCAAGCGTATGCTTTTCTACTACGGCCATATATCTATCTTCGTATTCTTTTATGTATTTGTATGTTCCTTGTTACTGACATGCATGCTTAAGTCTACTGCGTTGCGTGTGGGAATGAAGACGTTGTACAACACGATCATCAATCATCATGTAAAGTAACTTAGACACACTGCGGCTGGCACTAGCGACAATGTTGTGTATCTCTGACCTGTACGAAGTGGCGTCATGGCTACAGGATCATAGGTGTCTGCCTCCACAGCCTTTTAAACAATAATCACTTTTCAAAAGCGACCTTTTCTCCCAAATTTATTTAAATCTCTCAGTATTGAAGCCAGGACGCACTGAGGCAAGCAATTTAATGGAGCCTCGCTACTGCTATAGCCAGCACTATCGAAATGGAGTTCAGAGAAATATGACGGAGACAAACGTTAATTGTAGAGATACCCAGTCTGGGAAGCAATTATGTCTACCTAGGAAGCAGACCCTTTTCAGATTTTTTTTGTTGCGTCAGTTTTATTTTAACAGCAGTAACGAAAAAGGCTTTCCCGGGTGGTCACCGCGTGGTTAGCGCAAATGGTCGCAGAGCAATAAACACACAATACAAGATTTCGTCAAGGAACACAAGGTGTTAGATAAAACCGTCACGTGGCCAAGTGCTCGCCCACAAAAGCATACAGGTTGCAACACGTGCATGCAATACGCACAAAAATATTGAGGCGTAATGGCAGTCAACGCTCAACAACATGACAAGGAGGTGTTAGACTGTGTACAGCCGCTGCAGGAGTGTTGGTCCTCCTGGTAAAAGGTACGTGGATAGGCTAAGGGCGAGGCAGTGGTTTTCAATCTGGGTTGCTGCCACCAGAGACGCCCTGAACCATTTTTGGAGGGGTCACGAGTTGATATTTTATGTACACAGCTGCATTACATTTGCTTTATTTGAGTTTTAGATGGGGGTCTTTGGGTAATAGTGGGTTGCTATATTGGGTCACGGTTAGGCGCAGATTTACCATTAGGCTAAAAAGGCTCAAGCCTAGGGCCCCCGATTTTAGGGCCCAAAATATTTGTGAGTAATGAAAATTTCCAGCATTGTTTAAGTAATTATAGTTGTATTTTTGTTTTGGTTCAGCACACGTTGTCTTGCTATGCCGCTAGCAAAACATCTCTATCGAAGAATGAGCGCGAAGGATTGAAGTGAATGACGATGCATTCTCTTTTTATGACGTCGAGAATTGGATATTGTTGCGTATAATGCGTGGAACAAAAAGCCTGAATCCATTTTTCAGATTACACGAGCAGGGTCGTAACGAGGTTAGATGGCGCCCGGGGCAAGAATCAAGTTTTGCGCCCCCATGTTCGAACCTGAGGTCTTTCGGAAGCAACTTTACTGGATTGAAGAAAGTACTTGCGACATTGTTGGGACTTTTCGGTGCTCCCTCAGTCGGACCCCCCACAGTGATTCGGTGCCCCCGCAGTGATTCGGCACCCCCATAGTGATTCGGCGCCCAGGGAATTGCGCCCCCCTTTCCCCTTGTACACGAGGCCAGTGAGGTACTTTCATTCGGTCGAGGTCCAATCCTGTCGCCACGGAGGGGTTTGGTGGTCTTAGCCCCTCCAAACAAAGCTCCAAGCCCACCAAATTTGGAGAGGAAACACTATATATCAGTGGAGTTTTTTTTCAGTTTTCAGAAGTCAGGCCCCACCTGCACAAACGTAAAGCCCCCTATTGATGGCTTTCTGGCCACGGTTCTTCCCATGTATCTCTCTTGTTGCTCTTTATGGATAAGATACGGGGTAAAGACAAGACTAGCCTGCACTGTAGCCAAGGCTGCAGATATTCAATGGAGAAAAATGTTAACTGTTGGCAACACCGCGCGTGTTGAGCTGGGATGTTTCTTTGACTTTAATTGTTTTGTAGCAATCTTGGACCATTCTTTCTACCGCTCAATGCGTAGAAAATTATTTTAATACCGTTGAACGAGACACATATCTATATGTATTAGTAGGCTAAGGTCAATTTGTAGCTGGAGCTTATTAGCTTAGTTAGCAAAGTGAGCTTCACGTGTAAGATTTTTTTCAAAGTAATCAGGATAACGGTGGATCTAGGTCGAAGCATACATATGAGAGTGGTTCTAGCAAGCGAAAGAAAGCCACTGCCAAAGCAGATGCACTACAAGCTGTTATTGAAAAGACGAAACCAATAACCCAGTTTCTTATTGTGCCAGACGGGTTTACACCAGAGCATGGGCGTCGGAAGAATTTTTTCCAGGAGAGGGGCACTAAAGGATTTTTCCAAAATTTTTTTAGGGGGGGCAAAAGTGATGAAATTTGTTTTTTTCTCGAAACTAAGAAAACAAACTTTTTTGCTGAAAATGTCAAAATCCAAGGGGGGCCTTGCCCCCGCACTTTCGACGCCTGTGCACCAGAGGTGGCTACGGATCCAGAATGCCGGAGTCGACTCCGGCAGGATCTTGCGTTTTTATTTCGGACCCGGCGCCAGAGTCAAAATTTTGTGAAATAACGGACCCCGTTCCGGACTCACTTTTCATTTTTAGCAGCAGGAGTCTGTGCGGTTTTCATGTATGGCATTTCTTAGGTAAAAACATTGTTGAATCTCGGTTGCATCGATGTTAGCCGGAGTCTGAACAGGAGTCAGATTCTCAAATTTGAAATTTTTTCGGACCCGGATCCGAATTCAAAAATTTTGGAACAGGAGCGGAGTCAGAGTTTGAAAATGTGACTACGGCAACCTCTGCCTTCCAGAAGGGCCCCAATTCAAAATAGCTTAGGGCCCCGAAAATGAAAATTCGCCTCTGGTCGCTGTGTAAAAGGTTTGAGTACCACTGGGCTAAAGGGATCTGACACGACACGGAAAACGACGATGTTCGCGACCGAATGTGTACGCCAAGGTCTCACGAAAGCAATGCTTGCAGGTGACACACGTGAAAGACGTGACATGACGTAGAAAAACGCGGCGCATTGATGCGAACGGCGAACAAACAGCAAAGCGAAACCGGGTTATATACACGCGGTGGCAGTAGTGAGAAATTGTACGCGGTGTGGCGAAGAAAAGACTTTCGGTGTTCGACATTCTACGGTAACGTGATTTAAAAGTGTTGCGGGCCGTGTGGTGACAAACAACAGGAAAAAGATGTGCATACAGGGGAGAACAGGGGCGTAGTGGGGGTGGGAACAACAAAATGGCAATATTTTGTATGCCTTCCCACACCTTTTTTGTTAGCACTACATCCCTGGGGGAGAAAGAGTTGTGGGGATATCGGACGGGGGCGGACGGGACGTAGTCCGACGAAGAGCAGAAATATTGCGTTAGTATGGTGTTCAAACAAGCGGCGATGCAGTAATAGCAGAGTTGGAGGTGGCGGTTGCCAATCCCCATGATGGAAAAAATCGGCGAGTCCGAGGAAGTTTCCCTGGCTTGTGCTGCGCTTGCGACGGGTTGGAACGGTGCTTCGCGAGGTGAGCCGCACGGGCGCTGAGTGCGAGCGACGCGAGTGTTGAGGCGGTTGCCCTAAATATCTGCGTAACAGTGGCAACGTTGAACAAAGTGCATTGGAAAAGCTCGCAGGAGTCCGGCCCGTGAAAGACAAAACGCTCCGAGTGCAACTGAGCAGGGGTGGATCCAGAGGGGGGCGATTGGAGCGCTCGCCCCCCTAAAACCTAAGAAAGTAGTTTATTCACCATAATTTTGTACAATTATGAAAAAACTTTGGCGATAGTATGAGACTTGAATACCGAATGTTCTTGAAATCGCCCCCCCTAACCTTACCGGCGGGATCCGCCCCTGCAACTGAGCAATCATTCTCCCGCGAGTGACGTCATTAAGAAAGAAGGTTGTAAGGCCAGCCTCCTGGGAGGACTCGAGGATGCGGGTTCGATCTGATGCGCTTTCGTGACAGGCAACGAGGGTTAGCGACGCGATTGTGTGCAGTATTGCAAAATGTCAAGCAGAGCACATGAGTGTTTCAAGTAGAAACAGTTTAGCGTAGAATAGCTGAGGATGAGCGTGAACACGGGAAGAAACATCTTAGGTGACGAGCCGGAGCCCCTGTGCGATGAGAAAAGACGGAGACAAAGGTGAAATGCATTTGGCAACGAAGGATGAACAGGATAGCGAGCGGAAAAAACTGGTGGAAAGAGTGAGAAGAAGAGATATGAGGGTTGATGTGGGGTGTTGCACTGGCCGAAACGGTGGCGAAAAAAATAAACTGGACGTGAGCAAAAGACGCTTAATGGCATACAGTGTCAACAGAACGGCAAGGATACAGGAGCAAAGATGTACAGAGCAATGGAGCAGGGATCAGGCTTGGTAGAATTCGGGGGCGTCAAATGCTACTGCTTTTGCGTGTATCTCTAGAAGAGGTTGTTGGACTGATGGGCAAGACCGGCAGTGCCTATGCTGGCTTGTTTGACACCAGTGAAAGTGTCCTCATCTAAGGGCGTTGAGGGTGAGAGACGGCGTTTCCACAAAGGACTGCGCTGCTGTCGAACCTGCCACAGGAAGAAACATGCTGCCCTTGAACGACGAAAGTTCACTGAGACAGGGAGTGATTTCCTGTCTTATGTCTAGACTCAAGAGATGTACTCGAGTTCGCTGCAAGGTGAAAGTTATGCTTGGTGGTCCTGAGAGATGAACCGGCTGACATCAAGACAGCTGTCAATACAACTGTGTTGGATGTGACGGTTGTGGAAATGTCGGCAGTGGTAGGGATGAACGGAGAGATATTGACGCACTACTGGTTGGAAGTACTGTACGTTGCTGTTACCTTCTAAGAGAGATAGTAGGCTGACAAGCTAGACCAGAACGCGTGTGACTTGGCTCTAACGGATGACCGTGCGTGGGAACTTAAGGTGCGTACGCGTAGCAGCGCAAGCACATATGGTGTGTACTTTGTATGCTGTGACAGCGTGTCGATGAGATCTCTTTGGTCGAAATTCGGCTGGGTTTTACCGAAAAAAATCTCTCACTACTGGCCAAAATTAGCACAAGGACAGCAAAGGGAGTAAAGAAAAAAAGAGACAAACACAATCTAACAACACACAAAAAGGCGCTCCAGCCGGTAATAAATTAAAGTTACAACATAAACGATGAAAAAATGAAATGACAGGCGGCATAAAAACAAAAGATGAGGGGCTGTCTCGAACAGTGTTTTTCAACCTTTTTTGCATCACGGACCACTTTATGCAATAAAAAAATTTTGGGGAACACCAAACAAAATTTTATAATCACAATTATGA